>LNFM01013658.1_pt1 | contig 10278 bp, 9 predicted proteins | sample 596031 | NCBI WGS metagenome assembly LNFM01 (sample SAMN04254537, study PRJNA301005) | activated carbon metagenome | isolation source: dual media filters at the Ann Arbor, Michigan drinking water treatment plant | place: USA: Ann Arbor | reverse complement strand
TTGCGGCAAGCGCCGAGGGCGACAGCAGCAAGGACCGTTGCAAGAACGATAGCGCCTTTCATTGTATTCTCCTTTTGCCCTGCAGGGCAGCACGTCTTGTTAGCGAGCAACCTGAATGGTCACTGGAACGTCAGCGCCGAGCTTCATCGGCTCGTGATGTTCCTCGCGACGGCATGCCGAGACGGCGACCGTTGCCAGGATCGTCGCGAGGACGATGACACCCTTGACAGACTTCATGTTCTCTCTCCTCGATCTAGTTCGGCAATCGCATGAATGGGGTATCCCCGTGCACCCTGCAGATCAAGAAGTGTGGCTGCTATCACCAGCTTTTCCACCCCTTGCGATGCGAAAATACAACGACGAGCACACCACTCGAGTTATGCTCAAGGAGACCGGGCAACGCATGCTTCCTAACCCGGCAGAACGACGATTCCATGGGCTTTTCAGCTCCGGCACCGATGCACGCGAAGGTAGGCAGAACCTGTTAATGACGCGTTAAGCGGTGTGCTACTTCAGGAGCGGCGACCATGCCGGGTCGGAGGCGAACGAGGGCGTCCGCACGACTCGCTCGTTGTGGCCGGTGATGTCCACCGCGTGGAGTTGTGGGCCGGCATTCGCGCCGGGCTGCTCGCGGAAGAACATCAGGAAGCGGCCGTTTGGAGCCCATGTGGGGCCCTCGTTATGGAAGCCGTCGCTCAGGACGCGTTCGCCGGTCCCATCGGTGCGCATCACGCCGATGAGAAAGCGGCCTCCGACCTGCTTGGTGAACGCAATATAATCGCCACGTGGCGACCAGACGGGAGTCGAGTAGCGGCCATCGCCATTGCTCAGGCGACGGGCACCGCCGCCGTCGGCGGACATCAGGTAAAGCTGCTGGGTGCCCTCACGGTCCGATTCGAAGACAATTTGGCGGCCGTCGGGCGCGTAGCAAGGCCCGGTGTCGATGGATTGTGGGTTGGTCAGCCGGCGCATCTGCCGGGAGCGCAGGTCCATTTCGAGGAGACCGCTCGCCCCGCCTTCGCCCTGGCTCATCACGATGCGCTGGCCGTCCGGCGAGAACCGGGGCGCAAACGACATCCCGGGAAAGTCCCCGACAACCTGACGCTGACCGCTCTCGATGTTCATGAGCACAACCCGCGGCTCGCCGCGGGTATAGGTCATGAAGGTGATTTCCTGGCTGGTCGGGCTGAAACGAGGTGTGATCGCCAGCTCCTGCCCGGTGCTGAGATAGCGCACGCCGGCACCATCCTGGTCCATCAGCGCCAGGCGTTTGATCCGCTTCTGTTTTGGACCGGTCTCGTCGATGAAGACGATGCGCGTATCGAAGTAGCCCTTCTCGAGCGTCAGTTTCTCCCAGACCTGATCCGCCACGATGTGAGCGATTCGGCGCCAGCTCTGAGCAGAAGTCGAGAGCTGCTGCCCGGTGAGCTGCTTGCCGAGCAGGACGTCCCAGAGGCGGAACTCCGCGCGGATGCGGCCATCTCCTGTCCGCGCCACACGGCCGACGACGAGGGCCTCGGCACCAACCGCACGCCAGTCGGCAAAGCGCGGTGAGACGTTGGTGTCCCCGATGCGCTCGATGAACGACCGCGAGTCCAGGGGCAGGAAGAGGCCGGAACTCTGCAGGTCGGCCGCGATGATGGCGGCAACCTCCTGCCCCAGCTGCGGGTCGTCCGACAGGAACGGGGGAATCGCGATGGGGCGCGGGCGCAAGTTGGCCTGGTCGACGTCAACCTCGAGCGGTCCCGAGCCAGGGGCACGGCCCTGCGCTGCAGCGGGGCGGCCCTGAGCCAGAACCGATATCGCCGGAAGGCCGGTGACCAGAACAGCGCCCAAGGACAGGCGCAGAGCATCGCGACGGGTTGGCACCGGCTTCCTCTTCTCAAAGTGCGCACATTGGTGCCTGGACAAGGCCCCTGGCTTGATCGGGTGTCAAGGTGTCGAAAATTGGGTCGCGGGCGCGGGAATACCGCAACCGCCCGTACACATTCCGATCACGCGCCCGACACTGCTCGCGCCCTGTCGGCTGCGGCATAACTCTCGAGTGCCTCAGCATCGACAGCGACGGGAATCCCGCCAGCGGTCAGCGCAAGGCCCTTGGTGCGGGCCTCGAGCGCGCGGTCAAGCCGCACCATGGCGAGCCCCTGGGTGCCGTCCACCGAGCCTATGCGCCCGATAACGGCCTCGCCGACGACCACCTCACTGCCCTGGACAAGCGGAGCGGTAGCTTCGAGGCGCACGATGCGCTTTCTCACGACCGTCTTGTGCTGCATGCGCGCAACCACCTCCTGCCCGACGAAGCAGCCCTTGGTGAAGGAAACGCCGGCAAGGCGATCGAAGCCCGCCTCGTGCGGGAACGCGTCGCCGATGACGTAGTCGCGGCCTGGCTCGGGCACGCCGAGCGCGATGCGGTGGCGATCGTAGGCAGTCGCCCCTTCGTCCTCCGCCGTTACCTTTCCTGCAAGCTCCGAAGGCATGACGGCCCTGTGGCCGAGACCGCCGGCGCGAGGATCTGGGTAGACGATCGCCAGCGGGAGGTCAGGCAGCGGTCCTCCCCAAGTGGCGACCACCGTTCGGGTAGCCGAGATATCGTTGAGCGCGACCTTGGCGCGCAGCCGGTAGATCGCCAGCCGCTTGACGAGATCGGCAGCTGTGGCGCGGGCGGTCTCCAACAGGTAGCCTTCGCCGTGCCGAACGACAAACATCTCGAACAGGATCTTGCCCTGCGGAGTGAGCAAACCGGCGTGTATGGCTGGCACGGCGTCGAGGCGATCCATGTCGTTGGTGATCAGATTGTCGAGAAAGCCGCGCGCATCCTCGCCGGCGACCGAGACGACGCCGCGATCGGCAAGGATGGCGATGTGGCTGGCACTCATGATTCGCTCCTTCAAGCTCGGCAAACCGTCGGTGGTGCTTTTCGCGGTGGCAGATATGCGCTACCTCGGCGCCCAAGTCTCAACGCGCCGGCAACGGCGCCAACCGAGCGGGTGCCCGCATATGACCGACACCTATGATCTCATCATCAAAGGCGCAACCGTCGTCAATCACGACGGCGAGGGCGTTCGTGATATCGCCGTCCGGGCGGGTCGCATCGCGGCCATCGGTCAACTCGGCACGGCGAAGGCGGCGGAGGTGGTCGAAGCACGCGGGCTGCATGTGCTGCCCGGCGTGATCGACAGCCAGGTTCATTTCCGCGAGCCGGGGCTCGAGCAGAAAGAAGATCTGGCGACTGGCAGCCGCGCCGCGGTCATGGGCGGCGTGACAGCGGTGTTCGAGATGCCGAACACCAAGCCCCTGACGACCGACGCAGCGGCGCTGGCCGACAAGGTGGCGCGGGCGCGCGGCCGCATGCACTGCGATTTCGCCTTCTACGTCGGCGGAACGCGCGAGAACATCGGCGACATCCCAGCGCTGGAGAAGCTCGAGGCGTCGGCCGGCATCAAGGTATTCATGGGTGCCTCGACTGGCGATCTCCTGGTCGAGGACGAGCCGTCCCTCGACCGGATCATCGCACACCTCTCACGCCGTGCGGCCTTCCACTCGGAGGACGAGGCCCGGCTGCGTTCCCGCGCAGGCCTGCGCGAGCACGACAACCCGTCGACGCATCCGCTCTGGCGCGATCCCGAGGCGGCAATGATCGCCACACGCCGGCTCGTCGGCCTCGCGGAAAAGTATCGGCGCCGGGTGCATGTGCTGCACATCTCGACGGCCGACGAGATCCGTTGGCTGCGCGACCACAAGGACTGGGCCAGCTGCGAGGTGACGCCACACCATCTGACCTTGGTCGCGCCCGATTGCTACGAGCGGCTGGGCACCTTCGCGCAGATGAACCCGCCCGTTCGCGACGAGGCACACCGTCAGGGCATCTGGGCGGGCATCGCTGACGGAACGGTCGACGTGCTGGGCTCGGACCACGCGCCGCACACCGTCGAGGAGAAGCATCATCCCTATCCCGAGAGCCATTCCGGCATGACCGGCGTACAGACGCTGGTGCCGGTGATGCTCGACCACGTCAACGCGGGCCGACTGACGCTCGCTCGCCTCGTCGATCTGACCAGCGCGGGTCCGCAGCGGTTGTTCGGGATCGTCGGCAAGGGTCGTATTGCAGTCGGCTACGACGCCGACCTGACGATCGTCGACATGGGCCGGACCGACACCATCACCAACGGCTGGATCCAGTCGCGATCCAGCTGGACACCTTACGACGGCGTCAAGGTGAAAGGTTGGCCGGTCGGAACCTTCGTGCGCGGGCGACGCGCCATGTGGCAGGGCGAGATCGAGGCTAAGGCGGACGGCGCGCCCGTACGCTTTCTCGAGGGCGCCGCCTGAGCTTCGACCTGCAGTGCCCAGCCCTCGGATCGCTCAGCGCTGCAGGTCAGCCGTCCGCAAGCCCGACACCACCACGACTTTTGCACCCACGGCGACGCGCTCGGCGAGATCGATGACATGGCCGTTCAACATGCGGAAGCAGCCCGACGACGCGGCACGGCCGATCGACTTGGCATCATTGGTGCCGTGAATGCGATAAAGCGTGTTGCCGAGATAGAGCGCCTTGGCGCCGAGCGGATTGCGCAGGCCGCCCGTCATCTTCTCCGGCAGCTTCGGATCGCGCTCGCGCATTTCGGCCGGCGGATGCCAGTCAGGCCACTCGGCGATGCGGCTGATCTTTTCCTCGCCGGTCCACGAGAAGCCCTCGCGACCGACCGAGATCGGGTAGCGCAAAGCCGTACCGGACGACTCGAGCAGTAGCAACTGACGACCGGCCGTATCGATCAAGATCGTGCCCGGCGCATGCGGGCTGCGAAAGCTCACCCGCTCCGGGCCGATCGGCTCGATCTCCGGGCGGGGCCCTCCACTCAAGAGTTTCGGCGCCTGCTGCACGTCGTCCCGGTCGTACGACGACCGTCGGCGCGGCTCGTAATCGTCGTCCCTGTCGTAATAGCGACGACGCGACTCGTAGGGATCGTAGTACCGGTCGGGTGCCACCCGATAGCTCCAGCTGGGCGCCGCATCGTAGTAGCTGCGCTCTCGGTAATAGCCGCCGCGCGGCCCGGTGTCGTTCCACCGCCAGCTCTGCGCCTCGGCAGGACCCGCCGAGACGATCACTGTCGCGGGCGCCACTGCCAGGAAGGCTGGGATCAAACTGAGAAAAATCATACGCTTCATGATGTTCTACTCCCTGCCTCGCACATATGGGGCGAATCGCGCGGATTGGAAGAGCCGGCTCCGAGTTTCGTTACCGCCGGCTCGCCCTGAGCCGCCGCCACTCCGCCGTCCAGACCACCGAAGGAGGAAAGAGTGGCACTGTCGTGACGTCCCCGGCCAATGACATCAGCGCGATCAAGGCAGATTGTCGCCAATGCCGTGACGGCGCCATCGGCCACAGCACGCGCCGGGCGTCCGCCATCGAAACCGACGACGGGAACCGCGGCTGCTCGGCACGACCCAGGGGGCGGAACTGCCTTCGGCGGATCAGTTCCTTGCCGTCCGCGTCGACCCGTGGACGACCACGACCTTGGTCCCGACACCCACGCGGCGCGCGAGATCCACGACATGCCCGTTGTGCATGCGGAAACAACCCGACGAAGACGCCCGGCCGATCGTGCGGGCGTCACTGGTGCCGTGAATGCGATAAAGCGTGCTGCCGAGATAGAGCGCCTTGGCGCCGAGCGGATTGCGCACGCCACCCGTCATCTTGGTCGGCAGCCTCGGGTCGCGCTCACGCATCTCGGCGGGCGGGTGCCAGTCGGGCCAACTCGCCATACGGCTGATCTTTTCAGTTCCAGTCCAGGTGAACCCCTCCCGGCCGACCGAGACAGGATAGGCGAGCGCCGTCGACGGACCCTTGACCAGGTAGAGCCGCCGCGCGGCGGTGTCGACGACGATCGTGCCGGCGGGCTGCCCAGAGTTGTAGCGGACCTCGGACGGTGCCTGTGGATTGATATCGGGGCGAGGACCGCCCTCGACGATCACCGGCGCCGAGGGTTTTGCCGGGCGGTCGTCGTCGTCGTCATCGTTGGAGAAGATGCTTCCGGGCGGCGTCAGGCTCGCGGGTGCTGCCGAGCCTGGACGGGCAGTTTTGGTCTTGGGTTTTGCCGAAGGCACGCTCGGCCGCGAAGGCTCGAGGAGGCTCCGCTGATACCATGGCGCCCAGGTCTGGCCCATGGCAGGCGCGGACATCATTACGGCCAGCCCGGCGGCGGCGACAATACGATACATCAACGGCCCCTCTTCGACAGATCCCTTCTCGTAAAGGATGATCGGCAACGGGAACCACTCGATGGTCGGCTTATGGTTACCGAATCACACGGGCGACATATCCAGGTCGCCGCCCGATCATGGCGAACCTGCTTCGGCGCCCGCGAAATTTACAGGTCCTGAGACCGCGCTCCCACTGTGCCAATGACTACGGGCACCCCTCCCTCCCGTGCCTGTGCACCAAGCGGGGCGCGCGCATGGACAAGCGCGGTCGCGCTCAGTACCAGTAGCGGAGCGAGCATGCACATCGGCCTGTGGCGGGCTGGCATCGGGAGGTTTCCGCTTGTATGGCGAGGACGACAGCCGGCGCCCGCTAGAAGGCAGCCAGCGAGAACAGAAACGGCAACGCGGGTCCCCTCAGCGAGCCCTCGACCAGACAGCGTGCACCGGAACCCTCCGGAGCCGTAGGTGGGACTAGGGCTCGTGCCAAATCCGCTCGTCATACCCGTCGGCTTCCTGATCGGCGTGCTGATCGCTCTACCGATCGGGCCGATCAACTTTCTCGCGCTGCAGCGGGCGGCGGAGCGCGGCTTTTTCGGCGGCCTCGCCGCCGGCATCGGCATCACGCTTGGCGATGCCATGATCGCCTTCGTCGCGACGTTTGGTGTCAAAGCGCTGAGCGGCGCGGTCGCGCACTATCGCTGGGCGATCCAGATCGTGGGCGGGATCGCCCTGATCGTATCGGGAGCCAAGCTGTTCCTGTCGCGCAATACGTTCCGCAGCGCGCAGGATGCTGCCGCTACGACGCTTTCCGACTACGCGTGGGACATTCCCAAGCTGGTGGTGCTCACCGTTACCAATCCCGGCGCCGTGTTGAGCCTCATCGCCATCATCGGCGGCGCGAGCACCTTCGTCGAGGTCGAGTCGAGGATCGACGCGACCGCAATGGTGCTGGCGATCATGGGAGGCAGCTTCGTCTATTGGCTCGTCGTCTCGCATTTGATCAACAGCGTCCGTCACCGCCTGACATCGGAAGCGATGCGCCGCATCAATCAGGCCGCGGGCCTCATCCTGATAGGCTTTGGTTGCCTGCTGATCGGCGAGATGATCTGGAAGAGAATCTGATCCCTGGTCGGGCCTTGTGGGCCATCGCGCCAAAATCGCATCATGCCCACACCATCGGTCAACTATGATGCGACGCCACGCTAGCTCGAAGCGTGGCTCACAGGCCGGGCCAAGGATACGAGAATGACGACAGAGATCCTGATCAACGCCTTTCACATGAATACGGTCGGGCACCAGTCGCCGGGCCTCTGGACCCACCCTCGCGATCATGCGCGCCATTACACCGACCTTGCCTATTGGGCCGATCTCGCGCGGACCCTGGAGCGCGGGCTGATCGACGGGCTGTTCCTCGCCGATGTGCTTGGTGTCTACGACGTCTATGGCTCGACGGCGGACGCGGCACTGCGCAACGGCGTCCAGGTGCCGGTCAACGATCCCTCGCTGCTGATACCCGCGATGGCGATGGTCACAGAAAACCTCGGCTTCGGTGTCACCTGCACGCTGAGCTTCGAGCCGCCGTACCCGTTTGCGCGGCGCATGTCGACGCTCGACCATCTGACGAAAGGGCGCGTCGGCTGGAACATCGTCACCGGCTACCTCGACAGCGCGGCCAAGGGCATGGGCGAGCGCGCACAGGTCGGGCATGACCGGCGCTACGACATCGCCGACGACTATATGCAGGTGGTCTACAAGCTCTGGGAAGGCAGCTGGGAGGACGACGCGGTGGTGGCCGACAAGGCCACCCGCGTATTCGCCGATCCAGCCAAGGTTCACCGAGTCCGCCATGACGGCGAGTTCTACAAACTCGATGCCATTCATCTGAGCGAGCCATCACCGCAGCGCACGCCACTCCTGTTCCAGGCGGGGGCCTCAGGGCGTGGACGCCAGTTCGCCGGGCAGCACGCGGAGTGCGTCTTCATCAACGGCCCGACCAAGGCGGCGATCAAGCCCTATGTGACGGGTCTTCGCGAGCAGGCGGCGGCGGCAGGGCGCGACCCCTCCGACCTGAAGATCCTTGCACTCGCGACCCCGATCATCGGGCGAACCAGCGCCGAGGCGCGTGCCAAGCACGCCGACTATACCCGCTACGTCAGCCACGAGGGGGCGTTGGCTCTGATGTCTGGCTGGACCGGCGTCGATCTGTCGAAGTACGGCTTCGATGATGTCGTGCGTTACGAGAAGACCGACGCCAATCATTCCGCCCTCGAGAGTTTCACTACCGCCGATCCGAACCGGACGTGGACCGTGCGGGAGATCGCCGAGAAGGTCGCCATAGGAGGCCGCAGTCCCGTCATCGTGGGCTCCGGCGCCGAGGTGGCGGAGGAGATGATGTCGTGGGTCGACGAGACTGGCATCGACGGCTTCAACCTCGCCTATGTCGTTATGCCCGAGAGCTTCACCGACCTCGTCGACCTCGTGATCCCCGAGTTGCAGGCCCGCGGTCGCTTCAAGACCGCTTACCGCCCCGGCACGCTCCGCGAGAAGCTGTTCGGTCGGGCGCGACTTCCGCACAACCACCCGGCGGCACGGGTGAGGGTGTAGCCTACGCCCGCCAATCCCCGCGCTGCGCCATCGGCAGGCCGAGGTTCTCGCGCAAGGTCGTGCCGCGATAGTCCTTGTGGTAGACGCCGCGGCGCTGCAGCTCGGGCACGACGAGGCGCACGAAATCCTCGTAGCCGCCGGGCATTTCGGTGGTGGCGAGCACGTAGCCGTCGCAGGCGCGGCCCTTGAACCACGCTTCCATCTCGTCGGCGACGTCCTTGGGCGTGCCCTTGAAGATCGGAGCTTCGCGCAGTCGACCGCGACCCGAATGCTCGACGAAGTCGCGGACAGTCGGGTTCTTCTTTCCCGAGTTGGCGATGACCCGGTCGCGCATACCGTGCATGCCAGTGAGCTGGGCGAGTTCCTGATCCGAGAACGGCTCATCCATCGGCTTCGAGCCGAAGTCGAAATTGATCGCCTCCGAGAGCAGCGCCAACGTGTCGATTGGCCGGGCGAGGCTGTCCGAGATCGCGAATTTCTCCTCGGCCATGGCCCGCGTTTCGCCCACGAACACATAGCACGCCGGTGCGATCACCACTTTGTCAGGGTCGCGACCAGCCGCTGCGATGGCGCCCTTGACCTCGGCGTAGTTGGCCTTGGCGTGCTCGAGATTGCGAACCGAGCAGAAGATCAGCTCGGCCCAGCGCGCGGAGAACTGCTTGCCCCGGCCGGATTGTCCGGCCTGAATGATCACGGGGCGCCCCTGCGGCGTCCATGGCACCGTGAAGGGGCCGCGCGACTGGTAGTATTTGCCTTTGTGGTCGAGGCGGTGGACCTTCTTGCCATCGGCGAAACGCCCACCCTTGTCGACGATCAGCGCGTCGGGCTCCCACGTATCCCAATGACCGAGCACCACCTCCATGAACTCGTCGGCCATGTCGTAGCGATGGTCGTGATCGGCGTGGGTGTCGCGACCGAAGTTAAGCGCCTCGCCGTCGTTGACGGAGGTGACCACGTTCCAGGCCGCGCGTCCGCCCGTCATGTGGTCGACGGTACCCCAGGCGCGGGCGATGTGGAACGGCTCGAAATATGTGGTCGAGCCGGTGCCGCCGATGCCGAGCTTCGATGACGCGAGACCCATCACCGTCATAATGGTCGTCACGTCGAGCTTGACGACGCGGACGCCACCTTCGACGGCCTCGACGTGGTCGTCCTTATAGCGATCCGGCATGGCGAGCCGGTCGTCGAAGAAGGCGACATGGAACTTGCCCTCCTCGAGGACGCGGGCCATGCGCTGGAAATAGGCCGGCGTGAGGAAATCGCTGTGTGACGAGGGGTGACGCCACGATCCAGTGTAGTTCGAGCAGTTCTGCGCCTGCATGAAGGCGACCATCGTAATCTGACGGGGGGCGGACATGAGGGGCTCCGGTCTGATCATTCCCTCTCCCCATTGGCGCTGCGCTTGCCATTCGAGGAGAGGAATTTGGGTAAGGGGCGGCAACAGTGTTGGAGCGAGCGTCTGCCCCTCACCCC
>LNFM01013657.1_pt1 | contig 10279 bp, 7 predicted proteins | sample 596031 | NCBI WGS metagenome assembly LNFM01 (sample SAMN04254537, study PRJNA301005) | activated carbon metagenome | isolation source: dual media filters at the Ann Arbor, Michigan drinking water treatment plant | place: USA: Ann Arbor | reverse complement strand
GAACCAACGTATCAACGTAATACCTAATCCGGTCTTGTCGCATTTTTCAGCACAACCCCTTCGCATGCCCACAGATCGGCTTACTATTTTACAAATTGGCAGTGGCGATCATAAAAACCTGCCAGCATTGATAGAAGCTTCGCAAAATTTACCAGTTCACATAATTAAAGTGGGTTATCTCAATGAAAAGGAACGGCAGATGCTTGAACGATACAAGGTTTCCTTTGAAGAGCATACGTCTATTTCCAATGAACGAGTAGTTAGCCTTTACGCAAAATCTGATATTTTATTTTTCGCCTCCTTGTATGAAGGATTTGGAATGCCAATTATTGAGGCGCAAACAGTAGGCAAGCCGGTGATAACAAGTAACATTGGAGCGATGAAAGAAGTAGCGGGCGGTGCTGCTATGTTAGTGACTCCCTCCAACATCGAGGAAATAAGAGCAGCGATTGTTACACTTCATCAGCAATCCGATATCTATCAGGCTTTGGTTGAGAAAGGTAGAGCAAATGCACGCCAATTTTCATTGTCTTCGGTAGTAGATAAATACACACAACTTTATCGGAAGGTGCATGAGTAAGATAACATCAGTGATTTTCTGGCAACCGAATGTGAGTCATCACACCGTGCCGGTGATGCGTGCATTGGCAAATTATTATGCTATTACTCTATGTGTAATTGAAAGGGTAAGTGCGCGCAGAAAGGCGATGGGCTGGGCGGAACCAGATACAACCGGTATTAATGTAGAGATTGTATCTGATGTGAATCCTGAGTTGTTTTTTGAAATACGTCATAGTGAATCAACGATTCATATTTTCTCAGGCACCAGCGGCTATCCGCTGCTGTGGCGTGCATTTAAAAAAGGACTTCGATTAAATGCCAAGTTGGGAATTCAGGCTGAAACCAGAAACTGGCAAGGCTTAAGCGGGTTGCTCCGGTATATTCACTCCCGTTGGGAAGCAACCCGCATTCGAGGTGGCGTTTCTTTTATCCTTGCTATGGGTGATAGGGGTAGGGAGTGGTACACACGAGTTGGATTTAAGGGAAGCACTGTTTTCACGTGGGCTTATTTCACAAAACAATTCGACTTTTCAGAATCAGCACGTGAAAAATCTACTATGATTCGCGTATTGTATGCGGGTCGGTTTTCACCAGAAAAAGGAATCATATCACTTATTGAAGCAGTAAAATCAATTCCAGATTCAACTATTCAGTTACATATTGCAGGTGGCGGTCCTTTGCAGTCACAAGTGGAAGAATTGATTACAGGCTGTACAGATATTACATTTCACGGTATGTTGCCGATGCATTCAGTGTCTGCTTTACTGACTGAAATGGATTACCTCATTGTGCCAAGTACTGGCAAAGATGGCTGGGCAGCAGTGGTAAATGAGGCTTTAGGTACAGGAACTCCTTGCATTGTATCTACAAATGCAGGTGCGGCCTCATTAATTATTAACAAGCAACTTGGTTTTACCTACAATCCTGCACAAAAGAATGAACTTGTGGAGATACTAAGAATGATTTCGGAGAAGCATTTGGTGGCAGATGCAGCACAGCGAGGCTGGATTCGACATCAGGCCGCAACCATTTCACCAGAGGCTGGTGCAGGGTATCTAAAAGAAATTATTGAACATGTATTTTGGGGGAGAGCACGACCAAATGCTCCCTGGAAATTAAACACCCTGTAATGGCTTCGTCTTCTGTATCGGAAAAGAAAGTATTATTTATTGAGGCCTCCAACATCCGGGCAGGTGGCGGACTTACGCACCTCATTGAATTGTTGCGCGTAGCATCTCCAACAGATGCAGGAATACAAGAAGTGATCGTGCTGGCACCCGATTCCTCGTTAAATAAAATTGAAGCAAGACCCTGGCTTACGAAGTATTCACATCCATTTCTGAATCGGAATTACTTCTTTCGGTTTTTGTGGCAGCTGCTTGTATTGCCTGGTTTGGTTCGCAAAAAACAAGCTATTTTGTTTATCCCTGGTGCTGGTAAACCAATGTTCAGCTATCCTTATGTTACAATGTGCAGAAATTTGCTTCCGTTGGATTTTAAGGAATTACTCCGCTTTGGATTCTCCTTCACTACCGTTCGCTTATTATTTCTTAGATTTCTTCACTTGAATGCCTACAAAAATGCGCAAGGTGTGATCTTTCTTACTCAATATTGCTTTGATATCCTGCCCCAAAGGGTTCGGCAAAAAATCAAAAACAAGACCGTTATTCCACATGGCATTAATCATACTTTTTTCAACGCTATACCTACCCAACGAGAGGAAAAATCAATTCTTAAATTGTTATATATATCAATTATCAATCTTTATAAACATCAGGATAAAGTTGCTCAAGCTGTGATTAACCTGAATAAGAAAGGCTATTCGGTACATCTTACCCTTATTGGTCCAGCCTATGGTCCTGCGCTTAAAAAATTGCAAGAGGTAATGGTAGGTTACGAGGATTGGGTAGAGTATAAAGGAAGGATTCCGTACGATCAGTTGGCAAAGGAATACTACGATCATGATGCTTTTATCATGGCTTCAACCTGTGAGACTTTTTGCATGATACTTACGGAGGCTATGGCAATGGGAATGCCGATTACATGCTCCTCCAAAAGTTCTTTACCTGAAACCTTAGGTGAAGCTGGAATTTATTTTGACCCAGAGCAATTAGATTCTATTGAGAAGAATATTCTAAAACTATGTATGGATAGCAGCTTACGTGAAAATTTATCTCAACGAGCTCTTCTGAGATCTAGAAAGTATACATGGGAAACTTGTGCAATTCAAACCTTTAGATTTGTGACAGCCACTTCAAAAAAAAGCATTTGACAATGAGTATTGTACTGACACTAAAGAAAAAATTCCGTTCTTGGTATTATGCCTTAAATGATAACAAGGTGGTAATTATACAAAAACCTTCGATCTTAAAGGGTTTAAAGTGGATTACCAGCAAACGATATGGAAGGGCTTATTTCAAAGGGTACTACGAGACTGATATAGTCTCCTATTTTTCACAGCAGATTAAACAAGGTGATAACTTTCTTGACATAGGAGGTCATGCTGGGTATTTTAGTTTCTTGGTTTCAAGGTTAAGTGAGTCTGGTAAAATATTTACCTTCGAGCCAGATCCTGATAATTCATACTTCATTAATAGAATTATAGAACTAAACTCCATTAAGAACATTAGTCTAATTGCAAAGGGAGTTGGACGCCAGCCAGGTGAATTATTGTTTGAACCGGGGGCAACATCCTCCACAGGCAAGGTGAGTGATAGTGGTACGATTCGAGTGCCCATCGTCTCAATCGATGATACATTGAAGAATGAAATCATTTCAGGTTCACTCTGGATGAAAATTGATGTGGAGGGATTTGGCGGAGAAGTAATCATGGGCGCTATGAAAACCATAACAAAATATTACCCTTCTATCCTTATGGAGCTCCATGATAATAGTAACGAACGTGAAGTATTAGGGAGTCTATCAAGCCTGGGTTATTCTTTCTTTAACCTTCAACAACAGTCTGAATCAATAAATAATCATCATTGTAGGTTCTATATTGCAATAAAAGCACAGCTTAAGGTCTAGAATATATGGAGCGTCTGATTGTATTGTTTCTTAGTGATATTTTTTCAAAATTCTCTTTTCCAGGTAGATATAGAATTTTGAATAGTCTCTACAGTTATAAGCGTACAGCATTCCAAAAAGGGGTTTGGCTTGTGAAATCATATTTGGAACCTCGTCATAAACTCCAGATTAATTTATTTTCTAAAGATTTGATTGACCACAAAATTTTATTTACAGGTGCCTACGAACCAGGCACTAATTTGATATTGGAGTCGCATATTCGGCCTGGAGATGTTGTGTTGGAAGCGGGGGCCAATACGGGCACGGAAACACTTCTGATTTCTCGGTTAATTGGAAATGAAGGGAATGTATTAGCATTTGAGCCAGTACCTCATGTCATAGAAAAGCTCAAGACGAATCTTTCACTCAACAAGATCACAAATGTTTCGATTAATACAGTGGCGCTAGGTGATAGCAATAGAGAGATTTCCTTTTATATCTATCCACAAAATCATCCTAACCAAGGTATGGGTTCGAAGGTACTGGAGCATTCAGGTCTTGAGAAAATAACCGTTTCGCAAACCACACTAGATTCACTAATGAAGGAGGGAACACTTCCCAGGATTGACTTTTTAAAAATGGATGTGCAAGGTGCTGAACTTGACATTTTGCGTGGTGGTATTAATTCTATCTCAACGTACAGACCTAAAATTTTTCTGGAAGCTGCTGATAGCTTAAGTAACTTGCTGGCAATTTATACTTATCTCACAGAGTTAAAGTATGTCGTAAGCTTGATCAGGAGCGATGGGAAACTTGAAAAGCTAAACGCTGACGAATTGATTATGGGCAATTGGCTTGCATTACCTACGAATAAACCTTCATGAAACAACTGATCCAAAATCTTAAAACCGGGGCCACCACACTTGAAGAAATACCGGCACCATTAGTTCGCAAAGGAACCATACTGATTCGTAGCACACATTCATTGGTGTCCTTAGGTACAGAGCGTATGTTGGTGGAGTTTGGCAAGGCAGGGTTGATCGATAAGGCTCGTCAGCAGCCAGACAAGGTGAAGATGGTGTTGGATAAAATAAGGAGTGAAGGATTGCTACCCACATTAGAGGCTGTCTTTAATAAGCTTGAACAACCCTTGCCGCTCGGATATTGCAATTCGGGATTTGTGTTGGAGGTAGGCGAAGGAGTGAGTGGATTTAGTGTAGGCGATCGTGTTGCCAGTAATGGTGCACACGCAGAATATGTTTGTATTCCCCAGCATCTGGCTGCCAAGATACCAGAGTCGGTCAGCAATGAGGAAGCTGCCTTTACTGTAATCGGATCCATCGGTCTTCAAGGCATCCGGCTGGCTAATCCAACCTTAGGTGAAACTGTTGTGGTGATTGGTCTTGGGTTAATTGGATTACTTACAGCCCAATTACTAAAAGCGAATGGATGCCAGGTAATTGGTGTTGACCTGGACGAGGAGAAACTGACGCTTGCCAAAAGTTTTGGCATTACTCCGTTTAACGGAAAGCAGGGTGATGTTGTAAAATTTGTCGAAAGTGAGACGCACGGTGTTGGTGCCGATGCCGTGCTGATTACGGCATCCACAAAAACCAATGAAATCATTTCGCAAGCTGCGCGCATGAGTAGAAAACGCGGCCGAATAGTTTTAATTGGTGTGGTGGGTTTAGATCTGAGCCGTGCAGAGTTTTATGAAAAAGAGTTGAGTTTCCAGGTGAGCTGTTCGTATGGCCCTGGCCGGTACGATGAAGACTATGAACAACGTGGGAAGGATTATCCGTTGCCCTTTGTGCGATGGACGGAACAACGAAATTTTGAAGCTGTATTGCAAGCCATCGCTTCGGGTACGGTAAATGTGAAGCAACTGATTACTGAGCGTGTGCCGCTGGAGGAGTACAGCCTGATTTATGACGACATCGGAAGTTCAACTTCCATTGCATCCATTCTTCAGTATGCCGAACAACCCCTCGCGATCTCGCACAGTGTGAACCTCCACGACCGTTCTTTTAAAGGACAAAAAGGTGTGATCGGAATTATTGGTGCCGGCAACTTTACGAAGATGACACTACTACCTACGCTGAAAAAGAGCCCTGCTTTTTTTAAAAGCATTGCCAGTGCAAGCGGTGTATCAGGAACTGCTTTAGCGAAGAAGTACAATTTTGCAAGCAGTACAACAGATTATAAGGATATCCTGAGTGATCCAGAAATTGATCTTGTGTTGATCACTACGCGGCACAACCTTCATGCGAATCAAGTAATTGAATCATTGCAGGCGGGAAAACATGTCTTTGTAGAGAAACCATTGGCGCTGAATGAGGATCAACTCAACTCGATTGTTGATCAGGTAATAAAGTCCGATAACCTTACTGTTAATGTTGGGTTTAACCGGAGATTTTCGCCTCATAGCATAGCATTGAAGAAAGTAGTGGGCCACGGACCGATGAACATCGTAGCCACCATGAATGCGGGATTCATTCCGGCCAATGTATGGGTGCACGACCTGCAAACCGGAGGCGGGCGTATTATCGGTGAAGCCTGTCACTTTATTGATCTCTGTTCATACTTTACCGGAAGTCATGTTACCGCTGTCAGTATGAACGCCATGGGCCTTCATCCTGAATCCAACACCGATAATGCCAGTATACTTCTGAAGTATGCGGATGGATCAAATGCAGTGATTAATTACTTTGCGAATGGAAGTAAGTCCTATGCGAAGGAACGCATTGAGATATATTCACAGGAGCGGACAGCAGTCATTGACAATTGGTGTGTTACAAAGGGTTTTGGATTCAAAGGGTTTAATTCACTTAAGACATCCCTTGATAAAGGCCACAAGAATCAGTTTCAGCTACTAATTAATCGTGTGAAAAACGGAGGTGAGGCGCTGATCGATTTTAATTCGGTAGTGAACACTACGAAAGCGAGTTTTGCTGCCTTGCAGAGTCTGAAAGATGGAGCATGGGTTCGCGTTTAGGGTGTAAGGAATGAGACACGTGGTTTGGTTTTTAATTTTTACATGGTATGAAGATTGATTTGATCGCAGGAGCACGTCCCAATTTTATGAAGATTGCGCCCTTGATTATGGCGATTCAGAAAAAGCAGCAGGCTGGAAGCGATATTCATTTCAGGTTGGTGCACACGGGCCAGCACTATGATAAAAACATGAGTGACAATTTTTTTCAGCAATTGGGGATACCCGATCCCGATGTAAACCTGGGAGCAGGTGGGGGAACGCAGGCCGAGCAAACAGCTCGTATCATGATTGGATATGAAAAACTTTTGATGGAATCACCATCTGATCTGTGCCTCGTGGTAGGCGATGTTACCTCTACCATGGCCTGTTCCATTGTTGCAAAAAAGCAGCATATTAAAGTCGCCCATGTGGAAGCTGGGATTCGTTCCGGAGATATGACGATGCCCGAAGAAATCAACCGCATGGTCACGGATAGTATCACGGATTATTTTTTCACCACGTCTGAGGTTGCTAACAACAACCTGCGAAAAGCAGGTGTGAATGAAGGCCAGATCTTTTTTGTCGGTAATACCATGATTGATACGCTACTTACGCAGCGCGCATCGTTCATACAACCTCCACTATGGAAAACACTGGGACTAAAAGAAAAAGAATACATTGTGATGACGCTGCATCGTCCGGCTAACGTAGATGAAGAAGCTCAACTACAGAATTTGTTATGTGCCATTGTTGATAACGCAAGAAGTCTGCCCTTGGTATTTCCGGTTCACCCCCGAACTCGAAAAATACTAGAAGGGCTTAACATTGTGGCACCCAACCTGCACATGACAGAACCGATGACCTACTTGGAATTCAATTACCTGGTGGAGCGCGCAAAGGCAGTGATCACCGATTCAGGAGGTGTCACAGAGGAGACAACCGTAATGGGGGTTCCTTGCATGACACTTCGAAATTCAACCGAACGTCCGGAGACTGTCACAGAGGGAACCAACGAGTTACTTGGCACAAGTCCATCCGCTATCAAACCTGCCCTGGATATTCTCTTTGCCGATAGCTGGAAGAAGGGAAAAGTGCCAGAGAAATGGGATGGCAATACCGCTTCGCGGATTGTTGATATTCTTGTTTCTTTGCAGTAATGACGCGTTTTCTTCAGTGGTACCAGTTAGCCAAATCCATGGGTATTCGGTATGTGCTATTCCGGATATCCTTTGAATTTAAACGCAAAAGTGGACTTCTTAAAAGAAGCTACCCTATTAACCCACCTTTCAAAACCTGGGTCACCCTGGCGCAATGGAGAGCTACCGCCCCGGTATTTTTTTTCAACTCGCGAAGCGATTTTAAACGGTCTTCCGAACCATCCAGTCAACTACTTCAAGAGGCTACGCGTATTCTTGCTGGTCAGGTTCAATTTTTTCATGGCGAATGGCGCACCATAGATCCGCACGACTGGCTTACCAACGTCACCACCGGCCATCGTTATAATAATCAACAACATTGGACCGAGATTCCTGATTTTCATCCGCAGTATGGAGACATCAAATATGTATGGGAACGCAGCCGCTTTTCGTTTGTACAAACCATTCTTCGCTATGATGCGCAATCGGGAGCCGATTCGTCCGCGTGGGTCTTTGCCCAGATTGAAAGTTGGATAGAAAATAATCCCATCAATCAGGGTCCGAATTATCGGTGTAGTCAGGAGACTTCTTTGCGTGTATTCAACTGGACGTTGGCGTTATACTTTTACCGCCACAGTGCCATCCTGACGGAAGACCGGTTTACAAAAATTTTGTTCCACCTCTACTGGCAGCTTCGTCATGTCCGTTCGAACATTCATTTTTCAAGAATTGCAGTCCGAAACAATCATGCGATAACTGAAACATTAGCGCTATACACGGGAGGTTTGTTGTTTCCGTTTTTTGAAGAAGCGAAGGAATGGAAAGTTTCCGGCAAGAAATGGTTTGAAGAGGAAATTGCTTATCAAGTCTATGATGATGGTACGTATCTCCAGTTCAGTTTTAATTATCAGCGCGTGGTAATTCAATTGCTGACATGGGGTATCGCATTAGCTCATCGTCACCAGGATGAATTTTCACGTATTGTTTATGAGCGCACAAGGGCATGCCTCAATATTCTTGTTCACTGCCAGGATTCTGTTTCCGGTGAATTGCCGAACTATGGCGCAAATGATGGTTCCTTATTTTTTGATTGGAATGACGAGGCTTTCCGTAATTTTAAACCTTCCCTGGATGCGATTCATTATTTGTTAACCTCGAGCAACCTGTATGCAGAGTCTTTTGAAGACCGATTATGGTTTGGAACAAGGGCCGGTTTAGCGCGTTACCAGCCTATTGTTGTTGCAGAGGGTCATCATAGCTTCTCCACTGGGGGAATCTACGTGTACCGTCAGGGCACGCTGTTGGTTTGGATCAACTGTGTGCACTATAAAAACCGACCTTCTCAGGCGGATGCCCTACACCTGGATGTCTGGTATCGGGGACAAAACATGCTACAGGATGCTGGATCTTACCGCTATAATGCCGAGGTTGAAAAAGTAAAATACTTTTTCGGAACTGAATCTCATAACACGGTAATGGTGGAGGAACAGGATCAAATGGTAAAGGGGCCACGCTTCATATGGCTAAAGTGGTCTGGTGCGCGCAACGTAGGTTGGGCTAGAAAGGGTGATGAAACAATTTTTCAGGGTATGGCTCAAGTTTATCAACACCTTGGCAAGGTGTGGCATACCCGTACCATTCGCATCGATGCGCAATCGCTTCAGCTGACGGTTCACGATCAATTGACCGGACTTTCGGGTGCACTAATTCGTCAACTTTGGCACGTAAAGCCAGAATTAAAAGATGTTGTTAATTTCATATCCACGGATGCGGAGGGGAGAAAAGAGGAATTGAAATATTTTTCCCCCACCTATGGAGTTTTGGAGAAATCACTTCAGGTTGAATTCCAAACACACAATAAAGCTATAACCACTCAAATTAAGCTGTCGTGAAAATTTTGTTAATCCATCAGTATTTTCTAGAACCAGATGATCCAGGAGGATCGCGCTTCAACGAAATGACAAGTGTGTGGGTGGATAAAGGGCATCAGGTGACGGTGGTATGTGGCATGTTGAATTATGTAACCGGTAAGATTCCGTTAAAATATCAGGCATTAAAGTATCATCGATCGATATACAGGCCAGGGCTGGAAGTGTTGCGCTGTTATGTCTCTCCCCAATACAATACCAGTTTTCTCGGCAGGCTTTGGGCCTACTTTTCGTTTGTTTGGTACGGGCTTGGCGGAACCCTTTTCAAACTAAGGAAGCAGCACTATGATGTTATTCTGGCAACCTCACCACCGTTATTCATTGGTATCATTGCTTGGGTAACCTCTAAATTTAAACGAATACCCTACATTTTTGAAGTACGTGATCTTTGGCCGGAATCTGCGATCGACACAGGTGTACTCACCAATCCGCTCATTATTCGCTTTGCCTTTTGGTTCGAGAAGTTTGTGTACAGGGGGGCTTCCAGTATTAATGTGCTTACTCCTGCCTTTCGGGATACATTAATAAGAAACAAGAAGATTGATCGGGAAAAAATAATATTTATACCCAATGCCTGCGATTTCAACTTATCTGATAGCCTGCTGTCCACTTTTGATGTAGCAGCCTTTCGGGAGACTCGCGGATGGACGGGGCAGTTTGTAATTACTTATGTG
>LNFM01013656.1_pt1 | contig 10280 bp, 9 predicted proteins | sample 596031 | NCBI WGS metagenome assembly LNFM01 (sample SAMN04254537, study PRJNA301005) | activated carbon metagenome | isolation source: dual media filters at the Ann Arbor, Michigan drinking water treatment plant | place: USA: Ann Arbor | reverse complement strand
GGTCGAAGACCTGAAGGTCCACTTTCCAATCCGCAAGGGATTGTTCAAGCGCGTGGTCGGCCATCTGAAAGCGGTGGATGGGGTGATGCTGTCGATCGAAGCCGGCAAGACGCTGGCGCTGGTGGGCGAATCCGGCTGCGGCAAGACCACGGTGGGAAAGGGCATCCTGCGGTTGCTGCCGGTGTCCGGCGGCAGCGTTCGCTTCGATGGCCTTGATCTGGCCGGGCTGGCTGCACGCCAGTTGCGCGCCCGGCGGCGCGATTTCCAGATCATCTTCCAGGATCCCTACAGCTCGCTCAACCCACGGATGCGGGTAATGGATATCGTCGAGGAGGGCATGGCGGCGCTGGGCGTAGGGGAAGACAAGGCCGGCCGGTCGCAGCGCATCGACGAGATGCTGGCGCAAGTCGGGCTGGCGCCGGAGATGAGAACCCGCTACCCGCACGAGTTTTCCGGGGGGCAGCGGCAGCGCATTGCGATCGCGAGGGCGCTGGCGGTGACGCCGCGGCTGATCATCTGCGACGAGCCCACCAGCGCGCTCGATGTCTCGGTGCAGGCGCAGATCCTCAATCTGCTCAAGTCGCTGCAGCAGCGACTGGGGCTGGCCTACCTGTTCATCACCCACAACATGTCGGTGGTGGAGTACATGGCGCACGAAGTGGCGGTCATGTACCTGGGCAGGATCGTGGAACACGGCGCCGCGGACGACGTGCTGGCGCGTGCCCGTCATCCCTATACCCGCGCGCTCCTGTCAGCGGTGCCAACGCTGGAGCCGGCAGGCCGGCGGGAAATTATCCGGCTGGCCGGGGATATGCCCTCTCCGGTCAATCCGCCTTCAGGGTGTCATTTCCATCCGCGTTGTCCTCAGGCCCTGCCAGAGTGCCGGCTGAGCTATCCCGATTCACGGCAAGTGACGGCCACGCACACAACCAGTTGCCACTTGTACGACCGGAACGTTTAACGGCGCGCGCGCGGGTTACTGTAAATGACCAGGCGCTGCCCGGGCCGGATGATATTGCTGCGCAGGTGGTTCCAATCCTTGAGCGCAGCGACCGTGGTGCCGTTCTTGCGCGCTATGTCGTAAAGACTGTCGCCGCTTCTGACTCGGTACACCATGCGATTCATGAAGTAATCGTTTGGGGCCAGAAACTCCGGATTGTTCCAGGTGTCTTCAAGATTGGAGGCTTCGGCTTCTTCGGTCATCGGCACCAGCAGCGTCCGGCCTTCGGCAACACTCAGGTGTCGGTTGATGCCGTTGATTTCCTTCAGCCGGTCGGCGTCGATGCCGAAACGTTGCGCCACCTGTTCAAGATCTTCGTTCTTCTTCAACGTGTAGGTCTGCCACGACAGCAGCGGCAGGTTGTACAGGTTCAGATTGGCCTGGAAGATCTCGGCTTTCGCAACCGGCAGCACCAGCGTCTGCGCACCGTTGGAAGTAATGACCGGGCGGGAATGTGCGGGGTTGAGTGACCTGAAGTCGTCGAGCGACATTTCCGCGAGTTGTGCCGCAACCTCCATGTCCATGTGGCGGACTGCAGTCACGGTGGTGAAGTACGGCTGGTCTGGAATATCCTCGAGCGGAAAGGCGACACCGGCCGGATTGGCGATGATGTTCTTCACCGCCTGGAGCTTGGGCAGGTAGTTGCGCGTTTCGCGCGGCATTCGCAGGCTCCTGTAATCGGTTTTCTTGCCGGCTGCGCGATTGCGCTTGATCGCACGCGCAACGCCATTCTCGCCCCAGTTGTAGGCCGCCAGCGCCAGATGCCAGTCGTTGAACTGCAGATGCAGCGTTTCGAGGTAGTCGAGCGCAGCACGGGTTGCCGCCAGCACGTCGCGGCGGCCGTCGTACCACCAGGTCTGCTGCAGGCCGTATCGTTTTCCGGTGGACGGAATGAACTGCCAGATTCCCGATGCATGCGCGCGCGAGTAGGCCGTCGGATTGAATGCGCTCTCGATCATCGGCAGCAAAGCGACTTCCATCGGCATGCCGCGCTTTTCCACTTCTTCGACGATGAAGTACAGATACAGCCGGCTGCGCGCCACCATGCGGTGCACGTAATCCGGATGGTTCAGGTACCAGGCTTCATGTCGTGCGACCAGCGGGCTGACAACTTCGGGCATGGCAAAGCCGGTGCGTATGCGCTCCCAGAGACTCCCCACTGTGGGCAGGGCAGGCACAAGGCTCTCCGGCAGTTCCGACGATTGCGCCGGCTCTTCAAGGCCGGGTTCGGGTTCAAATGCCGCAGCCTCGGCAGATTCGTCCCAGGACTCGGGTTCAGCCTCATCGACGTTGCCTTGATCCCGCGTGACAACCGGGTCGAGGTCAAGAATGAGTGGGTCCTGCGGAGGGAGTTCGAGTGCGTAGAGGGGGACTGCAAGCAGGGTGCAAAACAGTCCTGCAGTGATCGAGTGTTGTCGTGTCATCCTCTTCCGTTCGCCGGCTGACGGCATCCAACTGCTGGTTCCGGGCTCCGTTGGTAAGTGCGGGTCGCGCCGTATGCTAGCCATGCCGCCCAGGTCGCGTCAAGGCGCCATTTTCCGCCGTCGGGGCGCAGACCGCTCGATACTATCTGGACCGAAACGTATCAGGATCGAAACCCGTCTTTCCATGCCCGCAGCGCCGCGAATACCTCAACCTGCGAGGACAGTGCCCGCCCGGCAAAGCGACTGGCGGCGTCAATGAGTGCGGGCTCCTGCGTACGCAGGAACGGGTTGGCCGTCAGTTCCATTGCCAGCGTCGAAGGCAGAGAGGGGTGCCCCCGATCCAGCGCGGCGCGGGCAGCGAGGGCGCGGGCGGGAACCGCGGCATTGTCCGGCTCGGCGGCAGCGGCGAACTTGAGATTGGCAAGCGTGTATTCGTGGGCGCAGTAGACCATCGTATCCGGCGGCAGCGCGGCCAGCTTCGCCAGCGATGCCTGCATTTGCGCCGCGGTGCCCTCGAACAGGCGGCCGCAGCCGCTGGAAAACAGGGTATCGCCGCAAAACAGCAGGCCGGCGCCGAAATAGGCGATATGCCCGGCTGTGTGTCCGGGGACATCGATTACTTCCAGCTGCAAGGCAATCCCCGGTACTTCGATCCGGTCACCTTCCACGAGTTTGCGAGTGATGCCGGGAATGCGTTCGCCGGCCGGCCCGAATACCGGTACGTTATACTTGGCCAGCAATGCAGTGTTGCCGCCGACGTGGTCGGCGTGATGATGCGTGGTGATGATCGCGACGAGCTGCAGCCCGTTGGCGTGCAAATGCGCAAGTACCGGCGCGGCATCGCCGGGGTCGACCACCGCGGCTCTGTTACCGCGCTGGATACACCAGATGTAGTTGTCCTGAAAGGCCCGGATTGGAACAATGTTGGTCACATCCATGTTTGCATCTTTGATTCTGACTGACTGAATGTCAATCGCGTCTTCACACCCCGGACTTTCTGCCTGGCTGTCGACGGCGCTTGGCACGCGCCTGCTTGAAACCGAGCTGCGCTATTTCGACCAGGAGCTGGCGGATGTGTTCGGCTTCAACGCCTTTCAGCTTGGACTCCCGGAGTACGATTTCCTGCGCGCCAACCGGATGCCGCTTCGCTGCGTCACCGGCAGCGAGGGTGCGGTCGGGCTGCAATCCGACCTTTGTGCGCTGCCGATCCAGACCGCCACGGCGGATCTGGTGGTGCTGCCGCATACGCTGGAGTTCAGCAGTAACCCGCACCAGGTGCTGCGCGAGGTTTCGCGCATCCTGATGCCCGAGGGACATATCGTGATCTCCGGGTTCAACCCCTGGAGCCTGTGGGGCCTGTGGCGCATGGCCGCGCGGCGCGGCGGGGGATACCCCTGGTGCGGCCAGTTCATCAGCCTGCCGCGGATCAAGGACTGGATGGCGCTGCTCGGATTCGAACTCTCTGCCGGGCGGATGTGCTGCTACGCACCGCCATTCTCGGGCGAGAAGTGGTTCCGGCGTTTCGATTTCATGGAGTCCGCCGGCGACCGCTGGTGGCCGATTGCCGGCGGCGTGTACTTCCTGCACGGCATCAAGCGGGTTCCCGGCATGCGCATCATCACGCCGAAATGGAGGCCAATTTCAGCGCGCAAGAAGGCGATGGCGGCGGTTCCGCAACAACCCACCGGGCCGGACGACGCGCTTGCCGCGCGCGAGAACGCGATCGCCCGGGATGTCCAATGAGCGGGCAGGTCGAGATTTATACTGATGGCGCGTGCAAGGGCAATCCCGGACCAGGCGGCTGGGGAGCCTGGCTGAAATGGGGCGACCACGAAAAGGAGTTGTTCGGCGGCGAGGCCCAGACCACGAACAACCGCATGGAACTGACCGCAGTGATCGAGGCACTGGCCTCGCTGAAGCGCGGCTGCCGGGTGCGGCTGCATACCGACTCCCGGTACGTGCACGACGGCATCTCCAACTGGATTCACGACTGGAAGCGGCGCGGCTGGCGCACCGCCGACAAGAAACCGGTGAAGAATGTCGACCTGTGGCAGAGGCTGGACGAAGAGGTGGGCAACCACGAGATCGAATGGGTGTGGGTGCGCGGGCACGATGGCAATCCGGGCAACGAACGTGCCGACGAACTCGCCAATCGCGGCGTCGGCTCGGCATCAACCAGTGCCTGAACCACAGAGACACAGAGGCACAGAGAAATGCTTGCTCGTGAGCATTGCGTCCCCCGAGAATTCCTTTTCGGAATGAGTGAATCAGCGTCCGACAAAAGAATTTCGATGATCATGAGTCTGTGGGGTTCAGTTCGTGTGCTTGTCTTTGCATTTCTCTGTGCTTCTGTGTCTCTGTGGTGAGATCAACGACATAGAAGGCCTGGCATGCGGCAGATCATTCTCGACACTGAAACCACCGGCCTTGATCCGGCGCTCGGACACCGGATCATCGAAATCGCGGCGCTGGAGATTTTTAACCGGCGGTTCACCGACCGGCATTTCCAACAGTACGTCAATCCCCAGCGGGAGATCGATGCCGGTGCAATGGAAGTGCATGGCATCTCCTCGGAGTTCCTCGCCGACAAGCCAAAGTTTCGCGACGTGGCAAAGTCCTTCATCGATTTCGTCGCAGGAGCGGAGCTGATCATCCACAACGCCCCCTTCGACGTCGGTTTCCTCGACCACGAACTGGCACTGCTCGATCTGAAACCGTTACGAGAATATTGTCCGGTGATCACCGACACGCTGAAGCTGGCCAAGAGCCTGCATCCCGGCAAGCGCAACTCCCTGGACGCGCTGTGCGAGCGCTACCAGATCGACAATGCCGCGCGCACCTTGCACGGGGCACTGCTGGACGCGCGCCTGCTCGCGGAAGTCTACCTGGCGATGACGCGGGGCCAGGAAAGCCTGCTGATCGACATGGGCGAAACGGCGCCGCAACCCGCCGAAGGCGGACCTGGACACGCAGACGTGGAGTTGTTCGTATTGCGCGCCTCGCCCGATGAACGCGCCGCCCACGCCGCCCAGATCGAAGGTATCGAAAAGGCCGGCAAGGGGACTTGCATCTGGAACAAGCTGGCTTCCTGAGGCGTTCCTTGCGCCGATCTTATTCTGTGCGCAGTGACTCGACCGGATCCATTTTTGCGGCTCTTGCGGCCGGATCGCGGGACTCGTTAGCCGCAGGCCCGTTTGCGGGGACGCGATCGTAGCGCCGGCCGAACGGATGTTCCTATTCGGTACGCAGTGACTCTACCGGATCCATTTTTGCGGCTCTTGCGGCCGGCGCCACGCCGGCTGCCACGCCGATGGCTATGGCCACCAGTTCCGCCGCGATCACATAGCTCCAGGGGGTATACACCGGCAATGCGCTGAATGCGGCCTGCAGCGCCTGCGCGATGCCGATGCCGGTCAGCAGGCCAAGCGCACCGCCCAGGGCCGACAGCAGGATCGCCTCGCCGAGAAACAGTGCGAGGATCTGGCCCCGGCGCGCGCCCAGCGCTTTCAGCAACCCGATCTCGGCAGTGCGTTCGGCTACGGAGATCGTCATGATGGTGAGGATACCGACGCCACCTACCAGCAGCGAGATGCCGCCAAGCGCGCCGACTGCGAACGTGAGAACACCGAGGATCGAGGACAGCACATCCAGCATCTGCTGTTGCGGCGTGATGGTGAAATCCTCCCGGCCGTGGCGCGCCAGCAATACCCGGCGGATGCCTTCGACCACGCTCTCCACGGCCACTCCGGGCGCGTGCACCACGTGTATTTCCATCAGGCCTTCGCGATTGAACAGTTCCAGCGCACGCGAGGCCGGGATGTACACGGCATCGTCCAGGTTCACACCGAGAATCTCGCCCTTGGCTTCCATCACGCCGATGACCCGAAAGCGGCTGCCGCCGATGTCCACACGACTGCCCAGGGGATTGCTGTCGGCGAACAGTTCGCGCCTGACCTTGGCCCCAAGTGCGACGAAAGCCCGTGCGGCCGAGGCCTCATCAGGCGGCAGGAAGCGTCCGAATGAGACATTGATATGCAGGGCTTTGTCGAAATCCGGTCCGACCCCGTACACCGTCACCCGCCGAGCCCGTCCGCCGATGCTTATCTCGGCGTTGCCCTGCAGCGCCGGATCCGAGTACACCACGTTCGGCACCCGCTTCAGCGCTTCGGCATCGTCGATGGTGAGAGGCCGGTCGCTGCCGAAAATGCCGATCGAGGTGCCGCGGGTATTGGTCTTGCCGGGTGCGACGCTGATCACGTTGGTGCCGAACTGGCTGAACTCGGCGAGCACGAACTTGTGTATGCCTTCGCCGATGGAAGTGAGCAAGATCACCGCGGCGATACCCACAGCGATGCCGAGGGCGGTGAGCGCGCTGCGCATCCGCTGCGCCTTGAGGGCGCTCGAGGTCAGGGATAGCAGATCGCGCAGGCGCATGCTATCTCCGCGCCAGCGCGTTGACCGGATCGAGCCGTGCGGCGCGCCGTGCCGGTGCCACGCTGAAGGCGATGCCGGTGGCCAGCGCGGTACCGAGCGCGGCGAGGATCGCCCAGAGTGGCGCGCCCGGCGGCAGCGCCGGATAAATCCGGCTGATCGCCATACTGCCAAGTTGTCCCAGCGCCAGACCGGCAGCGCCGCCGAGCAGGGACAGCACCACCGCCTCGGCCAGGAACAGGTTGCGAATCTGCGCCGGCTCCGCGCCCACGGCCTTGAGCAGGCCGATCTCGCGGGTGCGCTGGGAGACCGCGATCAGCATCACGTTCATGATCAGGATTCCGGCGACGGCCAGGCTGATTGCGCCGATGCCGGCGACCGCGTAGGTGAGGGTGCGCAGGATCCGGTCGAATGTCGCCAGCACCGCGTCCTGGGTGATCACGGTGACGTCCTCCTCGCCCTCGTGCCGGGACTTGATGATGGCAATGGCATCGTCGCGCGCGCCCTCGATCATCTCCCGGCCGCGGGCCTCGACCAGGATGCGCAGCAGCCCGAAGGTGTTGAACAACTGCTGCGCCGACGCTACCGGAATCACCACGAATTCGTCGGTGTTCATCCCCAGGGACTGACCCTGCTGCGCCAGCACGCCGATCACCCGAAAGCGCCGGTCACCGATGCGCACCATCCGGCCCAGTGCCGGTTCCGGGCCGAAGATCTCCTGGCGCACCTTCCAGCCCAGCACACATACCGATACTGCCTGTCCGGCATCCCCCGGCGGCAGGAAGCGGCCTTGCGCGAGCGTCATCCCGCGTATCTGCAACAGCTCGGCTGTCGAGCCCAGCACCGGCACCTCGCGGCTGCGGCGCTCGTAGGACAGCATCGCGGTGCCGATATTGAGCGGCGCAACCCGCGCAACATGGCGGCTGCGGGAGACTGCCTGTGCGTCCTCGATGGTGAGGTCGCGCGGCGCGCGTCCGACCATGGTGTTGGCGAATCCGCCACTGGTCTCGGTCTTGCCCGGAAACACGATGACCAGATTGGTGCCGATTGACGAGAATTCGCCGGTGACATAGCGGCGTGCGCCTTCGCCGAGGGCGGTGAGCACCACCACTGCAGCCACTCCAATCGACATCGCCAGGATCATCAGGGCGGTTCGGGTGGGCGCACCTCTCAGGCTGGCCCAGGCAAAGACCAGGACGTCCGCCGGTTTCATGCGGGCTCGCGCAAGTCCTGCTCGATGCGGCCGTCGACCATCCTGAGCCGGCGATGGGCGCGCTGCCCCAGTTCCGGATCATGTGTGACCACGATGAGGGTCACGCCCTGGTCGTGCAGTTGTTCCAGGATCCCGACCACGTCCTTGCCGGAGGCGCGGTCGAGGTTGCCGGTGGGCTCGTCGGCCAGTAGCACCGCCGGATGCATCACGGTGGCGCGGGCAATTGCCACGCGTTGGCGCTGGCCGCCGGAGAGCTGGTCGGGGCGGTGATGGGCGCGGTCGGCAATGCCGTAAGAGTCGAGCAGGCTGCGGGCCCGCGAGCGCCGCTCCGCCGCCGGCAAGCCGCCCAGCATCATCGGCAGTTCCACGTTCTCGAGCGCGCTGAGGCGTGGCACCAGGTGAAAGAACTGAAACACGAAGCCGATGCGTTCGCGTCGCACCTGCGCCTGCTCACCGTCAGAGAGCGCGGTCACATCGCGGCCCTCGAACCGGTAGGTTCCCGCAGTCGGGCGATCGAGCAGCCCAAGCAGATTCAAAAGAGTTGATTTGCCCGACCCGGACGGGCCCATGATGCTCAGGTACTCGCCTGCGCCGATTTCGAGGTTGATGTCGCGCAGCGCATGGACCTGTTGATCGCCAACCTGGAAAATCCGTTCGATCGCGCCGAGCGAGATCATGGGCTGCGGTTCTGCCCCGTCGATGCCGGCGCAGCCGGATCTGGTACGACCTTGGCGCCGGCCTTGACCCCGGCTCGTTCCAGCGACAGCACGAACCGTTCGCCTTCGCTCAGCCCGCTCAGGACTTCGGTGTGCTGCCAGTTGGCCAGACCGGTTTCGATGCTGCGTTCTTCCAGCGTACCGTCCGCCCGGTACACCAGCATGCGATTGCCTTCCAGCAGCGCCTGCGTCGGTACCCTCAGGGCTTTGCTGCGCGAATCGAGGACGATCTCGACGTCGGCGCTGTAGCCTACCAACAGGGTTTCAAACTGCCTTGGATCCACGAACTCCACCTCGACGTCGACGGTCCGCGCCTGCTTCTCGCGGTCGAGCACGTAGGGTGCGATCCGCCGTACCCGGCCGTCGAATTTCTGCCCCGGCAAAGCGTCCACGCTGATCCGGCCGGGCTGGCCTACCACGATCCGCGGCGCGTCCACCTCGTCCATCGGAGCGGTGACGTAAAGACAGCTGTCGTCGATCAGGTCGATGGCGGGCGGCGTCGGGATGCCGGGCGGCGACGGCGTAGTGAACTCACCGAGTTCCCCGGTGATGTCGGCCACCACGCCCGCGAATGGCGCGCGCAGCACGGTTCGGGATTTCGCTGCGGCAGCGGCGGAAATACGGGATTCGGCCTGACGGATGTCCGCACGCGCCGCATTGCAGCCGGCGCGCCGGACACTGGCCGCGGAAACTGCGCGATCGACAACTTCCTCGCTGACGAAACCCTGCTCACGCAGCTGCTTCGAGCGGCTGGCTTCGCGCTCGGCTACGTCGGCTGAGATGCAGGCCTCCTCCGCGCGGCTGCGCGCCGACTCGAACTGGTTGCGCGCAAGCTGCAGTTGGGCAGCGAGGTCCTCCTGCCAGAGTTCGAGCAAGATCTGTCCGGTGCGAACCCGTTCGCCCTTGGATACGTTCAGGCGGGCAATCTGGCCGCCGGTCGGCGGTGCGAGCTTGGCACGCCGGCAGGCGGTGATGGTTCCGGCTCGGGTATTGGTGGAGGTACTTTCGACCACCCCGCGATCCGGCTGGCTGAGGACGACCGCGATCGGTTCCGGCCGGGTCAGTACCCAGCCGGCGGCGATCAGTGCTGCAACGATCAGCAGACTCACGACCAATTGCACCGCGCGCTTCATGATTGCGGACCAGGAATCTGCTGTGTTGGTGTGAAGGAGGGCGCCGGACGCGGGCGCAGGATCGTGCCGGGGATCGACGTCATGAGCTGATTATGCCATTGCATGTCGTCGGCGATTCTTGCGCTGGATCAATGCCGATCGGCTCATTGAAACCGGCGCCGGTAGTATCGCGGCCGTTCGAATGAGCCGGAGAACGATCTGAACCGCGGAAGGAGAGTGGTGGGTGGTACTGGGATCGAACCAATAACAGCCCTTGACCGTTTGTTATCTTTCTGGCATCGTTTGGGTACTCTAATCCAGTACGGGAGATATCCAAATCATGAACTTAGAGAAGAATTCAGAGAGAAAAACAGGAAAAAAGGC
>LNFM01013655.1_pt1 | contig 10281 bp, 11 predicted proteins | sample 596031 | NCBI WGS metagenome assembly LNFM01 (sample SAMN04254537, study PRJNA301005) | activated carbon metagenome | isolation source: dual media filters at the Ann Arbor, Michigan drinking water treatment plant | place: USA: Ann Arbor | reverse complement strand
TGATCGACCGCATCGAAGCGCTGGCGCGGTAGGGCGGTCAGATCCTCGGGGCGAGGCAGGCCGCGCGCGGCGGCTTTCAGATGCGTGCGCGTGGCTTCGAGCAGGCGACGGCAGGCGATGCGCAGGCGCTGGCTGCGGTCGGCGACGTCGGCCAACAGTTCGGAATACTTCGGCACCGCCCATTCGGCAGCCTTCGTCGGTGTTGGCGCGCGGGCGTCGGCGACGAGATCGATGAGCGTCCAGTCCGTCTCGTGGCCGACAGCGGAGATGAGCGGAATGTGGCTTTCGGCTGCGGCGCGGACAACGACCTCTTCGTTGAAGCCCCACAGGTCTTCCAAGCTGCCGCCGCCACGGGCCACGATGAGCACGTCGGGACGCGGGACGGGGCCGCCGGGTGAAAGCGCGTTGAACCCGCGGATGGCTGCGGCGACCTTGGCGGCGCTGCCTTCCCCTTGCACGGGAACGGGCCAGACGACGACGTGGGCTGGAAAGCGCTCTTCGAAGCCGTGCAGCATGTCGCGGATGACGGCGCCGGTGGGCGATGTGATGATGCCGACGACGCGGGGCAGGAAGGGCAGTGGCTTCTTGCGGTCCTCATCGAAGAGCCCTTCGGCAGCGAACTTGCGCTTGCGCTCTTCGAGCAGCGCCATCAGCGCACCGGCACCGGCGGGTTCGAGCGCCTCAATGACGATCTGATATTTGGAGGACCCCGGGAAGCACGACACCTTGCCGGTGACGATGACTTCCATGCCCTCTTCGGGTTTGATCTTGAGGCGGCTCCAGTTGCCCTTCCAGACGACAGCGTCGATCTTGGCCTTGTCGTCCTTCAGCGAGAAATAGCAGTGGCCTGAGGAGTGCGGGCCGCGATATCCGGAGACCTCGCCGCGCAAGCGGATGTGGCCGAAGCCGTCTTCGAGTGCCCGCTTGATGGCATTGGAGAGTTCGCCGACGGAATACTCCGGTGCGTTGCGTAAGGGCTGGGGCGTCAGGTCGGCCACTGGTCGGTTTCTCCTGCAGATGGGGCCAACTATACCCGCTCGGCTCTCAAGGCAATATGGGCCTCAGGGGAACCTTGGCCGGCTGCACGGCGTTTTTCCCCAGACGATGAATCATTTTCGACTTGGGAGAGACTTATGGACACGACGGGTTATGCCCTGCGTTGGGCTGGATTTGCACTCGTCGCCGGCTCGTTCGTGACGGCTGCGGCCTTTGCGCAAATGGCGCCGAGCGGTACGGATCCGCAGGTCGCTTACAACACTCATTGCCGGACCTGTCATTCGGCGGAACCGGGCGACAACCGGCTCGGACCGTCGCTGCATGGGGTGATGGGGCGAAAGGCTGGCAGCGTCGAAGGATACTCCTATTCGCCGGGATTTAAGACAACCGATCTCGTGTGGGACGATACCAACATGGATCAGTTTATCGCGAACCCGAACAGCGTCTTTCCGGGCAGCAACATGGCGACGTTTGCCGGCTTGGCGGACGAGGGTCAGCGCAAGGCGATCATCGATCATTTGAAGACGCTTAAGTAGTTTCGTCGACCAAACGTCCGTCGACGATGCGGACGTGGCGGTCGGCGCGGGCGGCGAGCGCCATGTCATGCGTGACCATGACGACTGAGCGTTTGGTTTCATCGACCAACTGGCGCAACACGCCTAGCACCTGTTCGCTCGACGCGCTGTCGAGGTTGCCTGTCGGCTCGTCGGCGAGGATGATCTGTGGTTCGTTGGCGAGTGCGCGGGCGATCGCCACGCGTTGGCGCTGACCGCCCGAGAGCTGTCCGGGCAGTTTGTGGGCGTGGGATTCAAGCCCCAGGGATTGCAATAGATGTAAGGCGCGGTCCTTCATGGCCCGGTCACTCAGTTCGCCCAGGGCCCGCATGGGAAGCGTCACGTTTGTCAGTGCCGAAAACTCCGTCAACAGGAAATGAAACTGGAAGACGAAGCCCAAAAGCTTGAGGCGCAAGCGGGCGCGTTCGGTTTCGCTGTTGGCTGGGACAGCGCGGCCTTGCATCAGGACTTCGCCGGAGGTCGGCACATCGAGCAGGCCGAGCAGATAGAGAAGCGAGCTTTTGCCCGAGCCTGACGGGCCGGTGATGGCGACGAATTCGCCTGGCTCGATCTTCATATTAATGTCGCGCACGAGTGTCGTCTCGACGCCATCGCCGATCGTTTTGGTGACGTGGCGGAGTTCAATCAGCGGTGTCGTGACAGGCAGCTGGATGGTCATGAGGCGCCCCGGATGATTTCCACGGGGTGGACGCTGGCGGCTTTGCGGGCGGGGAGGTAGCCGGCGATGGCGGAGGCGGCGAGGGCTACGAGGCCAGCAAGCAGATAGTGGGTCGGGCTGTAATACATTGGCAGTCGCGTGGCATCCATGAACGGGCTTTTGAATTCGATGGTGCCCAGGGCGCTGCAGAGCGCATAGCCGAGAAGCCAGCCGAGGACCGTTCCGGCCAGCCCGATGATCAAGGCTTCGAGAAGGAAGATCGAGCGGACGGTGCGTTCGGTGAAACCCAGCGATTTCAGGATCGCGATGTCGCGTGTCTTTTCGTGCGTGATGGTCGAGATGATATTGTACGTGCCGAAGGAGGCGACGAGGAGGATCGCGCCGACGACGGTGTACATGATGAAGTTGCGGATCTCGAGGGCGGAGATGAGGTCTTCGTTGGCCTCCTGCCATGAGACCGATTTATAGCCGCTCTGGGCTTCGATGCGCTCGGCGATCTGTCTTGCGTCCATGATCCCGGCAACGCGAATGCGCATGGCGTTCACGATGCCGGTCTGACCGGCTAGAATTTGCGCGGTTTTGATGAGCGTGAAGGCTTGCGTCTCATCGGACTGGCTGATGCCGGAGTGCACCAGAGCGACGACCGTGCAGGAGAGGACGCGGCCGGTTCCTGAGACGACCGCAATCGTGTTGCCGACTCGGGCGCCGATTTTTTCCGCGAGACGATCGCCCAGGATGATGGCGTTCGATGCGCGGTGGAGATCCTTCAAGGTGCCTTGGCGCAGTTGCTCGGGGAGTTTGGAGACGGCGGCTTCGCGCTTGGGGTCGATGCCGGTGACGTTGGCGGCGGTGTCGCGGCTGGCGTAGCGGATGACGGCGCGGGCCTGAACGGAGGGGGCGACGGCGCCGTCGAGCCAGCTGTCGAGGGAGGCGATGATCGCGTAGGGATTTTTTATCCCCGGGCGCGTAGCCATGGTGCTGAGGCCCGAGTAAGCGACCACTTGGTAAACGTCTTCAGCGGGCTGGCGCGGCGGTTCGCGGCGCTCATCGCTCATGGTGATGTGCGGGAGTGCGTCGACCAACTGATTAACGAAATCGCGCTGCGAGCCCTCCATGAGGGCCGCCATCATCACTGAGAAGCCCACGCCCATGGCGACGCCCATGAGGCCAACGAATGTCTGCCGCAGACGGGAGCGGACATGCGTGAGGGCAATGTCGAGGACGAGGTTCATACTATTCTCGGACCGGCTGGACGTTCTCGCCGTCTTGCAGGCCCGCAGGCGGCGCGGAGACGATCAAATCGCCCGGCGCCAGCGCACCTTTGACTTCGACGCGATCCGTACCGCGTATGCCGATTTCGACCGCGACTTGGCGGACCTCGCCGTTGTCGACCTTGAGCACATGGTTATTGGTGATCGCCTCGGCGGGCACGACGAGCGCACCTTTGGCTTCGGCAACGACAATATTGGCCTCCACGCTCATACCGACTTTCAATGGCGTGTCAGGTGGAAGCGACAGGTGGACGCGGAACGTCTTCGTCTCGGGATCGCCCTTGGGCGTGATGCGGTCGACGGTGGCGGGGAGCGGCGACCCGGTGTGGCCTTCGTGGCGTAACAACACACGCTGGCCTGAAGCAACTTTCAAAATATCGTCTTCGTTGACCTCGGCGATGATTTTCAGGGGATTTGGCTCGCCGACCCAGAGGAGTGTGTCGCGCTCGCCGATGCCGGCGATTTCGCCGACTTCGCCAATGCGGCGCATCACGATGCCATCAAGGGGAGATTTCAGCGCGAGATCGGAAATGCGGTCCTTCTGCATGGCGACCCGGGCTTCGTATTCCCGCACCTCGGTGAGCTTGTCGTCGAGGGTGACGCGGGAAACGGAATTGCGCTTGACCAAGCCTTCCAAGCGGGCGGCGTCTTCCTTGTAGCGGGCGAGGCGCGATTCGTATTCGGTCAACACAGCCTGTTCTTCATCGTCGTCCAGGCGCACGACCACTTGGCCCTTTATCACCGCTTCGCCTTCGCATTTGCAGATTTCGACGATGCGCTTTCGCGCGGGCGCGGTGACCTTCGCCCAGTTCACCGGCTCCACGACGCCGGTTGCGTAGACCACCTCGGCCGCATCGCCTGTGGTAACAGCCACGACCTTCACTTGCGGGCCCTGATCCCACCACCACCAACCGACGATGAGCGCCAGGCCCAGCGCGACGAGTGCCAGCAGCCGCCGCTCGGCGTGCGGGAGGCCGCCCGGCGAATCTGACTCGTCATCGTCGTCACGGTGGGCGAACCAGCCGCGCAGCGTTTGAGGCCAGCCCTCCCAGGTCTTCGCCAACGAACTGGCGATGGTGTCGGGCATTGGTGAGGCTCCTCGTGTCACTGGCGCGGCTGGTTTGGCACCCGGCTTGTTCTAGAGGCCGCGACGTCCTTCGTTTGTGATCTTAGTCAACGTTTCGGAATCGCGGAAACAAGATCAACCCCTTGACCCGGAACGGCAACCGTAGCACTTCACGGGGCCATGAACGTCCTTTTGATCGGTTCGGGCGGCCGCGAACACGCATTGGCGTGGACGCTGGCAAAGAGCCCCCTCCTCACATCGCTCACCTGCGCGCCGGGAAATCCGGGGATTGCGGAGGTGGCAGCTTGCGTGGCGCTGGACGCATCGGATCATGAGAGCGTCGTCGCCTTCTGCCGGGAGAAGGACATATCGTTTGTCGTCGTCGGGCCGGAAGGACCGCTCGTCGGCGGGCTGACGGATGCCCTGGCGCTAGCTGGGATCAAACATTTCGGTCCGTCGCAGGCGGCGGCTCAACTCGAGGGCTCGAAGGGCTACACGAAGGATCTGTGCCGGGAGTTCGATATTCCGACGGCGGCTTATGGCCGGTTTGCGGACGCCGCTTCGGCGAAGGCATATCTCGGGTCACAACGGTTTCCCATCGTGGTGAAGGCGGACGGTTTGGCGGCCGGTAAGGGCGTCGTGATCGCAGGTAGTCGGGCGGAAGCGGACGCTGCGATCGATGCCTGCTTTGCCGGGGCGTTCGGTGCGGCGGGGGCGGAGGTCGTCGTCGAAGATTTTCTCGAAGGGGAAGAGGCGAGCTTTTTTGCGCTGTGCGATGGGACGCATGTGCTCGCCATGGCGTCGGCGCAGGATCACAAGCGCGTCGGCGAGGGCGATACGGGGCCGAACACGGGCGGCATGGGGGCCTACTCGCCAGCGCCTGTTATGACGGACGAGATGACCCGGCGGACGATGGACGAGATCGTGCGGCCGACGGTGGCCGCCATGGCTCAGCGCGGCACGCCGTTCAAAGGCGTTCTGTTTGCCGGACTGATGATCACGGCCGATGGGCCGAAGCTGATCGAATATAACGTGCGCTTCGGCGATCCGGAGACGCAGGTTCTCATGATGCGGTTGAAGTCGGATCTGCTGGCGGCGATGCTGGCCACGGCGGATGGCGTGCTCGATACCTTTTCTCTGCAATGGTCGGATGAGGCGGCGCTCACCGTCGTCTATGCGGCCGACGGGTATCCGGGGACGCCAGCGAAGGGCACGGAGATCCGCGGGCTCGATGCGGCGCGCGCGGTGGACGGCGTGCAAATATTCCACGCAGGCACGAAAGCCGTGGATGGGCGCATCGTTGCCGATAGTGGGCGCGTGCTGGCGGTGACGGCGACGGGGCGGACGGTTGCCGACGCGCAGACGCGCGCGTATCAGGCGCTCGACATCATTGAATGGCCGGGCGGTTTCTGCCGCCGCGACATCGGCTGGCGCGCCATCGGGCGGGGGTGAACGGTTCGTGGGGAGATTGGGGTCAGACCCCTGATTAGGGGTCTGACCCCACACTGACCCGTCGCGTGTTACGCGTCCAAGAGCGCTTTGCACTCTTTTATGCAGGCGGTGCAGCTGTCCATGCAGTCTTTGCAGACGGTATGTTTTTCAGCGTGTTTTTTGCACTCGGCTTCGCAGTCGGCGCAGACGTCCTTGCAGACGGCGGCGAGTTCCTTGAGGCGCTTGCTGTCGAGGGCGGCGAGGCGGACGAGGGCTGCGCACATGGGCATCATCGCCGACACGGTCTTCATGCAATCGGCCATGGCGGTGTCGCCGGCCTTCATGAGATCGATACAGTGGGCGACGCAGACTTCGCCTTTGGCGATGCAGTCGGTCGCGGTATCGATGACGGCTTTGTGCTTGGTGGCGTGCATGGAATGATCCATGGCCGAGTGGTCCATCTTCGAATGGTCCATCTGGCTGTGATCCATGCCTTCATGGCCGTCGGCTGCAAAGGCGCGCGCTACGCCCACCGTCATCGCTGCTGTTGCGAGCCCCAGGGCGGCGCGGCGCGAGAGCGGGTTTTCAGCAATCACATTTAATTTCATGGCCGACATGGCAGGTCTCCTTGAGTGATCTTCAGGCATGAAGCTTATTTGCCCAATCGAGCCAAAGCGAGACGCGGGCTTCGGGGTGGGGCGAGGTGATGAAATCGGTGATAACCGCGACGCTATCGGCACCGGCCGCGATCACACCCGGGGCCCGCTCGGGCGTGATGCCGCCAATGGCGACCAGCGGCAGCGCGCCGATCCGGCGTTTCCAGGCGGCGATCTTGTCCAAGCCTTGCGGCGCCCATTGCATGGCCTTCAACTTTGTCTCGTAGATGGGCCCTAGCGCGACGTAAAACGGCTTGGCTGAGAGTGCGGTTTCAAGTTCGTCTTCGCTGTGGGTTGAAATGCCGATGCTGATGCCGGCGCGGCGAATGGCCGGGAGGTCAGTTGCGACCAGATCTTCCTGGCCGAGATGAATGAGGGTCGCACCGGCGTCGATGGCGGCGCGCCAGTCATCGTTGACGATCAGATCACAGCTGTGCGCACGGCAGACGGCGACGGCTTCCGTCACTTGCGCGCGCACGCTGTCCTGCGATGTATCCTTGATACGCAACTGCACGGTTTTGATGCCGAGGGGAACGAGCCGCTTTAGCCATGCGATATCTGGGACTATGGGATAGAACAGCGCGGGGGGCGGCGGAGCGGTCATGACTTTGGGGTCAGATCGAAGAATGGCGTGCCGGCGACGGGCGTCGAGGGGCTGGCCATGTCGCGCTGTTCCATGAGGCCGGACTCGTAGGCAATGCGGCCGGCGTCGATGGCGTTGGCGAAGGCTTCGGCCATGCGGACCGGATCGCCGGCCTTGGCGACAGCGGTATTCAAGAGGCAGGCATCAAACCCCATTTCCATCGCGTGTGCTGCGTGGCTTGGCGCGCCGATGCCCGCATCAATGACAAGGGGCGTGTTCGGGAAATACGCGCGCATGGTTTTCAACGCATAGGGGTTGGCGAGGCCGCGGCCGGTTCCGATCGGTGCGCCCCAGGGCATCAAAACCTGACACCCGGCGGCGAGGAGACGGTCGGCGGCGCCCAAGTCTTCCGTCGTGTAGGGGAAAACCTCGAAGCCATCCTTGGCCAGGACTTCGGCGGCTTCGACGAGGCCGAAGAGATCGGGCTGGAGCGTGTCGTCGTTGGCGATGACTTCGAGCTTGATCCAGGACGTGTCAAAGAGTTCGCGCGCCATCTGCGCGGTGGTGATCGCCTCGCGCGCGGTGCGGCAGCCGGCGGTGTTGGGCAACACCCTCACATCGAGCGCGCGGATAAGATCGAGGAAGCGTTCGCCCGTGCGGCCGCGCGCCTGTTCGCGGCGCAGCGACACTGTCACGATGCCGGCGCGAGAGACCTTGACGGCGTCGGCCATGATCTGGGGCGAGGGATAGAGCGCTGTCCCTAAGAGCAGGCGCGATGACAATTCGGTGCCATAGACCGTGAACGGTCGGGTGCCGGGTTTTTGGCCGAGAGGAAGGGGTTCGCGTGGGTTCATGAGCACTATTTAAGCCCTCTTTGCCGCAATAGAAACACGGGGCTTAGAGAAAGATCATCTGACATCGGCTGATCGCTTGACGGCTGAGTGGGCGGGGTGGTCTCGTTCGGTCGAATTCAAGTACGTGGTTGCATGGGGGGCCGCCGATGGCGCGCAAGATTGCCGTTCTGTTCGTTCATGGCATTTACAATAGCAGCGACGACTTTCATCTGCCGATGAAGGAGCGCCTGGAGCGGGCACTGCCCAAGGAGCTGCGGCCCTATGTCGACTACGAGGCGGCGAATTGGGCGCCGATCGTGCGGCGGCACCAATCGGCGTACATGGAGAAGTTGATCGGCGAGCGGCTTGTCGACAACAACGCTTACCGTTGGATGGCGTTGCAAGGCTTGGGCGATGCGGCCGCGTACCAGAAGACGCGCAACTGGCGCAACTCGGCCTATTACGAAATCCAGCACACCGTGCGCGCGGCTATCGACCGGCTGGATCAACGCGGCGAGCCCGACCGGCCCCTCGTTTTCATCGGGCATTCGCTCGGCTGCCACATCCTGTCGACGTTCGCATGGGACACATACACCATGCGCCGGATCATGCAGAACCGCGAACAGGACGGCGATATCAAGATGCAGGAGTTTGCGGCCTATATGCGCGAGGGCTCGCCCTTTCGCCGGCTCGAGACGCTGGCCGGGTTCGTGACCATGGGCTGCAACATGCCGTTGTTCACCTTTACATTTGGTCCTGACAAGATCGTGCCGATCACGCAAGGGCGGACCCCCAACGATGCACCGGCGTTTCCCGGCGCAGGGCTTGGCGCCAACGTGAAGGCGAAGGCGCGGTGGCTCAACTTCTACAGCCGCAACGATCTGCTTGGATTTCCGTTGAAGCCGTTGAACGGCGCCTATGCCGCCGAGCCGCGTATCACGGATATTCCCGTCGTGTCGGAGGGCGGGTGGAAGCGCCTTTTGAGTACGCCTTTTCCAGCGCTCGCCACCTACGCCGCGCATACGGGCTACTGGACGCACCGTCCCGTGATCCGCAAAACAGCAGACTTGCTCACCGATATCATCACCGCTGATGACCCCGCGCCTGCGCCACGGCGGATGTTCCGGCGCGGGCAAGTGGCGGAGGGCGTGTGATGGGGGGAGCGAACGCCCTCAGCATTGAGGATCTCTTTGCCTGTGCCGACCTCGTACCTTGCGGCCCTGTCGCCTGGAAGGTCCCGATCCTCGAACGGGAGGCCGGCGTCTATGCGATCTCGGTTGGCGGGATCAGCATCGATCCTGACCAAATTGAAGAGTCGGCCCGCCACCGATGGATTCCACGGCAACATATCGTCTACATCGGTCGTGCCAAGATGTTGCGAAAGCGATTGCAACAATTCTACCGGCACACTCATGGCGCCAAGAGCCCTCATCGGGGCGGCCAGTCCAACCTTCTGCTTGACGTTCCGCTCGAGGTTTTTTGGTCGGCGGTCGACGACTATGCCGGTGCAGAAGATCGTATGATCGAACACTTCAGGGCAGAGTGCGGGGCAATTCCATTCGGAAATCGCATCAAATCAGCCCGTTTGGAGCCGTTTACTCCTCCGGCCAGCGGTAGAGGAAGGTGAGGACGAAGAGGGCGACATAGATGGCGAGGAAGGCGATGGCGCCCAGGCAGGCGGCGGCTTCGTATTGGGTGAGGCCCAGCGCCTCGATGGGGGCTGAGCCGAAGCCTGGAATTTCGGTGGCCGTCTTAGCGAGCTTGCTCCAGGCGCGTTCGGTGCCGAGCAGCAGCTCGTGAATGCCGATGGTCAAGGCGCCCATGAAGGCGAGGCCGAACGAGAAGACGATGAAGGAGAGCGCGCGCAAGATGAGGGGTGCGCGCTTCAGGAACAGCCACAGGCCGACGATATAGGCGGAGACCATCCCGAAGGAGACGGAGACGATGGAGATGACCATATCGGTCAGTTCGTTGCGGACGGAGAGGATGTCGGCTTCGGTCATGTGGGGCTCTATGGGACAGCGGAGAGGAAGATAAAGACGCCGAAGATGACGAGGTGCACGGTGCCTTGCAGGATCGTCGTGCGGCCCGTCGCGAGCGTGACCGTGCCGATGAAGAGCGACAGGACGAGGAGCGCCATTTCTTCCGGGTCGAGGCCGAGTTGGAGTGTCATGCCGGACATGAGCGCATAGGCGCTGACGGCGGGGATCGT
>LNFM01013654.1_pt1 | contig 10281 bp, 5 predicted proteins | sample 596031 | NCBI WGS metagenome assembly LNFM01 (sample SAMN04254537, study PRJNA301005) | activated carbon metagenome | isolation source: dual media filters at the Ann Arbor, Michigan drinking water treatment plant | place: USA: Ann Arbor | reverse complement strand
GGCTCGGCTTTTTGTCGGTCACGCGGCCGAAGAACTACCACCTGCGCGTACAGTGGTGAGGAGCAGCGCATGGACGGTGTGACCAATCTCGAGCAGCTGCAGGCATTTCTCGATCGTGAGCAGATTCGCCGTCACAAGGTCGGGGTCTTCGACATCGATGGGATCATGCGGGGCAAGTACGTCGACCGGGAGAAGTTCCTGTCGATCTGCGCGGGTGGCCTCGGCTTTTGCGACGTCGTGCTCGGCTGGGACAGCGCGGACGCGCTGCTCGACAACCTGAAGGTGTCGGGCTGGCACACCGGCTATCGCGACGCGCCGGTCGAGATCGATCTCTCGACGCTGCGACGGCTGGTGATCGAGGACGGCACCGTGCTCGTGTTCGGCGACTTCACCGGCGACTACGCGGCGGTGTGCCCACGCAAGCTGCTGCGCCGCCAGATCGAGCGCGCGAACGCGATGGGCTTTTCGCCGAAGGCGGCGCTCGAGTACGAGTTCTTCCTGTTCGACGAGACGCCGCAGTCGATTCGCGACAAGGGCTACCGCAACCTCGTGCCGTTCACGCCGGGCATGTTCGGCTACTCGATGCTGCGCTCGTCCGTGCACGCGGACATCTATCACGAGCTGCTCGACACGATGGCCGCGATGGACTGCGCGATCGAAGGGCTCCACACCGAGACCGGCCCGGGCGTGCTCGAGGCGGCGATCGGCGTCGACGATGCGCTGCGTGCCGCGGACAAGGGCGCGCTCTTCAAGACGTTCTGCAAGGTACTCGCGCAGCGTCGCGGCCTGATGGCGACGTTCATGGCGAAGTGGAGCAGCGACGTGCCCGGCCAGTCCGGCCACATCCACATCTCGCTCGTCGATGCGAAGTCGGGCACCAACACGTTCTTCGATGCCAAGGGCGAGCACCAGATGAGCGCGACGATGCGGCACTTCGTCGCCGGCCAGGTGAAGTACCTGCCCGAGGTGCTGCCGATGGTGTGCTCGACGATCAACGCGTACCGGCGCATGGTGCCGGGCGTGTGGGCACCGACGTCGACGAACTGGGGCTGCGAGAACCGGACCACGGCGGTGCGCGTGATCCCGGCGGGTCCCAAGGGCCAGCGCAGCGAGTACCGCATCGGTCCCGCCGACGCGAACCCCTACCTCGCGCTCGCGGCCGCGCTGGGCACCGGGCTGCGCGGCATCGAGGAGAAGCTCGAGCTGCCCGCCGAGGTGCACGGCAACGCCTACGACGCCGTTGGTCCGCACAGCCTGCCGCTGCCGTGCACGCTGCGCGAGGCGACCGTCGCATTCGAGCAGAGCAAGACCGCGATCGATCTGTTCGGCGCGCCGTTCGTCGAGCACTTCGCGGCGACGCGGCACTGGGAAGACCGCCAGTTTCGCAAGTACGTGTCCGACTGGGACCTCGCGCGCTACTTCGAGATCATCTGACGTGCGAGCACCGAGCGACACGACGCACGAACCCGACAGCAGCCTCGGCGATCGCAGCGCGCTGCTCGACGGCTCGCTGCGCGCGTCGGAGGACGACTCCCTGCTGCGCGAGCTCGCCGGCGCTCCGCCGCGAACGCCGGCGTCCGTGCATCTGCTCGGGCCGGGGGCGATCGTCGCAGGCAAGTACCGCATCGAGGAGAAGATCGGCACGGGTGGCATGGGCGCGGTGTTCCGCGCGACCGATCTGCGGCTGCAGCGACCCGTCGCGATCAAGGTGCACCACGGCCGGGCGACGAGCCTCGAGCGACTGCGTCGCGAGGCGCGACTGCTCGCCCGTTTGTCGCATCCCAACGTCGTTGCGGTGATGGAGGTCGGCAGTCACGAGGGCGCGCCGTTCGTCGCGATGGAGTACGTCGCTGGCGGCAGCGCACGTGCGTGGGCACGCGAGCCGGGCCGCACGTGGCGCGAGGTCGTCGCGGTCTACGTGCAGGCGGCGCGCGGGCTCGCGGCGGCCCACGAGATCGGCATCGTCCACCGCGACTTCAAGCCCGACAACCTGCTCGTCGGTCTCGACGGCCGAGCGCACGTCGCCGACTTCGGCCTCGCCGACGAAGACCTCGCGAGCGCGCAGGATCTCCCCCTCGCCCGCACGCTCGAGAGCATGGGCGTCGACACCGGTTCCGGATCGGAGGCCACCGAGGTCACCGCCGCGGGCTCGCTCGTCGGCACGCCGGCGTACGTCGCACCCGAGCAGATCCGCACGAGCCGTGTCGATGCGCGCGCGGATCAATTCTCGTTCTGCGCGGCGCTGTACGAGGCGCTCTATGGTGAGCTGCCCTTCCCCGGCGGCTCCGCCGTCGAGGTGCTCGGCCGCATCCTCGAGGGCGATCTCGCGGAGCCGAGCTCACGCAACGGCGTGCCGCGGTGGCTGCACGCGGTGGTTGTCCGCGGCCTCTCGCGTGCACCCGAGCGGCGCTTCGCGGACATGGACGCGCTGCGTGAGGCACTCGCGGGGCCGCGCTCGCGTCGTGTCGCTGGCGTCGTAGGCACCGCTGCGCTCGTGGTCGGTATCGCGTTCGCGACCAACACCGAGGTCGAGCCCGATCCGCGCTGCGAGATCGATGCGTCGGTCGGTTGGACCTCGCAGCGCGAAGCCGTCGCGGCGACGGTGCCCGAGGGCACATCGGCCCGCGACGCATGGCGTCAACTCGATCGCCGACTCGACGAGCGCGGGCAGGCATGGAGCGCGACGTGGGTCACCGCGTGCGCGGGCAATCGCGAGGACGCGACACCACTCGAGCGCGAGACGATGATGCGCCGGCTCGAGTGTCTCGACGAGGAACGCCTCCTCACCGACGCGCTGTTCGAGACGCTCGCGGCGTCCGACGCCGCCGTCATCGCGCATCTGCTCGCGTCCGCGTCGAGCTGGGGCGACCCGCTCGCGTGCCTCACCGAGCAGGCCGGCGCAACGACAGTCGCGGGTGTGACCCAACCCGACGAGGTGGACACGGTGCGCGTGCTGCTGCATCGCTCGAAGGCGGCCGCGAACGCCGGGCAGCTCTCCGACGCGCTGGCGCTCGCGGAGGAAGCGGTCGTCGAGGCGCAGCGCGGCAGCGACGACGCCTCGATTGCACGCGCCCTGCTCGCGCGCGGCATCTTGCAGCACGCCGTCGGTCGGCGAGCGACAGCCATCGAGGACGTCCAAGCCGCGCTGGTGCTCGGCGAACGGGTGGGCGAAGAGGCCGTGCAGCGCGAAGGTGCGGTCGCGATGGTGATGGCGACGAATCCCGACGACTACGACACCATGATGGAGTGGGTGACCCGAGCCCGGCGCCATCTGCACCGCTGGCCGGACGACGCCAGAGATCAGGTGAGACTGCTCGTGCTCGAGGCGAGCGCCCGCGGCGATCGTGGCGAGCTCGAGCAGGCACAGACGCTGCTCGACGAGGCCGAGAGCAGCGCCCAGCAGGCCGACCTGCCCGGTGACGAGGTGGCGGCGATCTGGCTCGAGCGCGCCGCGTTGGCGGCGGGTCGCGGCGACTACGGCAACGCGATCAGCCATGCCGAGCGTGGGCGCGACCTGTTCGTCGAGGAGCTCGGTGCCGATCACTTTCGGGTCGGGCACGCGTTCTCGATGATCGCGTTCATCTACGACTCGGCGGGCAATGTGTCCGAGGCGCTCGCGAACTTCCGCCGCGCACTGGCCGCGTTCGAGGCCCCTGGTGGCGGTACCGACCGCCGTCAGCTGCACATGCTCGTGCAGATCGCGACACTCGAGACGCTGGCCGGCGAGAGCGAGCGAGCACTCGCGGACCTCGATCGCGCGCTGATCCTCGCGACAGCCATCGGCATCGACGACCCCGCCATGTTCACGAACATACGCGAGGCGCGTGGTCTCGCGCTGCAGGATCTCGGGCGCCTGGAGGAGGCCTACGAGACGTTTCTCCTCGTGTCGCGGGACCGCGAGGCGGAGTGGGGCTCGGCGCATCCCCGGCTACGCTCGGGCCTGCTCAACGTCGCCCTCGCCGCGCGCTCGACCGGGCGGCACGACGAGGCGCTCGATGCCCTCGATCGGGCGCGGCGGATCCAGACCGACCTCGAGGCCAATGACGTGATCGGCAGCGACGTGTACCACTCGTACGGCTTCGCACTGCTCGACGCGGGACGCGACGAGGAGGCGGCAGAGCAGTTCGAGCTGGCCGACAAGCTGCTACAGGTCGCGTTCGGTGACGACCACCCCGATCACGGCTGGCCCGCGCTCGGGCTCGCGCGCGTGGAGCTCACGCGCGGCAATCCGAAGCGCGCGCTCGAGTGGGTCCAGCGCGGAGAGACGGCCTGGCAGGGCGACGAAGCGGATCCGCAGAGCAAGGCCGAGCTCGCGCTCACCAAGGCGAACACACTGCTCGCGCTCGGCCGCAACGACGAAGCGCTCGCAGTCGCACGGGCCGCACTCGCCCTGCGGCCCGAGCACGTCGGCCTGCTCGCGTGGCTCGACGCACGCGCGACCCGCAAGCGATGATCACTCGGGCACGAACGCGTCATCGTTGGTCACGATGATGCGCGCGACCGCGGGCGACTCGCGGTACTCGAGCTGGAACTGGTGCGCGCCCGCCTCCCACGCCGCGAGCCACGGATCCTCGACGTACTCGCACACCATCCCTTTCTCGGGATCGCGCCAGTTCAGCTCGCGCCACATGTAGTCGTCACCGCCTTCGCAGTCGAGCTCGAAGATCGGTGCGGGATCGGGCCCGCCGTCTTGGCGCGCGAAGTACGAGTCGTTCCCGCCCGCGTTGCGGCCGCGAACCCAGATGTGCCAGTCGTCGTTGCACGGGATGTCGACGTCCCACGTCACGGTACCCATCGGCATGTTCATGCCGTCGAAGATCACCGCGGCAACAGTGCCCTCCTCGACGAAGCTCGACTCGACGAGCTCGAAGCCGTCGAGCGTCGCGTCCTCGGCGGCCAGCTCGATCTGCACCGTCTCGTCGCAGTCGCCGCCGGGGTTGCCGGTCGAGCTCTCTTCGCCGCTGCTGTCGGTCGGGCCCATGCACGTCGCATCGCAGTCGTTCATCGCGATCTCGACGCAGTTCTCGGCCCACTCGAACACGCAGCAGTCGGCCGACGCCTTGCACACGCACGCGGCGACGTCCTCTTCCTCGCAGCTCGGGGTCCCATGCGCCTCGCAACAGCTCTGCGTCGGGCTGCCGGTCGTCTCGGGATTACCGCTCGAGTCGACCTCGGTCGTCGCGGGCTCGGTCGTCGCCGGATCCGTCGTGGTGGTGGGATCCGTCGTCGCGGGATCCGTCGTCAACGTCGTCGACGGATCGCTGTCGGTGGGATCGCCCGAGCTGCTCGAGCTGTCGCCGACCGAGCTGGCTTCCACCGCCCGGCCGCCACAGGCGGAGAGCACGAGCGCCGAGAGCAGGGACACACAGGAGTCGCTCAGTCGAGTGTTCATGGTCGTTCTCAGCACACAAGATATAATCCCGCACGAAAAATGACGAGCCACTCGCAGCTTCGGGGCAACTCCAATTATCCCACCGCGTACCGCATTGGATGTGGCCGCATCGCCGAGCTCGCGTCCGCGTGCGTCGACTTCGGTTTCCAGCGCCCGATGGTGGTGACCGATCCCGGCGTCGCGAAGCTGCCGTGGTTTGCCGAGGTGGTGAAGTCGCTGACGCAAGCGTCACTCGTGCCCACGGTGTGGCACGAGGTCGATCCGAACCCGAGCGAGGCGAACGTCGATGCCGGCGTCGCGGCGTATCGCAGCGGCGGGCACGACGGGCTCGTGCTCGTCGGCGGCGGCTCGGCGCTCGACACCGGCAAGTGCATCGCATTGCTCGCGAACAACCCCGGCACCGTGTTCGACTACGAGGACATCGGCGACAACTACAAGCGCGCCGATCCGGACAAGATCGTGCGCTCGATCGCGGTACCCACCACCGCGGGCACCGGCTCCGAGGTCGGGCGCGCGTCGGTGATCGTCGACACGCGCGATCACAGCAAGAAGATCATCTTCCACGCGAAGATGCAGCCCGCGCTCGTCATTGCGGATCCCGAGCTGACGTTCGGGCTGCCGCCGAACCTCACCGCGGCAACGGGCATGGACGCGCTCGCGCACTGCTTCGAGGCCTACTGCGCGCCGGGCTACCACCCGATGGCGGACGGCATCGCGCTCGAGGGCATGCGGCTCGTCCACGAGAACCTGCGCACTGCCGTGCGCGAGGGCACCAACGCGGTGGCGCGCACGCACATGCTGATGGCGTCCGCGATGGGTGCGACCGCGTTCCAAAAGGGCCTCGGGCTCGTGCATGCGCTGTCGCATCCGCTGGGCGGCGCGACCGGCCTGCACCACGGCACGGCCAACGCGATCTTCATGCCCTACGTGATGGTGTTCAACCGGGCCGAGATCGCGACGAAGATGGATCACCTCGCGCGCGTGCTCGATCTCCCCGCCGCTGCGTCGGGCTTCGACGCGTGCATGACGTGGATGCTCGCGCTGCGCAGTGACCTAGGCCTGCCGCACACGCTCGCCGGTGTGCCGGGTGTCACCGAGGACCTGCTGCGTTCGCTCGTGCCGCTCGCAGCGATCGATCCGAGCATGGGCGGCAACCCGCGCGCGGCGACCAACGCGGATCTCGAGGCGGTGTTCCTCGACGCGCTGCACGGGCGCCTGCCTTAGCGCTCATTCCTCGTCGAGGTCGGGCAGCTGCACGTGGATCTCGACGCGGCGCAGCACGTCGTCGGTGCCCGCCTGCGCGTCGTTGTAGCCGCGACCCGTCACCTGCACGCGGGCCTGCGGCACCGTCGTCGCGCACGATCGCGCGTCGCGGCAACGCCCGCCACCACAGCGACTCTCGGCCTTGTCGGGGTTCTTCGTGAGCCAGTCGTACGCCGCGTATGCGCGATCGATCGACAGCAGCATGTTGCTGTCGTCCTTGCGCCGCGAGGTGACGATCGCCGTCGGTGACGAGTAGCCGACGATCTCGATGCGGTACTCGGGGCCGAGCAACGCACTGACCGCGCTCGATCCGAGCGTCTCCGCGACCTTGCACACCTGCGCGCGCGAGTCGTCGGTGAGATCCGACGACGAGTCCTCGAACAGCACGTTGGTGAGCACGATCGAGATCCCCTCGTCGGTCGTGCGCACGCGGAAGCCCGCCGTGCGCGCGACGGCATCGAACTGATCCGCGAGATCCTGCTGGCGCTTCTTCGCCTGCTCGAGCTTCGTCTGCTTCGCCTCGATCTGCGCGAGCACGCCCTCGAGCCGTCGCAGCGTCTCGGCATCTGCCCCGCGCCCCATGCCGGCGACCGCCTGCCGCATCGCGCTGCCGAGCTCGCCAGGCAGGCGTTGCACACCTTCGACCAGCGCACGATCGGCGCGCGTCAGCTCGTCGACACCGCGCGCGATCGGGACGAGGTCGTCGCGGCGGATCGCTCCGCTCGACATCACCGACGTCACCGCGGCACGCAGGCGCGCGACCTCCTTCGCATCGTCGACGGCGACGGTCTCGCCGCGCGTCGTGAGCAGCTCGCACGTCGCGCTCACGCACGACAGCGCGGCTGCGCAGCCGGCATCACCTGCAGGGCACTTCGATCCGCACACTTTCTCCGCGATCGCGAAGCACGACGGCGTCGCGGGTGCGGGTTCCTTCGTCGGGGCCTTCGCGACGAGCTGCGGCGTCACCGGGCGGCGTGCGGGCTCGTCCGGCATGATGCGGCGCTTGATCCGGGCGCAGCGCGACGGATTGGACCAGCACACGTTCTCCGCGGCGTTCGGGTGCCACAGGTTGCGATCCGCGAACCACCGCACGACCGCTCGGCACTGCGCACGCTCGTGGGGCGCCTTCGCATCGCGGCACGTGTCGTCGATCGAGCCGCCGCGCCTCGCGAGTCGCTCGCAGCCAGCCGGATGCTCTTTGTTCTTGCACAGCTCCTGCAGCGACGTCGCCTGCTTCGCCGCGACGACGAACCACAGGTGATTGCACGCGCCGCGCTGCTTGCGTCCATCGCACGTGCGATCGGTCTGCTCGATCGCCTTCGTGCCCCGCGTCCCGCCGACGATATCGGCGCACGCGGCCGGCCGTTGGTCCGAGGCACACAGCTGCCCGGGCGTCGCCGCATCGCCGGGCGGATCGAGCCGCAGGATCGCGCGCTTGAGGATCCGTCGGGTGACGAGCGGCCGCGACTGCCCGTCGTCGAGCTGCACGCAGGCGAGCCTGGCGACCTCGGTCGGCTCCGCGAGCGCGCGCACGGCCGGCTGATCGAACAGCTTCTCCATCGACGCCGCCGTCGTCTCGGCCACGAGCAGATCGATGCCGAGCTGCACCGCGCCGGCGAAGCGACCGAAGCTGGCGCTCACCTGCTCGGAGAAGCTCGCGGCCCGATCGCCGACCTCGCCGAGCTTGCGCGCGAGCACGCGTGAGAAATCGAAGCGCGATGCGAACGCGTGCGCATCGAACTTGCCGCCCTGCCACGCGCCCGACGACTGCACGACGAGGCTCAGCCACGGTGGTGGCGATGCGGCCATCGCGGTCTCGATCGTCGTCGTCGCGGTCGCGAGATCGCAGCCGGTCTTCAGCTTCGGGTCGAGCTCGATCGCGACGCGGCACGCGTCACGCTGCGCCTCCGCCTCGAGCGTCTTCGCGGCCTCCGGACCGAGCGTCGTCTGGCCGGCACCGGGCTCGAGGTCGCTGCAGATCTCGGCGACGTGCGACTCCTCGCCGATCAGGATCCGCGCGAGGCCGTCGGGATGCTGCTGGCGATCGAGACCCGACGACGCGCATCCCGAGGCGAGGGCGAAAAGGACGGCGAGAGACGGCAGTCGCACGCGCCGAGCATGCCACACGCGCGTCGCGGCTGCCCCGACCGATGCACGCGCTCACTCGCGAGCGCGCACCACTGCCGGCACGCCCCCGCGCGGACGCAACGTCGCGAAGTCGTCCTCGACGATCTCTCGGTTCGGATCGATCTCGAAGCGAAACCGCCGCAGCAGCGTCGCGAGCACGATCGGCCCCTCCATCATGGCGAAGTGCATGCCGATGCAAAAGCGCGGGCCCGCGGAGAACGGCAGATACGCGCCCTTGGGGCGCTTCGCTTCCTCGGCGGGCAGGAAGCGATCGGGATCGAAGCGATCGGGATCGGGCCACACATCCGCGCGCCGGTGCTGCGCGTACGCGCTGACGAAGACCAACGTACGTGGGCGCAGCACCGTGCCGGCGATCTCGACCTCCTCGAGCGTGCGCCGCGGGAACATCATCAGCGGCGGATACAGCCGCAGGGTCTCGCGAAAGACGCGGGTGGTCAGCGCGAGCTGCTCGGGATCGAATTGATGCAGGGGGCCATCGCCGAATGCGTCGGCCTCCGCGGTCACCTTCGCCAGCACATCGGGATGCCGCGCGAGCAGATAGAACGCCCACGCGAGGCTGGTCGCTGTCGTCTCGTGGCCGGCGACGAACAGCGTCACCGCCTCGTCGCGCACCTGCTTGTCGGTCATCGTGCCGGCCTCGTCGGCGTCGCGCGCGGCCAGCAGCCGGCTGAGCAGATCCGATCGCAGGGCGCCCTCGCGGCGCCGCTCGTCGATCATCTCTTGGATGCGGCGGTCGACGACGGCGACCGCGTTGCGCAGCGCGGCACTGCGCGCGCCGGGCACCAGTATGGGCGACTCGAAGCGCTCGTGGATCCGCTCGAACACACGGCGCAGGCGGCCATCCGTGCGCGCAGCGAGGCGACGCGTCGCGTCGAGCACCATGATGTGCGGCGCGATCGTGGGCGAAGCCAGCGCACCGTTGACCCACCCCAGCGCAGTGGTGAGTGCAGCGCCCAGCGCGTCGGCCTCGTCGAACGTATCGACGCCGAACAGCGCGCTGCCCACGACCGCCATCGCGATACGCGTCGTCTCGTGCGCGAGGTCGATCGACTGGCCGGGGCGCATGCCATCCGCGGATCGCTGCGCAGTCGCACGCATCGCCTCGGCGAACTGCGCGAGTGCACCAGGCGTGAAGATCGGCGCCATCAGTCTTCGCTGGCGTCGCCACAGCTCGCCTTCGCTGGTGAACAGCCCCTCACCCGCGAGGTCGTGCAACAGCACGCGCAGTCCCGGCGACTTCTCGAAGCTCTTGGCCTTGGTGACCAGCACTTCGTGACACGCCTCGGGCCGCGCCGGCAGCACCAGCGGTAGATGCAGGATTCGGCCGCGAACCAACGGCGTGCTCGCAGCCGCGATGTGCCGCTGCATCGCGAGCCGCTCGGCGGTCGTATGCCCGAAGCTGCCGAGCCAGCTGGCGTTGGGAATTTGCGGCAGTTCTGCGAACCGAGTCATGGCTCCGCGCCCGGAACCGGCGGCGG
>LNFM01029397.1_pt1 | contig 10283 bp, 9 predicted proteins | sample 596031 | NCBI WGS metagenome assembly LNFM01 (sample SAMN04254537, study PRJNA301005) | activated carbon metagenome | isolation source: dual media filters at the Ann Arbor, Michigan drinking water treatment plant | place: USA: Ann Arbor | reverse complement strand
TCCAGAAGTTCCGCCTTCATCGCTTGGCGCGACATCGTTTGGTCAGTATATCCGTCAAGTGCCATGACTACCTCCAAATCCGAATTCCGCGGCGCTTCCGCCTCATTTGCAAAGTTTTACGGAGCATCCGCGTGACCGGATCACTCATCTCCTCGCCTTTTTCGCTTCCCGCCCTAAGCCTCGTCATCGGCGGTGCGCGGTCGGGAAAGTCCGCCTATGCCGAACGCCTGCTCACCCTCGCCAAGCGCCCGCGCCGCTACATCGCCACCGCCGAGGCATGGGATGACGAGATGCGTGACCGCATCGCCCGCCACCGCCTCGACCGCGGCCCTGCCTGGACCACCGTCGAGGCCCCGCTCGACCTCGCCTCTGCCCTTGCCGCTGCGCCTGCAACCGACGCCGTTCTGGTCGATTGCGCGACGCTCTGGCTTACCAACCACCTGCTCGCCGACCACGACCTCGACCTCGCCACAACCGAGCTACTGGCCGCTCTCGCCACCTGTCTCGCACCCGTCGTCATGGTCACCAACGAAACCGGCTGGGGTATTGTTCCCGACAATGCCCTCGCGCGGCGTTTCCGCGATGCGCAAGGCCGCCTGAACCAGCGTCTTGCGGCTCAAGCCGACCTTGTTGTTGCCGTCATGGCGGGCCTGCCCCTTGCCCTGAAAGGCACGGCACCGTGACCCGCTTCTGGTGGGTTCGCCATGGCCCGACGCATGAAAAAGCCTTCACCGGCTGGCGCGATGTTCCGGCCGACCTGTCCGACACCGCGCGCATCCAGCGCCTCGACGCGGCGCTTCCCCGCGCACCCGTCATCGCCTCGGATCTCATCCGGGCCAGCGCCACAGCCAGTACGCTCACGCGCAACCGCACCCGGCTACCCGACACCCCGGCGCTGCGCGAGCTGCATTTCGGCGACTGGGACGGCAAGCACTGGTCCGAGGTCGCGGAGACCCACCCCGACCTTTCACGCCGTTACTGGGAAGACCCCGGCGACGCCGCCCCGCCAAACGGCGAGAGCTGGAATCAGGCCAGCGCCCGCATCTCAGCGGCGGTGGATGGCCTTCTGGGCCAGCACCACGGCAGCGACCTCATCCTCGTCGCGCATTTCGGCGCAATCCTCACGCAACTGGCCCGCGCACGCGGTTTTGACGTCGCCAAGGCGTTCCAGCACAAGATCGACACCCTCTCCGTCACCCGCCTTGTCCATGATGGCACCGGCTGGACAGCCGAAGTCATCAATCAAACGCCGTGATGACCCCGCGCACAATTCATCGTTTTGCGCGCCCACCCACACGCCCTAAGACGAGGCTACGAAAGGACACTTCATGTATGATCTCGTGATTGGCGACCGCGCCTATTCCAGTTGGTCCCTGCGCGGCTGGCTTCTGTTCGACGCGTTCGGCATCCCCGTCCGCACCATCTCGGCCCGGCTCTACACCGACGAACTTGCCACGACGCTGCGCGACTTCTTCCCGGCCCGCACCGCGCCCACCATGCGCACGCCCGACGGCAGCATCGTTCCCGAAACCATCGCCATCGCCGAGGAGCTGGCAACCCGCCACCCCGAGGCCGGCCTCTGGCCCGAAGCCCCCCATGCACGCGCCACCGCGCGCGTCCTCGCCGCTGAAATGCACGCGGGCTTCACCGCGCTGCGCTCGCATTGCCCGATGAACCTGCGCGTCAGCTACACCGACTGCCAGCCGCCCGAGGCCGTGCTGGCCGACATCGCCCGCCTTGAAACCCTGTGGTCCTGGGCACGCCAGACCACCGGCTCCACCACCCCCTGGCTTTGCGGCCCATATTCCGCCGCCGACGCCTTCTTCGCACCGGTCGCCACCCGCATCGCCACCTACAACCTGCCGGTCGGCCCGGACGCCGCGGATTACGTCAACGCACACCTTGCGCATCCCTCGTTTCGCCGCTGGCGCGCGATGGGCATGGTCGACGGGGCCGATCAGGAATTCTACCGCCGCGACTACCCCCGCCGTGACTGGCCCGGCCCGGCCCGCCTGCCCGCCCGCGCCGTCGACGGCACGAAGGCCGAGAACACCGCCTGCCCCTACTCCGGCAAGCCTGTCACCGATGTGCTGGACCTCGACGGCCGCCGCTTCGGCTTTTGCAATGCTTTCTGCCGCGACAAGACCGTGGCCGACGCCGAGGCCTGGCCACAGTTCATGGCTCTTTACCACTCGTAAACCATTTTCGCGCTACCCCGTTAACCAAGGTAAACGGGACCCGACCATGCAACCGGCACAGAGCGCGCACCAACGACCGACGCCACGATCCGGGGGCCAGCCCCCTGCACCACGCTTTCCCTTCGTTGGGAATGGCCAAGACAGGCGGGCCACCATCACCTCGGCAGCCCCCCGATGACCGCCCGCGCCTACACCGTCGCCTTCGAAGGCGTCGAGGCCCGCATCGTCGAGGTGCAATGCGCCCTCTCGGCCGGCGTCCCGGCCTTCAACCTCGTCGGCCTGCCCGACAAGGCGGTCAGCGAGGCGAAGGAACGCGTCCGCGCGGCGCTGCAATCCATGTCAATCGCGCTGCCGTCCAAGCGCATCACGATCAACCTTTCCCCCGCCGACCTGCCCAAGGAAGGCTCGCATTTCGACCTGCCGATCGCCATCGCCCTCCTCGCCGCCCTCGACATCATCCCCCGCGACGAGATTGAAGGCGTCGTGGCCCTGGGCGAGCTTTCCCTCGACGGTCGCCTGATGCCCGTGATCGGTGCGCTTCCCGCCGCAATGGCAGCCGCCATCGAAGACCGCGCGCTCCTTTGCCCCAAGGCCTGCGGCGCCGAGGCCGCCTGGGTCGGCGCCACCGAAGTTCTCGCCGCCGCATCGCTGGACGAGGTCGTGCGCCACTATACCGGCCAATCGCCCCTGACACCGGCCGAAGCGGGCGAGGTGCAGCCGCATGATTTCACTCGCGACCTCCGCGAGGTGAAGGGCCAGGAACGCGCCAAGCGCGCCTTGGAAATCGCCGCCGCGGGGCGGCACCATACGCTGATGGTCGGCACCCCCGGTTCGGGCAAGTCCATGCTCGCCGCACGTCTGCCCGGCATCCTGCCGCCGCTTTCGGCGGCCGAGGCCTTGGAGACCTCGATGATCCACTCGCTCGCGGGCCTCTTGACCGAAGGCGGCATTTCGCGCCAGCGTCCGTTCCGCGAACCGCATCACACCGCCTCGATGGCCGCCATCGTCGGTGGCGGCAAAGGTGCCAAACCGGGCGAGATCAGCCTCGCGCACAACGGCGTCCTCTTCCTCGACGAATTCCCCGAATTCCCGCGCGCCGTCCTGGAAACTCTGCGCCAGCCGATCGAGACCGGCTCCGTCATGGTCGCCCGCGCCAACGCGCATATTCGCTACCCCTGCCGGTTCCTGCTGATCGCCGCTGCCAACCCCTGCAAATGTGGCTACCTGACCGACCCCGCCCGCGCCTGCGCCAAGGTGCCGATCTGCGGCGAAGACTACCTCGGCCGCATCTCCGGCCCGTTGATGGACCGCTTCGATCTCCGCGTCGAAGTGCCCCCGGTCGGCTACACCGACCTCGACCTGCCAGCCTCGGGCGAAACCTCCGCCACTGTCGCCGCCCGCGTCGCCGCGGCCCGCGACCTGCAGACCCGCCGCTTCAAGGATCACCCCGACGCGCGCGTCAACGCCGATCTCGAGGGCGCGCTTCTGGACGAAGTCGCCACCCCCGACAGCGACGGCAAGGCCCTCATCGCCCGTGTCGCCGAACGCTTCGGCCTGTCCGCGCGCGGCTATCACCGCGTGCTGCGCGTGGCGCGCACCATTGCCGATCTTGACGGCTCGTCCGATGTGCGCAAACCCCACGTCGCCGAGGCTGTCAGCTTCCGCCTCGCCGTCGGTGCAAAGGGCTGACCAAAGCCGCTTTCCCCTTCGCCAAATATCCCACGGGGGTGCGGGGGTGTGAAACCCCCGCTCCAGTACTTGGCCTCAAAGGCCCCGCTTGGCTTCGATCACTTCCCAGATCCGCGCCGCAGCGTTGGTGCCGTCGAACCGCTCCAGCTCCTGCAGCCCGGTGGGCGATGTCACGTTGATCTCGGTCAGCCAGTCGCCGATCACATCGATGCCGACAAAAACCTGCCCCTTTTCGCGCAACACCGGTCCGATCACCCTGCAGATCTCGAGGTCCCGTTCGGTGAGCCCGACCTTCTCCGGCCGCCCTCCCGCATGCATGTTCGACCGCGTCTCGCCGGCCTGCGGCACCCGATTGATCGCCCCGACCGCCTCGCCATCGACCAGAATCACCCGCTTGTCGCCCTTCGACACGTCGGGCAGGAACTTCTGCACGATCAGCGGCTCGCGGTTGATCCCCATGAACAGCTCATGCAGGCTCGACAAGTTGCGATCATTCGGGTCCAACCTGAACACCCCCGCACCGCCATTCCCATAAAGCGGCTTCAGAATGATGTCGCCATGCCGCTCCTTGAACGCCCGGATTGTCCCCAGGTCGCGCGCGATCGCAGTCGGAGGGGTCAGGTCAGGAAAGCGCAGCACCAGAAGTTTCTCCGGGCTGTTCCTCACCCAGAACGGGTCATTCACAACCAGCGTTCTGGGGTGGATCATCTCCAGAAGATGCGTGGTCGTGATGTAGCCCATGTCGAACGGCGGGTCCTGGCGCAGCCAGACGACGTCGAATTCGCCCAGATCGACCTCGGCTTCCTCGCCGTAACTTACATGATTGCCAACTTCCCGGCGCAGCTCGATCGGGAAACCCCGCGCCATCACCCGGCCTTCCACGAATGCCAGCCGATCGGGCGTGTAAAAGAACAGCTGATGCCCCCGCGCCTGCGCTTCCAGTGCGATGCGAAAGGTCGAATCACCGTTGATGTTGACCGATTCAGGCGCATCGAACTCTCCCGCTGGGTCCGCCAGAGTGATGACCCAAGGCGCGGGAAGATGCAATTCAACCTGCGAAGGCGTTTTCCAGAATATCGATCCGGCCCTGCCCGTCGACCAGGGCAAGATCGATCCGCACCTCAGTCAGAAGCCCGCCCGGCTCACCCGCCACAAACTCTTCCACGGCACCGAAAATGCGGGAAATCTGGGCCGCGGACACATGCGTCGCAGCCTGATCATGGGTCTGGCTCTGCTTGACCTCGATGAACACGACCGTATCGCCAGAGCGACCGATCAGGTCGATCTCGGCACGACTGCTGCGCCAGTTTCGCGCGCAGATCGTCACGCCTTGCGCTTCATAAAGCCGCGCTACCGCAGCTTCGGCCGAATGGCCGGCGCAATGATTGGCAAGGCCGCGATCCGCACGGTTGCGTCTGGCCGGTTGCGTTGCAAAATCGAAGGGCATGACGCCTATCCCTGGCTGCGGTCGAGCGCGATCCTGTACGCGATCTTGCGCGCTATCCCCAGACTTTGCGACACAAAACTTGCTGCATCCTTAACGCTCATCGTCTTCAGCGCCCTGTCCAGCGCCTCTTCGATGTCTTCCGCGCTTGCTTCACCCGGCACGGCGCGGTCGACCAGCACCACCACCTCGCCTTTGACCGCCCGGTCCGAAAATGCTTCGGCCAGCTCAGCCAGACTGCCGCGCGCGACCTCCTCGAAGCGCTTGGTCAGTTCGCGGCAGACCACCGCCTGACGCTCGCCGCCACAAGTTGCCAGAAGATCCGCCAGCAGGGCATGTACGCGCTTGGGGCTCTCATAGAAGATCAGCGTTGCCTGCACCGCTGCGAATTCCTGCAAAAAGCGCTGTCGTGCCGAGGCGGTGGTCGGGGCGAAGCCGGCAAACAGGAACCGGTCTGACGGCAGCCCGGAAACCGTCAGCGCGCAGATCGCCGCGCAGGGGCCCGGTGCTGCGTGCAGCGGCAGCCCTTCGGCCACCACCGTGCGGGCCAGCACGAAGCCGGGGTCGGAAATCAGCGGCGTCCCTGCCTCCGAGGCATAGGCGGCCGACTTTCCCTCGCGCAACGCTGCGATCAACCGCGCCGCCACCACGTCGCCGCTATGTTCATGGTAAGACATCACATGCCGCGACCCAAGCGGGACACCGTGGATTTCCATCAGGTGTTTCAGCGTGCGCGTATCCTCGGCCAACAGAAGGTCCGCACCCGCCAGCACGTCCAGTGCGCGCAGCGTGATGTCGCGTGCCGCGCCGATCGGCGTCGATACGAAATGCAGGCCCGGCGGGATCGCGCGCAAGGCAGGCTGATCCGCTGCCGAAGCAGTCCAGTTAGGTTGCCTCACAAGTTTACTTCCCTCCCGTCGCCCACCCTGTCGCCTACAGCGAGGAAGATTCATGTTGTCCGCAATTCTCGGGGCCCGCAAGTCGCTGGGTCATTTCGTCCTCGTCATGTTCGCGCTGGTGCTGAGCGCCTGCGTCCCCACAGGGGGGCCGTCCAGCGGCCCCGGCACTGCGACCGGATCGGTCGCGGTTGCGCTTCTGGTGCCCTCAGGTTCCGGTTCGGGAACGGATGAGCTGTTCGGGCAGAACCTTGAAAACGCCGCGCGTCTGGCGATGGCCGATCTGTCCGGCGTGACGGTCGATCTGCGGGTCTACAAGACCGGCGGCAGCCCGGCGCAGGCCCGCGCGATGGCCTTGCAGGCGGTGGACGAGGGCGCCAAGATCATCCTTGGCCCGTTCTATTCCGAAGAGGCCAACGCCGCCGGCGCGGCTGTAGCAGCAAGCGGCGTCAACGTGCTGGCCTTCTCGAACAACGCCGACATCGCGGGCGGCAACGTCTTCGTGCTGGGCCAGACCTTCGACAACACTGCCCGCCGGCTGGCAAACTATGCCGTGCGCAACGGCAAGAGCCGCGTCCTCGTGGTCCACGACCAGAACGTCGCAGGCACCGTTGGCCGCGCCGCGATCGAGCGGGGCGTGGCGGCGGCTGGCGGGTCGGTCGTCGGCACCAGTTCCTACGAGTTTTCGCAAAACGGCATCGTGCAGGCGTCGACCGGCATTGCCCAGACGGCCCGCAGTTCCGGGGCCACGGCCATCTTCCTTACCGCCACCACCGACGGCGCGCTGCCGCTCCTCAGCCAGATGCTGGTCGAAAACGGCGTCGATCGCTCTGCCTCCCAGTTCATCGGCTTGACCCGCTGGGACATTCCGGCCGCCACCGTGGCGCTGCCAGGCGTGCAGGGCGGCTGGTTCGCGCTGCCAGATCCCGGCCTGTCCAGCCAGTTCCAGGCGCGCTACGCCGCTGCCTACGGCTCGTCGCCGCATCCGGTTGCGGGCCTGGCCTACGACGGCATCGCCGCAATCGGCGCCTTGGTCCGCCAGGGCAAGGCCGACGCGCTGACCGCCAATGCACTGACCCAGGGCGCCGGGTTCGTCGGCGTTTCCGGGATTTTCCGCTTCCTGCCGAACGGCACCAATGAACGGGGTCTGGCCGTGGCCCAGATCCGCAACAACCAGGTCGTGGTGATTGATCCCAGCCCCCGCAGCTTCGCCGGTGCCGGGTTCTGAGGGCGCGCGGCTCGACGCCCGCCCCTCACCGCCCCTCGCGCTACCCGCCGACCTGCCATTTTCCCTGGCCGGCAAGATCGACGCCGCCGCGCTTGGCGCGGCGATTTCGGCGGAACTCACGTCGGAACACGACCCCCGCGCTGCCAGGGCAGTTGCCGTAAGGCATCTGTCGGCAGCCAAGCTGGCGGCAAACGATCACCTCGAAACGGCTTTCAGGGCGCAACCCATCGACGCGCGCGCCTTGATCACCGCCCAGGCGGCGCTGACCGACGCGATGGTCCATGTTGCGCTGAACGTCGCCTGCCTGCTGCATCCGACCCCAAACCCGACCGAGGCTGAACGCATCGCCGTCCTGGGCGTCGGAGGCTACGGGCGCGCAGAGATGGCGCCACATTCCGACGTGGACCTTTTGTTCCTGACGCCCTGGAAGATCACGCCCTGGGCTGAGAGCGTGATCGAAACCATGCTCTACATGCTGTGGGATCTGAAGCTGAAGGTCGGCCATTCCAGCCGGACAGTGAAGGATTGCCTGCGCCTTGGCCGCGAGGACATCACGATCCGCACCGCGCTCTTGGAACATCGCTTCATCACCGGCTTCGAACCCCTGGCGATGGAACTGGGCGACCGGCTCTGGGCTGATCTTTTCCGCAACACCGGGCCGGAGTTCATCGAGGCGAAACTGGCCGAACGGGCCGACCGGCACAAACGGCAGGGCGGCCAGCGCTACGTCCTCGAACCCAACGTCAAGGAGGGCAAGGGCGGCTTGCGCGACCTGCAGACGCTGTACTGGATCGGCAAGTATCTGCACCGGGTCCCGTCGTCGGACGGTCTGGTCGGCGCGGGCCTCCTGAGCCGCGACGAATACGAAATCTTCAACCGGGCCGAGAATTTTCTCTGGGCCGCGCGCTGCCATCTGCACTACATCACCGGCCGCGCCACCGATGTGCTGACCTTTGATGTGCAGGTCGAGGTGGCAGCAAGGATGGGCTATCGCGACAGCGCCGGCCGCCGCGCGGTCGAACACTTCATGCAGGATTATTTCCGTCACGCCACCCGCGTCGGCGAGTTGACCCGCATCTTCCTCACCGAGCTTGAGGCCCGCCATGCCAAGCGGGAAGCCTCGCTTTTTGGCATCTTCAAGCGCACCAAGAAGGTCCGCCCCGGCTACAAGCTGGTGCAGGGACGCATCGACGTAAACGACCAGGCGGCCTTCCTGTCCGACAAGCTGAACATCCTGCGCGTTTTCGAAGAGGCGCTGCGCACGGGCTACCTTTTGCACCCCAACATCATGCGGCTTCTTGCAGCGAACCTCGAATTGATCGACGACGACATGCGCCACGATCCAGAGGCGCGACGCATCTTCCTTGACCTTCTGCTGAAGCACGGCAACCCGGAACGCAGCTTGCGCCGGATGAACGAACTGGGCGTGCTTGGCACCTTCATCCCCGAATTCGAAGCCATCGTCGCAATGATGCAGTTCAACGTCTACCATCACTACACCGTGGACGAGCACATCATCCAAACGATCAGCTGCCTTGCGCAGATCGAACGGAGCGAACTGGTCGAAGAACTGCCCGTTGCCAGCGGCATCCTGAAAGACGGGGTGAACCGGCGCGTCCTCTATGTCGCGCTGTTGCTGCACGACATCGGCAAGGGCCGCCCTGAAGATCATTCGATCATCGGCGCGCAGATGGCCCGCCGCATCTGCCCGCGGCTTGGCCTCGACCCCGAGGAATGTGAAACGGTCGAATGGCTGGTGCGCTATCATCTGCTGATGTCCGACATGGCGCAGAAGCGCGACATCGGTGATCCGCGAACAGTGCGCGATTTCGCCAAGGCGGTGAAAACGAAAAAGCGGCTCGACCTTCTCACCGTGCTGACCGTCTGCGATATCCGCGGCGTCGGTCCCGGCACCTGGAACAACTGGAAAGCGATGCTGCTGCGCCAGCTTTACAAGCAGACCGCCGACGCGCTGGAAGGCGGGCTTGAAAACGTCAACCGCGAGAACCGCAAGGACGAAGCGAAGCTGGCCCTGCGCGCACGCCTGTCCGAATGGGACCCGGCCGCGCTCGACCATGAAACCGGGCGGCATTACGCGCCCTACTGGCAGGGCCTTTCGACCGATACACATGAGGTGTTCGCCAACCTGCTGCGCGGTATCGGCGATGACGAGATCCGCATCGACCTTCACCCCGACCCCGACCGCGACGCCACGCGCGCCTGTTTCGCGCTGGCCGACCACCCCGGCATCTTCAGCCGGCTGGCTGGCGCACTGGCGCTGGTTGGCGCCAACGTGGTCGACGCGCGCACCTACACCTCGAAGGATGGCTACGCCACCGCCGTGTTCTGGGTACAGGACATCGAAGGCAAGCCCTACGAGGTCGCGCGCCTGCCCCGCCTGCGCGGCATGATCGACAAGACCCTGATGGGCGAGGTCGTCGCCCGCGAGGCGCTGAAGGACCGCGACAAGGTCAAGAAGCGCGACCGCGAGTTCCGTTTTCCGACCCACATCACCTTCGACAACGAAGGCTCCGACATCTACACCATCATCGAAGTCGACACGCGCGACCGTCCAGGCCTTTTGTTTGATCTGACGCGCACGCTGGCCAACAACAACATCTACATTGCGTCCGCCGTGATCGCGACCTATGGGGCGCAGGTGGTCGATACCTTCTATGTGAAAGACATGTTCGGGCTGAAACTGCACGCCAAGTCGAAACAGGAAGCGCTCGACCGCAAGCTGCGGCAGGCAATTGCCGAGGGCGCCGAACGCGCGACGACGTGAAAGACAGGCCATGAAACCCATCCGTCTGGTCAAAGGCTTCGTG
>LNFM01021081.1_pt1 | contig 10283 bp, 9 predicted proteins | sample 596031 | NCBI WGS metagenome assembly LNFM01 (sample SAMN04254537, study PRJNA301005) | activated carbon metagenome | isolation source: dual media filters at the Ann Arbor, Michigan drinking water treatment plant | place: USA: Ann Arbor | reverse complement strand
TGATCGTTTCCATCGACGGTGTCGTCATCAAGGAAGTGCAGCTCACCAAAGACCGCACCACGTTGGGTCGCCGTCCGTACAACGACATCGTGATCGACAACCTGGCCGTCAGTGGTGAACACGCCGTCATGCAGATGTCCGGCATGGATGTGTTCCTGGAAGACCTCAACAGCACCAACGGCACCTACGTCAACGGCAAGGCGATCAAGAAGCAGCAGTTGCAGAGCGGCGACACGGTCGAGATCGGCAAGTACAAGATCAAGTTTGTGCACGAAGGCTCCAACGAGAGCCATGAGAAGACCATGGTGATCAACGCCGGGGCCGTTGTCGCTGCCGCGGAACCCAGCGTGACCATGGCGGTGGCCAATGCCGCCATCAAGGTGATGTCGGGCACGGCAGCCGGGCGCGAAGTACCTTTGGTGAAGGTCGTCACCACCATCGGGAAACCAGGTGTCGCAGTGGCCGCCATCACCCGCCGCCCCCATGGTTTCGTGGTGGCTTTGGTCGAAGGTGTGCAAAAGCCCACCATCAACGGCAACCCCATCGGCACCGACGCTGTGAACCTGCGCAACGGCGACATGCTGGAATTGGCCGGGACCAAGATGCAGTTCGTGCAGCAGTAAGTCGCACCGGCCCCTCCTTTCACGAATCCTGGCGGAGCCTGACCATCTTGGTCGCTGGCCATCTGCCCAGGTCCCCATGTCGCAGACACTGATACAGCGCAGTCTGCGCGCCTCGCTCTTGCTCGTTCCGCTCGTGCTGGCGGCGCTGCATTCGCTGGGCTTCATCCCGACCAATGCGCTTCACCGACTCGACGACACCGCCTACGACATGCGCCTGAGGGCCGCCATGCCCGGCACGCTGGAGCCGCGGGTGGTGATCATCGACATCGATACCCAAAGCCTTTCCGCCGTTGGGCCCTGGCCCTGGCCACGTGCACAGCTCGCGCGCTTGGTGGACACGCTGTTCGAGCAGCAAAACATCGCTGTGCTCGGATTCGACATCGTGTTTCCCAAGCCCGACCCGCAGGCCGGCGGCGATGCCGCCCTGGCCACCGCGCTGCGCGACCGCCCCGTGGTGCTGGGTTACTTCTTCAGCAATGAACCCTCCGCGCGCAGCACGGGCGTGTTGCCGGCCCCGGTCATGAGCGGTGAGCTGCTGCAAGGCCGGCCGGTGCGCATCACCCGCTGGGACACGTTCGAGTCCAACATCTCCGAGCTCGCTCAGGCCGCGCCCCGGGCCGGCGCCTTCAACGCCTTGCCCGACAGCGACGGCGTTGTGCGTTCCGTGCCCCTGTTGGCCGAGCACCAGGGCCAAACCTACGAGTCGCTGGCGCTGGCTGTTCTCCGCCGCGTGCTGGGTTCACCGCCAGTAGAGCCCGGCTTTGCCAGTGGGCTCATGATGAACCGGCGCATCAGTGGCCTGGAGAGCCTGCGCCTGCAGCACGACGGGCAGACCCTCGCGATTCCCGTGGACGAGCGCGTCGCGGCGCTGGTGCCATACCGAGGACCTGGCGGCCCCGAAGGCGGCTCGTTCACCTACATCTCGGCCATTGATCTGCTGTCGGGTCGGGTGCCTCCGGCACAGCTGGAAGGCAGGATCGTGCTCGTGGGCACCACGGCGCCCGGCTTGAAAGACTTGCGACTCACGCCTGTGGGCGCCAACTACCCCGGCGTCGAAGCCCACGCCAACCTGATCGCCGGTTTGCTCGATGGACGTTTGCCGGTGAAACCCGATTACGCATTGGGCTACGAGATGTTGGTGCTGGTGGTCTCCAGTCTCGTGCTGGTGTTGCTGCTGCCGAGCCTGGGCGCCTGGTCGGGCGCTGCGCTGAGCGCTGCGCTCGTTGCGGTGGTGATCACGCTCAACAGCTGGCTGCAGTTGCGCCACGGCCTGGTGCTGCCCTTGGCGGGCTCTGTGGGGATGATCCTGCTCACCGCCGCGCTCGGCCAGGCCAGCCGGCGTTTGCCAATGGGTGCCATGCCGCACAGTTCAGACGGGCTCCAAGCATCGGATCGGGCGAAACTCTGCGCCGTCTACGGTGTGGACCAGATCGCCACCGAACAAGACCGCCGGCGCCAACCCGGCTTCGTCTGGCAAGAGCTCGATCGCCTGCGCCTGGAGTCCGACGCCCCACCGATGCCCATCTACACCCCGCTGGGCACGAGCGGCGAGCTCACAACCGACCAGCGCGACGAACTGCGCCTGTGGCAACAGGCCCTGCGGGCCTGGCGCGCGCAAGACTGGGATGCGTGCGATGTCCATCTGCTCAACCTGCAGCGCCAAAATGCCAAAAAAGTCCTTTACCGCCTTTATGCCGACAGAGTAGCCTCACGAAGGTTGCTGCCGCTTGATCCCTTCTGGGACGGTGCAACACCCCTCAAGTCGCTGCAAGCCCCGCAATCCCGGACCGGCTCCGCCGGCCACACCATGTCCAAGAGTCCATGAGAGTCCGCGTGCTGGGGTGCTCCGGCGCCATTGCCCACGGCTGCCGCACCACCTCGTTCCTGCTCGACCACGACGTGCTGATCGACGCCGGCACCGGCGTGGGCGACCTCACGCTGGACGAGATGGCACAGGTCGACCATGTGCTGCTCACGCACTCGCATCTGGACCACGTGGCGTCGCTGCCGCTCATGCTCGACGCCGTGGCCGCGCGCAGGCTCTCGGCCGGCGCTCAGCCCCTGCAGGTGCATGCCTTGCCCGGCACCATCGCCGCGCTCAAGGCCCACATCTTCAACAACCTGATCTGGCCCGACTTCTCCGCCATCCCCAGCGCCGAGCGACCACTCATGCGCTTCGTGCCCATCGCGGTGGGCGAGGTGTTGCAGGTGTGTGGCAAGGCGGTCGAAGTGCTGCCGGCCGTGCACACCGTTCCCGCCGTCGGCTTCGCCGCCAACACGCCGTCAGGCCACTGGGTCTTCAGCGGCGACACGGGCCGCAACCCCGCCTTCTGGCAACGCGTCAACCAGTTGCCCGTGGCCCTGCTCGTGATCGAAACCGCCTTCAGCGACCGCGAAGAGGCCCTGGCCCAGCGCAGCCTGCACCTGGCGCCAGGCCTGCTCGCCGAGGAGCTGGCGCACATCAACCCCGGCCAGCGCTACCCCATCTACATCACCCACACCAAGCCCGCCGAAACCGGCCTGATCATGGACGAGATCCGCCGCTTCGACGATGGACCGCCTGGTGCAGACAACATCCACCACGACATTCGCTGGCTCAGCGCAGGGCAGACGTTCGAGCTCTGACAAGGTCGGAAACCAGGTGACAAAAAGGGTCGAGGCCGACTGGGGTGACAAAAAATGGCGGTGATGAACCGACCCACATGTCACAAATGGTCACTGTGGGACGGTTAAGCGTGAAATAGGCCGCAGAAAACACCCCAGTTCTGGTTGGCACGCCGTCTGCTCATAGACATGCGTTCCCAACCGTTCCATGCAAAAAGGTTTCACCCTGATCGAACTGATGATCGTGGTGGCCATCATCGGTATTCTGGCTGCTGTGGCACTGCCGGCTTATCAGGATTACACGGTTCGTGCCCGCGTATCGGAAGGTCTGGTCGGCGCTTCGGCCGCCAAGGTCAACGTGCAGGATGTGCTTGCATCCGGCATTCCTTCAGCATCAAATGGCTACGCCAACGGTTACACCTCTCCTGCGGGCACCCGAAACGTGGCCGGCATTGTGATCACCCCAGCTACGGGTGTGATTACAGTGACGACGACACCAGCGGCGGGCAACGGCACGATCATCCTCACGCCTCAGGCTCCTGCGGGAACACCCCTTCCTGACGCAACGGCTGCGTTCACGCCTCCCGCTCAGTCGGTGGCATGGCGCTGCATGGCCCTAAACGCGGACGCTGGTAGCTTCACCGGTGCTGCCGCAGGTACCCTCCCAGCACGCTTTGCTCCTGCCGAATGCAAGTAATCTTTGCTGGATAGCCAAGGAGCGCTTCGGCGCTCCTTTTTTTTGTCTGAGAGTGCCATGTCAATATCTGCACGACTACAAGCCGCCAGCGTGTTTGCCTTTGTGCATTTCTGCATCAGCCTCGTGGTGCTTCTAAGTGTTGCCGCTTATGTGTTCTTGGTGTGGTTTCCCGATGGGCTTTTCCAACTGACCGGAGGCGTGGGGCTTTTTGTGGTCCTGATGTTGGTGGATTTGGTCTGTGGACCTGGACTGACGCTGGTTCTTTTCGACCCCCGCAAATCCAGCCTCAAGTGGCGGATCGACATTGCGTTGATCGTGGTGGTTCAGCTTTTCGCGCTTGGCTATGGGGTAGCCCAGATCGCGAAGACCCGGCCTGTGTACTTGGCTTTTGAAGGAGACCGCTTTCGCGTGGTGCAGGCTCTGGATGTCGACATGACACGAATCGTAGAAGCGCCGGCCCAATTGCAATCGCTATCGTGGAATGGTCCACGGCCCTTGGGCGTGCGCCTATCGCTGCCGACCGATCCAGACTTTCTGAGTAGCGTCCAGGAATCCATTCGGGGCTTTCATCCTGCCTTTCGCCCTTCTCGATGGCTTGAGTACGATTTGCAAGCCGGTCAGGTTCTTTCGTCAGCCAAGCTACTCGCCGAGCTTGAAGGCAAAGCAGCCACGCCGACAGATGTACTTTCGCAAGCGGTAGCCGCGACAGGCTTGCCCAAAGCCCGCTTGGGCTACCTGCCGTTGGTTCGCGATCTCAATACCTCGTGGATTGTTCTGGTGGACCTGCAAACCGCACAACCGGTGGGATGGACTCCCATTGATAGTTGGTAGTCGGATGAGGTCACCACTTTTTTGCTCGACTATGAACGCCACAGACCCATTCCCAGTCGAATCAAACTTCGACCCATCTACTGGGCAACGTGCGTTGCTGGTTGTGGCCGCGCTCCTGGTGGCCGCTCCGTGGTTCTGGCCCATTATGGCGGGCCCTTTGTCCGAGATGCTGCCAGACCTTTTTGCCTGGACGTGCGGCGCGCTGCTGCTCGGAATTTTTCCATGGATCCGGGGGCATCTTGGTCGGGTCCTTTCGTGGGGTGTTGTCATTGCAGCAGTCGGGAGCTCATGGCTGGCACTGATTCAGTACTTTGACTACGAAGAACTTTTCGGATTGTGGGTTGCGACCACCCCCCCTGGCTATGTGACAGCGAATGTGCACCAGACCAACATGCTCGCGACGCTGTTGGCCTCTGGCTTGTGGGCGCTTTGGTATCTGACAAGGACGCGTCAGATGGCAACAAGCCTGGGTGTGGCTTTCGGGATGCTTGTCTTGACTGGCATTGCCGCAACGGCCTCCAGAACGGGCATGATCCAACTGGTGCTTCTGTGTGGTGTTGTCATTTTCTGGAGCCCTTCACAACGAAAAACCCACGCAATAGCCGCAGTGATCCTGGGTGTGTTTTATCTGTCTATTGCGCAACTCCTGCCGTGGATGCTGGAAGTCTTGCGCGGAATCACCATTGATCGCAACCTGTTGGGTCGTTTCAGCGGGGACATCGGGTGTACCAGCCGCAGGGTGGTGTGGGACAACGTGCTTCAACTGATTAGTCTGAAACCTTGGATGGGTTGGGGCGCTGGCGAATTGATGTACGCGCAGTACATCACGCCATTTGAACGTGTGCGCTACTGCGAAAAAATGTCCAATGCGCACAATCTTTTTCTTCAAATCGCAGTAACGATGGGCGTGCCTTTCGCCCTTCTTTGTGTGGGCCTGGCTGCTGCAGCGTTTTTCAGAGTGAAACCGTGGAAGGCTGTCGATCCCAAGCAGCAACTCGGTTGGGGTATCTTGCTGGCCATCGCTTTTCACAGCATGTTGGAATATCCGATCTGGTTTGGCGTCTTTCAGATGCTGGCTCTCCAAGCATTCCTGTTGGTGGTGTTGGATGAACAGGGGCAATTTCCCAACACGCACGAAGGCTTCGTGAAGAAGCACAGACCGCAAGGGTGGCTCGCAGCCTCTTTCGGGCTTCTGACTTTGTTGTCACTGGTCTCCTTGGACTATTTGAAGGTCAGTCAACTTTATCTTCCCCTTCAATGGCGATTGGCTTACTACCAAGAGGACACGCTCAACCGCAGCCGTGACACCGTTCTTTTCAAGGCACACGTCTTGATTGCTCAGGTTGTCACGACACCGGCCACGCCAGATAACGCGGAACGATTGCTGGCCGGGGCTTTGGAATCGCTGCGAGCAGCCCCGGATCCCCGTGTCATCAAACAAGTGATTGCAGCGGCAGCGATGGCTGGGCGGCAGGACTTGGCGGGACTTCACACGGCTCGTTTTGAAGCCGCGTGGCCAAAAGACTACGCTGAATGGCGGGCTACCCAAGAAGGGGTTAACGCCATTCAGCCATCTGACTAAGCGCACGGAAAGCACCTCATTCGGCGCTGAACCGCCCACTCTTCCCCCCCATCTTCTCCATCAGTCGCACCCCCCCAATCACCATCCCCCGGTCCACAGCCTTGCACATGTCGTAAATCGTGAGCAGCGCAACCGACACGGCGGACAGGGCCTTGCAAAATCAACGACTTAGCAAGAGTGGACAGGGCCAGAGGAAGCGCAAAACACAGTTCTATGCCAACGCAGTTGGACAAAACTTGGACAGCGAACGCAGTCAAGCAGCCGGAGAGTAAAGCAATTTCCGCCTTTGTGGAATCGAGCGACCGAGACTTAGCCCAAACCCAAGGACTTCTTGTGGATGTGAAGCGGCAAAGGGCGGAACGGGTGCGGCTTCCGAGCAGAAATAGCTAGCCAGACTGAAGTCGGTTGAATGCAGCATGGCACCCAGCCAATCACAGTATTTCTGCTATGAGCAAGCAGTGACGACGACGCCAGCAAACAGAAGTAGCAGTATCCACAGCATGCCAGGCCACATTGTGAGGATACCTACGAGCCAAGAGGATGAAGGGCGTTCATAGTCCCATGAAGACCTCTCCACTATTCCGTCAAGAACGAATGGTTTCCAATACTTCTGAAAATGATCTTCACTGAAAAAATCGCTATGCCCGTAGTTGAAAAATCGGTCATAGACACGTGATCCCTGAAAGCCGAATCGACCTGTCGCTCCATACCCTAACGATCCAGCCGACGCCAAAACAGGATAAAGGTCTTGGGTTCCGACATCATTGACTACTGTTGCTCGGTTATATTGAACCGGAAGCTTTTCCCATTCATAACCTCGTCTAACAACCGAGCCACACATTAGCAGTCTTTTGACATTGAGAGTCTGATTTTGTATTAACAGCCGAGAGATAATGTAAGTACCAAAACTATGGGCAACTACAACAACGTCAGAGTGAGGGTTGTTAACACGAATGTCGTGAATTTTTCTTTCCACTACATCAACGGCCGCGCCTCGAAATGGGCCTATCAAGCCAAGCACAGAAAAGAAGCCATAGCCAATAGGTATAACTTCAACGTTTGGCATATCGCCGATGATGTATCTGAACTTGGTTTGCCAACCACCATCGGTTCTTATTCCGTGCAATAAGACAACAATGAGGGGTGTCGCTGGGCTTAATCCAAAGTCTTTTGCGATGTCAACAGCAGCATCGAATAACTCTAGATCTTCGGGTGGCAACAGTTCGCGAGTTTGCTCTAATGCTTCCAGGCGCTTCTCTGGAAGGGTATCGTGCCACACGCGTCGCACAAGGTCAGAAATTTCTCTTGGCGCCCTCACCCTACAGGCCTATATATAGTTTTGACATTGTCTAAGGAAATCTCAAAATAGACGTCTCGATATGGATCGAGAATTTCTAGAGGAATCTCTGACAAGTTTGAGTAAGTGGCAATTCCAGAACCTTGTGGTGATTGCACAAGCAGCTCGCGAGAGAGCACCTTTTCAGTGATTAGGACCGCTATCACTCGTGAAAGCTTTGTAGTGTCCTTAACCTCCGAAATATCGAACAGGCGTGCAGGATCCAGGACGAGTTTAGAATAACTCGCGCCTTTTTCCACCTCCGCCTTCTGGAAGAAAGCGCCTACTTTTTGAAGCGCTTCAGCCTCGGAGGGATACTTAGCTATTAAATTCGCGAATTTTTCCGCAAACATAATCAAAATCCTCTCGCGTGCAAGCCACGGGGATCGCAAACTCATTGTGAGCACCAGAGAGCAGCACATGGACCTCGCGTGTTGGGTCGGACGCAGGAATGATGAAATACAGATTTGTACTTTTCACCTCTCCGCCTTGATCAAGAAATGCCTTCAACCCATTCTTAAGTCCGGCATCATCGAAGATATCATCCTCTTGCGCTGCTGCCGAAACCAATATCCGCCTTCCGTAATCGTTGGCAGCTTCTGAATTGCCGTATCGAATGATGGATTTCAGCGTTGCTTGTCCATTCAAAATCTTCGCCTTAGCCTTTGATATTGACACATCGTGAAATTCAGACTTTGGCATTAACTTAGAGATTGCTCCAAAGAATGCAGCTACGTTCTCATAGTATCGCGTCACGTTATCCTGAGACGCAATTCGAATCTCTAGCTCACCTTCCGTAGTGAGCCGCGCGATGTTAACCGCTCGCTTTCTTTCCAGATTGTAGATTTTAGCCATCTGAGTGCCATCGGGATCGACTTTAGTGCCTACCAGCCGATTGACGGTGCGTGTTTCTACTTGCTTTATAACCAGTGCGGATATGTCGCCCGACTGTGTGCGTTCAAAACGAATATCCACAAGAGCTGGCGCATCAGGTAGCTCCAAATCTAGCGGCTGGCTCAGCAGTCCATCCAGTTCATTTTCTCTTGCTATTTTCTGAATGCGTGATTCAGAGAGTAGCTGTGCGGCACGGTCTGGAGAACACCAATAGAGAAAAATGTGTTGTCGTCCGCACTCCTCAACCTTTCGAAGTAGGTTGCGTAGGTCCTTAATGGTGACAACACCCTCATCCAACGCAGGGGAGATTCGTCGTTCATAAAGGTCATCTGCATTTGCAGCGGAGTGTGCAATACCTTTTTGCTTGAGAAAGTCCTTAATTACGGCCTGAGTAGTTCCGTTTTTAATAAGACCGTAAATAACGCGTGCCGTTTGTGATTCTTCTGGCGTGATCAAACTAAACTCCGGTATTAGGGCTTTTGCAGAAAGTTCCGTATGAGTGGCGGCTACTGCGCCGACATAGAGGGAAAATACTGCGCGGCTTTCAAAGTTGCGTAGCGAATCTACGACGGATTGAGTGCGCGGTGTTCCACCGCCTATGGTCCGCCCCCCCGAGCGCGGCCAAACGCCGAAGGGTACCGCGGAAGCGAACGGTAGCGCAATGGGCCTTGTTCAATCCTTACCCAACTTGTGCCCAAAAACGACCGGTTACGGACAGCCTGTTGCACAGTGTCCATAAGCTAGCTTGACAGTGTTGTGGACAGCCGTTATCTCTGGACCCCTTTTTTGAACAGATGGAGTCCATGGATGCCCCGAGTCTTTGCCTACTGCCGCGTCAGCACCCACGACCAGACCACCGACAACCAGATTCAGGAGATCGCCGCAGCCGGGTTCATCGTTGAGCCACAGCGGGCCATTGCGGAAACAGTGTCAGGCAGCGTGCCCGCGTCAGAGCGGCCCGGCTTCCGGCAACTGCTGAACAAGCTGGAGCGGGGTGACGTGCTCGTGGTGACAAAGCTGGACCGCCTAGGGCGCAATGCCATGGACGTGCGGGCCACAGTCGAATCCTTGGCACAGGAGGGCATCCGGGTTCACTGCCTCGCCTTGGGTGGCGTGGACCTGTCCAGCCCAGCCGGACGGATGACGATGGGTGTGATCGCCGCTGTTGCTGAGTTTGAACGGGATTTGCTCGTGGAGCGGACACAGGCCGGCCTGACCCGCGCAAAGGCCGCAGGAGCCGTTTTAGGCCGCCCGCCTGCCCTGACACCCGAGCAGTCCAGCGCGGCGCTTCAGCGGCTGTCTGAGGGCGGCTCCGTGGCGTCGGTCGCTCGTGAACTGGGCACCTCTCGGCAGACCATCATGCGGGTGCGTGACAACTCAACGGCAGCCACCGCCCTGACCGCTCACTGATTGCATCGCCCGCGCAGCCCTTCGGGGCTGCTACCTCGCGCAAGGGAGGGCACGGGGGAAACTGCGGGTGCAGAAGATCGGAGGTGGGGCCTCGCTATTGCGCAGCGTTTTTGACTTTCGCCGTTGGCGTCAGCAGTTGATACGCCTGCAAGCCCAGCGCATGGGCGAGACGTTCCACATTGTCGATGGAGATGTTGCGAGCCTGCCGCTCCACATGGGCGACAAAGGTACGGTGCAACCCGGCTTCATAAGCCAAGTCCTCTTGCGACCAACCCAGCTCGCCGCGCAGCCGGATCATGTTCAAGG
>LNFM01013653.1_pt1 | contig 10283 bp, 12 predicted proteins | sample 596031 | NCBI WGS metagenome assembly LNFM01 (sample SAMN04254537, study PRJNA301005) | activated carbon metagenome | isolation source: dual media filters at the Ann Arbor, Michigan drinking water treatment plant | place: USA: Ann Arbor | reverse complement strand
GCGCTCGCGCTCGGTCAGCCGGAAGCCCGCGAGCAGCGAGGAGGTGTGCGGCCCCCGCGCGCGGCCGCCGCGCGCGTAATGGCGCAACACCTCCTCCAGCGTCGGCATCGAGCCGTCATGCATATAGGGCGCGGTGAGCGCCACATTGCGCAGCGAGGGCGTGCGGAAGGCACCGTTCTGGGCGGGGTTGCCGGTGTGCTCGCCAATGCCGCCGCTGCGGGCCACGCCGGTGTCGTGGAAGGCAATCTCGGGGGCGATCAGCCGCGCATGGGTCACATTGTCGGTGAAGAGGAAGCCGCCATGGCAATGGTAGCATTCGAGCCTTTCGCCGAAGAACAGCCGCTCGCCGCGGCGGGCGGCGGCGCTGATGGCGTTGCGATCGCCGCCCCAGCGATATCGGTCATAAGGGCTATCGAAGCTCGTGATGGCGCGCTGGAACGCGGCCAGCGCACGGGTCAGCGTCTCCAGCGTCATCGCGCCCCCCTGTTCGGGGAAGGCGGCGGCGAAGAGCGGGGGGTAGCGCGGATCGGCGGCCAGCGCCGCGAAGATCTCCGCCTCGCGGCCCGACATGCCCATCTCGACGGGATGGTCGGAAAACAGCGGGATCAGCGCCTGCTCTTCCAGCCGCGTCTGGCCGGGATTGGACCAGGTCAGCACCGGCGCCCAGGCGAGGTTCACGAGGCTCATGGGGTTCTTCAGCCCGGGCGAGCCATCCACGCCCGGCACCGTCGCGCGGTTCACGGTGAAGGCGCGCGATTGCTGGTGGCAGGTCGCGCAGCTCATCGAGCCATCGCGCGAGAGGCGCGCGTCATGGAACAGATGCCGGCCGAGCTCGACCTCCGCCGCGCGCAGCGGGCGCTCGAGCTGCGGCGGCGGCACCCATGCCGGCAGCCGCCACTCCCACAGGGTGGTCGTGGCGATACCGCCCGAGGTGCCGAACAGCAGCGCGGCCGCGACCGAGAGGGCCGCGAGCCGCCTCACCGCGCCGCCTGGCGCAGCGGCTGCACGCGGAAGAAGCGCTGCTCGCCGGCCGGGAGATCCATGTAGGGCAGGCCCAGCGCCGGCAGCACCGACCGGCATTCCGGATCATTCGGGAAGGACATGCAGCCGGGCGGCGTGCGCTCGGTGTTGCGGGTGATGTCCACGCCCGCCAGCACCGGCCCGACATCGGCGATCACCGGGGCCGAGAGCGGGTCGAAGCCGGTCAGCGTGATCACGGGGCGGTTGGGGTTGCGGCAGTCGCGGCCGGGCTGGGTGGGCGCGGCAGCCACGCATTGCGTGCTGCCCAGATGCAGGGCGAAGCCGCCCTCGCCCGCCGCGCCGCCATGGGCCGGGGCGTTGGGTGCGGCCGGGGCGGCGGCGCCCACCTGCAGATCCACCTTCACGAATTTGTAGCCATTCTGCCAGTTCCAGAACATGGCCGTCAGGTTGAAGGGGCTCGGCGCCACCGTCGCATCCTGGTGGTTCAGCCGCTCCGGCACGCCCAGCGTGAAGCGCAGCCCGGTGTAGCTGCCGGCCGGCGCCGTGCCGCGCAGCGTCTCGTTCAGCGCGGCGTTGCCGCCCTGGGCGCAAGGGCCCTGGCCATTCTCGAAATCGAGCAGCGCCACGCCCTGGTGCTGCCAGGGGCTCTCGCTCAGCGTCACCGGCACGGCGCTGCCATCGGCGCGCAGCAGCTGCACGTCATGCACATAGAAGCGGAAATCGGTCGGCGTCGCGGTGGCCTGGGTGGTGCCGACGCCGTTGAAGCTCTGGCCGCAGGTGAAGGCGGCGCCATTCACCTGGGCGGCGAAGCGGATCGACACCTCCTGCTGCGCGAGGGCGGGCGTCGCCGCGAAAAGCAGGGCGGCGAGGCCGGGGATGAAGCGGGTCATGGCGTTGTTCCTTCTTGTTGGGGTTTCAATGCGTGTGGCCGGCGCTGCCGGCGGCCTGGACTTCGAGGGTGATCTGCACCTCGCCCGCCTGTTCGAAGCGCAGCGTCAGCGGCACTTCGGCGCCACGGCGCAGCGGCTCGGTCAGGCCGATCAGCATCACGTGCAGCCCGCCGGGCCTGAGGCGCACAGTCTGCCCGGGCGGCACGAGGATATCCGCCACGGGGCGCATGCGCATCACCTCGCCCTCGCGGAGATGCGTGTGCAGCTCGACCGTGCGGGCCAGGGGCGTGGCGGCCGCGATCAGCCGGTCCGGGCGGGCGCCCACGTTGCGCAGCGTCATGAAGCCCGCGCCATTGGTGTTGGCGCCGGCGGCGCGCGTCCAGGGATGGCCGATCCTGAGATCGCCCAGCGTGAAATCGTGATGCGCAAGCGCCGGCGTGGCGAGGAGGGTGGCGCCGCCGGCGATCAGGCCGCGGCGAGGGATGCGTGTCATGGCGTTCTTCCTTCTTGGCGAGGTTCAGTTGGGCAGGCGGGCGGGCTGGATCGGCAGGGCGGCGGCGCGCGCCTCGATCCGCCCCACCAGCCGGGCGAGCTGCACGGCGGCCAGCGCGCCCGCGGCGGGATCACCGACATCGCAGGCATCGCCCGCCGCGATGGCGACGCGGCCGAGCTCCGCGGCCTCCTCGGTGCTGGCCTGCGGCAGCACGGCGCGGGACCAGGCGATGGCGGGATCGAGCCCGGCGCGGCACAGCGCCGTCATCTCGGCGTTCATGGCTTCGGGATCGCAGGCGCGGGCCAAGGGAGGGGCGGCCAGCAGGGCGGCGGCGAGCAGAAGTGTGCGGATATACATGGGCAGGGCTCCGGGCTCAGCCGCCAGCAACCGCGCGCGTGAGCGCGGCGGCCAGGGCTTCAGGGGTGGTTTCGGGGGGAAAGAGGTGCCGCGCCCGGCCATCGGGCCCGGCGAGATAGATGAAGGAGGAGTGGTCCATCAGATAGGCGTCGGCATCCCGGCCGGCCGTCTGCTTGGCATAGAAGACGCGCCAGGCGCGGGCAGCCGCCCTGGTCTCGGCCAGGGTGCCGGTCAGGCCGATCAGCGCCGGGTGGAACAGCGCGGTGTAGTCCTTCAAGCCCGCCGGATCGTCGCGCTCGGGGTCCACGGTGATGAAGAGCGGCTGGATGCGGGCCTGGATCGCCGCCGGCAGCAGATCGAGCGCGGCCGCCATCTTACCGAGCTCCGTCGGGCAGACATCGGGGCAATAGCGATAGCCGAAATAGATCAGCAGGAAGCGGCCCGCGTAACTCGCCTGGGTGACGCGCCGCCCCTCCTGGTCCACCAGGCTGAACGGCCCGCCCAGGCTCGCGGCCAGGCCGGAAATGGCGCTCTCCGCAGCCGGCGCCATGCCGCCGCGCTGGAACCACATCGCCCCGCCGCCAAGCGTCGCCGCGAGGAGAGCGACCATCGCCAATCCCTGCCTGATCCGTTGGGGCATCGCCGCGGCCTCAGGGCGCCACCGGCATGGGGCCGGAGGGCCGGGACGCGCCACTCGCACCGAAGACGGCGATGCGGTTCGGCGTGGCGACCACGGGGAAGCTCCGCACAACCTCGCGCCGCGCGGTGTCGATCACGCTGATGGTGGCATCCACATTGTTCGGCACGATCAGCAGTCGGCCATCGCCAGTGATGGCGTTGTCGCGGTGGCCGGTATGCGCGCCGACGCGGATGCTGGGCAGCTGGCGCGGCTCGTTCGGCACCGAGATATCCTCCACCGCCACGGCATGGCTGCGCGTGGTGGCCACCCCGAGCGTCGCGAGCGGCAGGAACAGCGTGTCGGCCACCAGGGACGCATAGCCGGTGCGCAGCCCGGCCTCTGGCGTGCCGGCCAGGCTGCGGGTGCAGTCCGGCCCATCGGCCAGGATCGGCAATTCCGCCGCGACGCGATCGGCCCGCGCATCGAGCAGCGCCACCTGGCCCACCTGGCAGGCCACGCCGGGACTGCGGGCATCGCCCTCGCGCGGGGCGAATTGCGGGGCATAGGCGAAGCCGGCGGTCGGGTGGGCGGCGATGGCCGCGCCGCCCCAGCCGCGCGTGGCCGGCAGCAGCCGGAAGCTCGGCGCCTCGGCGCGCGTGTCCAGGCTGACGAAGGCGCCCATGCCGTTCAGATTGTGCCAGGCGCGGCCGGTCAGCGGATCGGTCGCGGTGCCGTGTGGCGCGGGACGCACCCCGGCCTGGCCGCCGCGGGGGTGGCAGGGGCGCGCGCCAGGCTCCGCCGCAGTGGGCCCTGTCAGGCCGATACCGGCGGCCTCCAGCGCGGCGATGATGCGCGGCTGGGTGGGATCGGTGAAATCCACCACCTGCAACACCGCCGCGCAGTCGCCGATATTCGAGACGACCGCTCGCGCGCGGTCCGGCGCGAAGGCCAGCTTGTGATGGCCGGTGCCAAGCCGGACCTCACCGATCGGCCGTAGGAAGGTCGCGCTGCCGGGGGTTGCATCCACAAAGAGCGCGCTGCTGTCCGCCGCCGGCGTGCCGGGTGGCGTGCGGCCCTCATCGCCGTCATTCATGATGACGACGACGCGCCGCCCCAGCAGCACGGGGGAGAGATAGGCGTGAACCGGGCGCGTGCCGCCCAGCGTGGAGGAGGGGAAGCGCGCCACCTCGGTCAGGGTATTGGCGTCCACCACAAGCACCGCATGGCCATCGCGGTGGTTGAGGAGCAGGTGGCCCGTCTCCAGCATGACCATGTCGGCCGAAACACCCGGCGTGGCGAAGCGCGCCGCCTCCTGCCCGGTGGCGAGGTCATAGGCCACCAGCGCATCCTGGCCGGAGACGAAGACACGGTCATGGGCTAACAAAGGGGCGGCTGCCAAATGGGCGGCGGCGAACAGGAAGGGCGCGCTCAGCGCGGCGGCGGATAGCCTGCGGAACATGGGTGGAATCTCCCCGGAAATGGCGGATCGCCCCACGCCGGGATCGGCGCAGGGTGGTCTGGCAGTTCAGGAGAGGGAGGGTGGGCCCGTGGGGCGGTAGGGCGGCGCCCGCGCGCCGGGCGGCAGAGAAGCCTCCGTCGGCCATGGCGCCAGGGCGGTGAAGGCCACCAGCGGCGCCGCCACCTCGCCCGGCGCCGGCAGCGCGCCGACGGCCACGCCCAGGCAGGCGAAGCAGAAGCCGGCATGCCCGTCCTCGCGATGGCCTTCGCCATCCTCGGCGCCGCCCAGGTCCAGCTTGACCAGGCCTTCGGCGGTGCAGATTTCGACCTGGAAGGGCTGATGCGGCGGCGGTGCCACCAGCCGCAGCCCGTGCGCCATCGCCAGGCCACTCTGAAGGCAGAGCACCAGGGCAAGCACCAGACTGAGGGCGCGACGGGCGAACATGGCTGAGATCAGGCAGTAATCGCTAGCTTGCCACGTGGCAAGCTTGAGTCACCGCACACAGGGCGCCAGCGGGCCCGCCCATCGGCGCGGTGCTCAGGCAACCGCCCGCGAGGCAATGCAGGATTCGAAGCCACGCCGCAGCACCGGGCGGCTCAGATTGCGCCCGATGAACACGATCTTCGACCGCCGGGCCTCGCCCGCCTTCCAGGGACCGATGTAGTCGCCATCCGCCAGCATGTGGACGGCCTGGAATGCGAAGCGCTGCTCTGTCCCCTGGTAGTTCAGGATGCCCTTGGTGCGCAGAAGATCCTGCCCCTGCGCGGCAAGCAACGCGCCCATCCAGGCATCAAAGCGCTCCGGGTCCAGTGGGTCGGCGATCTCGAAACTGACGCTGGTGATGCCGCTGTCATGCTCGTGGTCATCCTCGCCGGTGAGGAAATCGGGTTCGACCTCCAGGATGCGAGCGAGATCGAAGCCGCCCTGATCCAGGATCTGATCGATCGGCAGAATAGCGCGCTGCGTCCGGTGCAGCCTGGCCTGCGGATTCAGCGTGCGGATCCGGCTTTCCACCAGGGCTAGCTCCTCCGGCGAAACAAGATCGGTCTTGTTCAGCAGGATCACATCGGCAAAGGCAATCTGCTCTTGCGCCTCGTGGCTATCCTCCAGGCGTGCGGGCAGGTTGCGCGCATCGGCCACGGTGACGATCGCATCAAGGCGGGTCCGCGCCTTCACATCCTCATCCATGAAGAAGGTCTGCGCGACGGGCGAAGGATCGGCGAGGCCCGTCGTCTCGATGATGATGCCGTCCAGCTCACCCTTGCGCTTGATCAGCGCGCTGATGATCCGGATGAGATCGCCGCGCACGGTGCAGCAGATGCAGCCATTGTTCATCTCGAACACTTCCTCGTCGGCATCCACCACGAGGTCGTTGTCCACACCCAGCTCGCCAAACTCATTGATCACGACGGCATATCGCTTGCCATGGTTCTCGGAGAGGATGCGATTGAGCAGGGTGGTCTTGCCAGCCCCAAGGTAGCCGGTCAGCACGGTGACCGGGATTTGCCGGCGCGGCGTGTTCATGGCGTCTCTGCTCCTTGCAAGGTCGTGGGTTCGGCCGCGAGGAAGGCATTGAGCCCCTCCTCCACCGCCTGCCGCGGGAGATCGCGCACGATGAAGACCAGGCGCGAGCGGCGGTCATGCCCCGGCGGCCAGGCGGCCAGGCGAGTGGGCTCGTGAAAGACGTGCTGCACCGCGTGCAACACGACGGGCTGCGTCTCACCTGCCAGGTTGAGCAGGCACTTCACCCGCAGCAGTGCGGCGCCACGGGTGGCCACCATCATCTCCAGCCAGGAGGCAAGGCCTGGCAGCGAAAGCGGCGCGTCATAGGTCAGGCAGAAGGCCTGGATATGGGCGTCATGGCGGTTCGGATCATGCGCGTGCGCGTGGTGGCCATGATGATGGCCATGAGCATGGTCATGGCCCGGGGCGTGGCCGTGATCCCCAGCCTTGGCCCAAGCCTCGGCATCCAGCCAGGCGGCGACCTCCGGTGCCTTGGCCGAGGGATCATAGGGGCCGGCTGACGCCAGGATGTCGCAGCCGGCCTCGCCCCGCATGACGCGGCGGAGCGCCGCGCCGGGGTTCAGGCCTTGCAGGCGCCGTTCCAGCGCGACGAGGGCCTCGGGCGCGGCGAGATCGGTCTTGCTCACCACAATGCGGTCGGCCATGGCAACCTGCTTCACCGCCTCCGGATGCGCATCCAGAGTGGCCGCGCCGTTCACCGCATCCACCAGGGTCAGCACGCCATCCAGCCGAAAGGCGCGCAGGACGCCCGGCTCCGCCATGAGGGTTTGCAGCACTGGCGCCGGGTCGGCCAGGCCAGTGGTCTCGACAATGACACGGGCGACTTTCTGGCCATCCGCCACGCGGCGCGCCAGGCCTTCCAGGGCATGGACGAGGTCGCCGCGCACGGTGCAGCACAGGCAGCCGGCATTCAGCAGAACCGTCTCATCATCCAGTCTTTCGACGAGCAGGTGATCGAGGCCGACCTCGCCGAACTCGTTGATCAGCACGGCCGTATCGCTCATCTCGGGCAAACGCAGCAGGCGGTTCAGCAGCGTGGTTTTGCCAGCCCCGAGAAAGCCGGTGAGCACCGAGACGGGAATCCGGCTGGGCATCACTTGGGCTGCCCGCCGTAGAGCTTTGCCGGGTCCATGATCGGCGCCGCGATGTCCCGCCAGGCGCCATCCCGTGGGGCGCGATAGAAGCAGCTTCGGCGGCCGGTGTGGCAAGCCGCACCTGTCTGCTCCACCAGGGCCAACAACGCGTCACCATCGCAGTCCAGCCGCAGTTCGATCAGCCGCTGGACCTGGCCCGAGGTCTCGCCCTTGCGCCACAACGCGTTCCGGCTGCGCGAGAAATAGCAAACCCGCCCGGTCAGCAAGGTCTCGACGACGGCTTCCCGGTTCATCCAGGCCAGCATCAGAACCTCGCCCGTGTCGTGCTGCTGCGCCACGCAGGTCACAAGGCCGGCCGCGTTCCATTGGATCGCCGGGATGAGGACCGAGGCTTCGCAGAGACTGAGGATCATAATGTGATGTTATCTCGTAACATCACGCAAAAGCAAGTTTCACGCGCTTCGCCGGATCAGGCCTGCTGCGACACCATCACCTCTGTCTGGTCGGCCTCAAGGCAGGCGGGGCAGCGCCCCACCAGCTCCACCACCTGCTCCGCAACGGCATAGCCCGAGCCGCGCCCCACCACGCCCAGGACGGCGCCGAGCGCCGGGTCGTCCAGCTCGGAGACGGCGCCGCAATCGCGGCACACGGCAAAGCAGGGGCGGTGATGGTGCTGGGCCAGGTGGTCGTCGTCATGCGCGTGGGAACAGGGCACGAAGGCGTTCAGGCTGGCAATCCGATGCACCAACCCCGCCGCCCGCAGCGAGTCCAGGGCGCGATAGACCGTCTGCGGCCCGCGCAGGCCGAGGGGGGCCACGCGCGCCAGGAGGTCATAGGCCGTCTGGGCGCGGGCGCCACCTTCGCGGATGGCGTGCAGGACGATGAGCTGGTTTCGAGACAAGGCCATGATCCCGCCATGTTAGCACAGCCCTCAGGCGGCACAGCGGGGTTTGTGGGAGTTCACGCTTGCCAATGACGTGATGTTATCACATACCATTCCGATGGAAGAGCGCTCAACACTCCTGGTTTGCACACGCTGCCGGGCCGCCGGTGACAGCCCTGATGCGCCGCGCGCCGGCCTTACCCTCCTGGGTGTGGTGCAGGCGGCCGCGTCTGGCACCGGCCTCCGCGTGGCGGGCGTCGCCTGCCTGTCCGGCTGCAAGCGGGGCTGCGTGGCCGCGCTGATGGCGCCGGGCAAGGTCGGCTACCTGTTTGGCGATCTGCCGGCGGATGCGGCGGGGGCGGCAGACCTGCTCGCGGTCGCGCGGGCCCATGGCGCACGGGCCGATGGCTTTCTCCCCCGCGCCGATCGCCCCGAGCGCCTGCGCGGCGGCATTCTGGCGCGGCTGCCGCCGCTGCATTGGGTCGCCGAGGACGTGCAGGAGGCAGTCCGTTGGCCGGCCTGACCGCCGCCCGTCACCCCGGGCCGGAGGCTCCGCGCGCCGCGATCTGGTCCGATGCGGAGGCCCGCTTCTACGCCGAGGCGCTGGATGGCTCGGACTACGGCCAGCGCATCGGCGCGGCGCTGGCCACGGCGCTGCCCGCGCCCATCTCCCTGCTCGACCTTGGCGCGGGCGCGGGGCATCCGGTGCAAGCATGGCTGCCGCCGCAGGCACATTGGACCGCGCTGGAGCCCAATGCCTATCTCCGCGGCAGGCTGCTGGTGCATCGCCGCCCGCTGATGCGTGTGCTGGACGCGCTGTGGCAGGAGGTCCCGCAGCTGGGCCTGCTGCCGTGTGACATCGCCTTCTGCGCCAATATCGGTGGCCCGTTGGAGGCACCGCGCGCCCTGCTCGGGCTGATGCGCGCCCATGCCAGTCGCGCCGTGGTCTGGGTGGTGCCGGCACAGCGCGGCCCGCGCCGCTGGTGCCTCGCTGGCGCACTCCCTGCCGCGCTGCATGGCGAATGCGAGGATCCGGCGGTGGCGCGGGTGCTGGATGCACTCGGCCCGGCGCAACAGCCCAGCCGCCAGGCGCTCATCCCCTGGAGCTTCCAGGCGCGCTTTTCGAGCCTCGCGGCGGCTGCGGCTTATTGCGCGGACCGCTTGCCCGCGGCGCCGCTGGACGCCATCGCCGCGCATCTCGCCACCACGGCCGAGCCTCTGGCCGGCGGCGCGGTGCGGCTGCGCGCGCCCAAGCTCTCCGCCCTGCTGATCTGGGATCTCGACTGATGCGCCGTTCACTGACCGTCCTTGCTCTTCTGCTTCCTGTCGCCGCCCAGGCCCAGACCCAGGCCGAACCGGTGGTGCGCTTCCCTCCGGTCACGACGCTGGATGATGTGGTGGTGACAGCGACGGGGCTTCCCACCCCGCGCTCGCAATTGGCCGGGACCGTGCAGGTCATCGACCAGGAGACGATCCGCCGCAGCGTCGCGCAGAATGTGACCGACCTGCTGGCCGAGAACGCGGTCGGCTTCTTCAGCACATGGACGCCAGGGCAGACCAGCCTGAACATCCGCGGCGGCGCCTCGGACGGCCAGGGGCGGGATTTCCGCAGCCAGGTGCTGGTGCTGATCAATGGCCGCCGCGCGGGGACGGCCAATCTCTCCAAGCTCAGCCCGGCCGAGGTCGAGCGCATCGAGATCGTGCGCGGTCCGGCCAGCGTGGTCTATGGCAGCGGCGCGATGGGCGGCGTGATCAACCTCATCATGCGCGATGGCCGCAGCTCGCCCGGCGGTTTCGCGGAACTGGGACTGGGCTCCTGGGGCCTGGCCGAGGGGCGTGCGCGCTATGGCACGCGCTTCACCGGCGGCGATGTGCAGGGCGGCGACTTCTACGCCGGCTTCTCCGGCGGGCGGCGGGACAGCTACCGGGCGGGCGATGGCGGCGGCACGCAGGTCGGCACCGAGTGGAACCGCCTGGGCGGCC
>LNFM01027568.1_pt1 | contig 10285 bp, 9 predicted proteins | sample 596031 | NCBI WGS metagenome assembly LNFM01 (sample SAMN04254537, study PRJNA301005) | activated carbon metagenome | isolation source: dual media filters at the Ann Arbor, Michigan drinking water treatment plant | place: USA: Ann Arbor | reverse complement strand
TGTTCAAGTCGGTCACCGACTCCACCGGGTCGCTGACCATTCTGCGCGATATCGATTTCACCCTGAACAAGGGGGAAACCGCCGCCATCGTGGGAGCGTCGGGGTCGGGCAAGAGCACGCTGCTGTCCATCGTGGCCGGGTTGGACACACCCACCAGCGGCACAGTTCACATTGACGGCGTCGATTTGTTCGCCATGGACGAAGACCAGCGCGCCGCGCTGCGTTCGCAGAAGGTCGGTTTTGTGTTTCAGAGCTTTCAGTTGCTGGGCAACCTCACCGCGCTGGAGAACGTGATGTTGCCGCTGGAGCTGGCCGGCCGGCGCGATGCCCGAGCCACCGCCACGCACATGCTGCAACGCGTGGGCCTGGGTGAGCGGCTCTCCAGCTACCCCAAGGTGCTCTCAGGCGGCGAGCAGCAGCGCGTGGCGCTGGCGCGCGCCTTCGTGGTGCAGCCGGCCGTGTTGCTGGCCGACGAGCCCACCGGCAGCCTCGATTTCGCCACAGGCGGCAAGATCATGGAACTCATGTTCGACCTCAACCGCGAGCAGGGCACCACGCTCGTGCTGGTCACGCACGACCGCGGCATTGCTCAACGCTGCGAGCGGCGCATCACCATCGAAGCCGGGCAGGTGGTGCCCGAAGTGAAAGAGACCGCGGCCATCGCCTGAGGCCGCCCGCGCCCGGAGGGGATAATCCGAGCATGTCTTCCCCCAAAGTGCTTTTCGGCTTTCACGCCGTGGGCGTGCGTCTCAAAACAGCGCCGCAATCCATCATCGAGATCTACTACGAGCCCACGCGCCGTGACGCGCGCATGCGCCAGTTTCTCGACAAGGCCCGCGAGGCCAACGCCCGCCTGATCGAAGCCGACGGCCTGCGCATCGCCAAGCTCGCCGGCAGCCACGGCCACCAGGGTGTGGCCGCGCGCGTCGAAGAGATCAAACAGGTGCATTCGCTCGACGAACTGCTGGAGCAACTGGAGGCCACCGGTGTGCCGCCCTTGCTGCTGGTGCTCGACGGCATCACCGACCCGCACAACCTCGGCGCCTGCCTGCGGGTGGCCGACGGCGCCGGCGCACACGCCGTGATCGCCCCCAAGGACCACGCCGCCGGTATCAACGCCACCGTGGCCAAGGTGGCCAGCGGCGCGGCCGAGACGATGCCTTACTTCATGGTGACCAACCTGGCGCGCACCCTGGGCGAACTCAAGGAACGCAACATCTGGATCATCGGCACCAGCGACGACGCGCCCAAGACGCTCTACCAGGTGGACCTCAAAGGCCCGGCGGCCTTGGTGCTCGGCGCCGAAGGCGCGGGCATGCGCCAGCTCACGCGCAAGACCTGCGACGAACTCGTGAGCATTCCCATGCACGGCGCGGTGGAGAGTCTGAACGTGTCGGTCGCCAGTGGTGTGTGTCTGTACGAGGCGCTGCGCCAGCGCAGTTGAAGCAGCGCCCCTGTTCAAGGCGAATGACGCGTGAAGGGGTGAGGGTTGCCGAGCCCAACCTTTCACGAGCCATCGCCCGAGAACCTTCATGTCTGTAGAAGGCGATTTTTTTGCTGCTCAACTGTAAGCGTCTGGCAAACCCATCTTGAATGACTTGGTCGGTCTGAGCAAGATCTTGTGCACGCAACATGAACGTGGACACGATGGGTTCGACGCGTGTAAGCGGACTGTGATCCCACCCTTGAAGGGATGAGTCTATGAACCGCCCCGGGGCGGTTCACAGTCGACTCAATACAGGTCACTGTTTAGGATTGAGTAGCTTCGCCTCCGGCAATCCAAACTTCCAGTCTTGATAGCTCTCAGCGTCTTCAAAGTTCCCATATCGCACATCGAAACCACTCCTCTTGATTGGAGTTCCTGTTGATAGGCTGTAGATGCTTACTATGCCGCCTACCTGATTGCGGACCAGACCCCACTCGGCCTTTCCGGTCAAGGGGTCTGCGTATATTTTGCGAAGGTGCCGTCTGACTCCGGGCATACGGGGATCTTTAAGCAGGTCTTCCAACTGCGCGGGCCCGGTGCTCATCGTCACAAGAGAGCTTGGGCCGTTCTGGGGTTGCGGAGGTCGCACGCCCGAATAGCTGTACAGCGCCTCTTCAAAGGCGTGCCCTACTCTCAGCAACTCTTGCTCTGCTTGCCGGCGGTTCAACAGCTGCCCCTGCTCCAACGCATAGGCGCTCACGCCACCCAGCAGGGCAATCAGCACAAGCAAGAAGACGTAGCCGAAGCCTTGTTCACCAGTCCGCATAACCGGAGTGTCCCCCCCGGTGGGCAATCCGGTGACTGTTGCCTATGCAGCTCGCTCCCGGAGCGTGACGCGTGGAGGCATGACCAGCCTACAAAGTTTTGATGGCATGGGCAGACTGGTTCGTCAGCAGGCCAGCGCGCCTGGTGAAGATCCGATCGCAATTGACTACCGTTACGATGCCAGAGGACGACGGACGTTTCAGTCATATCCCAACAGCGCCTCCGGGCTCACGTACACCTACGATGACTTGGACCGGGTCATAGAGATTGCACACCCCTCGCTGGGCGGTCTCCCATACCGCGAGTTTGTCAGCTATGTCGGTATGAGAACATTCCGGCGCGACAGCACCGGCCGTGCGAATCTCGTGATCTCGCGTTCATTTGGAGATCCCAGTGAGGAGCAAGTGATTGAGACCCGACAAGGTCGGTCCGACGATGGCGTTGCTTTCTCAACATCCTACAGGGCGTTAATTCAACGCAACGTTCTAGGACAAGTGACCGAAGTGGTCCAAGGCAGGGCGTTAAACGGAACCGGCGGTTGGACGCGCAGCTACGGGTACGACAGCCGTTATCACCTGATCTCTCAAACCGAACCTGAGGTGGGGACCACGGTGTTTGGCCGTGACTTGCTGGGCAATATGACCAGCAGAAAAGTTGGAACACAGCCAGCTGTTACCTATGGCATTGATTCGCGCAACCGGGTGAGCTCGATAACCTACCCCGCGTCGGAAGACCCTTCTGTGCCGCAAGCGCCTGACGTGGTCAACACGTATCTCCCCACGGATGTGCTCTCCAGCGTGACCAGCGGCGGGATCGTGCGCAACTACACCTACGATGGGGCTGACAAGATTTCCACGGAGCAGTTGGTGGTCGGTGGCGCTCAGAGCTACACCCTGGCGTACGGATATGATGCCAATGAAGCAATGAGCACCTTGACCTATCCTTCGGGCAATGTGGTGTCGTTCAATCCCGATGGATTTGGCCGTGCACGGGCGGCCGCGCCGTATGTGACCGGTGTGAACTACCACGCCAACGGGATGCCTCAGCAAATTGTTTATGCCAACAGCGTCACCTCCAACATGGCGTTGAATGATCGCCTTTGGCCATCGTCGTTGGACGTCAGTCGCAATGGCCCAAGCATTGTTCAAAATGCTTACAGCTACGATCTGGTCGGAAACCTGCGAGAAATTTCTGATGGCGTAGATGCTCGCTACAACAGGCTCTTTGGTTACGACTATCTCAACCGTCTGACGAATGAAACCAGTTCGAAAGGTGTCTTTGCCTACAACTATGACAACGTGGGCAATATCACCGGCGTTGGTGAGCGATTTCTCTTCAATGGAAGCTTCGTGTATTTCACCGCAAAGGCATATGCGTACGACGGAGATTCAGCTTCTCCAGTGGGAACCGGAAGGTTGCTTAACTTTGACAACGGAGCGCTTCGTTCCTATTCCTATGATTCCTCAGGAAATGTCAATGCCGATGGTTTTGGTATGACCTTTGGATACGACCGTGCCAACAACATGCGCTGCTCAGGCTGTGGCGGTGCTCTGCCTGTTCTCCACGAATACGATGGCGCCAATATGCGGGTCAAGACGACTGAGGGTGGAGCAAGTACCTACAGTCTCTATGACCATCGGGGGCTGCTTCTGCTCACCGAAAAACCTGGCGTGGAGCGCAAAGAGTACGTTTACCTAGGCCGCCGCCAAGTTGCGGAGCGCAGGACCCGATCCCGTTGAACTCATGCAGAGGAAAGTTGCTTCATGACAAAACTTACTTCATACGACGCGCGCCTGGTCAAGATTCAGATCGTGGCGGGCTTGACATGTCTCTTGCTTGCCGGTGGTTCTATGGCGCAGACAATGAACAGTAGCACCGGTACGCCAGCCAATTCGCCCAAAGTGGCGAAGGAAATGACGGTATTTCAGCCCAAGGACGCCTTGCTTGCCGCGGATGCCGATGGTCCGAGGTTGCAGAGGCGCTCACCCGCGCTTGGGGCGATTGAGGCCGGCAAAAGCGCGGAGCCTGGGCCTGCGCTGGCGTCAAGGTCAGCCTCCAAGCCGCTCAGACACTCCATGCGTTGTAATCCGGGAAAGTCGCCAAATCAGGTAGGGGTTTGCCAGTAGGGTGGTGGAGCGGCACAGTCGACCTGCCATGTAGATTCCTTCGATTTCCTCGTCGCACCCAGCCTCAAACCACCCCCATCGCCCCCAGCACCGCCCCCGCGCCAATCATCCACAGCAAGTGAATCTTCGTTCGCCACACCAGCAGCGTGGCCACCGCCGTGAGCAGCCACAGCGGCCAGTCTCGCTCAGGGTGGTCGTGGGAGCCGGTGAGCAGCCATCCGGTGGCGATCAGCAGGGCGATCACGATTGGGGCCATGCCGGTTTTGAAGGCGCGCACGGTGCGCAGTTCGCGGTTTTTGTGGGCCCAGCGGGTGGCGGTGTAGGTGAGCACGGACGAGGGCAGAATGATGGCCACCATGGTGATCAACACGCCCAACAAGGCAAGTGACCAGGCTGCCCAGCCGGCGCCGGGGCCGCCGCCGGCGTTCAGGCCCACGTTCCAGCCGAGCAGGGCCACAAACAGCACGTTGGGTCCCGGTGCAGCTTGCGACAGCGCGATTGACGAGGTGAACTGTGCTTCGCTGAGCCAGCCGTTCTGGTAGACCAGATAACGGTGCATGTCGGGCGCGGTGGTGATGGCGCCGCCCACCCCCAGGAGTGAGAGCGACGCGAAGTGGGTGAACAGGTCAAGCCAGTTTGTGGTTCCTCGTTGCGCTTGAGCACGCGGTAGGCCCACACACAGGCTGCGCCGCCAATGCCCAGCAGCACCCAGAGCAGCGGCCAGCGCAGCAGCCCGATGGCGATGAAGGTGAGCACGGCCAGGCCGATGCACACGGTCATGCCCATGGCGTTTTTGTCGAGGGCTGCAATCAGCTTGATGCCGGTGGCGGTGATGAGGCCTGCGGCCACGGCGCCCATGCCGCGCAGCGCGTTCTGTGCCATGGGGTTGTCGGCGACGCTGCCGTACAGCATGGCCAGCAGCAGCACCACCACCAGCGGCGCGACCAGCATGCCGGCCAGCGCGGCGAGCGCGCCCGGCAGGCCGAAGTAGCGCCCGCCGATCATCATGGAGAGGTTGACCACATTGGGGCCCGGCATGATCTGCGCCACCGCCCAGTCTTCGACGAACTGCTCGCGCGTCATCCAGCGCTTTTCCTCCACCAGCTCGCGTTGCACCACGGCCAGCACGCCGCCAAAACCTTGCAGTGCCAGCCAGGTGAAGGAGAGGAAGAGGTCGGTTTTGGATGTGGGTTGGGCGGGGGTGTCTTCAGCCACGCTGCAGCATGTCCCGAACAGCGTCCACCAGCAAGGGTTTGGTGACGAATCCCTGGATGACGGGAATTTCGCCCACCCGATCGCGGTCTTTCGGTGATCCCGACGACGTGAGCATCACCAGCACCACCGTGGGCTTGCCGGTCAGCAGCGGCGTGGCCTCGATCGCGAACTCAAAGCCGTCCATTAACGGCATGTTGATGTCGAGATAGATGCAGGTGGGCACAGACAGTGGATCGGTCTTGAGGTAGGCCAGCGCGTCGATGCCGCTTTCAAAGATCAGCACCTCACCGGTGAAGCCGGCGCGGCGGATCATGATCTCGTGGAAGACGTTGTCAGCTTCGTTGTCGTCGATCAGGATGAAACGCTCGGGTGCGGTCATGGTGTCATTCCAGGTGGGGTGCTGCTGGGGCGGCGGGCAGGTGCAGTGTGAAGCGGCTGCCTTCGCCCGGCACCGATTGCACGCTCATGTGACCGCCGTGCAGTTGGGCTATGCGGCGGCAGATGGACAAGCCCAGGCCCGTGCCTTCGTAGTGCTTGCGTGTGTGCAGGCGTTTGAACATGTCGAAGATGTCGTGCTGGTGGTCTGTCGCGATGCCGATGCCGTTGTCGCTCACATGAATCCGGTGGCCGCCATCGACCTGTTCGACCGTCGTGTGAACCACCGGAGGCACGCCGCGGCGCGAGAACTTCAGACCGTTGGAGGCGAGATTTTTCAGAACGATGCGCAGCAGCGATTCGTCGGCCATCACCGTTGGCTGGGGGTGGTAGTCGAGGCGGCCATCCATGCGCGAGATGGCTGGAGCCAGATCCACTTCGATCTGCTGCATCAAACGGCTGACCTCCACGGGGCGGAGCTGCACGGTGCGGCTGTCCAGGCGCACGAAATGCAGCAGGTCGTCGAGCAGGAAGCTCATGCGCTGACCACCCGACTGCACGAACGAAAGGTAGCGCTGGGCGGAGGGCGAGAGTTCCTCCTGGTGGTCGGTGACCAGCAGGGAGGCGAAGTTGTTGACGGTGTTGATCGGTTCGCGAAGATCGTGCGAAATGATGTGGATGAAGCGCTCCTGCTCCATCGTTCGTTGTTCGAGCAGGGCCACCGTCTGCTGTAGCTGGGCTTCGCGGGCCCGGGTTTCCTGCACGTCCTGCGCCCGCATCACCGCTCCGGTGATCTCGCCCCGGGCATTGCGCACGGGCAGCAAGGCCACCTCCACGTGGCGGGAGCCGCGCGCGGGAAAATCGGTCTTGCGGGTGTACGAAACCGACTCGCCCGCCAGTGCGCGCGCCAGCTGGGGTTGGATGATGTTTCGGAACGCATCGTCGCCCACACGTTCGGCGATGTGGCGCCCGATGATGTCTTCACGCGTGCCGCCCCAGTAAGCGAGGTAGGTGTCGTTGACGTGCTGGATGAGGTAGTTCGGATCAATGTAGACCTGCAGGTCCAGCCCCGCAATGGCCATGGCGGTGAGCTCTTCGTGCTGCAGTCGCCAGGCTTCGCTGGTGCGGGAGGCTTCTGCCATGCGCACCGATTCGTGCTCCAGCAAACTGACAACGAGGCTGGCCAGGCGGCGCAAGGCGTCTCGCTGGCCACTGTCCAGCGTGCGCGCTTTTGAATCGATCACGCACACGGTGCCCAACGCAAAACCGTCATGGGTGACGATGGGCGCGCCGGCGTAAAAACGCACGTCGGGCGGGCCGGCCACAAAAGGGTTGGCGCTGAACCGCGCATCCTGGCTGAGGTTCTCGACAACCATGACGTTGTCGGGCTCCAGGATGGCGTGCGAGCAGAAGGCCAACTCGCGGGGAATTTCTGGTTCGTCAATGCCGATGCGCGATTTGAACCACTGCCGGTTCTGGTCGATCAACGTGATGAGCGCCACGGGTGTGCCGCAGATCAGTTGCGCCAACGCGGAGATATCGTCGAACGCCTTTTGTGGCAGTGTGTCGAGGACGTTCAGACCGTGGAGTCTGGACAGGCGTTGGGCCTCGTTGGCGGGGAGTGAGGGGGTCTGCATGGGGCACTTCTCTGGGGACGCCAAGTTGTAACACAGCACTTTGTGTCACGCCCGCTTTACAGAGTGATATAGCAAGCCCTGTCCACTCTGACACACCTGCTTGAGGCCGTGCCGTGTGGCAGCGCACAGCCTCCAGTGCGCTGAACCATTACCTCAAACCGACATGCCTCCCGAGACCTCGATCACCGCGCCATTGATGTAGCTCGCTTCATCGCTGGCGAGGAAGGCATAGACGTTGGCGATTTCCTCGGGCCGACCCAGGCGGCGCAGGGGCACACGGTGCTCCATCTCGGTGATCACCTTCTCCGGGATGGTAGAGAGGATGGGTGTGGCAATGAAGCCGGGCGCCACCGCGTTCACGCGGATGCCTTTGGGGCCGAGCTCACGACTCCAGGTTTTGGTGAAGCCGATCACGCCGAACTTGGCTGCCGCGTAGTTGGTCTGGCCGAAGTTGCCGTAGATGCCCACCACCGAAGACGCGTTGAGGATCACGCCGCTGCCCTGTGCGGTCATGCCATCTGCCACGGCTTGGGCGCAATGGAAGACACCACGCAGGTTCACGTCGATCACGCGGTCGAACTGCTCCAGCGTCATCTTTTGCAGCCGGGCGTCTTGTGTGATGCCGGCGTTGTTCACCAGCACGTCGATGCGGCCAAAGCGCTCCACCACCCGCGCCACCACGGCGTCCACCATGTCGCGCTGCGTCACGTCCATCATGAACCCCACCGCTTGTGCGCCAAGCGCTTCGCAATGCAGCACCGCCGCGTCCACTGCGGCCTGTTTCACGTCGCAGACGATGACGATCGCGCCCTCCTGCGCAAACTTGATCGCGGTGGCCAGGCCAATGCCCTGGGCCGCGCCGGTGATGACGCTGATCTTTCCTTCGAGTCGTTTCATGCTCAGTACGTTGGCTGGTGTTGGCGAATGGCGTTTTTCACTGGCTCGCTGAGGGCGAACCCGGCGCCGAACTTGTGAGTGAGCTGGGCGCAGCGCGCTTCAAAGGCGTCGATGCCCATGCCGTAGATGAACTGCAGCGCACCCCCGGTCCAGGCCGGAAAGCCGATACCGAAGATGGAGCCAATGTTGCCGTCGTGCACCGTGGTGAGCACACCCTCGGCCAGACAGCGAGCGGTCTCCACCGCCTGCCGGTAGAGCAGGCGGTCTTTCACCTCCTGCAGGTCCCAGGCGTGGCCAGGCTTTTCAAACAGTGGCTTGAGCTCGGGCCACAGCGCTTTCTTCTGGCTGGCCGGGTAGTCGTAAAAACCACCGCCAGCGGCACGGCCCGCGCGGTTGAGTTCCTTCACCATCCGCTCCACCAGCAGTTCACCGGGTGTGGCCTCAAACACCTTGCCTTCGGCGTGCAGATCGGCGCGGGTCTGGTCGAGCACGTGAACCGAGAGCGACAACGCCGTCTCATCGAGCACCGCCAGTGGCCCCACCGGCATGCCCGCCTGCATGGACGCGTTTTCAATCACGGGCGCTGGAATGCCTTCGCCCAACATCGCTGCACCTTCCATCACGAAGGTGCCAAAGGTGCGGCTGGTGTAGAAGCCACGCGAGTCGTTCACCACGATGGGCAATTTGCCCAGCGCCTGCACGTAGTCGTAGGCGCGCGCCACGGTCTCGTCGTCGGTGGTCTTGCCGCGGATGATCTCCACCAGCTTCATCTTGTCCACCGGGCTGAAGAAGTGGATGCCGATGAACTTGGCCGGGTTGGTGCTGGCCTGGGCCAGGCCCGAGATGGGCAGGGTGGAGGTGTTGCTGGCGAAGAAACCACCCTCGGCCAGCATGGGCTCGGCCTCGCGCGTGACGGCAGCCTTGAGTTCGCGGTTCTCGAACACCGCCTCGATGATCAGATCGCAGCCCTGCAAGTCGGACGGGTAGGCGGTGGGCTTGATGCGCTCCAGCAGTTCCTGCTGCTCGTGCAGGCTCATGAGCCCTTTGTCCAACCGCGTCTGGGTCAGTCTGGCGCTGTAGAGCTTGCCGCGTTGCGCGTTTTCCAGGCTCACATCCTCCAGCACTGTGTCGATGCCACGGCCTGCCTGCACGTAGGCGATGCCGGCGCCCATCATGCCGGCGCCGAGGATGCCGACCTTCTTTGGTTTGTACTTCTCCGTTCGCCCTGAGCCTGTCGAAGGGCCCGGGCGCGACTGCCCGCTGCGGATCGCATTCATGTTGAAGAAGAAGGTGTTGATCATGTTGCGAGCCACCGGGCTCACGATCAGCTTGGCGAGGTAGCGGCTCTCGATGCGCGTGGCGGTGTCAAAGTCGACCATCGCGCCCTCGGCCATGGCCGCCAGCGCGGCTTCGGGCGCGGGGTACAGGCCACGCGTTTTCTGCTTGAGCATGGCCGGTGCCACAGTGAGCATGCCGGCGATCTTGGGGTTGGCCGGTGTGCCGCCCGGGATCTTGTAGTCCTTGGCGTCCCACGGGTGTTGCGCTTTGGGGTTGGCCGTGATCCACAGCAGGGCTGCGGTGCGCAACGAGGCACCCACATCGTCGCCGTTGGCCGGCACCAGCTCGTGAACCAGCCCAAGCTCCAGCCCCTCGCGCGGGTTGAACAACTTGCTCTCCAGGATGTAGGGTTGCGCACCCATCAATCCCAGCAGCCGTGTCATCTTGGTGATGCCGGTGGCGCCGGGGATCAACCCGAGCGTGATCTCGGGCAGGCCCAGCTGGAT
>LNFM01006242.1_pt1 | contig 10287 bp, 6 predicted proteins | sample 596031 | NCBI WGS metagenome assembly LNFM01 (sample SAMN04254537, study PRJNA301005) | activated carbon metagenome | isolation source: dual media filters at the Ann Arbor, Michigan drinking water treatment plant | place: USA: Ann Arbor | reverse complement strand
GCGCCCGCAACCGCGCGGCCCGCAACCGAGGCCGCGGGAGCCTCAGGTTGAGATACCTTCACCGTCAAATCCATCGTAGCGTCTCCAACTGCTCAACTGGCTCAGCGAAACACCGAGGAGCCGGGAGATGGCGCGATAGCGCTCCAACACCCTCTCCTCCTGAAAATAGTCCCATAAATCAGCGCCCACGTCAAGCGTCAAGATGGCCACAGGCTCGGGGTCCTGCAAGGTCGCGGCGTCACCCTGGCGGAACACGGGGGCTGCGAAGACAGTGACGGTGCCCGGCGGCAGCCTGGGTTCGGGCTCATGCGGCTCAGGCCGGCCGCCGACCACCAGCAGGCCGCGCGCCGCCGTCCAGATCACCGGCGCCTCGCTCGCCTGGGCGTGGCCGGCGATGCTGCGCGCCATGGTCAGGATGCTGCCGCGGGATATGCCACCGCGCGACCGGTGCTGGAAGCGCACCGTCAGGCAGGCCCGGCTGATGCGGGTGATGATGCTGGCCGAGACAGCCGGCGGCCGGGCTGCCCCCAGCCAGCGCTCCATCTCGGCCGGCTCGGTCATCACGATGGTGTCCAGCGCCTCCTCCATCTGCCGCCGCTGATTAATGAGCTGGCGCTGCAGGGTTCGGCGCGCACTGTCCCGCGCGCGCAGGAAGGTGCTGGCCGCCACCTCCGGCCGCACGTCGAAATCGAGCATGTGCAGCGGCGCGCTGGGCACCGGGATCTCGCTGAGGTTGCGCACGCTGCGGCTGGCCAGGTTCTGGCCGCCGAAGATGGCGATGCCCAGGACCCGGGCACAGAACCGGAAAAAGCCCTCCCCCGCCGTGGCCTGGGCCGGCAGAGTGAAGGCCACGGTGTCACGGTCCGGGTTCAGGCTGCGCTCGTCATCGAACACCCAGACCGGCAGGTTGGACACCATGCCGCCATCGAGGAAGCGCGCGCTGCGCGGCGCCACCCGCCCATCGGCGGTGCGGCGCGAGAGCATGACCGACTTGGGCCGGAGCAGGCCGGGCACCGCGATCGAGGCCGCCACCGCGTCGGCCACCGGCATGTCCGGGCAGTTGCCGGCGTCGAAGACGACCGGCTCGCCACGCTCGATGTCGGTGGCGATGATGGCAAGGCGCGGGCATTTGGCATCGGCCATGTCGGCGAAGGTCACCCGCGGACCGCGGCCAGAGGGCGGGCCGGAGGGCCAGAGCTTCTTCGCCAGCATGCCGTCCAGCGCCGCCTCCATCGCCCCGGTGGGGAACAGGCCGCGGTGCCAGAGCAGCGGGAAGAACAGCGCGGCCAGCGCGGCCAGGCCCGCCATCAGCCCGAGCGGTGCGTAATGCAGCACCCATAGCGCGACGGCGCCGAGCTCGCCCCGCTCCGACGCCGCCATGCCGCCGCTGATCAGCGCCGCCGCCGCCAGCAGACGCACCAGGGGCATGCCGGCGAGGCGAAACGCCAGCCGCGGCAGGGCCAGCCGGTACCAGCCGGGAAACAGCGCCGTGGGTCGCCGGCGCGTGATGGACTGGATGATGTTGGCGCCGGGATCATCGGGGTCGAACACCTCGGCGGGCCGTAGCCCTGCCGCCGCCAGGGTGGCGACGATGGCGCCGGCCGAGGTGCCGGCCACCGCCTCGAAGCCGATATCGAGATCGCATGCCGCCTGCCAGGCGCCGATATGGGCGATGCCGCGCGCGCCGCCGCCCTCAAATGCCGCCAGGACCTTGACCATCGGGGAGACGGGGATGGTGCTACGTTGCATCTGCTGGTCGCGAACGATGTAGCCGCGGCCCCAGACCGTGCCGATGAGATTGTCCGCGCCAGCGACCGCCAGCTTCTTCCGCAGCTTGCAGATGAAAACATCAATGATTTTGGCGTCCGGCTCGTCGATGCCGCCATAGAGGTGGTCGAGGAAGTTCTCCTTGCTCAGCACCGCGCCGCGGCGCAGTACGAGCAATTCGAGGATGGCGTATTCGTTCCTGGTCAGCGCGACGGGCAGGCCATCGACCGAGACCTCGCGCGCCGAGAGGTCCATGGTGATGCCGCCAACCTCGAGGCGGGAATCTGAGGAACCCTTGCTACGGCGGATAATGGCCTGCAAGCGAGCCACCAATTCCTGCTGGTCGAAGGGCTTGGCCAGGTAGTCGTCGGCGCCGCATTGCAGGCCCTTGATCTTCGATTCGGCTCGGGTCTGGGCGGAGAGCATCAGGATCGGTGCGTCGTTCTTGGTGGCGCGCAGGCGGCGCACGACGTCGAAGCCCTCACCATCGGGCAACATCACATCCATGATGATGGCGTCGTAGTCATAGAGCTTGGCGAGCTCTAGCGCCTCGGCCCCGGTCTCGGCCACATCGACCAGCATGCGGGCCTGATGCAAGACGAAGCTGATGCCGCGGGCGACGGTCCGATCATCTTCAACGAGAAGGATGCGCATTGGGGGAAGGCCCTTTTTGGTTGCTGACCATCCTAAAGTGCTACCCATGCCCAGTATTGGCTGCCTTCACATCAAATTCCAAGCCCCGTGCCGGTCAGTCCTCGCTCCGCCGCACCAGGATCTCGCGCTTGCCGACATGGTTGGCCGGGCTGACGATGCCCTCCTTTTCCATTTGCTCCACCAGCTTGGCCGCCTTGTTGTAGCCGATGGAGAGATGCCGCTGCACCAGCGAGACCGAGCATTTGCCCTCGCGCGCCACCATGTTCACCGCCTGGTCGAACAGCGATTTTTCCGAATCCGAGGCGCCGGCGATGCCGCTCATGGAGAGGCCGCCGCTCTCGTCATCCTCGGTGGGCTCGGTCACCTCGTCGATGTAATTGGGCTCGCCATGCTCGCGCAGCCAGTCGGCCACGCGCTGGACCTCCTCGTCGGAGACGAAAGGCCCATGCACCCGCACCACGCGGCCGCCGCCGGGCATGAAGAGCAGGTCGCCCTGGCCGAGCAGCTGCTCCGCCCCCTGCTCGCCCAGGATGGTGCGGCTGTCGATCTTGCTGGTGACCTGGAAGGAGATGCGGGACGGGAAGTTTGCCTTGATGGTGCCGGTGATCACATCCACCGAAGGCCGCTGCGTCGCCATGATCACATGGATGCCCGCGGCACGCGCCATCTGCGCCAGGCGCTGCACCGCGGCCTCGATCTCCTTGCCGGCCACGATCATCAAATCGGCCATCTCGTCGATCACCACGACGATCATCGGCAGGGGTTCGAGGGCGAGGGTCTGGTCCTCGAACATCGGCTTGTTGGTCTCGGGGTCGAAGCCGGTCTGCACGCGGCGCGTCAGCACCTCGCCCTTCGCCCGCGCGGCCTCGACCTTCTCGTTGTAGCCGGCGATGTTGCGCACACCGATGGAGGACATGGCACGGTAGCGCCGCTCCATCTCCCGCACTGTCCATTTCAGCGCGCCGATGGCTTTCGGCGGCTCCGTCACCACCGGCGCCAGCAGATGCGGAATGCGGTCATAGACCGACAATTCCAGCATCTTCGGGTCGATCATGATGAAGCGGCATTCCTCCGGCCCGAAGCGGTAGAGCAGCGAGAGGATCATAGTGTTGATGCCCACCGACTTGCCCGAGCCGGTGGTGCCCGCGATCAGCAGATGCGGCATGCGGGCGAGGTCGGTCACCACCGGCTCGCCGCCGATATTCTTGCCCAGTGCCAGGGGGAGCCGGGCGGTGTTCTTCGCCCAGGCCTCGCTGCCCATCATCTCGGAGAAATACACCGTCTCGCGCTTGGCATTGGGCAGTTCGATGCCCATCACCGTGCGGCCGGGGACGGTGGCGATGCGCACGGCGACGACGCTCATGTTGCGCGCGATGTCGTCGGCCAGACCGATGATCCGGCTGGATTTCACGCCAGGTGCGGGCTCCAGCTCATACAGCGTGACGACGGGGCCGGGGCGGATTTCGATGATCTGGCCGCTGACGCCGAAATCGGCCAGCACCTGTTCGAGGCGCCTGGCATTGGCCTGCAGCGCCTCGGCATCGGGGCCCATCTGGGTGCGCGGCGGCGCCTCGCGCAGCAGTTCCAGGGGCGGGGTGGTGAGCAGCCCCTCAGGCGCCATGTCGAAGGCGGCCTGGCGCGGCTTTTCCACCGGCCGGGCGATGGGGTTGGCAACACGCGGCGCGGGCTTGGACATCGCGGGCGAGAGCACGGGCTCACGCCGCGGCGCCTCCCGCTCGGCCGCCTCGTCGGCGGCGCGCAGCAGGCTGGAGAGATCGGCGCCCGGCTTCACCCCGCGGCCCCGGCCGCGGCCGAACAGCCAGAGGATGAAACGCCCCACCGCGCCCAGCGCCCGCCAGACGAGATGGCGCCGGGCCGCCCCCGCACGGGCGACATTCGCGGTGGCATCCGCCGTGGCCACCGCGGCGCGGCGCCATTCCGCCGGCGCGAAGCCCAGCGCGCCCAGCAGCACCAGGGCGCAGGCCAGGGCCACGAGCCCATGCGCCACCAGCGCGCCGAAAGGCCCGAAGCCAGATTGCAGCCAGCCCGTGGCCGCCTGCGCCATCAGCGGCCCGAAGGCGCCACCCGGCCCCGCCAGCACCGGCGCCGCAGGCGGCAGCGGCAGGGCGGAGAAGCCTGCGGCCAGGACGGGCATGCCCAGCAGCAGCGCCATCAGCCGTGCCGGCAGCAGGGCCACGCCGCGCTCGGTGAAGAGGCGCCAGGCCCAGGCCAGCAGGGTGATGGCGGGCAGGAAGGCGGCGAAGCCGAAGGCCTGCAAAAGCGTGTCCGACACCGCGGCCCCGGTGGGCCCGGCCAGATTGGTCGCGGCCCGCGCCGTCGCGGTGGAACCCGATGGGTCGGCCGGATCATGGCTGAGCAGGGCAACCAGCAGGGCCAGGCCCAGGAAGGCGCAGCCCAACCCCGCCACCTGGGCGCCGCTGCGCGCGAATGCCGCGCGCACGGCCGGCGAGGCCAGCCGGCTCCCCCCCTCATCATTTGCCGCGGTTTCGACACGCGCCATGGCTCTGACCTTCAAGGGCAGGTTGCGGAACCGGGGGGAAGTTGACTGTAGCCGCGGTGGCGCCGATCGGGAAGGGGCGCCGGGCGGGCGGGCCGAGCCGGTATCAGAACTTGAAGGTCAGGCTGCCGAAGGCTCGGGCGCCGCAGACATCCTGGCCGCGGCCATTGAGCGGCGCACAATCCGCGCGGTCGATGGAGGTCTGGTAGTAGCCGACCAGGCCGCTGATCGTGCCCAGGCCCTCGATGACGAAATCACGCGACGCCGTGAGCCCCCACCAGGCGTAGTCCGGCGTGCCGAAGCGCGGATTGCGCTCGATGGACTTGTACGCGAGGCGCCCGCCCAGGACGATGTCCTGGAACCCGGTGCGCCAATCCACCCCGCCTTCCAAATAGATGGTGGTGCCGGAGGAGCCGAAGTAATTGGGCGAACCCGCCAGCAGGCCGGTCAGGGTGACCTGGCCGATTTCGCGCGTCACCTTCAGGATGCCCTCTGCGTAGTTCAGGCCGTACTGGCCGAGGGCGGTGTTGTATCCGGGATAGGTGTACCAGACGCCGCCGATATCGACGTTGAAGTCGGCGAGGGTGAAGCGGTAGCCCGCCAGAAAATCGATCTCCTGCCGGGCATCCGTGCCGGCGAACCGCACATTGGACACGAAGGCGCCGACATAGACGCCGCTGGTGTGGTTCAGCTCCAGATTGGTCTGGTAGGCCACGCGTGAGCGGGTCTGGCTGATGCCGCGGAAGAGATAGTCGGAAGCGACCAGCGCATTGCCGGTGAAGCTGATGCCGGTCTCGCCAATGGCGATCTGGGCCGAGGCGGGGCCTGCCGGGGCCATCGCCGCCATGGCACCGCCGGTCAGAAGCATCGTCCGGATGAGAAATTTACCCCACACGATATCATCGCCCCTGCTGTGAACCGATTGAAATCTAGCAGAAATTTGACTGCCCCATTCGGGGCAACGGGGCGATCATTGCGATTTATGGCACGCGTTCCGGGCATTGCGCCTTATAATCGGCACAATTGCTTCATTTTTTAGCAACAAACTCTGGCGACCGGGTTGGGCGGCGATCCATCCGAGGACGATGCCCCAGAACGAGACATGGCGGGCCGAAGCCCGCCATTCCCAGTTTACCCCTGCCTGGGCAGGATAATTTTCCATCGCTGCGTCGTCAGCCCAGACGCTCGCCATGCTGGGTGACGTCGAGGCCTTCACGCTCCTCCTCCTCGGAGACGCGCAGGCCGACCATCACATCGACGATCTTGAGCAGGATGAAGGTGGCCACCCCGGAATAGGCCATGGTCGCGACCACCGACTTGGCCTGGATCAGCAGCATGTCCGAATTGCCGGCCAGCCAGCCGGAATAGACCATCGCCTTCTCCGCATTGCCGTCGGTGACATAGAGCGTGCCCACCGCGAAGACGCCGGTGAGCATCGCGCCCACGATGCCGCCCACGCCATGCACGCCCCAGGCGTCCAGGCTGTCATCATAGCCCAGCGCCTTCTTCAGGCTGGTCGCCGCCCAGAAGCAGACGATACCGGCCACGGCACCGATCACCAGCGCCGGCCCCGGAAACACCCAGCCCGAGGCCGGGGTGATGGCGACAAGGCCCGCCACCGCGCCGGAAATCGCGCCCAGCGCCGAGGGCTTGCCCTTCACCACGCTCTCGGCCAGCAGCCAGGCCAGGGTGCCGGTGGCGGCGGCGATCATCGTCACCGTCATGGCCATGCCGGCCCGCGCATCGGCGGCCAGCGCCGAGCCCGCATTGAAGCCGAACCAGCCGACCCAGAGCAGGCAGGCGCCGATCATGGCCAGGCCCAGATTGTGCGGCGCCATATTGTCATGGCCGTAGCCCACCCGCTTGCCCAGCACATAGGCGGCGACCAGACCGGCCACGCCGGCATTGATATGCACCACCGTGCCGCCGGCGAAATCCAGCGCGCCCCAGGCCCAGATGATCCCGGCCGGGTGCCACACCGCATGCGCGATCGGGCTGTAGACCAGCAGCGACCAAGGCACGATGAACAGGCACATGGCGGAGAACTTCATCCGGTCCGCAACCGCGCCGGTGATCAGGGCGGCGGTGATGATGGCGAAGGTCATCTGGAACATCATGAACACGGTCTCGGGGATCGTGGTCGCGACCTCACTCTCGCCCCCCATGCCCGCACCCAGGATGAACGGGCCGTCCCAATTGATGCCGTTCAGCATGAATTTGGACAGGTCGCCGATATAGGCATTGCCATTGCCGAAGGCGAGGGAATAGCCGGCCACCACCCATGTCACCGCCACCAGGGCGCAGATGGTGAAGCTCTGCATCATCGTGCCCAGCACGTTCTTCTTGCGGACCATACCGGCATAGAAGAAGGCGACGCCGGGGATGGTCATCATCAGCACCAGGACGGTGGCGACGAGCATCCAGGCGGTGTTGCCGGCATCCAGCGCCGGTTCCGCCGCCAGGGCGGGGCCGGCCAGCAGCAGCGCCGGCAGGATAAGGGCGGCGCGCGAGATCATTGTCATCATGAGGGGTTCCCTGTTCGTCCAGTGCGGGTCACAGCGCCGAATTGTCGGTCTCCCCGGTGCGGATGCGCAGCGCGCGCTCCACATCGAGGACGAAGATCTTGCCGTCGCCGATCTTGCCCGTCTTGGCCGCCGCGGCGATCGCCTCGATCACCGCATCGACGAGCTCGGCCGGCACGGCCACCTCGATTTTCAGCTTGGGCAAAAAGCTAACCTGATATTCGGCACCGCGGTAGATTTCGGTCTGGCCTTTCTGGCGCCCGAAACCCTTCACCTCGGTCACCGTCAAACCCTGTACCCCGAGCGGTGTGAGGGCATCGCGCACCTCATCCAGCTTGAAGGGCTTGATGACGGCCATGACCAGCTTCATCGATGCCTCCTGCAAAATTCCATGCGTCGCCATTGACGCTGTTCAGTTTCGTGCCACGGGCGCCGCAGCGATGCGAGGGGGGCGCGGGACCCGCCCAAGCCTGACAAGACACCGAATGCACAAGTGTTGTGCAGCGAGGCGGCGACCGCTCAAGACATGCAGGCAGGGGCTAGCCCTTCGGCGCCCAGCGGCCACATAACGGCGCATGGCCAAGACCCTGAATGTGACCGTGGCGATCGTGGGTGCCGGACCGGTGGGCGCAACACTCGCCGCCGCCCTGGCAGCCGCCGACATCCCCTGCGCGGTGATCGACGCCGCCCCCCTGCCGCCGATGGAAATGCCCGCCTTCGATGGCCGCTGCTATGCCGTGGCCGCGGGCTCCCGCCCGGTGCTGGAGGCGGCCGGAATCTGGGCACGATTGCCCGAGGCGCCCTGCCCGATCGAGCGCATCCTGGTGGCCGATGGCGAGCCGGGCCGGCCGCCCTCGCCGCTCAGCCTCACCTTTCGGGCCGCCGAGACCGGGCAGGAGGCCTTCGGCTGGATGGTGGAGGCGCGCAGCCTGCGGGTGGCGCTGAACGCCCGCCTGCCGCATCTGCCCGCCCTCTCCGTCTTCGCCCCCACCACCGCCGAGGTGTTGTCACGCGGGCCGGATGGCGTGACCCTGCAACTCTCCAGCGGCGAGATCGTGGAGGCGCGGCTGCTGGTCGCCGCCGAAGGCCGCCGCAGCCCGCTGCGGGCCGGGGCCGGCATCCGCACCACCGGCCTGGACTACCGGCAGATCGGCATGGTCGGCGCCTTCGCCCATGCGCGGCCGCATGACAACCAGGCGCTGGAGATGTTCCTGGCCAATGGCCCCTTCGCGCAATTGCCGCTGTCCCGGGCGCCCGAGGGCGCGCCATACCCCCACGCCTCCGCCTTCGTCTGGAGCGACCGGACGGCCATCGCCAAGCGCATGCTGGCGCTCGATGATGAAGCCTTCTCCCGCGAATTGGCCCGGCGGAGCGGCGGGCTGCTGGGCGAGGTGCGGGTGATCGGCCAGCGCTGGTCCTACCCGCTCACCGCCATGGCGGCCGAGCGCTACACCGCCGAGCGGTTGGCGCTGGTCGGCGATGCCGCGCATGGCATCCACCCCATCGCCGGGCAGGGGCTGAACCTGGGCTTCCGCGACGTGGCGGCGCTGGCCGAATTGGTGACCGAGGCGGTGGCGGCGGGCGAGGACCCGGGCGGCGCGCGGCTGCTCGCGCGCTACCAGGCGGCGCGCCGCCCGGCGGCGATGCTGATGCTGGGCGCCACCCACGCGCTGGAACGCCTTTTCGGCAATGCCTTCCCGCCCTTGCGCGCGGCCCGCCGCCTGGGAATCGCCGCGGTGGACAGGATCGGGCCGCTGAAGCGGGCCTTTGCCCGGCAGGCCATGGGGCTGGGCTGAAGGCCTGTCACTTTTCGCCACCAGTGGCGGGGTTGCGGAGTGCCACCGCCTTCGCCATGCCTTCCGCTGAATGATCGAACCCCGGCGCAATCCCGAGCTGCCACGCTTCGGCGCGACCCGCCGCCGCGGTAGAGCGCGGCGCGACCCTTCGCCGCCCAGCCTGCGCCCCTACCAGCCGAGAGTGTCCTGGGCGGAGGCGGTGCCCACCGGCCGCTGGCCGCATCGGCGCGAGACCTGGGAATTCCCCTGGCAGCTGCTGGTCTCGCTGGCGCTGCACGGCCTGGTGCTGGCCGCGCTGCTGCTGGAACTCCCGCGCCGCGATGGCGGCGAACAGCCCCTGCCGCCCGCCGCCGTCGAGATGGTGTTCGATACCGGCCGGCCCGAGCCCCAGGCCAGCGGCGCCCCCGAGGGCGATGCGCCCGATGCGGTGGAGCCGCCGGTCCGCGCTGAGTCGCCGCCGCCGGCACCTGACACGCCCAGCCCGCCGCAGCCGCCCAGCCCCCCACCGGTGCCCCCCGCGCCGCAGGTGCAAACGCCGCAACCGCCCGCGCCGCCGCCCACGCAACTGGCAACGCCGCTGCCGCCGGTGCCGCCGGCCCAGGTGCCGCCGCCCAGGATTCCCTCGCCGCCCACGCCCGAACCGCCACGCGCGGCGCCACCGCCGCCCGCGCCGCCGCTTGCGCAAACGCCGCTGCCCCCGGCCGCCCCGCTGCCCCCGCCCCTGCCCGCTCTGGCCGATCTGCCGCCACGCCCGGTCGAGCCGGTGCCCAGGCTCTCGGCCGAGATTCCACCGCCGGAAATCCCGCCCGACCTGCTGGCCGAGCCCACGCCGCTGCGCATCAATCCGCCGCGAATCCAGGCCCAGCCGCGGCCCAGCCCGCCGCCGCGCCCCACCCAGCAGGCCCAGCCCAGCCCCCGCCTGCCCGGCATGGTGCTGCCCGATGGTTTCAGCCTGTCCCAGCCCCGCCCCACCCCGGGCCGCCCGACCGGGCCACGCGCGCCGCTCGACCTCAGCTTCGACCCGCGCCTG
>LNFM01013651.1_pt1 | contig 10288 bp, 12 predicted proteins | sample 596031 | NCBI WGS metagenome assembly LNFM01 (sample SAMN04254537, study PRJNA301005) | activated carbon metagenome | isolation source: dual media filters at the Ann Arbor, Michigan drinking water treatment plant | place: USA: Ann Arbor | reverse complement strand
GATCCATGACGTGAAGATCTATGAGTTCGACGCGGATTACCGGCTGCGCGCCATCAGCCTGGCGAAATCCGGCGAGTACCAGCGCGAGAACCTCTGGCGTCTGAAGGACGTGGTCCAAACTCGTTTCGAGGATAACAGAACCAACGTCAGCCGGATTCCCGAGGCATTCTGGCGCTCGGTGCTGAATCCTTCGATCCTCAACGTACTCATGGTGGTGCCGGAGCAGATGTCGCTGCTGGAGCTCTACTCTTACATCGAGCATCTGAGCGAAAACCGGCAGGAAACCGCCCGTTACGAGATCGTACTCTGGTCCAAGATCATCTATCCGTTCGCGGTGCTGGTGATGATGGTGCTGGCGCTGCCCTTCGCCTATTTTCAGGTGCGCGAAGGCGGCGTGAGCGCAAAGATCTTCACCGGCATCATGCTGGGACTGGGTTTTCACCTGTCCAACCGGCTATTCGGTCACCTCGGCCTGCTCAATGCCTGGCCGCCCCTGTTCAGCGCAATCGTCCCCACCCTGTTATTCCTGGGCGCGGCGGTGTGGATGATGTGGAAGGTGGAGAAAAGGTAGGGACGAGGGGCGGGGGATGAGGGTTGGCATTGCCTGGCTCTTGCACTACTTCTCGTCCCTCGTCCCGCGCCCCTCGTCCCTCACGATTCTCGTGCCCGCCAGCCGGTCATGGAGAAATTGGCGGTCGCGATCGAACAGGACCCAGACCAGCGCCACGCCGGAGAAAATTGCCGGGACCGCGACCAGATAGCGCAACAGCGCCGTGCGGGTGGGGACGGCTTGCCCGTCGGTGGTCACCAGACGCATGCCCCAGGTCTTCATGGGCAGCGTCTGCCCGCTGCGGACCCAGCAGAACATGAAATAGGCGCCACAAACCGCGAACAGATAGGTCTGAAACATGAACCGGGGCAGGCCGTCCTGGGCGTCCCGCGCCAGACTCAGAAACAGGTAGGAAGCCAGAAACAGGATCGCGAACAGCAGCACACCTTCGTAGGCCATGCTCGCCAGGCGCCTGGCCAGTGGCGCAAGCCTGGGCGGCTCGAGCCGAACCGGATCTGCGGATGCCGCTGCCACCGGTCAGCGCGGTGGTTTGGTCGTGTCGTCGCTGCCGCGATCCTTGCCGGGCGTGGCGCCAGGACCGCGGTTTTCCCGGAACTGTTCGCGCTTCTCCGAGGGCAGCTGCTGGTACTCCAGCCAGCGCTTGCGCAATGCCTCGCGCTGTTCGGGAGGCAGTTTCCTGAGCTCGCGGTAACGCTCCCGCGCCTTCTCGCGTTCGGCCGGGGAAAGCGACGACCATTCGCGCATGCGCTGCTGGATCCGTTGCTGGCGATCCGGAGGCAGGTTCGGGTAGCGCGCTGCCAGCCCGATCCAGCGCTGGCGGCGCTCGGGATCGAGCTGGTCCCATTCCCGTTCCAGAGGGGCGAGGATGTTCTTCTCGGACGGCGAGAGTTGTGCCCAGCCAGGTGCCGCGGCTTGCGCCAGCACTTCGCCGGCTTTCGCGCCTGAGCCGACTGTCAGTGCAAGCGCCAGCGTTATTGCTGCGGCGTGTGGGAAGTATGTCTTAACCAAGCGTCGAAACCCGGGTCGGTGTAGGCATGGATCGGCAGTTCCCCGGCCAGCAGGCCGGCGTCGAATTCTTCTTCGTGATGGCTGGAGGTCTGCCAGTACAGCAGACCGGCCAGGCCGGCGACGACGACCGCCGCCGGCAGCCCCAGCCGCAGCGCCGGCGACCCCCCGAAAATCCAGGACTGCAGGATACCGGCGATGCCGGCAAAGCCCCGGGCCGCGACAGGGCGCTGCCGGGACAGTGCGGCGAGGCGGGCGGACTGCAGCCTGCTCGCGGTTGCCGCGGGCAGCGCTGACAGACCCCGGTCCAGATGGGTAACAACCCGCCTGGCGAGATCGTCTTCGTTCATAGCTCAATTCCCTTTTGCTTCAGGATCACGGCGAGTGCATGGGTGGCGCGGGAGCAGTGGGTCTTCACGCTCCCTTCCGAACAGCCCATGGCGGCTGCGGTCTCGGATACATCCAACTCCTCCCAGTAACGCAGCAGAAACGCCTCGCGTTGACGGGGCGGGAGCTGGGCGACGGCCTGCTCGATCTCCGCCATCACCTTGCGTTGCTCCAGCCGGTCGGCGGGGCTGTCGCCGCGCCCGCCGGGGCCGTCGGTTTCCATGCTTTCCAGCAGGTCGTAATCCTCCCCGCCGTCGGCCGGCTGAAACGACGAAAACAGCGTGGTCCAGAGCGACCGTACCTTCTGGCGCCGATAGAAGTCCCGGATCGTGTTCTGCAGGATGCGCTGGAACAGCAAGGGCAGTTCGGCAGGCGCCTTGCCGGAATACTTCTCGGTCAGTTTGAGCATCGCATCCTGAACGATGTCGAGCGCAGTGTGCTGGTCGCGCACCGCGAACACCGCCTGCTTGAAGGCGCGACGTTCCACCTCCGCGAGGAAAGCGGCCAGTTCCTGTTGCGTAGCCAGAAATACCCCTTGAACCGTTCAAAAGCGATCGGTGCCGCAATCGTGCGAGCCGCAACTGCGGCTCTGCCTCGTCACCACGAGCCCAGGCCGGATTATACGGGCCGGCCATCGGGTTTGTGGCGGAGGCGTCCGGGCAGGTAAAATGGCGCCGGCAGATCCATGGATAGCGTCAACCTCACCAATCACTTCCTGATCGCCATGCCCGCCATGGCCGATCCCCACTTTGCCAAGGCGCTGACGCTGATCTGCGAGCACAACCAGCAGGGCGCCCTCGGCGTGGTGGTGAACCGACCCACCGACATGACGCTCGGGACCCTGTTCGATCAGGCCGAGATTCCCCTCAATGACCGGGGCGTGGGCGATCTTCCGGTTTACTTCGGCGGCCCGGTGCAGGTGGACCGGGGATTCGTCCTGCATCGCCCGGTCGGGGGTTGGCAGTCCACCCTGTCGGTCGGCGGCGAACTCGGACTCACCACCTCCAAGGATGTTCTGGAAGCCCTCGGCCATGGTCAGGGCCCGGGGGTGAAAAACGTCCTGGTCTCGCTCGGTTACGCCGGCTGGGCGCCCGGCCAGCTTGAGCAGGAACTCGGGCAGAACGCCTGGCTCACGGTGAAGGCCGAGCCTTCGGTGATTTTCGACCTGCCGCCGGAAGAGCGTTTCGCCGCCGCAATGCAGCTCCTCGGCGTCGATCCGGCCAGCCTGTCGGAGGAGGTCGGCCATGCTTAGCCTTTTGCTGCCTTCAGAGCATGCCGGCTGAAGCCGCTGCATCGACCAACCCAGGCGCCGGCACGGTGCTCGCATTTGATTTCGGAGAGCGTCGCATCGGCGTCGCGGTCGGAGAGATGCAGTTGGGCATCGCCCACCCGCTGGAAACCATCGATACCGAGGTCAATGAAGTGCGCTTCGCCCGCGTTGCTGCGCTGGTGCGCGAGTGGAATCCGGTTGTGTTCGTGGTCGGCTATCCGCTGGCCCTGGACGGAAGCGAACATCGACTGTCCGGCCTGGCGAAGAAGTTCGCCCGGCGCCTGACCGGCCGCTTCGGTATCGAGTCCCGCCTGGTGGACGAACGTCTGTCCTCGGTCGAGGCCGGGTGGGACGCGCAACAGGCCGGCCTGGATCCAGCCGATCACCGGCGCTATCTGGATCCCCTTGCCGCAAGGCGTATTCTCGAATCTTTTTTCAACGATCCCAATGCAACTTCCTGACGCCGAACAACTGATAACCGAACTTGCCGGGCGGATGCGCTCGGCAGTGACACCCGATACCGCGATGATCGGCATCCACACCGGCGGCGTGTGGCTGGCGCAGCGTTTGCACCGTGAGCTCGGGCTGAAGCAGCCGCTGGGCACGATCGATGTGTCCTTCCATCGCGATGATTTCGGCAGCCGCGGACTGTCGCCCCGGGTCAAGCCTTCCGACATCCCCTTCGAAGTGGTCGATGCCGACGTGATCCTGGTGGACGATGTGCTCTACACCGGCCGTACCATCCGCGCGGCGATCAACGAATTGTTCGACTACGGCAGGCCGCAACGGATCAGGCTGGCGACCTTGATCGATCGCGGCGGGCGGGAGCTGCCGATCGCGCCGCAGTTCGTCGGCGCCGAGGCTGAGGTTTCCGCAACCGAGCAGATCGAACTGATGAAAGACGAGCAGGGGCGGCTGAGTCTGGCGCTGCGTCCGCGCACCCACGGGGAGGAAGACTGATGATGGCCTGCAACCCGCAGCTCAACAGCAACGGCGAGTTGCAGCACCTGCTGACAATAGAAGGTTTGCCGCGGGCGATTGTCGAACAGATTCTCGACACCGCGCACTCTTTCCTGTCGGTGGCGGAGCGCGAGGTCAAGAAAGTGCCCCTGTTGCGCGGGAAATCGGTGTTCAACCTCTTCTTCGAGCCGTCGACCCGGACCCGTACCACCTTCGAGATCGCGGCCAAACGGCTTTCCGCTGACGTCCTCAACCTGAACGTCAGCACCTCGTCGCAGACCAAGGGCGAAACCCTGCTCGACACCGTGGCGAACCTGTCCGCGATGCACGCCGACATGTTTGTCGTCAGGCACGGGCAGAGCGGCGCCGCGCACCTGATTGCGCGCCACGTCGCGCCCTACATTCATGTGATCAATGCCGGCGACGGACGCCACGCCCACCCGACCCAGGGCTTGCTCGACATGTTCACGATTCGCCACTACAAAAAGCATTTCTCCGGCCTGCGGGTGGCGATCGTCGGCGATGTGCTGCATTCCCGGGTGGCGCGTTCGCAAATCCATGCGCTCACCACGCTGGGTGTGCCCGAAGTCCGGGTCATCGGGCCGCGCACGCTACTGCCGGCGCAGGTCTCCGAGCTGGGCGTGCAGGTCCACCATGACATGGCCAGGGGGTTGAAGGACGTCGATGTGGTGATCATGCTGCGCCTGCAGAACGAACGCATGAACGGTGCGCTGTTGCCGAGCGCTCAGGAGTTTTTCAAGAATTACGGGCTGACCCCGGAAAAGCTTTCGGCCGCGAAACCCGACGCGATCGTGATGCATCCGGGGCCGATGAACCGGGGCGTGGAGATCGAATCCAGCGTTGCCGACGGCCGCCAGTCGGTAATCCTGCCGCAGGTCACCTTCGGCATCGCAGTGCGTATGGCGGTGATGTCGATCCTGGCTGGAAATGCTTAGGAGCACTTACCGCGGAGGACGCGGAGGACGCAGAGGAAAAACACGAATGACATTATCGGCACAACGAGCGGGCCCAGATTCAGTCTGTTCTTCACTTCATGAGAATGCTTTGGAGGTTTGCCTCCGCGTCCTAAAAGGGTACTCCACGCTATCGCGAGGGTATCTGCGTCCTCCGCGGTTAGATCTTATTAGATGAAGATCCACATCAGGAACGGCCGGGTGATCGACCCGCAAAGCGGCAGCGACAAGGTTCAGGACCTTTTCATTGCTGCCGGCAAGGTGGCGGCAATCGGTGCCGCACCGGATGGATTTCACGCCAACCGCGTGATCGACGCCTCAGGGCTGGTGGTGTGCCCGGGCCTGGTCGACCTGTCGGCACGGTTGCGCGAGCCGGGATACGAGTACAAAGCCACGCTGGAGAGTGAAATGGCAGCCGCGGTCGCCGGCGGCGTCACTTCGCTGGTGTGTCCGCCGGATACCGATCCGCCGCTGGACGAACCCGGGCTGGTGGAAATGCTCAAGCACCGCGCGCGCAGCCTGAACCAGGCCCACGTTTATCCGCTGGGCGCGCTGACCGTCGGCTTGAAAGGTGAGCGTCTCACCGAAATGGCGGAACTGGTTGATGCCGGTTGCGTGGGATTCTCGCAGGCTGACGTGCCGTTGAACGACAATCAGGTGCTGTTGCGGGCACTGCAGTACGCCGCCACTTTCGATTTCCCGGTCTGGTTGCGACCGCGCGACGCGGCACTGGCGCGCGGAGGTGTGGCGCACGACGGCCAGGTGGCCACGCGCCTGGGATTGCCGCCGATCCCGGTGCTGGCGGAAACGGTGGCGCTGTCGATCATCCTGCTGTTGGTGCGCGATGTCGGCGCCAGGATCCACCTGTGCCGCCTGTCCAGCGCCGAGGGCGTGGACATGGTGCGCCAGGCCAAGGCCATCGGAACCAAAATCACCTGCGACGTGTCGGCGAACCATGTGCACCTGAGCGAAATGGACATCGGGTACTTCGACTCCAATTGTCACCTGGTGCCGCCGCTGCGCAGTCAACGCGACCGTGATGCCCTGCGGCTCGGCGTTGCGGACGGGACCATCGACGCCATCTGTTCCGACCATACACCGGTGGACGAAGATGCCAAGCAATTGCCGTTCGGCGAATCCGAATCCGGTGCCACCGGGCTCGAGCTCCTGCTGGCGCTGACCCTGAAATGGGCCGAGGAGGCCGGCGTACCGCTGGCGACGGCGCTGGCGAAGGTTACCAGCATGCCGGCAAGGATTCTCGGTATTCCGGCGGGCGGGCTGGCGTCTGGCGCCTGCGCCGACATCTGCGTATTCGATCCAAAGCTGCGCTGGAAGGTCGAGCCGGCGAAACTCAGAAGCCAGGGCAAGAACACGCCTTTCGCCGGCTACGAGATGCAGGGGCGGGTGCGCTATACCCTGTTCGGCGGCCATATCGTCTTCGAGGCTTGAAACCGGCGCCCCGCGATACCAGATAACCGGAGCAGGCTTACTACCGGCCGGCAACCGATGGCTCCGGTACCGGATCGCCGTTCACCGATCACCATTCACCGAATCATGAATCCCCTGCTAGATTTTTCCGGATTGCCCCGCTTCTCTGAATTCCAGACCGACCAGGTCACGCCGGCGCTCGACCAGCTGCTGGCGGAGAATCAGGAATTGATTGCCCGCCTCGAGGCCGACCCACAGCCGCCGACCTGGGATGGTTTCGTGGCGCCGCTCGATGACGCCAACGAGCGCCTGCGTCGTAGCTGGGGGCAGGTGGCGCACATGAACGCGGTGATGAACAGCCCGGCACTGCGGGAAACCTACAACGCCAACCTGCCGCGCGTCACCGAATACTTTACCGGCCTGTCGCAGAACGAGGCACTGTTCCGGAAATACAAGGCCCTGCGCGTGTCTCCGGATTTCGAGGAACTGACCCGGGCGCAGAAGAAAGTGATCGAGAACGAACTGCGCGACTTTCGTCTGGGTGGCGCCGAATTGCCCTCGGAGCAAAAGTTGCGCTTCAAGCAGGTCGCCGAGCGCCTTGCCGAGTTGTCCTCGAAGTTCAACGACAACGTCCTGGACGCGACCAACGCGTTCTCGCTGATCGTCGAGGAGCGGTCCAGGCTGTCCGGTCTTCCGGAAGATGCGCTTGAGGCGGCGCGTCAGGCTGCAACCGAATCCGGGAAGCCGGGTTGGAAGTTCACCCTGCACATGCCTTCCTATCTGCCGGTGATGCAATACGCGGACGACCGTACGCTGCGCGAGCAGATGTATCGTGCCTACGCCACCCGGGCGTCGGAGTTCGGCGCGCCTGAGTGGGACAATTCCGCGATCATTGGCGAGATCCTGAAACTCCGCCGCGAGCTCGCCGGGTTGCTCGGCTTCGAGAGTTTTGCGCAGTTGTCGTTACAGCCGAAAATGGCGGATTCGCCGCAACAGGTGCTGGAATTTCTGGAGGAGCTTGGCGTCCGCGCCAAACCTTTCGCCGAACGCGATCTGGCTGAACTGAAGGCGTTCGCCGCGAAGGCGCTGAGCCTCGACGCGCTCGAACCCTGGGACGTTGGCTACGCCTCGGAAAAGCTGCGGGTGGCGCGTTACGCGTTCTCCGACCAGGAGGTCAAGCGTTACTTCCCCGAAGACCAGGTGCTTTCCGGCATGTTCCGCGTGGTCGAGCGACTGTACGGCCTCACCATCGAGCAGGACGATGCGCCGCGCTGGCATGACGACGTGCGCTTCTTCTCGATCTGGAATCGCGCCCACGAGCTGGTCGGCCAGTTCTATCTCGACCTCTACGCGCGGCCGTCGAAGCGCGGCGGCGCCTGGATGGACGACGCCATCACCCGGCGCCGGAAGAACGGGCGGATACAGACGCCGGTCGCGTACCTGAACTGCAATTTCACCGCGCCGCTGGGCGGCAAGCCGGCGCTATTCACCCACGATGAGGTGATCACGCTGTTCCACGAGTTCGGTCACGGCCTGCACCACCTGCTCACGCAAGTGGAAGTAATCGGCGTATCCGGGATAAGCGGAGTGGAGTGGGATGCGGTCGAGCTGCCCAGCCAGTTCATGGAGAACTTCTGCTGGGAGTGGGAGGTGCTCCGGGACATGACCCGGCACGTGGAAACCGGCGCCGCGCTGCCGCGGGTACTGTTCGATCGGATGACTGCGGCAAAGAATTTCCAGAGCGGGATGCAGACCGTGCGCCAGCTCGAGTTCGCGCTGTTCGATATGCATCTGCACCATGATTTCGAGCCTGACGGCCCCCGCCCGATGCTGGCATTGCTGGACGAAATACGTCGCCGGGTCGCGGTGATCCTGCCTCCGCCATACAACCGCTTCCCGCACGGCTTTTCGCACATTTTCGGCGGAGGCTATGCGGCCGGCTACTACAGTTACAAGTGGGCCGAGGTGCTGTCCGCGGATGCCTACAGCCTGTTCGAGGAGAACGGGGTGCTCAATCCGGAGGTCGGCGAGCGTTTCCGCAGCGAGATTCTTGCCGCCGGGGGCAGCCGCCCGGCGCTGGAGTCTTTCATCGCCTTCCGCGGCCGTGAACCCAACATCGAAGCGTTGCTGCGCCACAACGGCATGGCGCAGACAGCCTGACCAAACGCATGGCATGATGCCGCCCATATACAGGAGGGCTATACGATGAAGCGTTGCTTTTTGCTTGCGCTATTCCTGCTGATGGCGGCGCCGGTGCAGGCCGACGTCTACAAATGGGAGGATCCGGAAGGTAAGGTGCATTACACCGATCAGCCGCCGCCACCGAACGCGCGCAAGATCGAGCGCAGGCGTGTCACCGACATCGCTGCGGACCCGTCCATGCCGTATGTGCTCCAGGAGGCCGTGAAGAATTTTCCCGTCACGATCTACGTTTATGATTGTGGGGACGGTTGCGCAAAGGCGCAGGCCTTGCTCTCAAAAAGAGGTGTGCCCCATACCGCCAAGGATCCGCTGGATCCGGTCGCGCGTGAAGAGTTGAAGAAACTGACCGGCGGCCACGAAGTGGCGCCGGTACTGCAAGTGGGGCGCCAGGTGCTGCGCGGTTTCGAAGAAGGGCAATGGAACGCCGCGCTCGATGGCGCCGGCTATCCGGCCACCGCCCTGATCAAACTGCCTGCCCGCAAGCCAGCGCCGGCAAGTCCTGCTGCACAGGCCGAGCCGGAGGCAACCGGGGAAGAGGGGGCAGCCGGGGAAGAGGAGGTATCGGAAGCCCCCGAGGGTCAGTCGGAGCAATGATGAGGCGGGCCGGCCCGGGCGTTTTTCGACAGTGAAGCTCGCGGCCTGGAATGTCAATTCGCTCAAGGTTCGCCTGCCCCAGTTGCTCGATTGGCTGGCGCGCGAGGCGCCGGATGCCGTCTGCCTGCAGGAAACCAAGCTCGAGGATGCGAAGTTTCCCCTGTCGGAGATCGAGCAGGCGGGCTATCGGGCGGCATGGTCCGGGCAGAAGACCTACAACGGCGTAGCCATACTGGCGCGCGAGGCGCCGCAACAGGTCGAAACGGGGATTCCGGATTTCGCCGACGAGCAGAAACGCGTGCTTGCAGCCACGATAAACGGGGTGCGTGTCGTCTGCGCCTATGTACCCAACGGTCAGAGCGTGGATTCGGACAAGTACCGTTACAAGCTCGACTGGCTCAAGGCATTCACTGGCTGGCTGGATGCCGAACTCAAGCGGCATCCGCGGCTCGCGGTGCTAGGCGATTTCAACATCGCACCGGACGAGCGCGACGTTCACGATCCGAAGGCCTGGGAAGGGCAGGTACTGTTCAGCGCACCGGAGCGAGAGGCGTTTGCACGCCTGGTTGCGCTGGGATTGCGGGATAGTTTCCGCCTGTTCGACCAGCCGGAGAAATCTTTCTCGTGGTGGGATTACCGGATGAACGCCTTCCGGCGCAAGATGGGTCTGCGCATCGATCACATTCTTTTGTCTGCGGACCTTGCGGAAAAATGCAGGTCGAGCCGGATCGACGTGGACATGCGCAAGCTTGAGCGTCCTTCCGATCACGCTCCTGTCATTGCCGAGATCGACTGAATATTCCACTTTTACTACGAAGGCACGAAGGCACGAAGAAAACCTAAAGGGGATAAAGAGCGGACCCCGATCGGGCGCGGGCATAGGTCGGATCGGCGCCC
>LNFM01013649.1_pt1 | contig 10288 bp, 11 predicted proteins | sample 596031 | NCBI WGS metagenome assembly LNFM01 (sample SAMN04254537, study PRJNA301005) | activated carbon metagenome | isolation source: dual media filters at the Ann Arbor, Michigan drinking water treatment plant | place: USA: Ann Arbor | reverse complement strand
TCTCGAATTATTTTCGCCGCGGCGTTATGTGTTGCATCGCCCCCGATGGCGGCCGCGTGCAGCAAAGCCGGGCGATTCTAACTGCGGGTGCCAAGTCCCCCGAATGGGTGCACTGCGGCACGCCGCCGGCTGGCAAAAAAACAACGGGCAGGCCGAATGCGCACGCACTACTTCGCCTCACGCGATCGAGCGGCCGCTGTCGCGTGCGCCCGCCATCCCGCGTTCACTCGACCTTGACCGACTCGAAGTTCAATACGTTGTCGGCGCGGTGCGGAACGCTGATATTGCGGCGCATCGCCCACGGGATCATCTGGCGGTGCAGCGGCACGTGGTGCACCTGCGCGTTGTGCTCGGCGATCGCCTGGCGAATCTGCTCGCGGCGCTTGTCGGCATTCGGCTCGACCGAGGCAGCATCGATCAGTGCATCGAGCTTCGGATTGCTGTAGCGGCCATAGTTGAATGAGCCCTTGCCGGTGGCCTTGTCGAACGAGCGCAGCACTGGGTCAAGCGTGGTCTGCGCGTCGGTGATCGCACCGCCCCAGCCCAGCATGTAGAAGCTGGTGTCGTGCTTTTCCAGCTTGGGGAAGTAGGTTGCGCGTGGCATCGCCGTGACGCGGGTATTGATGCCAACACGGGTGAGCATCGCCGCCACCGCGAGGCAGATCTCCTCGTCGTTCACGTAGCGGTTGTTGGGGCAGTCCAGCGTGACGTCGAAGCCGCTCGGATAGCCCGCCTCGGTCAGCAGTTCGCGCGCGCGCTTGGGGTCGTAGGGCAGGCGCTTTTCCGCATCGGGATTGGAGGCAAGGATCGACGGCGTGATGCCGCCGGTGGGCAGCGCCGAGCCCCGCATGGTGCGCGAGCGCAGCGCCTCGATGTCGATCGCCTGGTAAACGGCGGTGCGCACCCGCACGTCCTTGAACGGGTTCTTGCCCTTGACGCTCGAGTACAGCAGTTCGTCGCGCATCTGGTCGAAGCCGAAGAAGACCACGCGGTTTTCCTGGCCGCGCACGACCTTGGTGCCGGCATCCTTCTCCAGTCGCGCCACGTCCTGCGTCGGCGGGTCGAGGATGAAGTCCACTTGACCCGACAGCAGCGCGGCGGTGCGCGTGGCATCGGCGCTGACCTGCGTGTAGATCACCTCGGTGACGTTGCCGGGGGCGCGGCCTTCCTTGATGCCCCACCAGTCCGGATTGCGGCGCACCACGGTGCGCACGCCGGGTTCACGCGCGACGAGGATCCAGGCGCCGGTGCCGTTGGCGTTGCGCGAGGCGAACGTCTCTTCCTTGTTCTTGAAGTCCAGCGGCGTGGCGACCTTGTTCTTCTCCGCCCACGCCTTGCTCATGATGTAAATGGTGGTGGCGTGCTCAAGCGTCACCGGGTTGGGCTTGTCCTGCACGAACTCGACCGTGAAGTCGTCGACCTTGCGCGGCTTGCCGAGCGGGATTGCGTACTGGCGCAACTGCGAGTTGGGGTGCGAGGCACGCTCGTAGCTGAACACGATGTCATCGGCGGTGAACGGTGACCCATCATGGAACTTCACCCCGCGTCGCAGGTTGAAGCGCCAGGTGGTTGCGTTCACCTGCTGCCAGCTGACCGCCAAGCCAGGCACCAGCGCCAGGCTGTTGTCGCGCATCACCAGCGTGTCGTGCACCGACTGCGAGAACATGTTGGTGAGGCCTTCGTTCTGCGAGTACGGGTCGGCAGTCTGCGGGTCGCCCTGCGATGCCCAGCGCAGCGTCTTGGCCTCAATGGCGGTGGCGGCAAGCAGCAGTCCGCCCAGGGCGGCGGCCGCGATCAGTCGCTTCATCGATAACTCCCCGGTCAAGGAAGCCGCGAGTCTAGGCGGGAGCGAGCAGCTTGCGAACCGTTTCGAGGTCGGCCGGGGTGTCGACCCCAGGCGGCAGCGGGGCATCCAGCGTCAGCACGGCGATGCCCACCCCGTGCCAGAGCGCGCGCAGCTGCTCCAGGCTTTCGTGCTCCTCGAGCGCAGTACGCGGCAGCGTCGGGTAGCGGCGCAGGAAGGCGGCGCGATACGCATAAAGGCCGACGTGGCGCAACGCCGGCAGGTTGGCCGGCAGCGCACTGCGGTCCAGCGCGAAGGCGTCGCGTGACCAGGGGATCGGCGCGCGCGAGAACAGCAGCGCGCGTCCGTGGTGGTCGGTGACCACCTTGACCACATTCGGGCTGAAGAACTCGGCCGCGTCGTGCAGCGCGTGCGCGGCGGTGGCGATGCCGCACGCGGGTTGCGCCTGCAGGAGCGCGGCCACCGCGGCGATCGTGGCCGGCGGCATCAGCGGTTCGTCGCCCTGCACGTTGACGACGATCTCGTCATCGCCCAGTCCCAGCTGCACGGCGGCATCCGCCAGGCGATCGGTGCCGGTCGGGTGGTCGGGCGAGGTGAGCAGCACGTCCACGCCGTGGGCGCGACAGGCGGCGGCGATCTCTTCGCTGTCGGCCGCCACCACCACGCGCGCGGCGCCGCTTTGTTGCGCGCGCTGTGCCACGCGCACCACCATGGGCAGGCCATGGAGGTCGACCAGCGGCTTGCGCGGCAGGCGGGTGGAGGCCAGCCGCGCCGGCACGATGGCGATGAACGCGGTCATCGTCGAGTGCGGGCGGGCATCGACCGGCGCGCGTTCAGGCGGCGGCGGGCGCGGGCGGCTCGTCGAGCCGGCGCGCTTCGCTCTCAAGCATGACCGGAATGTCGTCGCGAATCGGATAGGCCAGCCCGGCGCTGCGCGAGATGAGTTCCTGGCGCACCTTGTCGTACTCGAGCGGGCCTTTGGTGACCGGACAGACAAGAATGTCGAGCAGACGATGGTCCATGGCAGCCTCGCAGAGCAGGGGTTCAGGGCGCCGGCGGCGTGGTCGCAGCGCGTTGTTCTAGCTTGCGCACGATCAGGTCGAGCAGCCCGGGATCGAGCGTGGTCTTCAGCGGCACCACGCACAACCGGCCGTCGGACGCGAGCACCGGATTGGCGCGGCATTTTACGGCGTCCTTTTCAGTGACGAGTACCAGATCGTAGGCGCGCCCGGCGAACGGGTTGTCGGTGAACGGATAGTGGTCGGCCAGCGGCAGTGCCTCGAATTGCAGGCCGGCGGCGCGCAGCATGCCGAAGAAGCGGTCGGGCATGCCAATGCCGGCGGCGGCGATCACCCGCAAAGCGCCGCGCCGCTGTTCGGCGACCAGTTCCTCCAGGCTCGCACGCATGCTGGCGTCCTTGACCGCATACACGCCGCCCGGCTCGGTGCGCATCGAGAAGAACGGCGAATACACGCGGATCGCCGGGCGCGGGCTGTCGAGCTGATCGTGAAACACCACGGCGTCGACTTCGCGCAGGCGATCCGGCGGATCGCGCAGCGGGCCGGCAGGCAGCAACCAGCCGTTACCGAAGCCGCGATAGTGGACCACCGCGATCTCCACATCGCGCGCCAGCTTGCGGTGCTGCAGGCCGTCGTCGGCGATCACCAGGTCGACCTTCGGATGGAGATTGAGGAGCAGGCGGCCCGCTGCCACGCGATCATGGCCTACCACCACCGGCGCCCCGGTCACCTGCGCGAGCAGCAGCGGCTCGTCGCCGTAATCGGCGGCGCGGCCTGTCGGGTCGACGGCGCGCGCGGACGAACCGCTGGCGCCATAGCCGCGCGACACGATTCCCGGGGTAAAACCGCGCTCGCGCAGTCCGCACACGAGGTCGATCGTCAGCGGCGTCTTGCCGGTACCGCCGACGTAGAGGTTGCCGACCACCACCACCGGCACCGGTAGGCGCTGCGCATGCGCGCCGCCACGGTGACGCCAGGCCGACAGCGCGCGGAACAGCCCGTGCGCCCAGGCCAGCGGCAACAGCAGGTGGGCGAAGAACCCGCGCGTCTGCCAGACGGCGACGAACCAGGGCTGCAGCCGCGAACGCAATGCCATTAACGGCGACCGGTCACGCGCGCCGGCTCAGTTTCGCGGGCGCTGCGTGGCAAAGCTGATACGTGCCAGGCCGGCCAGCCGCGCCGCTTCCATTACGCCGATCACCGCCTGGTGCGGCGCCTGCGCATCGGCGTTGATCACCACGACCGGATTGGTGCGACCCTGCGCCGCCTTCTGCAGTTGCTGCGAGAACGCCGGCGGATCGGCGAACGGCACGATCTGCCGGTCGACCGCATAGCGGCCATCGGCGGTGACGGCGACCTGGATCTCGTTCGGGCGTGTCTGCGTCTTGTTGGCGTCGGCCTGCGGCAACTCCAGTTGCAGCTCCGAGAAGCGCGAGTAAGTGGTGCTGACGGCGAGGAAGATCAGCACGATCAGCATCACGTCGATCAGCGGGATCAGGTTGATCTCCGGTTCCTCGTCGGTCTTGCGGCGAAAGCGCATGGTGCTTACGGCGCCCGCGGCGAGAACAACGTGTCGAGCAGCTTCTGCGCCTCGTCTTCCATGTCGACGACGAAGTCTTCGATGCGCGACTTGAAGTGCCGGTAGGCGAGGATCGCCGGTACTGCGACGATGATGCCGAAGGCCGTGCAGTACAGCGCGATCGAGATGCCGTGCGCCAGTTGCTGCGGGCTGGAGCCCGCCTGCTGCGAAGCGAAGATCTCGATCATCCCGATCACCGTGCCGAGCAGGCCCATCAGGGGCGCGATCGAACCGATCGAACCGAGCAGCGACAGGTTGCGCGACAGGTCGTGCGCAGCATGGCCGCCGGCGTTGGCCACCGCCTCATGGGCGACCTCGCGCGGCGCTCGCTCGTTGCGCAGCGCCGCGGCCAGCACACGGCCCAGCGGCGAACTGTCTTCGAGCTTGTCGACGACGTCGTTGCTGACCTGACGCTTGGCGTGCAGCGACAGCACGTCGTTGAGCAGGCGGGGCGGCAGAATCCGGGCGCGGCGCAGCGCGAGGCTGCGTTCGATGATGAGCGCCAGGGCGACGATGGACGCGATGATGAGCGGCCAGATCGGCCAGCCGATCGCAACAACGATCGAAAACAATTCCCCCTCCCGGAAGCTTTGCCGCAGAACAGCGCGCAGTGTAAGTGCTGTAACGCTTGTACGATTTTCCACAGATGCTGTGGACAACTATGTTGAAAAGCCGCGCGAGCAGCGCGCCGGACCGCGCCCCGCCGTCATCGGCGGACGCTGCCTGCGCCTGCAGCAGTGCGCGCCCGGGTCGTGAATCGGCTGCCGGTTCAACCATTTGGCTCCCGACCCTGCCACGAACTGGTAGGGTTTGCGCCCGCCGTCGCACGGCGCCTGCATCGACCCCGAGCCAATGTGGACAGCGCATGACGGATCGCTTCGGTAAGCGTCGATGACTTCGGAAATACTTTCAGCCGATAGCCTGCCGGGTCGTGACGTCCTGAGCGTGAGCGCGCTCAACCGGGCCGTGGCCGGCACGCTCGCGCGCGGTTTCCCGTCGGTGCGGGTGCGCGGAGAGATCGGCAATCTCACGCGGGCAGCGAGCGGACATTGGTATTTCACGCTGAAGGACGATGCCGCACAGGTCCGCTGCGTGATGTTCCGTGGTCGCAACGCGCTGGTGTCGTTTGCGCCGCGTGAGGGCGACGAAGTGGAATTGCGGGCCAGCGTCGGTCTGTATGAGGCACGCGGCGAGTTCCAGCTGTCGGTGGATTCAATGCAGCGCGCCGGGCAGGGTCGCCTGTTCGAGGAGTTCATGCGCTTGAAGCAGCGGCTCGCGGCCGAGGGTCTGTTCGACGAAGACGCCAAACGCCCGCTGCCTGCGTTGCCGCGCACGATCGGGATCGTGACCTCGCTGCAGGCGGCGGCGTTGCGCGACGTGGTGACCACGCTGTCGCGCCGCGCGCCGTATGCCCGCCTGATCGTGTACCCGGTGCCAGTACAGGGCGAAGGCGCTGGCGCCCGCATTGCCGCAATGCTGGCCACCGCCAGTTCGCGCGCCGAGGTGGACGTGCTGTTGCTGGTGCGGGGCGGCGGCTCCCTCGAGGACCTGTGGGCGTTCAATGAAGAGGTGGTGGCGCGGGCGATCCGGGCGTCGTCGCGGCCGATCGTGGTGGGCGTTGGCCACGAGTCGGACATCACGATCGCTGATTTTGCTGCTGATCTGCGCGCGCCGACGCCGACCGCGGCGGCGGAACTGGCTGCACCCGCGGGCGAGTTGCTGCACGAGAGCATCGCCGCCGCGGTGGTGCGACTGCAGCGCTGCACGCGGCGCCGGCTGCAGTCGGCCCAGCAGCGGCTCGACTACGCGCTGCGGGTGCTGCAGCGTCCGCGTGCGCCGCTGGCCGGTCTGCAGGCGCGCGTCGATCACCTGCGCCTGCGACTGCGCAGCCAGACGCGCTTTCGCGTTGGCCACGCCGAGACCGTTCTGGGCCAGCTCAGCCTGCGGCTGGCCGGACGGCGGCCGGACGTTGCCGTCAGCGCGGCGACGTTGGCCGTGTTGGCGGCACGCTTGCGCGCAGCTGCCGTGCGTGGCATGGCTGACCGGTCAAGCCGGCTGCAGCAGGCCCGTCAGGGTTTGTCGCACCTGGACCCGGGCGCGGTGCTGCAGCGAGGCTATGCGCTGGCGTTGGACGCGCACGGCGCGGTGGTGAGCGATACGGCATCGCTGCAGCCAGGGGCGATGCTGTCGCTGCGCTTCGCGCGGGGCGCGGCGGTCGCCCATGTGGATCGCGTCTTGCCAGACGCCGATGCGGACATCCATGCTGATGGGTCCGCTCAACCGCCCGGCTAGAATGTTTTTCCCCTCCCGATCCGCGCAAGGAACAACAATGGAACACACGCTCCCGCCTCTGCCGTACGCCATGGACGCGCTCGCCCCGCACATGTCGAAGGAGACCTTCGAATACCACTATGGCAAGCACCATCAGGCCTACGTCACGAACCTCAACAACCTGATCAAGGGCACCGAGTTCGAGGCGCTGAGCCTGGAAGACATCGTGCGCAAGTCTTCAGGAGGCGTGTTCAACAATTCCGCGCAGGTCTGGAATCACACGTTCTTCTGGAACTGCATGAAGCCGCAGGGCGGTGGCGAGCCCGGCGGCGCGCTGGCCGCGGCGATCAACACGAAGTGGGGCTCATACGCGGCATTCAAGGAAGCGTTCGCCAAGAGCGCTGTCGGCAATTTCGGCTCGGGCTGGACCTGGCTCGTGAAGAAGGCGGACGGCTCGGTCGACATCGTCAACACCAGCAACGCCGCCACGCCGCTCACCACGGCCGACAAGGCGCTGCTTACTGTCGACGTCTGGGAGCACGCGTATTACGTGGACTACCGCAACGCGCGGCCCAAGTTCGTGGAGACCTTCCTCAACAACCTCGTCAACTGGGACTTCGCCGCCAAGAACTTCGGCTGACCTGTCAGTACGCTGAACCGAGCCGGCCTCTGAGCCGGCTTTTTCATTTTTGGCCGGCGGGTGGTGCACCGAGTGGCGTCGTCGTTGCAGGGCTGTCCGTCGTGCCGCGACGCCGCTCTCGGCCACGTTGTTCGTCGCGATCACGGCTGCCACGCGACTGCCTGACCTCAGGTGCTGCGCCAAAGGCCGGCTGCGCCGGTGAACTCGGTTGGGCCGCTTGCGCCGGTGCTGCCGGGGTGGCGGGCGTCGCGGCCGGACCGGAGCCCGGCGGGCTGAGTGCGGTGGCCGGCGCCGCGGCACTTGAAGGCGCGCCCGCCGTGGCGGGCTGGGCGGGCTGTGCCTGGGCCAAGGCGCCGGGCGCCACCGAGGTCAGGACAAGGATGAGGGCAGTAGGCAGACAGTAAGGGCGCGTGGGCATGGCTGGGCTCCGATTGTCGGCACGCAAGACACCGCCCGACGGAACCCGCGGCGTGCCGAATGCCTGACTTCACCCCTGGCAGTCAGCGTGCCTTGGTCGGCATGCCATTGATCTTTGCTCCCGCCTTCAGGCCGCGTTGGGCAAACCAACCCTTGTCCATTTCGAGCGCAAACCGGACCGGCTTGGTGGCGCAGTGACTGCTCTCGTCGTGCGGTTTCATGTCTTCGATGTTGACGATGCTGCCGTCGTCCTCGATGAAGGCGACCGACAACGGGATCAACGTGTTGCGCATCCACATACAGTGCACCGATTTGCTGTCGAAGACGAACAACATGCCGTGATTGGGTGCCAGACGCTGGCGGAACATCAGGCCGCGCGCGCGCGCCGGGTCGTCGGCTGCAACTTCGGCAGTGATGAGATGAATGCCGGCCGTGAGTTTGGTGGTCGGCAGCGCCGTCACCTGTGCCTGTGCCGACATGGCGACGATGAGCAATGCGGCTGCGAGCGACACGCTGCGCAGCGCGGCGATCGCACAACGGCGACCCGGGGTGATCGATGACACGGCTGCCTCGCGCTGGGAAAGAGGGGGGCAGGTTAACCGGCCTGCCCCCGAGTCGTCTGGCCGCACCGGACCGCCTGCGCGAGCGCGGCCCAGCACGGCCTGGCCGGCCCTACTTGACTGCTTCAGCCTTTGCCTTGCCTTTGGCGGCGGCTTTCTTCGCTGCCTTCTTGGCTTCCGCCTTCGCGGTCGGGGCGGGTGCAGCCGCCGCAGGCGCGGCCGAAGCAGGCGCAGCGGCAGTCGGCGCTGCGGGTGCTTTGGCCGGAGCGGCCGCTGGTGCGGCCGGCGCGGTGGCCTGGGCCATGACAGCGCCGGCAAACAGCGTGGCGACGAGGGCTGCGATGAGTTTGTGCATTGTTCTGACTCCCTGATGACTACCTGACGAACGAGGTCGCCGGTTGGCGACCAAGGACGCGTTGCGTCGGCGCGATAACGGCGCCCGGACCAGGGTCGTTGACGTGGCGGGCCGAGTCAGCCTGTGGCTGACCGCATCGAGCAGAAGGAATCGCCGCGATGGTCGACGAGTAAACTGCAATGCTTGCTGCCCGCGGGAGCCGGGGACAGCATGCACCCTTCACAACAACGAACCTCCGGCGGAGAGGCCATGTACCAGCACATCAAGGTGCCCACCACGGGCCAGAAGATCACGGTCAACCAGGATTTCAGCCTGAACGTGCCGGATCAACCGATCATTCCCTACATTGAGGGCGATGGCACCGGCATCGACATCACGCCAGTGATGATCAAGGTGGTTGATGCTGCCGTCGCCAAGGCCTATGGCGGCAAGAAGAAGATCGTCTGGATGGAGATCTTCGCGGGCGAGAAGTCGACCAAGGTCTATGGCCCCGACGTTTGGCTGCCGGAAGAAACGCTGCAAGTCCTGCGTGACTATGTAGTGTCGATCAAGGGTCCGCTGACGACCCCGGTGGGTGGCGGCATCCGCTCGATCAACGTGGCGATGCGGCAGGAATTGGACCTGTACGTGTGCCTGCGCCCGGTGCGTTACTTCAAGGGCGTGCCCAGTCCGGTGAAGGAACCCGAAAAGACCGACATGGTGATCTTCCGCGAGAACTCGGAGGACATCTATGCGGGCGTCGAATACGAGGCGGAGTCGGACAAGGCGAAGAAGTTGATCGACTTTCTGGTCAAGGAAATGGGCGTCAAGAAGATCCGTTTTCCGGGCACCTCGGGCATCGGCATCAAGCCCATCTCACGCGAAGGCACTGAGCGGCTGGTACGCAAGGCGATCCAGTACTGCATCGACAATCGACGCAAGTCGCTGACCTTCGTGCACAAGGGCAACATCATGAAGTTCACCGAAGGCGCCTTTGCCCGGTGGGGCTACGCGCTGGCCCAGAAGGAGTTCGGTGCAGAACTGCTCGATGGTGGCCCGTGGATGAAGATCAAGGCCGCCCATGGTGACATCGTCGTCAAGGACGTCATCGCCGATGCCTTCCTGCAGCAGATCCTGCTGCGCCCGGCCGAGTACGACGTCATTGCCACGATGAATCTGAATGGGGACTACATCTCGGACGCACTGGCCGCGCAGGTGGGCGGCATCGGCATCGCGCCCGGGGCCAATCTGTCCGACTCGATCGCGATGTTCGAGGCGACACACGGGACGGCGCCGAAGTACGCAGGCAAGGATTACGTGAATCCGGGTTCGGAGATTCTGTCGGCCGAGATGATGTTGCGGCACATGGGCTGGGGCGAAGCGGCCGACCTGATCGTGTCGTCGATGGAAAAGGCGATTCTGCAGAAGACCGTCACGTACGACTTTGCACGACTCATGGAAGGTGCGACCCAGGTGTCGTGCTCCGGCTTTGGCGACGCCATGATCGCCAACATGTGACCTTGCGTCAGTGCCAACAAAAAACCCCGCGCACGCGGGGTTTTTTGTTGGCTGGCGCAGGTGGTCAGGGTGCGGCACTGATGTTCGAGGCCTGCTTGCCCTTGGGGCCGCTCACGATCTCGAACACGACCTTCTGTCCCTCTTTC
>LNFM01013648.1_pt1 | contig 10289 bp, 10 predicted proteins | sample 596031 | NCBI WGS metagenome assembly LNFM01 (sample SAMN04254537, study PRJNA301005) | activated carbon metagenome | isolation source: dual media filters at the Ann Arbor, Michigan drinking water treatment plant | place: USA: Ann Arbor | reverse complement strand
TTGTTGGGATCGACCTCACCCGCCTCGACCGTCTGGAACGGCGCGCCGGGATTGAGGTGATGAAGGCGGTGCTTCAGCGCCTCGAGCTTGGGGGCGTCGGCGATATCGACCTTGGTGAGCAGGATGCGGTCGGCGACGGCGGCCTGCTTGATCGCCTCCTCGTGGTTGTCGAGCGTGCTGGAGCCGTTCACGCCGTCGACCGTCGTCACCACGCCATCGAGACGGTAGCGCGAGGCCAGCAGCGGATCGGTCATCAGCGTGTGCAGGATCGGCGCCGGGTCGGCGAGGCCGGTGGTCTCGACCACCATGCGCTTGAACTGGGAGATTTCGCCCCGGGAGCGCTTGAGAAACAGCTCGCTCATGGTGCGCACCAGGTCGCCGCGCACGGTACAGCACAGGCAGCCCGAATTCAGCGTCACCATGCCCTCGTCGTCCGACTTCTCGACCAGCAGGTGATCGAGCCCGATCTCGCCGAACTCGTTGATGATGACGGCGGTGTCGGCGAGCTCCGGCCGGCGCAGCAGCTTGTTGAGCAGCGTGGTCTTGCCGCTGCCGAGGAAGCCCGTCAGCACGGTGACGGGAATGCGCTGTTCGGCGGCGGAACTGGTGTCGCTCATGATCGATCCTGACTGCAGAAGACGTTAGGTGCGCCAGAACCGCCCGGTTTTCCTGAACGCCGTCCAGGCCCGCTCCAGGCGGCGACGGCGGCGTTTCTCGCCGGACGCCACCTGCTTGGCGAGGGCCTTGAGCGGCAGGGCCGCGTCCTCCGTCGGACGGGCCGCCGTCGCGAGATCGGCCAAGACCTGGGCCGCCACCGCGCGATCGTTCAAGGCGCCGAGCGCGCCCTGCAGGCGCACCGTCGCCTCGATATAGGGCTTCACTTCGCTTGAGGCAAAGGCGGGCGCCAGGAAGGTCGCGGCATAGCGCAGCTTCTTGATGGCGATGCGCAGCCGGTGCAGGCGCTCGGCGTCGAACTGCTCGAGCTTGCGGCCGCGACGCAGGACCTTGGCCTGGCACCTGTCGAGCACGGTGCGGCCGAAGATGTCGAGACGGCTGCCGGCCGACGGGGCTGCCGGTGGGGCTGCCGGCGACTTGGCGGCGAAGGCCCGGAGCGCGCGATCGAAGGCGGCGAACCGGGCGCCCGACAGGGCCGCCCGGGCGTGCTGCAGATGAACGTCGGCGAGACGCTTGCCGATCCGCCGCACCACGGGCGGCACGTCGGTCACGGTTTCGGTCAGGAAAACCTGCAGGTCGCGGGCGGGGCCGCATTCGCGGGCCAGCCACCTGGCCTCGGCGGCGAGCGCCCGGACTGCCGGCCCATCGACGGCATCGCGGAACAGGCCAAAGGCGGCGCGCAGGCGGCGGAGCGCCACGCGGGTCTGGTGGATGCCGTTCGGCCGGGCGCTTTTCAGCACGGCAGCGCGATATTTCAGGAGGTCGGCATGGCAGCCGGCCGCGATGTGCCGCAGGGCGGTCTCGGGATGGGTGTCGGCGCGCAGTCCAGACTTGGGCGAGGGAGCCATATCAGGCCGACGGTAGCGGGCGGTCGCAGCCGGGCAACCGCAAAGAACGACAGTCTCATGAAGGTTTTGTGTCAGTCGGGCCCGTCTGGGGCCGTTTCCGGTGGCGGCGGGCGGCCTGGGTGCCCTAGACTCGTCAAATGAGTATCGACGCGGCTGCCTTCAAAAAGGGCATGCGCCATCTCGCGGCAAGCGTGACCTTGATTACTACCCGCCACGGCGACCTGCGCGGCGGGCTGACGGCGACCGCCGTATGCTCGGTCTCGGCCGAGCCGCCGCAGATTCTGGTGTGCGTCAACAAGACGGCCAGCGCCCACGATCACATCGGCGAGGCCGGCTTCTTCTGCGTCAATATTCTGAGCCCGGCCCATCGCAAGATCGCCGAGCGCTTCGCCGGCATGGACGGCGTCGAGGGCGACGACCGCTTCTGCGACCTGGGTGACTGGTCGACGCTCACCACGGGAGCGCCGGTGCTGAAAGGCTGCCCGGTGTCGTTCGATTGCAAGCTGGTGACCCGCCTCTCGGCCGGCACGCACACCATCTATATCGGCGAGATCGTTGACCTTACGCTCGACCCCGAGGCGATGCCGCTGCTCTATGCCGACGGCGCCTTCGTGCATGTCGATGCCTTGAAGAAGGCCGCCGCCGCTGCCTGAAGCCGCAGTAGCATCCCAGGGCCTAAGTCATTATGTTCCGCCCGCCTGGTGGGGCGTCGCCAAGCGGTAAGGCAGCGGATTTTGATTCCGCCATTCCCAGGTTCGAATCCTGGCGCCCCAGCCAGCCACCCCCGAGTTGGGCGGGCATGCCAGAGACAATTCGGCAAAGGTCGCGAACGCCGGGCGTTTTGCCGGGTATGGTGAGACCAGCCATTTTTCTGAAGTTCTGAGCAAATTGCCGGTTTTGGCCCGAGTCTCTCTGGAGCGCGCAGATGGTGGTCTCACCCTGTGTTCCGTCTTCCCCGAAGCACGATCAGCAGCTCGGGCGAGGGGCCCGGATACTGCGAAATTGAGACAGAATGACGCGGTGGGCCGACGTCAGAATGAGGTCAGCTGCTGATCCCAGTTGGCAGGAATGCCTCGGTTCAGGCGGCTGTCCCTGCGCAAAATGTCATCCGACCATTGGATCGGTTTGGCAATGAAGGTCGCAGTTGATGACGTTCGGCGATCGAAGAACGCGCCGCTGGCTCGCGCCGCGGTCTCTGTGCATGGGCTCTGAGCGCGCCTGCATCCGAGCGACGCAATAGCGGACCGCGACGAAGTCCGGCGCCGTTACGGCGGTACAGAGTCGGTCACCGCAAACAGTTCAGGCTGCGCGACGCTCGTGGCGATGGTGCAGCCCGCCGACCTGTGGAAAGGCGATAACGGTACCTGCAGAGGGTAGCTGTATGGGCCGCGGCTCGGGACAATCCTTGTCCAGCGAGAAACAGTTCCAGCGAGGTGCGACTGCGAACCCGGAACGAGAGCAGGGAACCGAGGGCGGACAGAAGCGTGAACATGCCGATGACGGTATGACTGCGGCGTCAAAAACTCTGGGGCACCTCGAAAAATCCAACAATCATCGCGATGATTGAGTAGAAGCCGGTGTTCCTACTGAATACTCTATCCGCGCTGGCGCGAGGGGCGGGATCGGGCAGGCTGACGGGCGATGATCGCTTTCGTGAGCTCGGTTCTCCACGCCCTGGTCTCTCCGTTCAAGGCGCAGGGGCGGCTTGAGGGCGAGATCATCATGCTGCGGCATCAGCTGAACGTGCTGCGCCGGCGCGTTCCCTCGAAGCCGAAATTGTCCGCTGCTGACCGTCTGCTCTTCATCTGGCTCTATCGGTTGTTCCCGTCAGTGTTGTGCGCCGTCACCATTGTTCAGCCAGAGACGATCATCCGATGGGATCGGACGGGCTTCCGCCTGTGTTAGCGCTGGAAATCACGTTCGCATAGTGGCCGGCAAGAGGTTCCGCGGAGATCCGGCGCCTGATCCGGGAGACGAACCGGCTAACCGGCTGTGGGGCGCTCCCTGTATCCGCGGCCAACTGCTGCAGCTCTGAATTGACGTCGCGCAGTCGACGGTTCCTGGACAGGGATTCGCCGGGCTATCAGCCGATCCAACGGTTTGGCCAACTCAGCGAACGGCCGATTCTCGGCGGACCTCATCATCAGCATTGCCGGACGTAGTTCCCGGTAGGGACAGCGGATGGGCGGGCCGGCATCGCGGTCAGTTTCGTTGGTCAGTACCGGCGCATCCGCCACCGGCATCCGGCGCGTCGAGCCACCTTACCCCGCCGACGGGAAAAGGTAGAGTTGCTGCCGGTCCGGCGTTTGGGGTTGGAGACGATGGCAGCGGGCATCACGGCTGAGGACTGGATCGCGCATCACGCGCTGATGGCGCCGCACTCGATGGCGGTGCTCGACCTGGCGTCGGGTCGGCGCTTCACCTATGCGCAGTACGATGCGCGCATCACGCGCGCGGCGCTGTGGATGAAGAGCGCGTTCGGCGTCAAGCGCGGCGATCGGGTCGCGGTGCTGTCGATGAACGACACCGACGTCTTCGAGCTGCAATTCGCCTGCCAGCGGCTGGGCGCGATCTTCATGCCGTTGAACTGGCGGCTGGCGGTGCCGGAGCTGGAGTTCATTGCCAAGGACTCCAAGCCGGTCTTGATGGTGTACGGCACGGACTTCACCGAAGCGGCACGGGAGGTGCAGAAGCTGGCGTCGATCCCGCACATCGCCAGCCTCGCTCATGGTACGGCCAGCGACTACGAGGCGGGCCTCGCAGCCGTGACGGGCACGCTCGATCATCAGGCGCTCGATCTCGATGACACTTGGACCATCATGTACACATCGGGCACGACCGGCCGGCCCAAGGGTGCGCAGATCACCTACAAGATGGCGGCGTTCAACGCGGTGCATTGCTCGATCGGCGTTGCGCTCACATCGAAGAGCCGCAACCTGGTGTTCCTGCCGACCTTCCACACCGGCGGGCTCAACGTTTACGGCAACCCGATCTTCCACACCGGCGGCTTCAACGTCGTGATGCGCGCCTTCGATGCGGCGCAGTTCCTGTCGGTGCTCACCGACAAGGAGATCGGCATTACCCATGCGTTGGGCGTACCGACCAACTTCCTGATGCTCACGCAACAACAGGGATTCGCCGAGGCGGATTTCTCTCATCTCGAGCATCTCGGCATCGGTGGCGCGGCCGCACCGCTGGCGCTGATCGAGACCTTCGGAAAGAAGGGCGTGCCGCTGCAGCAATTCTGGGGCATGACCGAGACTGGGCCGCTGGGGCTGCTGCTGACGTCGGACAAGGCGCTCAGCAAGATCGGCTCGTCCGGCCTGCCGCCACTTTATGTGCGTCTGAAGATTTGCGACCCCGAAGGCAACGCGGTCAAACACGGCGACACCGGCGAGCTGATGATCAAGGGGCCCAACGTCACGCCGGGCTACTGGAACCGGCCCGAGGCCAACAAGACGTCGTTCACGGCGGATGGCTGGTTCCACACCGGCGACGCCGCTCGCCAGGACGGGGACGGCTACTACTATATCGTCGACCGCTGGAAGGACATGTTCATTTCAGGCGGCGAGAACGTCTACCCGGTCGAGGTCGAGAACGTGATCTACCAGCTCGACGGCGTGCTGGAGAACGCGGTGGTCGGCGTGCCGCACGACATATGGGGCGAGGTCGGCCGCGCCTACGTGGTGCTCAAGCCCGGCGCCAATCTCGACGAGAGCGCGGTGCTAGAGCACTGCGGCAACCAGCTCGCGCGCTACAAGGTGCCGAAGGAAGTGCGCTTCATCGACGAGCTACCCCACAACGCGACGGGCAAGATCCTCAAGCACCGGTTGCCGCGGACGTGATGCGCCGGCGCCGCGCCTAGTCGATCACATCATCGGCCTGTAAGAGCAGCACGGCGGCATTGTCAGGTTGACACCGCAACAGCGCATTCGGGCTTAGAACGAGCCTTCCAAGTGATTGAGAATGTTGCGATGTGCTGAAGCGGGACTGCCCAACTCTGGCGAAAAATCCCGTCAACGTGACAATGACCCTCAGTCGCCCTGGCCGTCGGAGAAGCGGGAATCCCGCCACGCCAGTGCGGCCTTCAGCCCTTGCTCCTTGCGGATCCGCTGGAACTCGGCCTTCTCCGCACTCGGCGTGGCATTGAGGATGACATCGATGTCGAGTGACGCGCGCAGTGCCTCGCGCATTCCCATGATTTCGTAGGTGCGGTTCATCGCCCGCTTTGTGAAGAACACGGAGGGGCCCGCCGCCGCCGCTATGTCGAGCGCCATGCGTCGACCAAAGGCCACGAGCTCCCCTTCCGGCACGACGTGATTGACGATGCCGATGGCATGCGCGCGCGCTGCGTCCATCTTGTCGTTGCCCGTCAGCAGCATTTCCTTGGCGTGTTTGGGCAGTACCAACCAAGGTAGAAGCATGGCCACGATACCGGTGCCGAAGCGTACTTCGGGTTCCCCGAACCGCGTGCCCTCGGCCGCCACGGTGATGTCGCAGGCGAGTGCCACCTCGAAGGCGCCGGCCATGCAGAACCCATGCACCAGTGCGATGGTCGGCTTCGGGCAGTCCCAGAACGACATGATGAAATCGAACTGCCGCTCCATCTGGCGGCGCACATGATCGACCGCCGACATGTCCCGCTCGGCCGAGGCCTTCATGTCGAAGCCGGCCGAGAAGGCGCGCCCTTCGCCGCGAACCAGAACGACCCGAACCCGATCGTCCTCCGCCAGCTCCTGCAACGCGGCTCTGCATTCGTCCATGGCCTCGTTGTGGAAGGCATTCAGCACGTGCGGGCGATTGAAGACCAGTGAGGCGACAGGTCCCTCGATTTCGACTTTGATGTGGTCTCGGGTCATCTTGATCGCCTTTGCACTTGCTGGCCTTCGGGAGGTGTCACAACGCTCCGAGTGTAGCGGTTGTCAACGCGCGTTCCAGGCAGGCGGGCATTGTCGCGTCGCTCAGAGTGTAGCGGTGTCCCTACCGCATACTCCATCCGCTCTGGCGCGAGGGGCGGGATCGGGCAGGCTGACGGGCGATGATCGCTTTCGTGGGCTTGGTTCTCCACGTCGTGGTATCATCGTTGAAGACGCAGGTGCGGCTTGAGGGCCAGATCATCATGCCGCGGCATCAGTTGAACGTGCAGCGCCGGCGCGTTCCCTCGAAGCCGAAATTGGCCGTCGCCGACCGTCTGCTCTTCGTCTGGCTCTATCGGCTGTTTCCGTCTGTGTTGAACGCCGTGGCCATTGTCCAGCCCGCGACGATCATCCGATGGCATCGGGCGGGCTTCCGGCTGTACTGGCGCTGGAAGTCGCGCTCGCGTGGTGGGCGGCCAAAGATTCCAGCGGAGATCCGACGTCTGATCCGCGAGATGAGTATGGCCAACCGGCTGTGGGGCGCCCGACGTATCCATGGAGAGTTGCTCAGGATCGGGATCAAGGTCGCACAGTCGACGGTCGCCAAGTACATGGTGAAGGGTGGGCGAGGGCGGTCGCAGACCTGGAAGACTTTCCTGCACAACCATGCGGCGGGCATCGCTGCCATGAATTTCCTGGTCGTGCCGACGGTCGGCTTCAAGCTGCTCTTCGTCTTGCTCATTCTCCGGCACCAGCGCCGGCGGCTGATATCACTCGCGGTGACGACCAATCCGACGGCGGAATGGATCGCCCGTCGGATCACCGGGGCCTTCCCTTGGGATGAAGCACCAGACTACCTGATCCGGGACCGCGACACGTCCTACGGCCACGCTGTTACCCGGCGTCTTCCGGCGATGGGCATCCGGGCCCACCTGCGTCGGATCCTTGCGGCCTACGCCGCCTATTGCAACGAACTCCGAAAGCATCTCTTTCTGAACGAGGATTCGCCGAGTCATCGACCGGTCCAGCGGCACGGCCAGCTCAGCGCACGGCCGATTCTCGGCGGACCTCATCATGAATACGCCCGGATGTAGTATTCAGCAGGCACACCGGTTCGATGGCGACTGCGCCCGCAGCCAGGCCAGCTTACCGCTCAGCAGCGGCGTCGATCAGAGAGATCACGCGGCTCCGATGCCGGCCCTGGCCGATCTTGCGGACAAAGCGTTCATCCGCGGTCACGAACCGGCAGCCCTTCTCGATCGCCAGCACGAGATAGAGGCAGTCATAGGCGGGGTGATCCAGATCGATCGCGATGCGCGTGGCGGCTTCGAGCAACGACCGCGTCGGCAGGAGTTCGATTTCGGCGCCTTCGAGCAGACGCGCGGCAAGCAAGGCTTCGGTCTTCGACAGCTCCTTCCGAGCAAACTTCCTCCAGAGGACGTTCGCGCACTCCGCCACCAGCAATTCGGGCGCCATCAGCCTGTCGTGCCGGCGAAGCGCCAGCGCCTCCGCGGTTCCATCCTCCTCGATCACCCATTTGAGGGCGATACTGGCGTCGATGACGAATGCACTCACCGCTCTTCGCGCCCTTCGCGGAGCAGGCGCTCCGACGGCGTCTGCTTCCTGCTCTTGGTCAGCTTGCGCAACTCGGCGGCCAGCGTATCGAAGGAAGGCTCGACCTCCGCGGCGAGAGCCTGGCGCAGGATTTCCCGGTGCTCGGCTTCGGTGGAGCGGCCATGCCGCGCGGCACGCCGCTTCAATCTCGAAATCAGGTCGTCCTCGAGGTTGCGGACGTGGAGATTGCCGGCCATTTGACCCTCATGAGATCATTGATATCAATGATCTCAATCGTTGTCGATCCGGTCAAGGGCTTCGAGGATCGCCGCGACACAGGTCTCGGTCGAGGTCGTGCCCGTGTCGACCGTGATGTCGTAGGTGCAGAATGTATGGACGACGCCGGCCAGCCCACGTGCCCGGCCCCGCACGCGGTCGCCGCGGGCACGCTCGCGGGCTTCGAGGACGTCGAGCGGGCAGGTGACGCCCACCGTGAAAACGGCCAGCCCCGACATGGCACGGCGATAGCTGTCGTACATCGCCCGATCATGCAGGACGTGGTCGAAGATCACGGCATTGCCGCCGTCGACCAGGGCCCGCACGGCGGGCGCCATGGAATCGACGAGGCGGCGGAACACCGGCCCGAACCTCGCGACGACGGCGACGGGTTCTCCCGGCGGCGAGGTCGTTACCATCTCCACGCCTGCCGCCGTGAAGCGGTCGCGCGCGTCCTGCCGCCCGGTATCGGCGCCACGGTAGTAGCGCGGCGCGGCCATGAAGATGAAATCGTCGAAGCCGACAACGAGAGAGGGTGCGGAGATTTTCGCCTGCAGCGCCCGGCACAGCGTCGTCTTGCCGGCGCTCGACGGACCGTTGACGAGAATGAGGTCGGGCCAGCGGGTCAGAGGTGCGGTCTCACGCGCGGCGGACGTGCCGACAGCACGGCCAGCAGCGCGAGCAGGGCGGGCGCGCCCTGGGCGAACAGGATCGACATCTTGGCGGTGAGCCCGCCGTAGACGCCGGCCACCATCACGCAGGCCAGGAAGAACACTTTCACGTCGCGGCGGCCGACGACCAGGCCCCAGATGAGTCCGGCGGCGAGGAAGCCGTTGTAGAGGCCCTGGTTGGCGGCAAGGACCGCGGACGAGGCCGAGACTTCCGGAGTCATGTTGAAGATCTGCCGGCCGACCGAATGGTCCCAGTAGAACATCTCCAGGATCATGATGCCGACGTGGCTCAAGGCGACGAAGGCCGTCAGCAGCAGTGCGATCGTCCGCATGGTCGTATCCCCCCCGGGCTTGGGGCGAGCTTAGCACGTTCCGCAGGGCAAGGCGCTCTCAGGCGCCGTGGCGCAACAAGCGGCCGGAGTGCGTATTCGTCGGCCGGTCGTCGCGCATCGTGACCTCGCCGTTCACCAGGATGTACTTGTAGCCCGACGCGCGCTGCACGCGCCGCCACTCGCCGCCTGGCAGATCGTGCGCGATCTCGTCGGGCAGCACCTTCAGGCCGTCGTAGTCGTAGATCACGATATCGGCCGGCGCGCCCTTCTTGAGGACACCGCGGCCGCGGAAGCCCGCGACCTCGGCGGGCAGCGCCGACAGCCGCCAGTGCACATCTTCCAGGCTCAGCATGCCGTACTGGCGCACCACCTTGCAGATCGTCTCGGTGGGATAGCGTCCGGCCGTCAGGAACTTGGTATGGGCGCCGCCATCCGACACGCCGAACAGGATGTAGGGATCGTCGACCAGTTCCCTCAGGTGCTCGATCTTGCCGTTGGGGGGTGCTGCGAAAAATTCGGTCTCGAGATTCTCCTCGACCGCCATATCGAGCATCGCATCGACCGGATGCTTTCCCATTTTTTCGCCGGCATGGGCCAGCGTGTAGTCGAGCCACTTTTTGTTCTTCTCGAGCTTGGGTCCGACGATGGCGATCTGCGGCAACGGCCCCGTGGCGGTGAACGGCAGGTTGTCGCGCAAGGCGGCGCGGCGTGCAGGGTCAGCGAGCTTGGCCAGCCGCTCCGCGCGCGTGCCGGTCGTGGCATCGCACCAGGCCTGGGAATCGTCGAACAGGTTCCAGTCCTCGAAGGTGAAGGTGAAGCCCGCGTCGGTCGTGAGCCCTTGGCCCACCACGCGGATGCCGCGCTCGCGGCAGCTCTTCAGCCAGGCGAGTACGCGGCGATGGATCTCCGGCTTGTGATCGAAAGCCTGCACCACGTTCATGATCATCGGCCGGCCGCTCAGGCTCGCCATCTCCTCGTAGAAAGCGCGGTCGCGGGCATTGTCGCCCGAGATCAGCAGCATCTGCATGAAGCCGTCGTTGCGCTCGGCCAGCACGCGGGCGAACTCGCGGCAGGTCT
>LNFM01013647.1_pt1 | contig 10289 bp, 6 predicted proteins | sample 596031 | NCBI WGS metagenome assembly LNFM01 (sample SAMN04254537, study PRJNA301005) | activated carbon metagenome | isolation source: dual media filters at the Ann Arbor, Michigan drinking water treatment plant | place: USA: Ann Arbor | reverse complement strand
CCCGTCCACCTTCACCGCCGGGTCAAAGCGGTTCGCCACCCCTCCACCAATCTGCGGGTTTTCATATTGCAACACCTGCTCCCCCTCCACAAAATGACGAACCCTCTGCGACCCGAGCACCTCCACCTCCACCTTCACCCATCCCTCCCCGCGAAAGATCTTCGACGTAGAATTCGTGCAGTGCGCCTTCACCATCGCGCCGTTCATAAAGATCTCCGTCCCTGGCGTACAGACATTCATCGTCGGCCGCTTCATCTCTCCTTCATTGCTCAAGAACTGAGCCTCGACAGAGATCGGCCAGTCCTGGTCCTTCAGAATCGATTCTGGCGCTTGCGAATGCACCATCACTCCGCTATTGAGCTTCGCGTAAGCAGGAGCATCTTTCATCTGCTCCCCCACAATCCGGTACTCCATGGCCAGCCGGTAATGCGAGAACTTCTGTTTGTAAAACAGGTGCGAAAACCGCGCCCCAAACTCTTTGTACTTGTCATAGGAAACTACAATCGACCCGTCCTTCACACGGAACGTATCGCCATAGTTATCCCCCAGCTCATGCCCGGCAATCTTCACCACCCAGCCATCCAAATTCTTGCCATTAAAAAGCTCCACCCAGTCCTGCGAATACGCAGCCGCAGCAAATACGAACAATAGAATTAAGCGCATAATCGCCCAATCCTATCTCAACTACTTGGGGCTAGGGCTATTCGCCCAACGTGCCTGCCACCCAAGGGCCAACCCCTCAATAAACGGAGCCGTTCGATCCTTACCCGCAACGCTGATCTTGCCCCAGAATACAGGCCATTGATTCGGCCGCCCTGAGATCGCAACTCCCACGCTCGCCGCCTGATCCCGCAACGTCTCCCCGGCACCTTCTTCCGGCAAAGTGCCATACTGCAACCGGTCCAGCACACTGGCATAAGCAAAGGCAGTGGCTGAAAGCCGTGGCTCCCACAACACTGCCATCTTGTTCTCGATCAAAAACTTGAAGCTATCCTCGGGCATCGCCTTCTTCAGACGCTCCAGCAGTTTCTCTTCACTCAACCCGTAGCGGCCCAGCGCGTGCATGATGCTACGAGTATGAGACCGCTCCATGCCGTTCTGCCATCGCAGCGCCTCGATCGTCGCTTCCTTCACAGCCAACCCGATCAACTCGCCCAGTTTCGTATGCGTACCGCTCCAGCGCAGTTGCCGCACATCATCTTTCAACAGACTGGCAATGATAAATTGATCGGTCCCCGTGCCGGTAGACAATCCTGTTGAATAGCGGCTCCCGATCGCAAGCTCACTCAGCGCCGCACTCTTGGCTTCAGTCATTGTCACCACAGCACGCTCCTGCGCGGCTGCCGTCAGCGGCTGATTGATGATCAGAATCGTATTGATCGTCCCTGACATGGGCTTGATGTACTCCATGCCCTTTTCACCCTCAAACCACATCGCCGGATCCCCGGGCCGGGTCGCGTTTCCTTCAACTCCAGCAGTCACAAACGCATCCACCCGCAAGCCGCGAAACTCCTGCGTCCGGCGGCCCAGATAGTTCATGTTCGCCGCCGTACCCATCATCGCCGTGGTCAGCGGGTTCAGACCCAGATCCTTCGTAATGAGGTCGTGATAGTCTTCTTCACTCATCTTCGCAATGAGGTTGTGCCGCTCCATATGCATCTTGGCTTCCATACTCTGGTGATTTACCAGATGTGTCACCTTGTTGCTCATGCCCCCGGTCCGGCCTGAAGTCGACACGACATTGTGCGCGCCCTTAAGCGTCACCACAATCTGTCTGCCGTTGCGGGCCGCACTAAAGTTTGGCGCCTCCACCAACACATTCACCGGGTTCTGCTGTGCCAGCAAAGCTGCAAAAACGAGAGAAGAAATCATCACGATGCTTGTCCTTTTCTTGCTTCAAATCCTGCCCCAATGGTGAGCAGCACGCCCAACACGAGCAACCAGCTCCACTCCACGGGCAACCCGCCGCCAGCGCTTTCCTTCGCCAGCTTCATCACTGTTTCTTTGATCGCAAAACCGGTCACATCGGGCTTCGATGCCGGCCGTGGTGCAGGCGGCTTCACCACTGGCGCAGGTGGCCTTACTGCCGCCTTCTGCGCCTCTTTCATCCCCTCGCGCACCGCCGCGGGTGCCGCCGCCATCACATTCGGCGCCCATCGCGTCGCCTTGGCCAGCACTTGTCCAAACTGCTTCAACTCCAGATTGCCCAAGCCTGAAACAAGCGCGGCACTTGCCGCCACATGTTGCTGCAATTTCTGATTGCCGCAGGTATTGGCAGAACAAGCCACCCCATTCTTGGCAACACTCTTCACATACTCACGAACCAGCGTCGCCTTGTCCTGCTCGTTGAACTTGTAAGACCCCTGCCGATCCACTTCCAGCATCCGCGCCAGTTGATTCTGCCGTGCATGCGGGTTCTCTTTTTCAAAGAACTTCTCCAACTCCATCCCATGTTTGTCTGCAACGTAAACATCAAAGGTGTTCTGCCAGAAACTGCCCTCCATTGATTCCTTCGTCGTCGCCTGGAATCCATAAAGATGCTCCACTTCGCGGAACATCTCGCGCGCCCCCGCATAGCCCGACCCCTTCATGTGTTCAATCCACTTCGGGTTCCACAGCCGCTGATTCATCTCTGTGGCAAGAAAAGTCTTCAGGTCCACCATGTTCTCGGCACCCGGCTTGCGCAAGTTGTGAATATAAAACTCAGGCGCCTTACCGCCATTCACAAACTTCGTTGCCGCACTCATCCCGCCGGCATAGCTGTACGTATCATCGTTGTCCAGCACGCCATAGAGATTACTCGTTCGGCTGAACAACACAGACTGGTTGCCCTTCAAATGCTCCTCAAGGCCTTTGGGCACTTCCTCGCCCCAGGTCTCTTCACTGAATGCCGAGTTCATGTAATGCAGATATAGATTGGCAAGGCCAGCATCATTCCCTGCATCCCTGCTCGATTCCACCATTCGGTCCACACCAATCGAATACGACCCCGGCTTGTTACCAAACACCCGCGCCCGCGCAATCCGTTCAGCCTGCTTCTTGTCGACACCCTGCGCGATCAGCGCCTTGGTCACTTCCTTGTCATGACGCGAAATCGCGTTATCCCCAGCCGAAGCCGCCAGCCTCGAGGCACGGTCCAGCAAATTGATCTTGTCGCCGAATCCGTCCCGGTAAATGCCACTGATGTTAAACACCACATTCACGCGCGGATGTTTCATCTCTTTGTCTGGCACTAGCCGGATGTTGTCCACCTGATTGCGCGCATTCCACTGCAGCTCAATCCCCATCAGATGCAGCGCCATCGATTCCATGGCCCCGTGATGCGAATCGGTCTCACCGTACCAGAGCATCATCGATACTTTGTCGGGGAAGCCGCCCTTCTCCTTACGAAAACGAGCCAGCGTCTCATCAGCCATCTGTCGTCCTAGAGCCCACGCTTCCTTCGTCGGAATCAGCGTCGGGTCAAAGCCAAACTGCTTACGGCCCGTAGGCAAACCGGCCGGCACCCGCAACGGCTCACCCAGCGGGCTTGACGGCAAATACCGCCCACGCAACACCTCAACAATGGCATCCACTTCGCGCGTGGCAGACAGTCTCAAATTCGTAATCCACGGCTTGCCCGATGCAATCTGAGTAAAGATCTTGTCCCGCAGCTTCGGCTCATATTTACCCTCCAGCGCAGGCTCGCGGCCCTCAAACACCGCCTCAGCCCACTTCGGCAATTCAGCCCGGATCTTCGGAATCTCCGACTCCTGAAACCCAAACTTGATAAACTCCCCCAGCGCCTCCTTCTGCACAGCCTCCGACGGCAACACCCCCAGCGAATGGATCCCCGCAGGGATCGGCCCATCCAGCACCTCACCCACAAACTTCATCAGCTTCGCCTGCGACTCCCGAAAATCCGGGTCGCTCAGATTCAACCGCAACTGCGTATCCAGCTTCAGCTTGATCGCTTCGGCCTTCACCGTCTGCCAGTATTGATCAGCCAGCGTCGCCTGCGTATCCTGCTTCTCCCGCAACTGCTCCAGCGCCTGATTCAGCGGACGCAACTCCTCACGCATCCCACCACCCAAAATCAGCGGCGTCAGGTGACTAATCATTACCGCCGCACTCCGCCGCATCGCCTGCAACGACTCGCCGTCTCCGTCCATGATGTAGTAGTACGGGTTAGGGATTTCACCGAGCATGGCCTCCGAGTGATCCCATCCCGCCTGCGCCACCTGTTTGCCCGGCAGCCACTCAAGCGTCCCATGACGCCCAATGTGAACAATCGCATCGGCCTTGAACACATGGCGGTACCACATATAGGCAGCCACATAGGAATGCGGCACCGGCACCGTCGTATCGTGTGTTGTGTCGATGATCCGGTCAAAGGTGGCACGTAGCGGCTGCACACCCATAAACACGTTGCCATAACGAGCCCCCGGGATCACAAAGAAATGTTTCCCTTCGCTTGTCTTGATCCGCAGCATCTCGGTCTTCTCGGGCGGCCCATACTCCTTCGTAATCATGTTGCGAAACTCAACCGGCAACTGTGCAAAATGCCGCTTGTAGTCTTCCACTGCATACAACACCATCCCGCCCTTCTCGAGCATGGCATCCAGCTCACCCGGCGCCCACGTTTCGACATTCCGTCCAGAGCGCTCCAGCATCCGAATCAAATCCCTGTCACTCGGCCGAGTGTCACCCGTTACATAGTCAGACTTGCGCAAGCGCTCAAGCAACGTCGACATCGTCGGCAACACCTGCAAATACGAAGCCCCCAGATTTCCCTTGCCCGGCGGGTTGTTGTAGTAAACGAATACAATCTTCTTCTCAGCGTTCGGCTTGTCCTGCAGCGCAATCCATCGCAAGCTCCGCTTCACCGTCATTTCCACCCGCTCACGAATCGGCGCGGCATAACTGGTCCCATCAGCACGCGTCTCCGTCGAGGCAAACAGAATCGGCTCAGCCGTCGCTGCCCTCTCCGGCGTCGAGATCTGGCTCGGCACCTTGTCCGGCATCAAGCCCCGCAAGCCCTTAGACCATTCGGCATACGTCTGCCGCGTCACCTGCAGGTTCATCGCATGAACCCCATGGCTCTCCAGCCACTTCGTATCGTCCGGCTTCAGCACACCGAGATTCAAGGCATAAATCAATCGCAACGGTGACTTGCCATCCACCGTGAAATACGGGTTTAACGTATTGAAAGGCCAGCCAAAGGCCGGCACTGCTCCAATTTTGTTTCGCTCAAGCTCAGCAATCAAGGCATCGATATGAGCCAGGTCCTGCTGCTTGATGTTCGTATTGAAGAAGCCAATTCCAACCAGCGGAGCGCCCTTCTTGTATAGCCCGCTCGTCTCATACCAACCCAGATACTCCGATAGATTCTTGAATTCTTTGCGCGTCTTTGGATGATAGATACCACTCGAAGCCTGCGAAACCGGCGCAGAAAATTTCAGCTTCTTCACGCCCCCGCCACTTTGATAGAGCAGCGCCAGCATTGGCGTAATGTTCTCCACCCCGCCAAACTGCCAATACCGCTCCACCTCTTCAGCCAGCTTCGTGCTCTGCTTGTAAACCCACTGCCTCGGCAAAAACATGGTGGGCGACACCACAAAGGCCGCACCACGCTTTGCCGCCTTGTCCGCCTGCGGCGTCAGCCGCTGCATCATACTATCTTCAGGGTGAAAGTAGAAACTGATCCGTGCCCAGGCCATCTGTTCTGCCGTCGGTTCCCCAGCCGCCGTCTGCACCTCAATCAGCCCCGCCCCATACTGCTTGTCAAACGCTGTCTTGGCTTCCTGAATCACTTGCCCGCCGCCAGACACAATCAGGATCTTCACCGGGTCGGCCCCAGCCATCAATCCCGCAAACAGAACAACAAGACTACTGATTCGCTTCAGGTACATAAACAACGCTTCCATCCGGCAATTGATATGCGACCCCCAGACGGGTGCCAGACCCCGACTTCTTCTCTGGAGTCATCTTCTTCACCTTTACTTCTTTTTTGCTCTTCTCGATAATTTCCATCTCACCCGTCCGCGTGTCACGCTTGACGATCGTGAACTCCGAGTTCGGATCGAGAATCTGCGCCATGCTGAATGCCTGCACCAGAGCCACCATCAAACCCACAGCAAATACAATCGAGGCGTCAAACAGATTCGCCACACCAGACAAGGGGTCCTCGCGATGAATACTCGTGAAGCGCGACTTCGATCGATCCTTACGCCGGAATGCGCGCATCGCTGCTCCTTGCCTGCATCATAAGCTCACACAGATTTTCCATTGCTTCAACGTCGGCCCGCGCCCAGCGCTCCCGCACCAGCGTAATGGCATAGGCAATACCCGACATCACCAGCCCGCACACCACTGCACCAAAGCCCACCACCAGGTGGTTCACCATGCCAGCCATATCGCCAGTCAACAACGATTGAAGCGCCGGCCCCAAAGGAATAATCGTCCCGGCCAAACCAAGCATCGGCCCAAGCCGCACGAGCGCTCGCGAGAAATCGAGCCGTGCCGTAGTCTGCGATTCTTCTTCTCTCAACGCCTGATCCAGCAGCATCTCAAAATTCTTGGCAGTCTCTAGCGTCCCGCGCCGCTTCTCGAGCCGTTGCCAGAACCCCACAAGGCCAATCGACAACTTCACCCCGTTCAATTTCCCATCGGCAAAACGATTCCGCCGGAAGTCAGCCTCAAGCGCGGCCCCAAGGGCTTCCAGGTTGGTAGCTTCATCTCCACGACGCTGAAAAACGTTGTAAGACAGCCGCCCTAATTCGATCAACGACCAAACGAAAAGTACGATCAAACTGATCGCTACCGGCCAGAAGAAGAAGTTTGAAAGTTGGTAAAAAAGCTTGACAGTGATGTCGTAAAGAACGGGCATGAGATTTGTATCTCTACGAGTATAGTCACGCTAAATCGTGTAAGTTGCACTAATCCAATGAACGGGCGACAATCGGCGATAGACGGACATAGCCGCTCGATCCAGGCAACGATTGCGATGAATCAAACATCTTCAAAACCTGCAATTTTGTCCCGCTCATCGTTCATTTCCACCCGCTAGTAAGAATCCATTGGGATTGAAAACGATCCGCCCATAAGCTATTGCTAATGACTTTCAGTCTATTGCTTCGAATCTTGATCGCAATCGGAATTCTCTCCGTTCAAACCCTCGCCCAAGCTGTTCTCCAAGGCAAGATTACCGATCCACAATCAGCCCCCGTAGCTAACGCCCGTCTCAGCCTCCATGCCGCAGGTGGTGCCATCATCGCCAGCACGGTTTCAGAAGCCAGTGGCACTTACAAGTTCTCGAGCATCCCCAGCGGCAGCTACATCCTCGAAGTAGAATCAGAAGCTTTCAGCCTCGCGTCCCGCCAGATCACAATTGAAAAAACAGGCACGCCCAAAGATGAAGACTTCAAACTCGCCATCGGCGGCCTTGCCCAAACAGTGATCGTTACGGCTAGCGACGGTGCCCAGACGATCGATCAAACTACTAAAGCGATCAGCGTCGTCTCGGCAGAAGAAATCAACAACCGCAACGAAACGAACCTTGCAGAAATCGTTCGCTCAGTCCCCGGCGTGCAAATTCGCCAGCTCGGCGGCCCCGGCGCGCTCACCCAGATCCGCATGCGTGGCCTGCGTCCGGACGCCTCTGCCGTCCTCATCGATGGCATGCGTTTTCGCGATCCAACCACTACGCAGGGCGATGCCAGCTCCTTCGTCGCCAACATGACCTTTGTCAACGCCAAACAGGTGGAAGTACTCCGCGGTTCTGGCTCTTCGCTCTACGGCACCTCAGCCGTGGGTGGCGCAATCAATATCGTCTCTGATGATGGAGGCCCACCCACTCACGGCATGATCCAGGCCGAAGGCGGCGGCCTTGGCTTTATGCGCGGCCGGGCCACAATCGGCGGCGCGTTCATGAATAATAAGCTCCTCTACAGCGGAGGCTTCAATCACCTCAACATCATCAAAGGCGTAGACGGCAACGACGCCAACCGCTCCAATGGCGGCCAGGCCTTTCTCCGCTACGACTTCACACCCAAAACCCGCCTGACCGGTCGCTTCTACGGCGCAAAAGACTTCGTCCAGTCCAACGTCACCCCCGGCACGGCTGGCATTCCAACTGCAAACTTTGGCAGTTCCAACATCATCCCGGCCATCCCGCTCGCTCCAGACCAGGTACTCAACCTCAATAGAAACCTGCCAGTCAACTATGGCAATGCCACATATATTCCCGGTCGAGATGATACCGACAACCGTCGCTCCTCCACTTTCTTCACCACTGCCGTCAAGCTCCAACACGACATCGGCAACAACGTGAATCTTCAGGCTGCCTACCAGCGCCTCAATACCAATCGCCTCTTCCAGAACGGCCCCGGCGGCGGTGGCTTCCAGCCGGCCGCCAGCACTCGAACCAACCCCGGCGGCTTTATCGATAACATCGATCTGCGTGCCGGTATCCGTGTATCGAAGATCTATCAGGTCTCCGCTGGCTATGAATTCGAAAAAGAATTCTTCAATGACCGTCAGAACAATGGCCTGCCTGCCCCCCGCACCATTCTGGTGGACGGTAAAGTACGTCAAAACGCCAACGCCGCTTTCATCCAGAATCAGTTCTCACTCTTCCGTGACCGCCTCCTCGTCTCGGCCTCCGGCCGCGTTCAGAGCTTCAATCTCAAGCGCCCAGAATTTGCCATCCAGGGCACCGCCAACAACTACAACCGGGATCTCCCTAGCCCCCCAACTGCCTGGACTGGCGACCTTTCCCTCGCCTACCTCATCCCTGAGTCCGGCACCAAGATCCGCGCCCACCTGGGCAACGCCTACCGTGCCCCTGCCCTCTACGAGCGCTTCGGCGCCGGCTTCTCCAACGTGCCCGCTACAGGTGCTGTCATCTTCACCCCATATGGTGACCCCACTCTCCTGCCTGATCGCTACAACACCTACGATTTCGGCATCGATCAATACATGCTGCAGTCCAAGGTCCGGCTCAGCGCCACCTACTTCTATAACCGCATCAAACAACTCACTGCCTTTGATTCCAGTGGCATCCTGCGTCCCGCTACAGATCCCTGGGGCCGCACCTCTGGTTATCTCAATGGCGTCGGTGGCATCTCCCGTGGTCTCGAACTCGGCTACGAAGCCCGCTTCGCCACCAACACCACCTTCAATGGTTCCTACACCTTCACAAATGCAGTCAATGATCGAGACTTCCAGATCACGGGCTTCTGGCGCGCACTCACCACACCCCGCCACACAGCTACTTTTGTCATCACCCAACGCATCGGCAAGAAGATCGATGTCACCATGGACCTCTTCCGCGGCTCTTCCTTCATCGTCCCCTTCTTTGCAATCTCTCGCACCCGTGCCTTTGAATCCCCTGGTTTTACCAAAGCGGATCTCGTTGCCGGTTACAAAATCTGGGAAGCCGAACGCAAAAAGGTCCGCGCCTATATAAAGGTTGAGAACTTCTTGAATCAGAACTACTACGAAAACGGCTGGCGCACTCCCGGTGCCTGGGCCATCGGCGGACTACAGTTTACGTACTAGCAACAAATTCTTGCGATCCTGTGTGTATCCATGCAAGGCAACCCCAAAGTTATCATCGCCCTCAACGAGGCACTCCGAGAAGAGCTCCTCGCCATCAATCAATATTTCATCCATGCCATGATGTGCGAAGACTGGGGCTACACGCACCTGGCAAGTCACGTCCGCAAAGCCTCGATTGAAGAGATGCGCCACGCCGAATCGCTTATGCAGCGCATCCTCTTCCTTGAAGGAACCCCCAACCTTACCCGCCCGATGGAACTAACCGTTGGGGCCACAGTCAAAGCCCAGTTTGAGAATGATCTCAAGCTCGAACTGGAATCCGTCCAGAGCTACAATCGCTTCGTCCGCATCGCCAAAGAAGAAGGGGACAACGGCTCACGGGACCTCTTCGAATCGATACTCAAGGCGGAAGAAGAACACGTCGACTACCTCGAAGCCCAGCTTGTACAGATCGCTCAAATGGGCATCGAAAACTACCTCGCCTACCAGCTCAAAGACGGCGACTAGCCCAGCGCTTCAGTGGCGCTGCACCCATAGGCTTCATGTGCAGTCTCTCAGCAGCTTCCGAAAGGCTGCAAAGTCATGACTATCCCTGAGTGCCTGATCGCGCCAGGCCTGCATCAGATCCCTCCACGCCTCTGAAACCAGCAGAACGCGGAACAAGCCCAACGGAAGCTGGCCCTTCACCTCATTCAAGCCTTGGCAGACGATTTGCAGGCCATGATTTCTGGTGCCGGGGGCCAAATGAT
>LNFM01013646.1_pt1 | contig 10289 bp, 12 predicted proteins | sample 596031 | NCBI WGS metagenome assembly LNFM01 (sample SAMN04254537, study PRJNA301005) | activated carbon metagenome | isolation source: dual media filters at the Ann Arbor, Michigan drinking water treatment plant | place: USA: Ann Arbor | reverse complement strand
CGACCCGCGTCAGGATTGACGGCGGTGAGGAAGCACCGAGAGTTCGATGCCGCTGGTCAAGTCACCGCGTGCCCGCAGTGTAACAGGGCACGCGCGACTGAAGCTCGAAATAACCCGAGGCTTCCGGATGACCCGGATTGGCCGGCGCAGACCGCGCAGCGGCGTTCAGATGGGCTGCGTGCGCCGTTGCAGCCAGTCGCGCGCTGCGCCCGTGACCCGTGGGCTCACCCGTTGCCAGACCTCGGCGTGATAGGCGTTGAGCCAGTCGATCTCGTCGCTCGACAGCAGGCTGCGTTCGATGCAGCGCGTGTCGATCGGGCAGAGCGTGAGCGTTTCGAAGCGCAGGAACTCGCCGAACTGCGCGGCCTCCGCACCGGTGTCCGCCGGCACGTTCAGAACGAGGTTCTCGATGCGCACGCCCCATTTGCCGGGCCGATACAACCCAGGCTCATTCGAGGTGATCATGCCGGGCTCCATCGCCGTCTGCGGCTCCGGCGGCAGGTGCGGCGTGATGCCGTGCGGCCCCTCGTGCACGTTCAGGAAGTAGCCGACGCCATGGCCGGTACCGTGGCCGTAGTCGACACCGCCGGCCCAGATCGGTGCGCGCGCGATCGCATCGAGTGTCGGCGAGCGTGTGCCGCGCGGGAACAGCGTGCGCGACAAGGCGATCATGCCCTTGAGCACGCGCGTGAAGTCGGTTCGCTCGGCGGCGCTCGGCTCACCCACCGGGACCACGCGCGTGATGTCGGTGGTGCCGCTGACGTATTGGCCGCCGCTGTCGATCAGCAGCAGGCCGTCATCCGCGTACCCATCACCACGGATCACCGCATGCGACTCGGCGGTGGCGCGATAGTGCGGCATCGCGCCGTTGGCCTTCCAGCCGGCGATGGTGGAGAAGCTCGGGCTGATGAAGCCCGGTTGACGGGCGCGCGCCGCGGTGATCTGCTCATCGATGGTCAGCTCGGTGATGCGTTCACCCCGTTCCAGCACCGACTCGAACCAGGCAAAGAACTCGGCCAGCGCGGCACCGTCTTGCGTCATCGCCTGTCGTACGTGCTCCGCTTCGGCCGCTGTCTTGCGGCTCTTTGCCATCGTCGACGGATTGATCGCCTCCACCACGGCCACCTGATCAGGCACCGCGCTGCGCAGGCCGAAGGTCACGCGGCGCGGGTCGACGAGCAGGGTGCTGCCGGCCGGCAGCGCCCGCAAGGTGTCGGCGGCGCGCGCGTAGGGGGCGAGCGTGATGCCGTCGTCGGCCAGGCGCGAGGTGACCCGCGGCGGGACCTTGCGCTCGTCGATGAACAACTGCGCTCCGGTCATGTCGATCAGCGCGTGGGCAATGAACACCGGGTTGTACGAGACATCGGCGCCGCGCAGGTTGAGCAACCAGGCGATATCGTCGAGCGTCGAGATGAAGTGATGAGAGGCGCCGATACGGCCCATTTCGGTTCGCAGCGCGGCCAGCTTGTCGGCGCGCGACGTGGCGGCGAACGGCGGCACATGCTCGTACACCGGCGCGGTAGGCAGGTCGGGTCGGTCAGGCCAGATCGCATCCAGCAGGTCGCGCCCGGTATCGAGCGCGATGCCACGCGCGGCGAGTGCCGACTGCAGCTGTCGCGCCGCCGCCAGGCCCAACACGTCGCCATCGACGCCGACCGAGCTGCCGCGCGGCAGGTTCTCGGCCATCCAGTCCATGTGCGCGGTGCTGCCGGCGCCCGGGATTTTCATCAGCGCGACACCGGTGCCCGCCAATTGCGCTTCGGCCATCACCCAGTAGCGGCTGTCGACCCATAGGCCGGCAAAGTCGGCGGTGACCACCAGCGTGCCGACCGAGCCGGTGAAACCGCTCAGCCACTCGCGCCCCTGCCAGTGGGCGGGCAGGTACTCCGACAAATGCGGGTCGGACGAAGGCACCATCCAGGCGGCCAGCCCGGACGTGTTGAGTGCCGCGCGCAGCGCGTCGATGCGGGTGCGGATCAGCGTGCGGGAGGCGTCGAGTGTGTCCATGGTGCGGCCGGGATGGTGGATTCGTTCGCGAGAGTCTACTCATCGCAGATCCCGACCTGCGTGGTGCGGCGTGATGGCGTTACGCTTGCGCACGATCCCATTTTTGGAAGGACGCGTGATGCCCACCACCCCCAGCGGACTGCAGTACGACGACCTCGCCGTCGGTGAGGGAGCCGCCGCGCGCAGCGGCCAGTACGTGACGGTTCACTACACCGGCTGGCTCGCCGACGGCAAGAAATTCGACTCCAGCCTGGACCGCGGCGATCCGTTCGCCTTCAACCTCGGCAAGGGTCAGGTCATCGCGGGCTGGGACGAAGGCGTGCAGGGCATGAAGGTGGGCGGCAAGCGCAAGCTCACCATCCCGCCCGATCTCGGCTACGGACAGTTTGGCGCCGGCGGCGTGATTCCGCCCAACGCCACGCTGCTGTTCGAGGTCGAGCTGCTCGGCGTCGAGTAAGGACGACGGCCGGCGGTCAGCCGGCGCGTCATCATTCACCCCGCTTGCTCTTGGCGCGCGCGCGGCCCTCGCGCGTGCGCGCCTTCCACTGCGACAGTTGTTGACGCCGCTCGAGCGCGTTCATGCTGTCGCGGCGCAGCTCGCGGCCCAGCTTGTGCCAGTTGCCGAGCCGGTCTGGATCGACTGCGGCGCGCACGGCGCAACCCGGTTCGTCCTGATGGCGGCAATCGCGGAAGCGGCACTGCGCGGCGAGCGCATCGATGTCGTTGAACGCGACCGCCAGCGCTTCGGCGTCGAGATCGGGCCGCAGCGTGCGCACGCCCGGCGTGTCGATCACGCAGCCGCCGGTCGGCAGTCGATGCAGCGACCTTGCGGTGGTCGTGTGCTTGCCGCGACTGTCGGTGGCGCGCACCGCGCCGGTGTCCTGCACGGCGCGGCCGAGCAGCGTATTGGTGAGCGTCGACTTGCCGGCACCCGACGAGCCGAGCAGCACCGCGGTCTGACCGGCGCGCAGGTAGGGTGCAAGGATCTGTGCCGTCGCCGGCGCAGTGCCGTCGACGGCGTGCACGGGTACGCCCTGACCGAGGCGCCGCTGCAAGGCCTCGGTCTCGTCGTTCGCCACCGCCTCGCCGGCCCAGTCGCGCTTGGTCAGCACCACCACCGGCAGCACGCCGGCGCCAGCGGCGCTCACAAGCGCCACGTAGCGCTCGATGCGGCGTGGGTTGAAGTCGCCGTCGAGGCCCATCACCAGGAACGCGGTGTCGACGTTGCTGACGACCACGTGCCGCAGGCCATCGGCGTCGCGTCGGATGATCCGCGACTGCGGTTCGGCGCGGGCGACGACCGTCGCCATGCCGCCGGCGTCACGCTGTGCGAGAACCCAGTCGCCGACGGCGATGGCGTCGTCACCGATGCTCAGCGCGGTGGCCAGGCGTCGGTGCAGGCGCGCCGAAAACTCGGTGAGTCCGTTGTGCAGCACCGCTGTTTCGCGATGGACTTCGGTCACGCGCGCCGGCTCGCAGGATCCGGGATCGCCGGGCACGCTGGTCGGCGCGAGTGCTGCAAGTGCCCGCATCAGCGCGGGGGTCAGGCCGATCGGCTGCAGCCGATCGAATACATCGTGATGCATGAGTTGGGTCCGTTGTCGAAAGCCAGGTCGAACACAGGCGGCGTCGATGGGACGCCGCCGATGGGGCGATCTGAACGGACGGGTCGACTTCAGCGGTCCGGCAAGGCCGGTGCCGCAGGAGCCGCGCAGGGCGGCTCGCTAAGTACGGTAAAGCGTGAAGCGAGAGGAGCGACGAGACCGATCAGAGCGCCGTGGGCACGGCACGGGGGGCAAGGTCCTGGGTATGCATGGTCACCTCCTCGATCGATGCGGTGGCGACTGACCGCCGACACGCAGGCGCGCAGCATGCCTGCGGCGCCAGGTGACGTCAACCGCGGTTGCGACGGGATCGCACCCGGTTCCTTGCCGGTTGCTGGCCCATAAGGCGCCGCGCCATCGGCGCGTCGCTTGCCCGTTCCTGCGCGATGGATCGACATGTGAGGACCGGACATGAACATTGCTGGCGAGATCGAACCGTGTCTGCTGCTGCAACGCTTGCAGCAGGTGCGAGCCGACACGCTTGCGCTTGCCACGCCGCTGTCCGCTGAGGACTGCGGTGCGCAATCGATGGCCGATGCGTCGCCGGTCAAATGGCACCTGGCGCATACGACGTGGTTCTTCGAGACTTTCGTACTGGCCGCGCACGAGCCTCGCCATGCGCCGCTTGACGCGCGCTTCAGGCATCTCTTCAACTCGTACTACGACGCCGTCGGCAGCCGCCATCCGCGCCCGCAGCGGGGCCTGCTGACGCGACCCTCGCTGGCCGAGGTGCGTCAGTATCGCGACCACGTGGATGCACGACTGGCAGCCCTGCTGTCCGTGCGAGAACAACTGACGCCGAGCGCGCGCGACCTCATCGAACTCGGCCTGCAGCACGAGCAGCAGCACCAGGAACTGATCCTCACCGATGTCCTGCACCTGCTTGCGCAGAACCCGCTGGCGCCGGCCTATCGGGCCGACCTGATCGAGGACGAGCCGGCTGACGCGCGTCCGCTGCGCTGGTTCGCGTTCGAGGGTGGCGGCGTCGAGATCGGTCATGCGGGCGCTGGGTTCGCGTTCGACAACGAGACGCCGCGGCATCGTGTCTGGCTGGCACCGTACGAACTGGCAGATCGGCTGGTCACCAACGCGGAGTTCGAGGCGTTCGTTGCTGCCGGCGGTTATCGCGCGCCGCGCTGGTGGCTGGCGGAAGGCTGGGACTGGGCGCAGCGGGAAGGCATCACGCAGCCCCTGTACTGGCGTGACAGGCGCTGCGAGTTCACGTTGGCGGGCGAGGTGTCGCGCGCGCCGGCGCGACCTGTGTGCCACCTGAGCTATTTCGAAGCCGATGCCTACGCTCGCTGGGCGGGCGCGCGATTGCCGACCGAGGCCGAGTGGGAGCATGCCGCCGCGCCGCACGAGTGCGAAGGGCATCTGCGCGAGTTCGACGTGTTGCGGCCGCGCGCCGCGCAGGGCACTGCCCAGTTCTTCGGCGATGTGTGGGAGTGGACCAGTTCGAGCTACGCCGCCTATCCGGGGTTTGCGCCGGCGGCCGGCGCGGTGGGCGAATACAACGGCAAGTTCATGGTCAACCAGTACGTGCTGCGCGGCGGCTCGTGCGCCACCCCGGCCGATCACATCCGCGCCAGCTACCGCAACTTCTTTCCCGCGGGTGCGCGCTGGCAGTTCAGCGGGCTGCGCCTGGCGCGCTCGCCGCGCGCTGCGTCCACATCTGGCGCAGCCCATCGGCGCTGAACACCGCCAGCGCCAGCCAGATCGCCGCGTAGCCGACCAGCGTGCCGCCGTCGAACGGCTCGCGATACAGGTACACGCCGAGCAGCAGTTGCAGCGTCGGGGCGACGTACTGCAGCAGCCCGAGCGTGGTGAACGGGATGCGGCGCGCCCCGGCGGCGAACAGCAGCAGCGGCACGGCGGTGACCGGTCCCGCCAGCATCAGCAGCAGCACAAGGGTCGTCGCGCCGGTCGCCGCGCTGTTGATGAACACACTGTCGCCCTGACTGGCCAGCCAGCCGAGGTAGAGCAGGGCGAGCGGGGTCAGCAACGCGGTCTCCAGCGCCAGGCCTTCCACCGCGCCGAGCGAGGCGCGTTTGCGCATCAGGCCGTAGCAGGCAAAGCTGAATGCGAGCACGAGGCCGATCCATGGCAGTGCGCCGGCCTGCCAGGTCAGCCATGCCACGCCCAGCGCGGCCAGCGCCACCGCGACCCACTGCGTCGGTCTCAGTCGTTCGTGCAGGAACAGCGCGCCGATCAAGACGTTCACCAGCGGATTGATGAAGTACCCCAGGCTCGCGTCGACCACGTGACCGGAGTTCACTGCCCAGATATAGATCAGCCAGTTGAGCGACACCAGCGACGCGCTGAGCGCGAAGAACGCCAGCCGCCGCGGCGCCTGCACGAACGGACGCAGCCACTGCCAGCGTCCGAACAGCGCCAGCAGCGCGGCGACGAACACCAGCGACCACAGCATGCGGTGCGCCAGCACCTCGAGCGAACCGACGGCGCCGACTGCCTTGAAGTACACCGGAAACGCGCCCCACATCAGATAGGCGCCCAGCGCATACAGCACGCCGCGGTTCATCGACGCATCCGCATCACAGCCAGCCCAGCGCCCCGACGACCGCGCCGGCGGCGATCAGCACCAGCAGGTGCACCCGCGTCAGCCAGGCCAGCAACGCTGCCGCCACCGTGACGATCAGGTGGGCGCGGCCCGGCGTCTCCGCCGCCATGATCCACGCGGTCGCCAGCAGCAGCGCGATGACCACCGGCGCCATGCCCGCCTTGAATGCGCGCACGCCGATCAGCTGGCGGCGCGCATGGCCCCAGCGGCCGGCGGCGAGCGCCAGCACGGTCGACGGCAGCAGCATCGCGGTGAGCGTGGTCAACGCACCGGCCAGGCCGGCTGCCTGGTAACCGAGCACCGCCACGAACAGCACGTTCGGTCCGGGCGACGCCTGGGCAATGGCGATCGAGGAACTGAACTGAGTCTCGTCGAGCAACTGCATCTTGCCGACCAGCACGCGGTTGATATCCGGCGCCACCGTCATGCCGCCGCCCACCGCCAGCAGCGACAGCAGCAGAAAGTGGCCGAACAGCGCAAGCCAGTCGGCCGCCGGCAGCGGCACGTAGAAGATCACGACGCCGCGTCCTCGAGGTCGCGCTGCAGTTCGGCCAGGCGGATCGCCCGCCAGGCCCAGGCCACCGCCAGCGCACCGAGGCTGCCCAGCACCCACAGCAACGGCAGACGCAGCAGCGCGACCGATGCGAACGTGAGCACACCCAGCAGCGCACAGGCACGAGGCCCCAGCGGATTGGTACGCAGTGAGGACAGCAGGCGCAATGCGGTGCCGACAATGAGCCCCGCCGCCACCGCGGCCATGCCCTTGAGCGCGCCCATGACGGCGGGCACGGCGGCAAACTGGACATACAGCGCCGTCATGATGAGGACGATCAACAGCGGCGCCGCCACGATGCCGCCCAGGGCCGCCGCCGCGCCGCGCCAGCCGAAGAAGCGATCGCCGACGAGCACGGCCAGATTGCAGACGTTCGGGCCGGGCAGCACCTGGCCGATGGCGAGCAACTCGACGAACTGCTCGCGCGTGAGCCAGCGGCGCTCCTCGCACAGCACGCGCTGCGCCACCGCCAGCACGCCGCCGAAGCCCTGCAGCGCGAGCCAGTTGAACGCCAGGAACACCTCGCGCAGCGAGGCAGGATGGGTGGTCGCCTCGGTCGCGGACACGTCGTACATGGCGTCGATGGTACGACGGCCGTGACATGCGCCCGCCGGCGCGCCGGTCAGCGGGGTCGGTAGCCGCCGGTGGCCATCTGCACCCGGAACGCGTGCTCCGCCAGCCCCATGCTGTTCTCGACCCAGTCGGCCAGGTGCGTGCCGCTGGTGCGTGGTGCCAGTTCGAGGTGCGCCTGCAGTTCGCCGTGGTCGTTTACCACGCTCATGTGCGCGCGCCGCGCCAGGCGGCGCATAGGCTCGTTTTCGCCGAGGCAGTGCATGTAGAGCATGGTCAGCCCGTAGGCGCGCGCGTGGGTGATCGCCCGCTCGAGCAGACTGCGACCGACGCCGCGTGCCCGGCCAGCGGCGACGACCGACAGCCCGATCTCGGCACTGGCGGTGTCACGTGCGAGATGGCCGACGCCGATCAGTTGCAGGTCGACATCGAACACGCCGAACACGGCATCGCGCGCGAAGTCGATCTTGGCGACATAGTCGAGCAGGGCGGCGTCATTCATCGGCCGGCCGAAACGCAGCCGCCGGTCTTCGTCGGCGAGTGCCAGGAAGTGCATGCCGATCTCTTCGGTGTGAATCCTTGCCAGCCGGGTCGGCAGATGCATGGCAGTTCCTGCTGTGGATGATTGTGCAAGTGCAGCATGCGCCGTGCCGGGGCGGCGGAAACGACGTGGAGCGAGTCCTCCAACGGCGCATTCGGCCGACCGGCGGACGGCAAGACTCGCTCGGGGCATGCAGCTTGCCGCCCAGGGTCTCTGTCCGACCTAGGCGCTTGATGCCATGCAGGTTCAACTGAACACCGACCGCCACTTCATCGGCAGCGACGCGCTGAGCGACCGCGTGTCCGGCGACATCGAAGACGCATTGGGGCGCTTCGGTGACCGCCTGACGCGTATCGAAGTCCACATCAACGACGTCAACGGTGCCAAGGCCGGTGATCGCGACATCCGTTGCATGCTCGAGGCGCGCCTGAAGGGGCTCGATCCGGTGGCCGTCACCGAACAGGCGGAGTCGCTGGACCTGTCACTCGCCGGTGCCATCGACAAGCTGGTGTCAGCGCTTGATCGTCGGCTCGGAAAGCTGGACAGCAAAGCGGCGCCGGCAGCGCGCGGCGACGAGACGTCATGAGCGCCGATCCGCCGTCTCCTTCGCCGCCGGCCTCCTCCGGTGCCGACGCCATGGCCGCGGTCGACAAGGCGGCTGAGGCGATGCGGCAGGGTGACCGCATTGACAAGGTGCTGCTCGCCGACCTGCTGGCGCAGCGCGATGGTCCGTGCGTATCGGTGTTGATGCCCACCGAGCGCGCGTTTCCTGCGAGTCAGCACAATCGCGTGGTGCTGCGCAATCTGTTGCGCGATGCGGCCGCTGCGTTCGAGCCATCGTCGGCCGCGCATGCGGGGCCGCTGCTCGCGCCGTTGCGCGCGCTGCTCGATGACGATGCCTTCTGGGCTCACCCGACGGACGGCCTGGCACTCTACTCGGGCCCCGGCTTCTGGCGGGCGTTGCGCACACCGGTGTCGATGCCGTCGCGCCTGGTCGTGGCCGACACGTTTCATGTCAAGCCGCTGCTACGCCTGCTGCAGAACAACGAACGGTTCCAGGTTCTCGCACTGAGCCGCACCGGGCTGACGCTGTTCGAGGGTGATCGCCATCATCTGAGCGAGCTCGATGTTCCGCCGCAGGTCCCGCGCACCATCGAGGACGCGCTCGGCGCCGAACTCACCGACCCGGTGCACCAGCCGTACTCGTACAACACCGGTCCGGCCGGCGGCGACGGCGGACAGCGACACCCGGGCGGCGAGAAGGCGGGCGGCGCGTTTCACGGCATGGGCGGCAAGGCGGACGAACTCGACAAGGACACTGACCGATTCTTCCGGGTCGTCGATCGTGCGGTGTTCGAGCAGGTGAGCAAGCCGGCCGGGCTGCCCCTGGTGCTGGCGGCACTGCCTGAGCATCAGGCGCGCTTTCGCCGCATCAGCCATAACCCGCATCTGGTGCCGCAGGGGGTGGCTGCCAATCCCGACGCGCTCGCGCCGGACGCGCTGGGTCGCGAGGCGAGTGGGGCGCTGCAGCCGATGTTCGACCAGCGGATCGGTCAATTGCGCGATCGCTTCGGCGCGTCGCTGGGCGCGCGGCGTGCGGACGATCGCTTGCAGGAGGTTGCGGTGGCGGCGGCCGCCGGACGGGTGGCCTGTCTGCTGCTCGAGGCCGAGCGGCACGTGCCGGGACGACTGGACGCGGCGACCGGCGCGTTCGAACCCGCGGAACTCGACGATCCGCAGGCCGACGATCTGCTCGATGACATTGCGGAGCGGGTGCTCAGGCTCGGCGGAGAAGTGATCATCCTGCCGTCGGAGCACATGCCGAGTCGCACCGGGCTGGCGGCGATCTACCGCTATTGAATCGACTCGCCGCCCGCGCGGCGCTGGGTGACGCAGCTAGGCAGTCTTGTCCGGGCTGACGGGCGGCGTGGCGACGGTGCCCGAATCGGCCGGTTCGTCATCCATCGGGGAGCCGTCAGGCTTGTGCGTGGCCTTGCGCTGGCGCTTTTCTTCCTGTTTCTTCTTCTTTGCCAGTTCGCGCTGCCGCTTTTCGAACGAGTAGTTGGGTTTTGCCATGGAGACTCCGTGAGCGTCCCGCCGAAGCGCGGCAGGCACGAGGGGCGTGCTGCAAAGGGGCGACCTGCGCAGCGTACGCCGCCAAGAAAAAAGCCGCAGCGCGAGGCTGCGGCTTTCAGACGCTAAGCGTCGATGCGGGCTAGATCGGGCGGATCTGGCCGGCTTGCGGGCCTTTTTTGCCCTGCGTGACGGTGAACTCGACGCGCTGGTTCTCCTGCAGCGTACGGAAGCCGTTCGCCTGAATTTCGGAGAAGTGCGCGAAGAGGTCAGCGCCACCACCATCGGGGGTGATGAAGCCGTAGCCCTTGGCCTCGTTGAACCATTTCACAGTGCCCTGTGCCATCTGAAGTTTCCTGACTA
>LNFM01014751.1_pt1 | contig 10291 bp, 9 predicted proteins | sample 596031 | NCBI WGS metagenome assembly LNFM01 (sample SAMN04254537, study PRJNA301005) | activated carbon metagenome | isolation source: dual media filters at the Ann Arbor, Michigan drinking water treatment plant | place: USA: Ann Arbor | reverse complement strand
CTAGCAGGCTGTTGAAGAAGTCAGACGCGTTCGCAGACGAAGCCTGACTCGTCGCCGTTGTGGATGTAGAAGTGCCCGACGAGGCGGCCGGCGGTGCCGATTGCGGCCCATCCGCAACCGCAGGCGGGATCATTCTCGTCGTGTCCCTCCCACGAGAACTCCGCGCAGGCGGAACCGTCTCGTGCACCGTAGCGGACGTCGAGGAAGCCCTTGAGCGCGCCGAAGGCGATCGCCGCGCCCTTAAACGTGAGGTGCGCCTCCTCGACAAGGTCGAGGAACTCATTGTCCCAGGTGTCCATCTCGACGATGCGCCAACGGCCGGCGAAGGCTTTGGCGAAGGCGGGGACCCTGGCCATCAGCCGGTCTCCGTCATCAACTTGGGCAGCCGCACGAGATTGTAGGCGGCGGCCGCGAAGGTGAAGGCCCATCCGACACGGTCGCGACCGCGGAACTTCGTCTTGTCCTGCCCGGCAACCGTCTTGATCCAGCCGAACGCCTCCTCGATGCGCTTCCTGATGCGCTGGCTGGCGGCATAGCCGCCGTGCCGGGTCGTGCGGCCGTCGATCGCCGATCGTCGGCCGCTGGTGTTCCGCGCCACGTGCGGCGTCACCTTCATCGAGCGCAACTCGTTGACGAAGTCCTCCGTGTCGTAAGCTTTGTCGGCGCCGAGTGTGATCCGCCGGGGCCGATCGGCCAAAGGCTCGATCATGTGCAGCGCCGCCACCCGTTCGGCATGTCCGTCGGCGAAGGTCAGGCAGGCATCGACCAGAAGGCCATGGCGGTTCTCCATCAGACCATGCCCCATGAAGCACAGCTTCGCCTCCTTGCCTTTGCCCTTCTTGTAGAGCCTCGCGTCGGGGTCGGTCGTCGAGGCATGCGTGTCATTGCTCCGCTTCTGGCCGTGGAAATCGGCTTCGGCGTTGCGCCCGCCGGCCCGGGCTGGCGGCTCGGCCGGACCATCTTTCGGCCTGACGCTCTTCATCGACGCCCAGGCCTCGATCAATGTGCCATCCACCGAGAAGTGATCGCTCGACAGGAGCCGCTTGACCCTGGGCTGGGCCAGAACAGCTGCCAGGAACTTCGCGGCGATGTCACCTTCCAGCAGCCTGTCGCGGTTCTTGGAGAACGTCGAGTGGTCCCATGCGGGATCGTCCACGCCGATGCCGACGAACCAACGGAACAGAAGATCGTATTCCAGCCGCTCCATCAGGAGCCGCTCCGAGCGGATCGAATAGAGCGCCTGAAGAAGCATCGCCCGCAGCAGCTTCTCCGGCGGGATCGACGGCCGCCCGATCGGAGAATAGAGCGCCGCAAACTCGCCTTTCAGCGCGCCGAGTGCCTCGTTCACGATCGCCCGGACCACCCGCAGCGGATGGTCGCGCCGAACCCGCGCTTCAAGATCGACGTAGCTGAAAAGCTCGCCCGTCCGATTGTCGTCACCGCGCATGCAGAGATATCCGAAACCCTTCGAAGACAATGAATCACGCCGAATGCCCTGCGGCGAGCGGGTTTTTCAACAGCCTGCTAGGGCCGAGACCACTATGCTTTGCGAGACAAGCCCAGCCTGTCCCAACTCTGCCGACGCCATCTTCGAGCTCCCCTCGACTTCGACCCAAATAGGGTCTTAAGTTTAAACCGGAATAAACAAGGCCTATTCCACTTTCGCTGCCATTGACCTCTAAACGTCCGTTTGAGAGTCAATAGTTTCCAGAACGCGTGTGACCTCTTCAAATCGAGCTTCCGCGTCAGACCAATTTTGTACGAAGTCGAACAATTCTCTCATCGCAGGCGCGATTTCCCTGTAGGCGGCTATTGCCGCGACCAGGGCTCCTAGCGAAAGGCGCTCTCGCACTACGAGATACCCACCAATTGCGAAGAAAAAAAATGGGGTCAGGTTCGACGTATAATTATAAAGACCTCGCAGTCGACCCTTCAAATCGCTAATCTCTATTCGTACACGTTCCAGCGCAGCAATCTGGCGGGTTTGTTGTTGAAGCGATGGATAAATGGAACTCTTTTTAGATGCAGATTTCGCATCCGCGTCACCGGAGGTGAGGAGCTGAGTCAGCTCTCGCGTCGCATAGACCCTTTCGCGTACTTTTGCGTTCAATGCATTCTGAAGGCGAGGCAGCAAAGTCAGTTGAACGGGCAACATGATCAAGGCCGACAACGCGAGCGCGGGGTTCTGAACGAACAAAAAAACGAGGCTGGTGAGAAGCGTCCCGCCGTAAATGAGTGGAACGACGAATAAGCTGGCCCCGAAGTAGCCAATGGGCTCGACCTCCTGGACGGCGACGGCCGCAAGCGAGGCTCTTGCTTCACCCGCCAGGCTCTTCCTCGATCTGCGTACAATCTTCAGGCGCAATCGCCGTACAAGCCGCTCGCTTGCGCGTCCTCTGATGCGGGTCGCGGCAAATTTTACGAGGCCGCTCGCTGTCAAAATTGCGAGGTAACTCATGCAGAGCGCTATCAATAATTCCAAGCGGGGCAGATGGAAGCCAAGGAACGTCATTCCATCGTGCGCCTCGGGGCTTGCGAGTGCGTGATTGATGATGTGCTTGGGGATATCGAGGAGGAACCAGGCTGCGGGCAGCGTCAGCAGGGACAAAAGAACCAGCAAGACTTGATAACGAGACGTGGCCCTCGCGACAAAGAGGGCTAACATCCAAGGATTACGGGTGACCAGCGCGACCTCGCTTCGGACCGTGGGTCGATTGGCTGTCCCCGAACCGGGTAGCTCTCCGTCGCTAACGTGATCCGAAGCAGGGACCGGCCTGCCAATCACGGCGGCGAGCCGGGCTCGACGCCTACGAGTTGCGGATGCCCCCCGAAACAGCGCTCTCCCCAAATGTCCGATCGTCCACGCGGGAGCGACAACGAAAACTACGATCGCTGCGACGGACAACATCCAGTGGCCGTGGGGATAATCGAGGCCAGCAATCTTATGGACAAGCTGATGTATATCGTCGTTAACTGTATCAAATATATCCATAAGATTCATTATCAACTGATTCCGACAACTAGTCTACGATAATCAAAAAATACATTTCAATATGATTTTTGATATTGCGAGATGTTTATGATTATTTTCGCGGCGCAGCGCAATTTGAATATAAAATATTTGCTTTCATTTTCGTACGTATCTCGGTCAATAGGCCGAAACAACGACAATTCTTTGTGTCGCTGTGGTCGGTCGATACACCGACTACGTTGACGCCTAAAAACAGGGCGATTTACAATCCGAGCGATTGGGAAGATGCCGTAAAGACAAAAGCGTGGTAAAGTACAAAGCCAACCACCTTCTACTAGTATAGGTCACAGAAACAGCCTCCATAATAATGCATAACCAAAGAGAGCGGCAATCGGGCCAACCAGTTAACGATCGTGGCCGAGCCGCGGACGAAGATAACGCGCAACCTGAGCGAGGAGATCCTTTCGCAGCCTCAGCAGATCTCGGCTGCTAAGGCGTCGATCTCGAGTTATCCAGGTGCTATAAAATCGGTATTTAGTCTGCGTCTCAGTTCTATTGTTCTGGATCATCGCGTCCGCTAGGCGGCCGATCGGCAACGCATCGCCCTGCGATGCAGACGATCTGGATGCGCTTATGCGAGGTCCCAAAGCAGTTGGCTTCGTATCGTTCACTCCGTCCAACCGCCGGAAGACGAGTAACCTTGGCGTTGGCGCAGGCCGCCTCGAGCAAGGCGCGCTGCAGATCGCCATCGTCAGCTCTTGATACGTTTGGCGAAAAAGAGATCAAAATTACAAGAAGCCATCCTAGCATCATTTGCTCTCCGCTGCTTGACGTGAAGGAAATGTCTATTTTCGAGACAGTACCAAAACGAGAGCGAACAAGCCTACGGCTGCAGATGCGGTGACGAACCAAAACATTGTTAGATTCAGATTTTGGACTGAATCAAATAATACCGAGCTCACGCCATGAATGGTTATTGGCAGAAAACCGGTCATAGGCTCTCGCTGTATTTCTAAGAAACTCTCACCGCGGCATGATAATCTGCCGCGGCTTGGAGTTCGATCGGCGCTTAAGCAGCGCTTATTTGGTCTTCTGCAGCTTCGTCACGGTAATCTGGCCGTTGACCCGGTCGGCGTCGAACTTGATTTTGTCGCCGGCCTTCAGGCCCTTCAGCATGGCCGGGTCACCGGCGCGGAAGACCATCGACATGGCGTCCATGTCGAGGTTCTTGATCGCCCCATGATCGATGGTCAGCTTGCCTGCAGCCTCGTCAACCTTCTTGACGGTGCCATTGACCTGCTGGGCGAGGGCCGGCAGTGCGAACGCCACAAAGGCGAGCGTGGAGATGATTTTCAGCATGGTGTGCTCCTTGTTGAGTAGGCTGGCGCCTACTTGACGATAACCTTGCCGGTCATTCCGGCTTCACGATGGCCGGGGATCAAGCAGGAGAAATCAAACTCGCCCGCCTTGGTGAACGCCCAGACGATCTCGCCGGTCTTTTTCGGCGCCAGGCGCTTGGCGTTTGGATCGTCATGCTCCATGTCGGGATTCTTCTGCATCTCGATGGCGTGCTTGAGGTTCTCCTCCAGCGTCGCGAGGACGAGTTCGTGATCGAGCTCGCCATTGTTGCGAAGCTGGAACTTGACCTGCTCACCGCGTCGGATCTCGATCCTGTCGGGGATGAACTGCATCTTCCCGTCACGTTCGCCCATCGAGATCTGGACAAGGCGGGCCGGCTTCTTGGGGTCGCCGGGCTTGCCATAGGCGACCTCGCCGTCGTGGTGGCCGGCCGCTCCTGGCCCAGCAAGCGCAGCGCCGGCCGACAATGCAAGCGCTAAGCCTGCGAGTTTCAATGACGCAAATTTTATCATCGGTTTCTCCGGAGTTGGATGGATCGTTTTAGTGGTTGGAATGCGCCCCGCCCGCCTTGGCGCCGGGTAACGGCTTGCCATCGGGACCGAGGCGCGGCTTGCGCGGGTCTTTCACCTGCCATGTAGCTAGTTCAGGATTAGGCTTCGGCCCCTCGACGCGCGGCGCCTCGGCGAGCTTCTGTCCCTTGTACTCGTAGGCAACCGTGCCCTCCGGGTGCTTGTAATGGCCAGGATCCTTGTAATCGTTTTTGGCCAGGCCCTCGCGCACCTTCACCACCGAGAACATGCCGCCCATCTCGACGGGGCCGAACTGGGAGTAGCCAGTCATCATCGGCAGCGTGTTCTTGGGCAGTTCCATCTCCATGGAGCCCATCTCGCCCATGCCGTTCGACCCCATCGGCATGTAGCCCGGCGCGGCCTTGCGGATGCGGCTGACCAGATCCTTCTTGGTGACGCCGATATAAGTCTTCACCGAATGGCCCATGGCGTTCATCGTGTGATGCGACTTGTGACAATGAATCGCCCAGTCGCCGGGCTCGTCTGCCACGAAGTCGAAGGCGCGCATCTGGCCGACCGCTACGTCGATCGAGACCTCGTCCCAAGCGGTGGCGGGATCGACCCAACCACCATCCGTGCAGGAGACCTTAAACTCGTAGCCATGCATGTGGACCGGATGATTGGTCATGGTCAGGTTGCCGAAGCGGATCCGGACCTTGTCGTTCTTGGCCACCACGAACGGGTCGATGCCCGGAAAGGCGCGGCTGTTCCAGCACCACAAGTTGAAATCGAGCATGGTGTTGACCTTGGGCACGTAGGAGCCTGGCACGATATCGAAGGCGTTGAGTAGGAAGACGAAGTCGCGATCAACCCGGCGGAAGGCCGGATCCTTCGGATGGACAATGAACATTCCCATCATCCCCATCGCCATCTGCACCATCTCGTCGGAATGGGGATGGTACATGTAGGTGCCCGAGCGCCTGAGCAGGAACTCATAGACGAATGTCTTGCCCGAGGGGATATGCGGCTGGTTCAGGCCGCCGACGCCGTCCATCCCGTTGGGCAAGCGCTGGCCGTGCCAGTGAATCGTCGTGTTCTCCGGCAGCTTGTTGGTGACGAAGATGCGGACCTTGTCGCCTTCGACGGCCTCGATTGTCGGGCCCGGCGACTGGCCGTTATAGCCCCAGAGGTAGGCGATCATTCCGGGAGCGATCTCGCGCTCCACCGGCTCGGCGACGAGGTGGAACTCCTTCCAGTCGCCGTTCATCCGCCAGGGCAGTGTCCAGCCGTTCAGCGTCGCCACCGGCTGGTAATCCGGGCCAGAGGTCGGCACCAGCGGGGCCTGCGTGGCGGCGCTTGCCATAGTCGGCGCCTCGGGCACCGAGGCGAAGGCGGTGCGGCCCGACACGGCCGCCGCGCCTGCGATCACAAGCCCTGAGGTTCCGATGAAACCCCTGCGTGAAAGATCCGTCATGGCGTCTTGCTCCTGATGGGTTCAATGGGCTGGCGCATCGCCGCCGCCGCCGCCGGCCGCTGCGACGACGGCGCCTCCGCTGCCCCCGCCCGAGCCGCCGCCGATGAGCGCGTGCTTGAAGTCGGTATGGGCGATCCAGACGTCGCGACGCGCGTTGATGGCCGCGAGGTTGGACAAGATGCGGCCGCGCGCATCGACGATGAGCTGGGTCACGTCGATCAGCATGCCGTTATATTGCAGCTGAGCCTCGTCCTGGATGATCTTGCGCAACGGCAGGACATTATTGAGGTACTGCCGGGCGATGTCATGACTCGCGCGGTAGCCGACATAGGCCTCGCGCGCCTCGGAGCGGACATTGACCGCCTTCTCCGCCAGGCGATTCGCCGCCTGCATGTAGGTCTGCTCTGCCAGAGCGACCTTGGACTGCCCGAAATCATAGATCGGAATCTCGATCTCAAGCTCGACAGTACGGGTGCGCGTGGCCTCACGCTCGACGTCGCCATCGGGCAGAACGGTCAGCTTCCGATCATAGGTGCGCCGGCCGAGAAGGTCGATGTCGTTGACGAAGCGGGTCGCCTGCGTCAGCCCCAGCGTCTTCGCGAGAAGGTTCAGATCGCCGCGCGCGATCTGGATATCGATTCGCTTGCGCAGCGCCTCAGCCTCAACAGCTTTTATGCTCGGCAGGCGCGGGAGCGGCGGCAGCGAACCCGGCAACCTGAATTTCAAGTCGTCGCCCCAGATGCCGAGCAGGCGCACCAGTCGCTCACGCTCCTGGCGCTGTTGCAGACGGGCCTGAGCAAGCTGGGCGCCGAGCTCCGCATCGAAGGCGAACTCGCGGGCCTGGTCGAGTTTGTTGATGCCTCCTGATTCGCCCAGACGCTTGAACAATTGTGTCGCAGCGTCTGTCGAGGCCTTGGCCTCCAAATAGAAGGCGGCTTGAGCGTTAGCGGCGACTGCGCGGAAGTATTGCCGCCGCGTATCGGCCGCGAGCTTCAACACGGCCTCAGCCGCGCGCAATTGGGCCGATTGAAAGCGATCCCGCGCAGCGTCCGCGCGCGCCGGCAAAGTTGCCAGTGCGAAAATGCTGCCGACGATCTGCCGTTCGATTTCGAGCGACAGTGTTCCCGTGCGCGACGAGATCGCAAACCGGGGGTTCGGCGGCAGGCTGGCAATCACCATCTGCGCCTCGGCGATGCCGAGTTCGTTGAGGGCGGCCTGCAGTCCGCGATTGTTAAGGAGCGCAATCTGGACCGCGCTGTCGGCCGTGAGCGACTTCTTGAGAAGCTGATCGACCCGCGCTTTTGCGCTGCCGGCGACGCCGTCGTCGGTGATCTTGACGACGTCCTTGTTCAGCTCTGTGTAAGCGATGGCCTGGACCGTACCGACGCCGCCATCGGCAGAGAACGAAGCGCAGCCGCCGAGAAGCACGGCGACGCCGGCAAGCAACGAGAAGCGGCGAATGGAACTCTGCAAGATCGGATGAGAGGATTGGAAGGCGCGAGTCATTGCGGTCACTGCTGAGGCCCTACTCTGCGATTCAATTCCCGCCAGTTCTTCGGCTCGGCCGGACGCATCGCGGTGACGCCGGCGGTGACGCTCTGATAGCCGACGGCCGGGACGCGAGCGCTCGGATCGGCCGGTCGAGCCAGATGGACCGGCACCGGAGCGACTGAGCAGGCCCCCAGAGCGAGCGCTACGAAAGCGGTGAAAGCAAATTTTACGGCCATCGCGATTCGTTCGACCTCAAAGCCTCGATGCAGTTTGGTAGCAACGGCGACGAAGCCTGTCCGTTACAAATTGTTGCAATGCCGATCGCGCCTAGCCGGCACAACGCAGCTATATTGTCGATCTGCCCGCCGGCCATACGGTTGGGCAGGCCCGCTGGCGCCGCTCGAAAGATGCTCGTGACAAATACCCCGACCGCCTCCGCAGCCGACGACCACGGCCATGTGCTTGTGGTCGATGACGACCCGCAGATACGCGTACTGGTTGCCCGCTTCCTGCAGCGCCACGGCTACAAAGTGACGGGCGCGCCCGACGGACGCGTCATGCTTGATGTCCTGAGACAGGCAGACATCGATCTCATTATTCTCGACCTGATGCTGCCTGGACGTTCGGGCTTCGATCTCTGCGGGGATGTTCGCGCCACCTCGCAGGTTCCGATCGTGATGCTGACGGCGCGCAGCGAGGAGAGCGACCGCGTCATCGGACTGGAGGCTGGCGCCGACGACTACGTCACCAAGCCATTCAGCCCTCGAGAGCTTTTGGCGCGAGTTCGCGCGGTGCTCAGACGTTCGCGCACCATGCGCAGAGCAGGAGACGGCCGCGCGAGCGAGTTCGTCGTCTTCGACGGCTGGAGGATGGATTTGCGGCGGCGCGAGCTGGTTTCGCCCTCCGGCACGCTCGTCGATCTATCGACTGGCGAGTTCGACCTGATGGTCGCCTTCATCGAACACGCCAACCGGGTTTTGTCGCGCGAAGCCTTGATGCAGTTCGCCAAGACTAGAAACAGCGATCCTTTCGACCGGGCGATCGATGTTCAGATCAGCCGCCTGCGCCGCAAGCTGGAGGCCGACGCCAATGGCGGCCAGCTGATCAAGACAATTCGCGGTGCCGGGTACATGTTCACCCCCGCTGTTCAGACGCGGGAGGGTCAGCCGGCATGACTCGCATGTTCCAGAAGGGTTTCCCTGACACCGTGGCCGGCCGCGCCATTCTCATCCTAGTCGCCGCGCTGCTGGCATTCCATCTTGTCGGCTACTGGGCCTATCGCGTCGGGGTTGAGAGCCTGGCGAGCGCGCAGCGTGATCGCGGGCTGGCAGAGCGCATCGTTTCGATCAAGCGCGCCATCGCAGGCATCCCCCAGGAGCCGGAGCGCGACCGCGCGGCGCATGATCTGACGAGCGCTAGTCTTGAGGTCCATTGGAGCAAGGTCAGCCTGGTTCTCGGCACTGCGCCCACCACCGAGCGGACGGCGGCGATGGAAGCCAAGCTCAAGGAACTCGTCCCCGATCTGGCGTCAGAATCCTTCCGCCTCGGTTTTGCCGACGACGGCGCGCTCAATTCGGGCGACGCCGATGCCTACCGGCACATGATGCTAGTCTCGGTCACGACCACGCTCGGCGCAACTCAGCACGCAGACTGGAGCGTGCTTGCCGTCACAATCTGCTTCGGTGTGGCGATCATTGTCGTGGCGGTCTTGCTATTGCGCTGGGCAACGCGGCCGCTTCGCGATCTCGCCGTTGCGGCCGAGCGGTTCAGCCTGGATCAGATTCCGAAGCCGCTAGACGAAACCGGCCCGGCCGAAGTCCGGCGCGCGGCGCGCGCCTTCAACACCATGCGCGAACGCATCCAGCGCCTCGTTTCCGAGAGAATGCAGGCCTTAGCGGCCGTCTCGCACGATCTGCGCACGCCGATCACGCGGCTGCGGCTGCGCTCCGAACTGATGGAGGACGAGGCGACCCGCGACCTCGTCGACGCCGACCTCGCCGAAATGGAGGGCATGATCGATTCAACGCTGGAGTTCCTGCGCGGCGGCGTCTCGAGCGAGGCGATCAGGCCGATCGACATCGTCTCGGTGATCGAGACGATTGTCGATGACCACGCCGACCAGGGGCATGCGGTCAGCCTAAGTGGAACCAGTCATGGCCGCGTGCTCGGCCGGCTGCTCGCGCTCAAGCGCGCTTTTTGGAACGTCATCGGCAATGCGGTTAAATACGGCACCCGCGCCATGGTCGTCGTCACCGAGACGCCGGATGGTCTCGCGATCACGATCGAGGACGACGGGCCAGGGATCCTGGAGCGTGATTTCGAGCGCGTCTTCCAACCCTTCGTCCGCCTCGAGGAATCGCGGGGACGCGACACCGGCGGCTCCGGCCTCGGCTTGACCATTGCGCGCGCCGTTGTCCTCGCACATGGCGGCGAGATCGCGCTAGCCAACCGTCCAGAAGGCGGTCTTCGGGTGACTATCACCCTGCC
>LNFM01013644.1_pt1 | contig 10291 bp, 13 predicted proteins | sample 596031 | NCBI WGS metagenome assembly LNFM01 (sample SAMN04254537, study PRJNA301005) | activated carbon metagenome | isolation source: dual media filters at the Ann Arbor, Michigan drinking water treatment plant | place: USA: Ann Arbor | reverse complement strand
TGAGCAACCCCTGCAACGCGGCCTGTCCGGTCGCTTGTGCAGTCGCCGGGTTTTGCAGTGCCGCGCCGGCGCCTTGCAACTGCGCGCGAAACCCGCCGGCGAGCGACGAGAGATCGAATCCCACCAACGCCGGCGCCGAGTCCATCAACGGCGCGCCGCACCCTGGGAGACAAATGCAGACGACCCGACGATGCGGCTCGAGCGCGTACGGTAGTCCGTCCATTACTGATGGCCTCGAGCCGTTCGAGCTCGAGCGCATCATGCGCATGCCGCTCACACGATCGGTGTGCGCGGCGCGTTCGCGCGCCATCTCGTCGTGTAGCGATCGGTGATACGCCCGAAGCAACGACATTGTGTGACGCACGCCCGCGCGGGCGAGCTCAAGCGTCTCTCGAGGGACCTCGACGCCAAGCGCAAATACACCCGTGCGCAGCGGCACTTTGATTGCGGCTTTGTAGCCGCCGTCGCGCGTTTGTTGCCCGTGTACGTCGACACACCATCGAGCCATTGCAGCACCTCTGTTAGATCGCGATACCGGGGATTCGACGGCCAATTGTTGCGTACACGGCGCGCGCCGTACCGCTGCCAATGAGCCCGTCTGCTGTGATACCGAGGATGCGTTGCGCCTCGCGAATGCGATCGCGGTACGGACCGCGCGACGCGGCGGCCGTTGTCGTCGCGATCGTGTAGAGGACCTCAGCCGCCGCGCGTCGCGCTGCTGTGTCGACGCTCGAGCTCGCCGGCGAAGTGATCGCCGGTACGTCCTCTCTCGGACCGTACCCGCGCACGGGCTGTGCTGGTATCACAGGCGTCGGCGACGTCGCCGGCATCACAGGCGTCGGCGACGTCGCCGGCATCACAGGCGTCGGCGACGTCGCCGGCATCACAGGCGCCGGCGTCGTTGGCGTTGGCGTGAACGTGACTCCCGCGTTGGGTCCCACAGGCGCCGGCGTCGTTGGCGTTGGCGTGAACGTGACTCCCGCGTTGGGTCCCACGGGGACCGTGCCCAGACGGGGACCGTACTCGCGATCCAGTGCGCTGTCTCCGTCGCGCGGCGATCGCCGGCGCCGGCGCTGGCCAGTGCTCGCGAGCGCGAGGCCGATCAAAATCACGATTCCAGGACCCATTTATTCGCCTCGCATTCCGAGCACGGCGGACGGGTCCTCAACGCGACCCGTCGCCGTGCGCACGATCACATGCCAACGTCTCGCGTCGACGCGTGACGTTGGCGTTTCGTAGACGTACGGTTCAGCGAGCTCGCCCGCTGCGGTCAGTTCCGCAGCACGCCAGCACGCCAAATCGTCGCAGTCTCCCCAACCGCGCGAGAGCACAACCGGGACCGACGCGAACTCTTCGATCGCCGCGGACCACGGTTCTCGCGCGTACCTTACGCCGCTTGAATACAGGTGCGGCGTGCGGTGTGAGAGCAACCACGCAAGGTCAAACTCGAACAGGCGCCGGAGCGCGTACTCGATTCCTGCGCGGTGCGCGGGGTTGACCTCGAACGTGATGGCTACTCGCACCGTGGTCGCCTTTAGTTCACGTCGACCGAAACGCCGATGATGCTGATGGCGAACACCCTCGCGGCCTGTGCTGGCGCGTTGAGGCTGATGTTCAGTTGCACGACGATGCCGGGGTTCAGCGTGTTTCCGCCGAACAGCGTATCGAACGCGATCGACGCGAACGCGCTCGCGGGAATCGGGCCCGTTCCGACGTTCTGCGATTTGGCCCCGACGCGAATGTCGTTGACCAACAAATCGAACACGCTCCCCGTCGTGATATCTTCGATCACCAAACGCTCCGGCCTGAGCGCCTCTTGCGGCAGCGTGTTGGGCTGCACGGCCGGCGCGAGCGCGTTCGCCGCGATCGTCGTCAGCGGGAAACCAATGATTTTGCGGCGCGGGACAATGGTCCTGTCGCTCATGTCGTAAACGCCCGGCGGCGCCATCGGCGCTTGCTGCGCGCGAATCACTTGCAGCGCGGCGGCTCGAGCCGCCTCGCCGACGATGTCCACGCCGTTGACGCCGGCGCCGGGATACCAGCCACCCTCACCGGGGTACTGAGCACCGCCCACGAAATCGAGACCCGACACGGCCCCTGTCTGCGCAGCCTCGACGGCATCGCGCACGTACCGCTCGAAACGCGGATCGATCGCTGAATGCGGCGCGGGGCGCGCCTGCACGTACTGACTGTTGTTGCGCTTGTTTCGCATCGCTCACTCCTCACACACGTTGCACAGCGTTTCCGCGAGCGCGCACCTTGCGCGCTCGCTGGGATCATCCTCACTCGCGCGGTCGCTCCTCGCGCGCCGCGTCCTCGTCCTCGTCCTCGTCCGCCGCGTCGACGCCCATTTCGTAGCCGGCGATCGCCAGCGCCGCGTCACCCACAGAGTCGATTGCGTCCGCCATCTCGTCGTCGAGATCCAGAAGCTCCGGCGCGGCAATCGCCGCGAGCGCAACCGCCTGATGACCGTCGAGCCCGGCCACTGCGAAACGCTCTTTGACGTCGTATCGACCCATCGCATACGAGCCGAGTGCGACGACCGCTTTGCGTTGCAGGCGCCGGCCGCGCTCTTTTTGTTGTCTGTTGACGTTCGTGATGCGCCGGCGGAGGGACTGATTTGTCTCCTCAGCCTTGGCCAACTCTTTGTCCGTTGCCACAGGGCTACCTCCGAGCGCGGACACAACGCCCGCGGAGATCGATTGCAGCGCATGCCTGTTGCCCTGGCAACAGCGCTGGCAACAATCCGCGCAGTGGTTTGCCGTTGACTCTTCGATCGAGTTGTGATCGCAGGGCGCCGTTACACGAACACTCCGCGGAAATCCGCGGGCGAGTGATCGCGTGCGAGGGTCTCAGGGACTTCTACGGCGCCCCGTCCGCTGACTTCGGACGGGGCGCGACCAGGCACGGCGCGCCCCCATTCGACTCGATGGCGCCATTCCCACTTCGAGAGAGCTCGAGCGAGGTCACGCACGGACGCCGTGCGCGGTGCGTGAGAGAGAGGCGCTTTGCAGCACGGACACGCCAGCGGTGCGACCGGTGGGGGAGAGCTCGAGGGTGCCTCGAGCGCTTCCTCCGCGGTAATCGCGTCGCGGACTATGCCGTATACGCGGCCTAGCTGTGTGCCGTGGTTGGCGACCGTCCACCGCGCGACGAGTCGCGGGTGCGTCACGGCGTAGCGCTGGCCAGCAATCCATTCGCGCCTCGATGGCGATGGCGCTTTGATCGCGTATTTTACCGCCTCTTTGATCGCACGGGCGGCCGCGGCGCCGGGGCCGTGTCGCGCGACGTCGACGGGGCGCGCGCGGACCTCGCGCACGTCGACGTAGGCCCCGCCAGCGAGCGAGCGCAGATACCGTTTGTTCAGCCATCCCGAGTAGACGAGCGCGTGCAAATGCACGTGTCCGCCGCTCGAGAGCTCCACCGACACAATCGCTCCGGCGAGCCCGGCCGTGTCGAGGCGATCCCAAATGGAACGCCACTGCTCGAGCACCCTGTCACGCCGGCGCCGTAGGCCCTCTACCGTCAACTCCGAGGGGTCCCATGGGCGCCACGCGGGCGACACCGTGACCATGCGCCAACCCCATCGCGTCGCGGCTGCATGGCGCCGTTGCCAGCGAGCGAGCGACCCTCGAGCTCGAGCGCGATCGTACGCCCGCGCCATCCGCGCGAGGGAGCTCGAGGTCTGTGCGCGGTCGGCGAGGCGATCCCAATGGGCCGCGGCGCGGTCGGCGATCGCCGCGCGTTGCTCGAGCTCGCGCACAACGCCGGCGCGCCTGGCGTCGACGATCGATTGCACTCGTGCCAGGGCGCCCGTGAGCCGTGAGACTCGCTCACGGGCGAGCTCGCGCGAGCAGTGCGCGCACGCTCGAGACCCGCACGAGAGAAGCACAATCGCGCGGGCGTTTTGCTCGCCACAGGCGAGGCAATCCCAGACGGCTGCCCAACGGCCACACAAATTCACTCTCTCAGCGAGCCCCGCGCGACCCATCGCCTCGAGCTCGAGCACGATCGCCGTGCGGTACGCGCTGGCGCCGAGTCGCACAGGGGTCGCGAGCTCGCACCGGCCGGAGCGTTTTGCGTCCGCCCCGCCGGCGAAACTCCTCGTTGGGAGTTTCACCGTTTTGTAGTCGTTTCCGTGGTTTAGGGAGCGTTTTACAAGGGTTTCAAGTCGAGCGGGGGCTCTCGCCCCCAAACCCCCAGCGGAAACACGCCCGTTCTCGCCATACGACAACACCAGGGACGGGGACCCCTCCCCCGTCTCTCTCGCTGAATTGCGAGCCAGAGCATGAATGTCGTTGCTATTGAGCGTCGATTGTGCATTGACGCTCGCCCCACCTACACCGCTGCGCACCGCATTCGAAGACCTCGAGGCGACGCGCTGTTGCGTCACGTCGCGCCGTTTCTTGGGTGCGAGAGGACCCAATCACGGACGCGTTGCCACGCAAGTAGGACCTCGAGCGGGGCGCCTTCCACGGCCGTATCCCACCGCTCGAGGTCCTCGCGAGATACGCGAGGCTCGCTCGCGTCCAGTAGCTCGAGCTGTGCGAAGGGGCGCCCCTTGCGTCGCGCCTTGCGTGGCTTGCGTTGCACCGTGGCCTCCACTCGCTCGAGAACAAGCTCCGTGCGCCATTCCGCGACGAGTCCAGGACACTCGCGGTTCGCGAGCGCCTCGAGCGCGTCGACGGCCTCTCGAGCCTCGCGCATCGCCTCGTCGCACTCACCCGCGCGGCCGCGCTCGAGCGCCTCGCGATGATCGTCGTACACGCGCTCGAGCTCGAGCTCGAGCTCCGCGGTACGCCACGCCTCGCGAAGCTCCGCCGGCAACAGAAGATTGATCGCCGCGTCAGTGTCTCGCTCGAGCGCCTCGAGCGCCTCGAGCTGTTCTTCGATCGCTGCTAGGTCCCTATCGGATAGCCAGCTACCCGGCCCCATCGATGGCAACAGCGCGCCATCGTGCTCGCTTCGCGCAAGGTCGCGACACCCCGTGCTCGCCTCGCTCGCTGCGGCTGTGCGCGTGGACCCGTCGCTTTCCTTGCGCTTCGCTGTGCGCGCCGGCGTAGATGATTTGCGGTCGACGGGGCGGAGGGATGCCTTCGGCGAGGTCTTTGCGGACTCGGGATTCATTGCTTCGCCCTCCGTTTCGAAACGATTCGCCGCGCGGTCTCGAGCACAGCGGCCGCGCTCGCGGTCTCGAGCAAAATCCCCTTGCGAGTGTCGCGAGGCAATCTCCGGCCCTTGCGCCCCGCGAGCGCGGCCGCGCGGAGCTCGAGCAGGTCTTCGTGCTCCATTCTCGCGTCCGCACGTGCGTACCTCAACGCAGCGACGAGCGACACCGCGGCATCGATCCCCCAGCGCGCGCGCTCGCGGTCGCGCTGTCTCTGCGCACGCACCGCGAGGCGCTGTACACGTGCGAGGCACGCACGACACCACAGCCCCGAGGCTTGGTCACAACGACATTGCGAGCGCCTCACAGTTGCCCCCTGACGCTCGTGCGACGGATCGCGTACGAGGGCGAGCGAGGGCCACTCCCGCTGAACGTTTTTTCGCGCCATTCATCAATCGCGTACGCGTTGACCCGCGCGTTGATCGCATCCTCTCGCTGAGACCGATACAACGTGCGTTTGATATCCCTGATTGCGTCAATGAACTCTTCGGGCTCCGGCCCTCCCGGATCGCCCTCGCCCCACGCGATCGCGAGCAGCCGTTCGCAGTGCGCATCGATGGTGCGCAATGCCGCTTCAAGCAAAAGCGTATTCGGGCGATTGACGCCACGCGAAAGCAAACACAGCGCGATTGCGCAGTAATACGCCGGGGTGCGTTTCACTGCGCACCCCCGGTGTGACGTACAATGGCCGCGGAGGTATCGCCGTGACCGACACAACAACGACCGACACAACAACGACTGACACCCAACCCAGCGCGCTCGCCCTCGAGCTCGCTGCGATCGTCAAACGAGCGCGACTCGTCCGCCGTGGCAGTGGGCCCGAGTGGCGCAAACTTGTCGCCCAACTGGCGCGAGCGGCCCGATGGGACCAACGCACGGCTGAGAGGGCCGCGATGGCGTTCACGCATAGCCCCTACCCGGCGACGTTCGAGCGGTTCCTCAGTGGCCCCGGCGCTGAGGATCGCCGCGCCCTGGCGGCCGGCGAGCAGGCACCCGAGGGAGCCGCACCGCTCGAGCTCGAGCCCGACGAGCTCGCGCTGATTCGCGCGCTGCGGTCCGTGAGCGCCCCGGCCGCCTCGAGAGAGGACCTCGAGGCCAACGCGGCGCGACTCAGCGAGCTCGTGCACACGTTCATCCATCACGCGGACGCTGCACAGGCACGGCTCGAGCGCTCCAAAACGCCCGACACTGGGAGCTCTGGGAGCTCCGAGAGCAAGTGACTTGAACCGGGGCTGATCGTGTGTATAGATGGGCATGCGTTCGCCGCTCCTTTCAACGGCGATCGTGAGGCGCCCCGCGGTGTGTGAAGACCCGCGGGGCGCTCGCTATTTGTGGGTCGATAATCTACGCACGGCGCGCCCCCGTCAACCCTCGAGCGCCCTAGCAGCGCGCAGACGGCTGTAGACGCCCCCTGCAACCGCCCGGTGCTCTGCGCGTTGTGATTCGGCCGTGGCCACGGGCAACCAGCCCGCGCGGGCTATGTCTGCCCAGAAATCAGCCGCCGCGTCTTTGAAGGCTTCCGACCTTACTGTCCCTGACACGGGGGGCAGGGCTTCGAGCCGCTGGGCCAGGGCCGCCAGCGCGGCGCGGTACCGCTCGCCCTCGAGCGCTCGCACCGCAGCGACGACTCCCGCCTCGCGCGACGAGTACGCCGCGAGGACCTCTCGACCCGCGCGCACGCGATCGCCGCTCGAAGCGTGGAGGTTGAACGGGTTGTTCGCCCACTCGTTGTCACCGAATCCGCTGTCATGCGCTGCTACCGCGGTGATCGCAGCGGCCGTCAGAGGGTGTAGCGAGCGAGGGACTACGGTGTCTCTCAGTGCGCCGGCAACAGCCGCATAGGTGTCTCGCGTCCACTCGTCGCGACCGCGCCGATACGTGCGCGTCGCTCGAGGTATCGAGCTTGAGCGTCGCGAGCTCGAGCGTCGCGAGCTCGAGCGGCGTGACGTCACGAACAGCGCAGCGGCCGCGGCCAGGGCCATCGCTCTATCCCGTCCCATCGTTGCCCTCCGCAATGGCCTTCACTTCGACAGTGTCGCTCGGTTCTTCGAGCTGCTTCGATGCTGCGTCGACAGCGCCTTTCAGCACTTTCAGCACGCCCCGTTTCTTGTTCTTGCTCTTGCCGTCGTCGTCGTCGCCCTTGATTTTCGACAGGTACGTTTCAACAAGGCTCTCAGCAAGTAGAGAGATTCGCGACGCATCGCGATCGTGCTTCGAGAGCTCTCCGTTGAGCTCTTCAATTTTCGAGACGGCCTCGCCGGCGATTTGCTGCGCGTCGCGCCGCGCAATCCTCTCGTTGTTGAGCTCCTCGTTGCTCGCTCGGTTTGCCGTCGTGAGCGCACCGATGACCGACGAGTACCCTTCGTGCTGCGATTTGCTCACGGTGACCAACTGCACTGTCAGCGCCTCGACGTGTCTGTGCAGTTGCGTGACCGTCGCTTGCAATTGCGCGATCACTTTGTCTCGAGGATCGTCCGGTGCGCGCTCGCTCGAGGTCGACGGCGGAGGGAGCTCGAGCTCGAGCGACGTCACGGGTAGTTCGTCGGCGCCTCGAGCTCGCACCGTGTACGTGACGGCGCGCGTTTGATCGCTCATGAGGTCCTCGAGCGTTGCCTCGAGCTCGCCGGCGAGGTCCTCTACGCGCTGACCCTCCGCGCACTCCACACGTGCGCAAATCTCACTCGCGCGACGACCAATCGAGACCTCGACGACGACCGATCGCCGCGCGGTCTTCGACGCGAGCTCGAGCCAACGCCCGAGTTTGCGACGCCACGCAACATCACGCGGTATCGGGGCCACTAGCGGCGCCTTCTGCGCGCCAACAGCAACGCCGCGGCCGCCGCGAGTAGGATTTGCGTTTGCGTTGGGCCGCGCGGCCGCGCGTTGACGCGCACAGGCGCCGGGGTACCAGGCGCCGGGGTACCAGGCGCGGCCGGCGTGGCCTCGCCCGTTGGAACGTTGCCGCGCGATCGCCGGAGCAGATACGCGCGCATGGGTCGCGAATCCACTTGCCGTCCGGCGATCGTCGTTTCGCGCGCCGCATCGTAGGCGGCTCGAACGCGAGCGATCGCCTCGCGCACAGACCTCGAGGCGCCTCGATACGCCGCTGTCACTTCGTCCCACGTGGGGACGGGCGGTGTGGCGTTGTCGACGCCGAGAGCCGTTCGAATCGAGGGACCCGACACGGATTCAGCGATCGACTCGTATTCCTCGAGCGCGCTGCTTGCGTCGCTTGAGCTCTGTCCCACGGCCAGCGGCCGGCGAGCTCGAGCGGCCCCAAGGGCCTCGAGGAATTTCGACACCGCGGCGTACACCTCAACGATGGCCCGTTGATTATCGGCCGACAAATTCGAAAACAGACTGCCGTAGATGCTCATTCGTATGCCGTCCAACAGAGTGTGAGTCCGCCGTTGCCGCCGCTGAGTGTCACCGGCTGAGCCTCGAAGTGCTGTTCGAAATACCCCGCCGGCGCGTTGACCAGACAACTCTGGTTGTACTTCTGCGGCACGAATTTGTATTCGCTGCCAGGATCGCCGACGAGCGACGCGCGAAGACATGTTGCAAACGCCGGCGGGTAGAGAATCTCGCCCGTGGCTTGGTCAGCGCGGTACGTCTCGCAAACGCACCGATCGCGCAAAAATCCCGGCGAGGCGTGCAGGAATACCTCTCGCTGCGGTTGTGTGTCCGACGGAGCGTTACGGCACACGATTTCAACGGTGTACGAACCCGCGGGGAATTGAAACGCGACTCCCCACGCTGGAAACGGTTTGCTCACCACCGTTGATCCGCCGTCGACTGCGCACGTCACACGCACGACCGCGTCGAATCCCTGTGAGTAGAGGTCGAGCCACAACGACTCAACGGAGTCCATCCACTGCACGCGCAGAACCATGGGTTGATGCGAAACGCCGGACACAGCCGCCGCGTTGGGCGCTGGTACACCCTGCACTCCGCTCGCGAGCGCGATATTGCGTCGCCACCCTCGCGCGTTGAGCGGCTCGACGTCCTGACGATCGCCGGGGCCAATGGCGCCATCGGTGATCGCCCACGGCATTTGTGTTGGCGATGCGCCCGGTCCTGCGGGGGGTCGACCCATCACACCCTCGTCAAAAGGCGCGCGAGAGAGAGACCTCGAGCCACCTCGTCGGCGACGTGCAGCCGCGCCTTGCGGAGCACCGCCTGTGCTCGAGGCGAACCGAGCGAGGCGCCGGCTTCCGTCTCGAGCGCGCGGAGCGCAAAGGCGATCGTGCGAGCAACCTCCGGCTCGAGCTGTGCTCGCAATGCGTCGCTCGAGAGGAGTGCATTGAGGGTCTGCGAGAGGACCTCGACGCCGGCGACGTCGCGCGGTGTTGCGGCGCCGCTCGCGACCGCGGCCGTGGTTGCAGGGAGAGGACCCGCAGCGGCAGTCACGGGCGACGTTGCGAGCAACGGCGCCGGCGCGAGCCCCTGTTGCTGCGCGGCCATGAGGATCGACACGAGAGGCGACGTCGCGGCGTACTGCGCCGGCCACGGATACGGCAGTCCTGCCGCTGTGAGCGCTGCACTGCGCGGCGCGCCGAGCAAATCGCGTGTGACAGCGTCCGTTTTGGACAGCAGTGTCACGCCGTCGTCTGCGATCAACGGCGCCCGTGGGTCCAGTCGCTCGAGCACCGCGCGACGTGCGGCAGCGCTCGCGACCTCGGGCAGACCTCCCGGCAACGGCGCGCCGGCCGGCGCAATGAACCGCGCCTCAGTGCTCGAGAGTCCGCCGTTGCGCCGGTGATAGGTGATCGCACTGCGAAAATTGCTGTCCTGAAACGGCCCTACGCCGGTGTTGCCGGCGTGCGAGGGCAAATCGACTACGCCGAGGATTTCGCGCAACGCGCGATTGCGCCGGCGCTGCGCCTCGAGCGGCGTGGTAATTGGCCCATCCGGCGGAGCTTCGACGGCCTCTTGAATCGGTGTGCCGATTGTCCGCGCGAGCGATGCGAGACCCGTCTGCTCGCCAAACGATTGCAGGGCGCCTTGCGCAGCGCCTTGCGCACCGCCTGTGAGCAACCCCTGCAACGCGGCCTGTCCGGTCGCTTGTGCAGTCGCCGGGTTTTGCAGTGCCGCGCCGGCGCCTTGCAACTGCGCGCGAAACCC
>LNFM01013643.1_pt1 | contig 10291 bp, 9 predicted proteins | sample 596031 | NCBI WGS metagenome assembly LNFM01 (sample SAMN04254537, study PRJNA301005) | activated carbon metagenome | isolation source: dual media filters at the Ann Arbor, Michigan drinking water treatment plant | place: USA: Ann Arbor | reverse complement strand
GCGAGCTCGGCTGGGAGGCCGACGTTGACCGAGGTGATGCGCATCGCGGACCCGAAGCTACTCTGCCCCGGTGACCCGCGTCTTCCCCCGCGACGAGCACTTCATGCGCCTTGCCCTCCGGGAGGCGGCCGAGGCGGCATCGCACGATGACGTGCCCGTGGGCTGCGTGGTGGTGCACGAGGGGGAGGTGATCGGCAGCGCCCACAACGAGCGCGAGGTGCGCGTCGACCCGACCGCCCACGCCGAGATCCTCGCCCTGCGGGCCGCCGCGCTGACGCTCGGCGGCTGGCGCCTGCTCGGCACGGTGCTCTACTGCACCCTCGAGCCGTGCCCCATGTGCGCCGGCGCGATCCAGCAGGCCCGGGTGGCGCGGGTCGTCTACGGCGCACCCGACCAGAAGGTGGGGGCGGCCGGAAGCGTGATAAACCCGCTGCAGGATCCCCGCCTCCTCCACCGCGTGGAGGTGCAGGGGGGCGTGCTCGCCGGCGAGGCGCTCGCCCAGTTGCGAGGGTTCTTCGACGACAGGCGTTAGCGCCACGTAAACCCCTGGCTCGTGCCGGGAGGCCGTTGGTACGCTCGCCCGGCCCGCGATCCGAACGAGGAGAGACATCTGTGAGACGACAGGCCACGACGCCCCGGCGCACGATGACCGGCATCGCGATCGCCACCGTGGCGTCCGCCGCGCTCGCACTTCCCGCGACAGGCCTCGGCGGCGTCGCCGCGGTCCAGGACGACGTGCTGGCGACGGCGCCGCTCTCCCAGATCCCGAGCCGGATCGACCTCGTCAAGCAGTCGAAGGCGAAGGTCACGCGGATCGACATCCTCTGGTCGTTCGTCGCGCCGACCCCGCCGGCGAACCCCACCAACCCGAACGACCCGGCCTACGACTGGAGCCGCATCGACGCGATCTTCTCCGGCCTCGCGGCCGCGAACATCACGCCGATCGTCAGCACGTACAGCACCCCGTCCTGGGCGATCGCCGGCCGCAACGACCCGCAGGCCACCGAGTACGACCCCGACGCCCCGACGCCCGCGGCGTTCGGCGCCTTCATGAAGGCCGTCGCCACGCGCTACAGCGGCACGTTCACGCCGGCCGGCGCCAGCGCCCCGCTGCCGCGGGTGCGCCACTTCGAGATCTGGAACGAGCCGAACCTGAAGGGCTTCTTCCGGTTCAACGGCGGCAGCAACCTCGCCAAGTACAAGGGCCTGGTCAAGGCCGGCTACACCAACATCAAGGCCGCCAACAAGAACACGATCGTGATCGCGGGCGTCGGCGGACCGCGCAGCTCCACCGGCAACGGCAACGTCAGCGCCCGGGTGTGGATGAACGGCCTGGTGAACGACCGCAGCGTCAAGTTCGACGCCTACTCGCAGCACATCTACCCCTCGCAGGGGCCGCTCTTCCGCTCGAAGGCGTACGACAAGGCGTTCCCGACCTGGTCGAGCCTCGACCAGATCCTCGCGACGATCAACCGCAAGAAGAAGGGCATGAAGCTCTACATCACCGAGGCCGGCTACACGACGGCGAAGACGTCCTTCCGGGACGTCAAGGTCACCCCTGCCCAGCAGTCGCTCTACCTGAAGCAGATCTTCAACCTGAAGACGGTCAAGAGCGCCCGCGTCGCCGCGGTGGTCTGGTTCAACCTGCAGGACAACGCCAACTGGCCCGCCGGGCTGATCAACGCCGACGGCACCAAGAAGCCGAGCTACGCGGCCTTCCGCACCGTCGCCGGGCGGCCGATCGCGCCCGCGCTGCGCGCGGAGCTGCGCCGCTAGGACCCGCGACCGCCGCCGAGGGCCGCCCGGAGGGGCGCCCTCGGCGGGCGGTCCGCGCAGCGGGGTCGTGGCCCGGCCTTGCCGCGCGCACCCGGATGGTCGAGCATCGGGCGCCTGGCATCGGCGAGGAGAGCCCCATGGGCACCACCAGGACCGTGACGACCATCTCCGGCGTGCCTCTCGCGCCGGTCTACGGCGAGCCACCCGAGGAGGCGCCGCCGCCGGGGGAGTACCCCTACACGCGCGGGCTCCACCCGCAGATGTACCGGACCCGCCCCTGGACGATGCGGATGTTCGCCGGCTTCGGCTCGCCGGAGGACACCAACGCGCGCTTCCGGCACCTGCTCGAGGAGGGCCAGACCGGCCTGTCGACGGCCTTCGACATGCCGACCCTGATGGGCTACGACCCCGACCACCCGTCGTCGCTCGGCGAGGTCGGGCGCGAGGGGGTCTCCGCGGCCTCGGCCGGGGAGATGCAGCGCCTGTTCGCGGGCATCGACCTCGGGGCGGTCTCCACCTCGCTGACCATCTCCGGACCGGCGCCGGTGGCGCTCGCGTTGTTCGTGGTGGCGGCGCGCCGCTCGGGCGTGGAGCCCGCGCGCCTGCGCGGCACCCTGCAGGCCGACATCCTCAAGGAGTTCATCGCCCAGAAGGAGTGGGTGGTGCCCGAGCGCCCCTCGATGCGCCTGATCGGCGACCTGATCGCGTGGTGCACCGACGAGATGCCGCTCTGGCACCCGGTCTCGGTGAGCGGGTACCACATCCGCGAGGCGGGCTCGACGGCGGCGCAGGAGCTCGCGTTCACGCTCGCCGACGGCCTCGCCTACGTCGAGGAGCTCGTCGCCCGTGGCGTCGACCCCGACAGCTTCCTGCCCCGCTTCTCGTTCTTCTTCAACCTCCACATCGAGCTGTTCGAGGAGATCGCCAAGCTGCGCGCGGCCCGGCGCCTGTGGGCGAGCCTGATGCGCGAGCGGGTCGGCGCGGTCGATCCGCGCTCGTGGCAGATGCGCACCCACGTGCAGACCTCGGGCGTCTCGCTGACCGCCCAGCAGCCGTTGCTGAACGTGGCGCGCGTGGCCATCGAGGCGCTCGGAGCGGTGATGGCCGGCACGCAGAGCCTGCACACCAACGCCTACGACGAGACCCTCTCGATCCCGACGCCCGCCTCGGCGACGCTGGCGCTGCGCACGCAGCAGATGATCGCCGAGGAGACCGGGGTCGCCGCGGTGGCCGACCCGCTCGGCGGCTCGTACTACGTCGAGGCGCTCACCGACGAGCTGGAGCGCCAGGCCCGCGACTACATCGCCCGCATCGACGCGATGGGCGGGATGGTGGCCGCCGTGGAGGAGGGCTTCCCGCAGGCCGAGATCGCCGACGCCTCCTACGCCTACCAGCGTGAGTTCGAGGCGGGCGAGCGCCGTGTCGTGGGCGTGAACGCGCACGTCGAGCAGCACGGCGAGGAGCCGCCGATCCATCGCGCCGACCCGGCCGTGGAGGCGCGCCAGGTGGAGCGCGTCCAGGCCCTGCGCGCGGGCCGCGACGCGGCCGCCCACGCCGCGGCGCTGTCGCGACTGCGCGAGGCCTGCGCGGGCGGGGCCAACGTGATGCCGCACCTGGTGGACGCGGCCGAGGCCGACGCCACCGTCGGTGAGATGTGCGACGTGCTGCGCGAGGTCTTCGGCGCCTACCGCGACCCGGGTCGCTGGTGAGCGGCCTGCAGGACGCGGTCATCGTCGAGGCGCTGCGCACGCCGGTCGGCCGCCGGCGCGGCCGCCTGGCCGGCTGGCACCCCGTGGACCTCGCGGCCGAGGTGGTGCGCGCGGTGGTGGAGCGCAGCGGCATCGACCCCGCGTCGATCGACGACGTCATCGTGGGCTGCGTGGACCAGGTGGGCGAGCAGGCCGTCAACGTGGCCCGCTCCATCGCGCTCGCCGCCGGCCTGCCCGAGACCGTGCCCGCGACGACGGTCGACCGCCAGTGCGGATCGAGCCAGCAGGCGGCCCACTTCGCCGCCCAGGGCGTCATGGCCGGCGCCTACGACATCGCCATCGCCGCCGGCGTCGAGTCGATGACCCGGGTGCCGATGTTCGCCAACGCCCCCGACCGCTCCGAGGTCTACGGCCCCCGCTTCCGCGCCCGCTACGGGCTCGCCGACGACGCCTTCATCGAGCAGGGACTCTCGGGCGAGATCGTGGCCGAGCGCTGGGGGGTCACCCGGGCCGAGATGGACCGCTTCGCCGCCGCGTCGCACCGACGGGCGCTGCGGGCCACCGAGGAGGGGCGCTTCGCCGGGGAGATCGTTCCGATCGCGGTCACGGACGCCGAGGGGGGCGAGGGCGTGATGGACCGCGACGAGGGGATCCGCCCGGGCACCACCGAGGAGGCCCTCGCCGGGCTGGCGCCGGTCTTCCGGGAGGACGGCCTGCTGACGGCCGGCAACTCGTCGCAGATCTCCGACGGGGCGGCGGCCCTGCTGATCATGTCGGCCGACCGGGCGCGCGACCTCGGCCTGCGCCCGCGCGCCCGGTTCCACGCGTTCGCGCTGGCCGGGGTGGACCCGGTGGAGATGCTCTCGGCGCCGATGCCGGCGACGCGCGCCGTGCTGCGGCGCGCCGGGCTGTCGCTGGCCGACATCGACCTCTACGAGGTCAACGAGGCCTTCGCCTCGGTGCCCCTCGCCTGGCTTGCCGACCTCGCCGGCGAGGGGGCCGACCCTGAGCGGCTGAACGTCAACGGCGGGGCGATCGCGCTCGGGCACCCCCTGGGGGCGACCGGCGCCCGGCTGATGACGAGCCTGGTGGCCGAGATGGAGCGCTCGGGGGCGCGCTACGGGCTGCAGGCGATGTGCGAGGGCGGCGGCATGGCCAACGCCACCATCCTCGAGCGGTGCTGATCCCCGGCGCCGCGTCCGCGCCGGCCGCCAGAATGCGCCCGTGAGCACCGCAGGGACACCGGGACGGACGCCGCGGGCGCGGGCCGTGCTGCGCACCGCCGAGAGCGTCACGCCCCTCGAGCTGTTCTTCGACCTGGTGTTCGTGCTGGCGCTCACCCAGTGCACCGCCCTCATGGCCGACGATCCGACCTGGGAGGGCATGGCCCGGGGGCTGCTGGTGCTGGGCGTCCTGTGGTGGGCCTGGGTCGGCTACGCCTGGCTGACGAGCGTCGTCGACCCCGAGGAGGGGGTCGTCCGGATCGCCATCTTCGCCGCCATGGCCGCCCTGCTGGTGGTGTCCCTCTGCGTGCCCGAGGCCTTCGGCGACCTCGGTCTGCTGTTCGCGGGCGCCTACGCGGTGGTGCGCGTGGCGCACATCGTGCTCTTCGTGCTCGCGAGCCGGGACGACCCGCAACTGCGCGCGTCGGTGATGGGCCTCGCGGTCTCCACGGGGATCGGAACGAGCCTGCTGGTCGGCGCGGCCTTCGCCGACGGCCTTCTGCAGGGGGCGCTCTGGGCGATCGCGCTGCTGCTCGACGCCGGCGGTCCGTACGTCTTCGGCGCGGAGGGCTGGAAGCTCGTGCCCCGCCACTTCGCCGAGCGGCACGGGCTGATCATGATCATCGCCCTCGGCGAGTCGATCGTGGTGATCGGAGTCGGCGCCGAGGCGGGCGTCGACGCGGGTGTCGTGACCGCCGGCGTCGTGGGGATCGTGATCGCCGCGTCGTTGTGGTGGCTCTACTTCGACGTCGTCGCCCGCGTGGCCGAGCACCGGCTCTCGCAGGCGGCGCCCGGACGCGAGCAGAACGAGATGGCGCGCGACTCCTACTCGTATCTGCACTTCCCGATGGTCGCGGGCATCGTGCTGATGGCCCTGGGGCTGAAGAAGACGCTCGGCCACGTGGGCGACCCGCTCGATGCCATGCCGGCCACGGCGTTGCTCGGCGGGGCCGCCCTCTACCTGCTCGCCCACGTGGCCTTCCGTCTGCGCAACGTCCACACCCTGAACACGCCGCGGTTGATCACCGCGGTGCTCGTCGTCGCGCTGATACCGGTGGCGGTCTCGGTGCCCGCGCTGGTCACCGTGTCGGCGCTGGCGGCGATCCTGGTCGTGCTGATCACCTTCGAGACGATCCGCTTCGCCGAAGCCCGCGACCGCATACGCCACCAGATGGAGCACGAGCCCGGCTGAACCCGTTCATCCCTCCGCGGGCGGCCGCCCGAGAGGCACCAGGCGCGTGCCGGCCGCCTTGAAGGAGGCGACCGCCTCATCGCCCTCCGAGAGGCCCAGGCGGTCGAGCGACATGGTCGTGATCTCAGCGGTCAGGCCGCCGATCTGCACGCGCGCCAGGGCGGCGAGGCGGACGACCGAGATGATCGGCCCCCGGACGTGGTTGAGCGTCGAGTCGGGCGCGATCTCCCGCGCGATCGTGATCTCGCTGGGCCGCACCACCAGGCCGACGGCCCCCGTCAGGCGGTCGCCCGAGTAGACGACGCCGCCGCCGGGGAGCCTCACCACGGTGAGGCCGCCCTCCCGGCCGACGGCCTCGCCGGCGAGCAGGTTCGCCCCGGTCAGGCTCGCGACGAACGCGTCCGCGGGCCGGGCGATCAGCTCGCCGGGCGCGCCCTGCTGCACGAGGCGGCCCGACTCGAGCACCGCCACGCGGCCCGCGAGGGCGGCGGCGTCGGTGAAGCTATGGGTGACGATCAGCGCGGGCAGGCCGAGTTCGCCGAGCAGCTCGCGCAGCTCCGCGCGGACGGCCTCGCGCGTGTGGGGGTCGAGCGCCGCCATCGGCTCGTCGAGCAGCAGCACGCCCGGGCCGCGCGCGAGCGCCCGGGCCAGCGCGACCCGCTGGCGCTCGCCCCCCGAGAGCTCGGTCGGGCGCGCCCCGGCGAGGTGGCCGATGCGCATGCGCTCGAGCAGCTCGTCCACCCGCGCGCCCCTGCTGAAGGCGACGTTCGCCCGGACGGTCATGTGCGGGAAGAGCGCGTACTCCTGGAACACGAGCCCCACCGACCGGCGCTCGGGCGGCAGGTCGATGCCCCGGGCGGAGTCGAAGAGCACCCGGTCGCCGAGCGCGATGCGGCCGCGGGCCGGCCGGTCGAGGCCGGCGACGGCCCGCAGCAGGCTCGACTTGCCCGATCCCGAGGGCCCCACGATCGCCACGGTCTCGGCGCCCACCTCCAGGGTGAGCGTCAGGCCGAAGGCGCGCCGCGGAAGGTCGAGGTCGAGGGAGAGAGGAGCCGGGTGGTCCACGAGGAGCCCAGTTTGACGGCGAGCAGGATCGCGGCGCTGACGACGATCAGCAGGCCCCCGATGGCCAGCGCCGCGTCGAAGTCGGACTCGAACTGCGCGTACACGGCCAGAGGCAGCGTCTGCGTGGTGCCCTGCAGGCTCCCGGCGAAGATGATCGTCGCCCCGAACTCGCCGAGACCGCGCGCGAAGGCGAGGGCCCAGCCGGCCGCGAGGCCGCCCGAGGCGAGCGGCAGCGAGACCCTCCAGAACGTCCGCCCCGGCCCCGCGCCGAGGGTGCGTGCGGCGTCGACCATCACCGGATCGACCGCCTCGAAGGCCGCGATCGCCTGGCGGATGTAGAAGGGGCTGGCCACGAACGCGACGGCCATCACCACGGCCGCCTCGGTGAAGGGGATCGACACGCCCAGGGCGCCGAGTTCGCCGCCGAGCAGGCCGGCGCGCCCGAACGCCGCGAGGAGCGCGATGCCCGCCACCACGGGCGGCATCACCAGGGGCAGCTCGATCAGCGTGATCACCGCCTGCCGGCCGGGAAAGCGGCGTGTCGCGACCAGGTGCGCCGCGGGCGTCCCGACGATGAGGATCAGCGCGCTCGCGATCAGGCTGGTGCGCAGGCTGAGCAGCAGGGCGTCGGTGGCGACGTCGCTGCCCAGCTGCGCCACCATCTCGCCCGGGGGGATCCGGAGGAAGATCGCGAGCACGGGCAGCAGGAGGAAGGCCATCGCCACGGCCGTCATCACCGCCGCCACGACACCGAACACGTGCCTCATCGGGCGGGGGGCACCTCGAAGCCCGCGTCGGTCAGCGCGGCGCGACCGGGTGCTCCGAGCAGCCGCGCGACGTACGCGTCGGCCGCGGCGCGCCGCGGCGTGGCGCTCACCACCGCCACCTCGTACGCGATCACCGGCTGCGCCGCCGCCGGCACCGGGATGGCGCGCACGCGGTCCCCGGCGGCGCGCACGTCGGTGAGGTAGGCGACCCCGGCGTCGGCCTCGGCGAGCGCCACCTTGGCCACCACCGCCCGCACGTCCGTCTCCTCGCTCACCACGTTGGCGAGGGCCGCCTCCATGCCGAGCCGCGACAGCGCGGTGCGTGTGTAGGCGCCGATCGGCACCTCGGGCTCGGCGATGACGAGCTTCACGCCGCGCCGGGCGATGTCGGCGACGCGCCGGATGCCCGCCGGGTTCGAGGCCGGGACGATCACGACGACCCGGTTGGTGGCGAAGACCACCGGTTCGTCCACCAGGCCCGCGTCGTGCAGGGCGCCGGTGTACCTCGGGCTCGCCGACGCGACGACGTCGGCGGGCGCGCCCTGCTCGATCTGGAAGGCGAGCCGGTCGGATCCGCCGGTGCTGAGGCGGGCCCCGGGGTCGACCGCGCGCAGCACCTCGGTGAGCGAGGCGGCGCCGAGGACCGTCGCGGGCTCGTCGTCACCGGCCTCGGCCGAGCCGCCGCAGCCCGCGAGGGCGACGGCCGCGAGGGCGACGGTCGCGGCGCCGAGGGCGGCGCGGAGCACCCGCGCTACCGCTGGACCATGACCGAGGTCGATTTCACCACCGCGCTGACGCTGACGCCGGCTTTCAGGCCGAGCTCCTCGACCGAGTCGCGGGTGATGATCGCGACCACCCGCGAGGGCCCGCTGACGTCGATCTCCACCTTGGCGAGCAGGCCGTCGACGGTCACCTCGGCCACGATGCCGGCCAGCCGGTTGCGCGCGCTGAGCACCTCCCCGCCGCGCTCGCCCCGCAGGCGCTGCACCTCCGACGCCGCCACCACGCGCCGGTTGGAGGCGTCGCGTCCCACCGTCAGCCGGCCCGCCCGGTCCCACCGCCTCAGCGTGTCGAGGCTGATCCCGAGTGCGCGCGCGGCCTCGGCTGCGGTGTACGTCTGCCTAGGCATTGCATGGGTACGATACACCCGGCCGCCGCGACCGCCGCGACCGCGTCCTCTCAAGGGGGCACCCTGGTGCTCCGATGGGTGTCGGGTGAGCAGTCGCCTGCCGCCACGCCCCGTGCTGCTCTGGGCCGCCCTCGCCGCCCCGGGGCTCCTGTTCACCGCCCTCGCGGCGGTCGGGCCCCTCGCGGGGATCACCTGGGTCGAGCCGACGGTGGCCTTCGCCGCGATCGTCGCCATGACGGGGCTCTGCGTGCTGGGCTCGCTCGTCGTCGTGGCGGTCGGATGGCGGCACCGGCTGGCGGAGATCGCGATCCTCGGCGGCGCCCTGACGGTCCAGTCCGTTCTCGCGCTGGTCCACGGCCTCACCGTGCCGGGGGTCCTGTACGGGGCCAACGACGCCACGATGGTCTCGATCTTCGTCTCGGTGCCGGCCGCTCTGGTCGCCGCGCTCCCCCTCGTGCTGCCCCCCGTGCCGGCCTTTCGCGCGGCCGCGCGGAGCTGGCGCACCTGGACCGTGACATCGGTCCTGGTCGGCGCCGGGATCGGATGCGCGCTGCTGGCCCGGCCCCACGCCGTGCCGGCGCCCACCCCCGGCGCGCCCCTGGCCGTGGCGGTCGCCGCGCTCTCCCTCGCGGGGGCGCTGGTGCTCTCGGTGAGGCATCTGCGGCTCTTCCGGATCGGCGGGCGCCGCGCGTCGTTGTGGGCCTCGGTCGGGTTCCTCTACATCGGCCTCTCGACCCTGGTCTGGCTGGGCACCTCTCCCTTCTCGGTGGCGTGGTGGGGCGCGCACGCGGCCGACGGGGCGGGTGTCCTCATGGCGTGTGCGGGTCTGGTGCTGGCCCACCGGCGCGATCGCTCGATCGCGCCGACGCTGGCACCTGTCGTCAACCGCGACCCGCTGGTGGCGCTCGAGCTGGGGCTGACCCCGGTCGTCCACCGCTTCATGGCGGCGCTCGACCAGAAGGACCTCGTCACCCGCGACCACGTGGTCCGGGTCGGCGAGCTCGCGATGCGCGTGGGCCTGCGGGCCGGTCTCGACCCCGGCCGGCTGCGGGCGCTCGGCCTCGCGGCGTTGCTCCACGACATCGGCAAGCTCGATGCGCCGATCGAGATCCTCCAGAAGCCCGGTCCGCTCACCGACGACGAGTTCGAGCGGATGAAGGCCCACACCGTCTGGGGGGCCGAGCTGATGGCGGGCGTTCCGTTGCTCGCACCGGCGGCCGGATTCGTGCGGTGGCATCACGAGCGGGTCGACGGCGGGGGCTACCCGGACGGCCTCAGCGGCGGCCTGATACCCCTCGAGGCCGGCATCGTCAGCGTGTGCGACGCCTGGGACGCGATGACGTTCACCCGGCCGTACCGGCCCGGCATGGCCCCCCAGACCGCGCTGGCGATCCTCCACGAGGGCGCCGGATCGCAGTGGCGCGCCGACG
>LNFM01025208.1_pt1 | contig 10293 bp, 9 predicted proteins | sample 596031 | NCBI WGS metagenome assembly LNFM01 (sample SAMN04254537, study PRJNA301005) | activated carbon metagenome | isolation source: dual media filters at the Ann Arbor, Michigan drinking water treatment plant | place: USA: Ann Arbor | reverse complement strand
AAGGCCACGGAACAGGGGTGGCAGTTCAATTAGGTTTGTGCGGAGATGATCCCGTTACGTTTGCTGTTGACCAGATAGATGCCAAGGTCAATGACATTGCTACCATGAAGAAAATTGTGTTACTGGGATTACATGAAGTATATTTTGACCCCAACGAAGACATCGATTTTTTAATTACAGAAACATTGCCTTTTCACCCGAACGGACTTAGTTTTTTAGCAACACTGAAAAATGGTGACGCTGTTGCAGAAACCTATTACTCTGTTGGTGGTGGTTTTGTAGTGAAAGAAGGAGAGCTGAGTTCATCAAAAGATGCAGTACAATTACCTTTTCCTGTTAATACTGCGGATGATCTGTTACACTGGTGTATTAAAACTGGTATGTCCATCAGCGAAATTGTAATGGAAAATGAAACGTCCTGGCGCAGCGAAAAAGAAACCAGGGATGGTGCATTAAATATCTGGCGGGTGATGAAGGAGTGTATCTATCGTGGTGTGCACACTTCTGGTATACTGCCGGGAGGGTTGAATGTTAAACGACGAGGTGCTGCACTAAATGCCAAATTGGTGGCGGGTAAAACATATTCAGACTACGATTCGTGGCTGAAAGTAATACGCTCCGGTGGCAATGATTTTAAGTACACATTGGATTGGGTAAGTTGTTTTGCGTTAGCAGTAAATGAAGAAAATGCATCCTTTGGCCGGGTGGTTACTGCACCAACCAATGGAGCTGCGGGAGTTATACCTGCAGTGTTACATTATTATATCGCATTTTGTGATGGCAATAAGGAAGAAAAAATCATTCAGTTCTTATTAACCGCTGCTGAAATCGGCAGCATTTTTAAAAAAGGAGCCACACTTTCTGCGGCCATGGGCGGATGCCAGGCAGAAATTGGGGTTTCATCCGCAATGGCAGCAGCCGGGTTAACTGAGTGCATGGGTGGCACACAAAAGCAAGTGATGATGGCTTCTGAAATTGCAATGGAACATCATTTAGGTCTGACTTGCGACCCTATTGGCGGCCTGGTGCAAGTCCCTTGTATAGAAAGAAACACCATGGGAGCTATAAAAGCCATCACCGCTTCTCAATTAGCTTTGCAAAGCACTCCTGATTTTGCAAAAGTGTCGTTGGATGCAGTAATTAAAACCATGTGGGATACGGCCCTCGACATGAATCATAAATATAAAGAGACTGCCGATGGAGGTTTAGCGGTAAATGTTATTTCCGATTCCTGTTATTTCACGTTTATTTTTTTGCTTTAATTGCTTTTAAACAAAAGCAAGTTGTAATTTTAGAATCCCCTGCAAAGCAGAATATTTAAAACAACTAAATCATAGAACAATGGCTACTAAAAAGAAATCAACAAAGAAGGCTGCAAAACCTGCTAAAAAAACAGCAACAAAAAAGTCTGCCAGCCGTGGCGGGAAAGTAATCCGTAAAAAAGCGGCACCCAAAAGAAAGGCAGTAAAGGCAAAACCAGTTGCCAAAAAGAAAGCAACTCCGAAAAAAGCAAAACCTGCAAAAAAGAAAGCGGTGAAAAAGGTCGTAAAGAAAACGGTTAAAAAGGCTGCGAAAAAAGTTGTGAAGAAAGTAGTTAAGAAAGCTGCAAAGAAAAAAGCTGCATCAAAGCCCGTTGCTAAAAAAGTTGCTCCAAAAGCAAAAGCTGTTGCACCTAAACCTAAGCCGGTTGCTAAGAAGCCAGTTGAAGCAAAACCCAAAGCAGTTAAACCAACACCTGCTCCTGTTGTAGTAGAAAGAATAGAAGAAGTATTTGTTAGCCCTGAAGAGACAGTAGTAGTTGAAACTATTGTTTTAGAAGAAGTAACAAATGATGAAGGGTATGATGTGGGAGATGAAGCAATTGCTTCTGATAATGGAGTTGATGAAGAAGATAAAGACGAGGAAGCGTAGGCTGTTTATAATATTTTAAAAGCCGCTTTTTTGAAAGGCGGCTTTTTTTTATGCAAAGAAAATCAGAATGGTTTGCCATGAGTTTGCCTTACTAAATAGCTGACCAAACCCGGAAAAGGTTTTACAAGAGTGATAAATAAATTTGTAAGCCAGTTTCGGCCAAATAATCGTTGAATTCTCCTGCCCATTTTTAAGCGATGTGATTGTTTTTCCATTTCAGCTCTTGTAATAGTGGTTATCAAAAAATAATGCATAAAGCTGGCGGCAATCTTACTGCCGTGTAAAGCCATGCTCATACCATTACCGCAAAGAGGCGTTATCATGCCAGCCGCATCACCCACCATTAAAACATGATTCTCAACTTGTGTTTTTTTGTCAAAACTTATTTGTGAAATAGTAAGTGGTGTAAGAAGTGTGATATTACTTTCAGTGAATATTCTTTTGAGGTGTGGATTTTCGCTTAAAATTTTTTGTTCCATTAGTTTAATATCGCCGTTGCTTCTCTGCAAATTATTGGCCGTTGTTAGATAACATACATTGTAATTATCATCTTCAATTTTTACAATACCGCAATAGCCATTCTTAAAATTGTGAAGAGCAACTGTATCAATAGGAAAATCAGTTTTGATATGATACTTTACACCGATGTAGTTATTTAATTTATTTTTTGCTGCGATAGTAAATGGTCTCTTCCATTTGATATCTATATTACTTCGTTTGCCATAGCTGCCAGCCACCAGCTTTGCCCGGTATTGTTTTAATGAAGTATGAATAGTAAACTGATCTCCGGAAAACACAACATCGTTAACTTTTGAATTTTCCATTACACAAACACCTTCAGCCTTTGCTATTTGTACTAATATATTATCCAGCCTGTATCTGCTAATACCAAAGCCGCCAAGCGGTAAAATGTGTTCCAGTATTTTTCCATTTACGGATGACACCTGGAGTTTGAAAATGATGGGAACTTTTATACTATCCAAATCAACACCCAGATCATTCAGAAAATCCCATGATTCCAGGCTAATATATTCTCCGCAAATTTTGTGAAATGGATATTGCTCTTTTTCAAAGAGGATAACGGAATGGCCTTTTCTTTTAAGTTGAATAGAAAGAGCAAGACCTGCCAGCCCTCCTCCAACAATGCCCACATCATATGTTGTATCAGCTTCCAATCGTTGGGTTTTTGTTTTCGCAAATTACCAGCCAGCGGAAGGCCCATCGCCAGGTGATAGTGTAATTTTTAATTCCGGATTGGAGAAATAATTGTTGCCAGTCCTTTTTTCTAAAACTCCGGGCTACGGACAAGCAGGCATCATTTTTTACCAGGTATGATTTGCTGAAGAATTTTGTAATATACTTGATGAGATAATAAGCCAGCCAATGCCGTTGCAGGTCATTGATGAAAAAGCCGGTACTGCTATTCTGTTGTAACCAACGCAGCATGATTATCAGTTGTTCATTCGTAAAATGATGGCAAAAAAGCGATGAGAAAATGATAGTGGGTTTAGTTTCTCCAAAATTTACTTTCTCATAATCGCTGCATATCCATTGACAGGATAGTTGCGGATATTGTTGTTTCGCAAAAGCGATACATTCAGCATTCATATCAATGCCAATAAAATTAACCTCAATATTGTTTTTTGTACAATATTTATTAATGGCAAAAAGATTATCGCCTCCACCACAACCAATTTCGCAGATAGTAAGCGAAGCTGAATGGGGGTTTAATTTTTTTACTCCTTTCAATGTAATAGCATGCCCGCCGAGTCTAGTATTGATAATATTTAACTCCTTAAGTGTTTGGGCCATGGCATCGAAGGAGATATCATCTCCATCCATTAATTCTTTCTGATAACTGCGTTGTTCTAGATTTATCATGCAGATAAAATAAAGGTTTCCATCGTTAAGCCCGGCCCAAAGGCAGCACCGAAGATGGTATTCTTTTGTTTTTTGTTAAGAGTAGTCATTATTCTTTCTAACACAAACAAAACAGTTGGGGACGACATATTGCCATAATCTTTTAATACATCATAGCAGGGTTGCAATTGCCCATTGGTAAACCCCAAACTTTTATGAACAGCTTCCAGTATTCTTTTACCGCCGGGATGGATACACCATTGCGTAATATCATTTTTATTCAGATTGGCACTTGCCAATGCTTCCTGCACCAGTACATCAAAATCTTCTTCTATCATCTCGGCTACATAACTGCTTAATGTCATTAGAAATCCTTTGGAAGAAAGTTCCCATGCCATATCCTTTTTTCCTTTCAAAGAAACCATTGAATAAAAATTGTCAATGGTTAATCCTTCCTGTTCTTCATTGCCTGAGACTAAAACTGCCGCTGCACCATCTGCAAAAAGCATACTGCTGGTCATATTATCTACGGTATGCTCTTTTTGAAAATGCAGGGTACATAGTTCGGTACAAATTATTAATACGTTTGCTTTTTTATCAGCTTTACAAAATGCGTCTGCAATTTTCAATGCATGGATAGCTGCGTAACAACCCATGAAGTTGACCGAAGTACGGAAAGTAGTGGCGGGTAAGTTTAGTAGTTCCAGTAATTCAAGGTCTAAGCCCGGCGCACTCATGCCCGTACAACTCACGGTAATAAGATGAGTGATTGTATGCTCTTCATATTTTTCAATACACTTATTAATAGCTGCTAAAGAAAGTGGTGCTGCATGTTGCTGGTACCATTGCATCCGTTTTTCCAATTTTGGAAAAGGTTCCAAGTTTTCTGTTGGGGAATAAAATGCCCATTCAGTTGCAGCAGAACTGTAATCGGGAATAACAGAATATCGTGTGTTAATACCCCCTTGCCGGTAGAGGTATTTCAATTTTCGTTTATCCCTTTCATCCAATGCATATACCCGTTGCATAAAATCAAGGATAGCTGATTGCTCATGTTTAAATGCCGGAACGGCTGTGCCAATGGATATTATTTTACTCAAAAAAACCTCCAAGTTAATAGAATGATAAATGCAATGTTTGTACAGGCAGCAGCGATCCAGTTCATTGTCATCGTATTTTTAAAATTAGCGGCTGCATTATTTTTCCGTACTTGAAAAAACCAGTTGATGAAATAAACGATAACGGGAAGAAAAAGGATGCTAACAACCAGTAATTTGTTTATTTCTTTTAAATGGATAAAGAACTGTGCCATAAATAGCCAGGCAAGCAGGTAAACAATTGCACAAAAGACAAAAGTGCCGGTATATCCAAGTTTGTAGCTGATGGTTGCCACACCATCTTCCAAATCTTGTTTGTGCTGATAGATTTGTGTAAGCGGATAAAATCCCCCAATCAGCAATGCACAGATAACCATTCCTTGCCAGGGCACCCATAGAGTGCTATTTGTATTACTGCCATAGTACACTAATGCAAAAGTCAATGCTCCCTGAAATATAATTACCGTGAGGTAGCCAATAACCGGGTACTTTTTTAACCGGATACCACGGTAACTGTATGCTTTAGAAGCACCGATATATAAGACGACTATACCTGCAAATAAAGGACTAATCAAAAAACTAAACAGAATAGCTGCTATATCCAGTACAATTGTAAGTAAAAAGAGTTGACGGGATGGTGGGGGAGGTTTTTCCAATCCGCCAATGCTTTCGGTATCCCTGTCCATATAACTATTGTAGCCATTACTGGCGGGGTAAATTAGTAAGTGCAGTATGAAAAAGATCAGAGCCGCTTTGTTCCAGTTAATAACGGGTACTTGTGATAGAGCAAAAAAATATAATGGTGACAAAAAAACAGAGAAAGGTATCCTGAGTAATTTAATGGTAGATGCGGAAAGCATATTGCCAGCTATGTTTCTTGAAAGGTAGGACGATATATCGTGCAAACATTAAATATTCATTTGGTCGCTTCTAAAACCATTACCTGATATTAGCGAATGTCTGCAACCTACTTTCTTGTAATCATTGTTCCAATCTATTCGAAGTTGACGCCGGTACAGGAACTGTCCGGGGTGCTATATAAAGGGGTACTGTTGCAGGCCTGTTTTGTATTTGTTGCATGTAGTCGGGTGAAGTATTGCCGCCTTCGTAATAGGTGATGATAAGTAATGGACGAAGAAGTTTTTCTTCATTCAATGATGAAGCAAAGGAGAGGCCGGTAAGTGTATTGGTTGCTACAAGGTTGTTTTGGCTGATCATAAAACCTTTATTGCCGTGAAGTATCATATCCATCACCAAAAGTGTAACATTAATTCTGATCTCCTGGTGTTCTCCTTTGATCTTTACCTTTTCTTTGGCAACCGTTGATGTATCTATCATTGGTTGATTATTCCATGCAGTACTTGAATCAGACCAATTTTCAATGATGCGACGTACAACGAGTTTTTCAGTTTCGTCCTTTTTGTTTTCAAAAAAATTGGAGTTGGCTGGGTATAATACCAATTCGGCTAAGGATATTCTGATAGGATCTGTCTTAACTAGCTCAGGTAAATAATCATAGTTAAACTGCAATAGGGAGCGAAATTCCTTTTGACTTTCGTTGTCTTTCACAATTGCGGCAACAAGAAAGGGTGATTTCTCACCTACTTGTTCATTGGCATTTGATACCATAATTGTTTTTGCAGGAAAATCACTTCTGAGTGTTAATTGTTTGTAGCCAGTATAGGTCTGTGACACACCGGCGTTCGTAAATAATAGGATGAACAAGAAAGTTGCGATAAGGTGTTGGCGCAAGTTCATAGCAGAATTATTTGAGTTAAGATACTACTTTTCTTGCGGAAACTAATAAAGCGAAATAGTTAAGCTAGTTTAACAAAGGATTAGATTCTATTTCATTCTGGTCAATAGAACTATAATTCCTGATTTCATTATACAGCGTATCTCTTTCTACCGGTTCTCTTTTAGCCTGTTTGATCAATGTAACTAATTCGGCAGTTGACATGGACGGTGTTTGTTCTTCAGATCCGGCCATACTGTAAATTTTTGTAGTATCATCAATAGTTCCGTCAATATCATCTACACCAAAAGAAAGAGAGAGTTGTGCATTTTGTCTTCCCAGCATTGGCCAGTAGGCTTTCAGGTGAGGGAAATTGTCTAAATAAATTCTTGAAATAGCATAGGTCCGCATATCTTCCACCACACTGCTTTCAGCAATATTGCTCATATCATTATCCTTATTGCGAAACTTGAGTGGAATAAAAGTATTGAAGCCGCTGGTTTTATCCTGCAAATCTCTTAACCTTTTCATGTGGTCAATTCGATGTTCATATTTTTCTACATGACCAAATAGCATCGTAGCGTTGGAGTATAATCCCAGTTTATGTGCCGTTTCATGTATCAATAACCAGCCATCGCCATCCACTTTATCAGCACAAATTTTTTCTCTTATTTCGGGATGAAAAATTTCTGCGCCGCCACCCGGAATACTATCCAGCCCGGCTTCAATTAAAAATTTCAATCCTTCTTCAACACTCACTTTTGCCTTGCGGAACATATAATCATATTCCACCGCTGTAAATGCTTTGATATGTAAACCCGGACGATGTGCTTTAATAGCTTTCAACAAGTCAGCAAAAAACTTCAGATCCATTTTTGGATGAACACCACCCACAATATGTACTTCTGTAATGGGTTTGCCATCATATTTTTTTACAATGTGCAGCATTTGCTCAATACTCATTTCCCAGCCTTCTTCCCGTTGAGCATAGATTTTGCTGTAGGCGCAAAAATTACAACTGAACACACATACATTCGTAGGCTCAATATGGAAATTGCGGTTGAAGTAAACTTTGTCGCCATTTTTTCTTATCCGTACTTCGTTGGCAAGACTGCCCACAAAACCCAGGCTTCCTTTTTCAAAAAGCAATCCGGCTTTTACTTTATCAGCTATCGCTTTCAGGTCGGCGGAAATATCGGTGGTTGCTATCATAGATTTTATAACAATTAACTGGCGGCAAAGTTACGATTCAGCGGCCTATTTATTAAACAGTAAAATCCTTATCTTCCCTACTTATTGTTTTAAATAAAGCAAAAAAGCTTATGAATATTAAAATAAGACTCACTATTGTTAGCTTTTTACAGTTTTTTGTATGGGGTGCCTGGTTAATTACAATCGGTACGTATTTTTTTACTAACAAGATGGGAACCGGTGTTCAGTTCGGGGCTATTTTTTCTACACTGGCCCTTTCATCTTTAATTATGCCGGCCTTAACGGGTATCCTGGCCGATAAATGGATTAATGCGGAAAGACTATATGGCATTCTACATATTTTGTATGGAGCCATTTTATTTTATGTGCCGCAGGTAAAAGATGCCAATACTTTGTACTATGTAATCTTCGCAGCTATGTTGTGCTATATGCCAACTATATCACTTTCTAATTCTATTGCTTATACTATTTTAAAGAATAATAAATATGATGTTGTAAAAGTGTTTCCTCCCATCCGGGTTTGGGGAACTATAGGCTTTATTGCGGCCATGTGGATTACAAACCTTACAGGTAGTAAAGCTAATGCGAACCAATTTCTGATAGCAGCCGTTATGGCCATTGCATTAGGTATTTATTCTTTTACATTACCTAAATGCCCACCACAGAAATCTATTTCAAAAAATGCTTCCATTATGGAGCAGTTGGGTTTAAATGCATTTAAACTGTTTGCAAATTATAAGATGGCCTTGTTCTTCCTGTTTTCAATGTTTTTAGGAGCGGCTTTACAACTTACCAATATGTATGGCGATTCATTCCTGGATGATTTTAAGAAGATACCTGAGTATGCCAATTCTTTTGTAGTTAAGTATTCAACCATTATTTTGTCTATTTCTCAAATATCTGAAACTGTATTTATTCTTGCTATTCCTTTCTTTTTAAAGAGATTTGGTATTAAACAAGTAATGTTGTTTTCAATGGTAGCATGGGTATTGCGATTTGCGTTATTTGCCTATGGCGACCCGGCTGGAGGGTTGTGGATGATAATTCTTTCTTGTATTGTTTATGGAATGGCATTCGACTTCTTTAATATTTCAGGTTCATTGTTTGTTGAAACAACTACTGATAGTACTATCCGATCCAGTGCGCAGGGATTGTTTATGATGATGACAAACGGAGTGGGGGCTTTTTTAGGGAGTAAAGTGAGCGGATATGTAATTGATAAATATTACACAACTCCCGGTGGAGATAAAGAATGGTATGGCATCTGGCTTAGCTTTGCTATTTATGCGTTGGTTATCGCTATTCTTTTCTTACTATTCTTCCGGCATAAGCATAACCCAAAAGAGGTGCACAATTTACAACATTAAAATAATTCATATTACTTTTTTACGACCAATAATGAACAATAAGTTCCTTCTTGTCATTTAACCTGCATGGTTTATTTTCGGGCATGGCTTTATTAACTGTAACTGGTATTGGCAAGAAAGAAAATGATGTTTTTACAGTAAAGGATATACACTTCACTCAACATGCCGGTCAAAAAATTGCGATAGCCGGCGAAACAGGTTCCGGCAAAACAACGCTGCTTAAAATGATCGCCGGTTTATTACAACCCGATGAAGGAGCTGTTTATTTTGAAGGCGAAAGAGTTTTAGGGCCATTTGAAAAATTAATTCCCGGTCATCCTGCAATAGCTTATCTCAGTCAGCATTTTGAACTCCGTAACAATTACCGGGTAGAAGAAGAACTGGAGAGTAAAAATTTATTGACGGATGAAGAGGCCAAAAAGATTTACAGTATTTGTAATATTCAACATCTGCTAAAAAGAAAAACGAACGAACTTTCCGGCGGTGAAAGGCAGCGCATTGTTTTAGCAAGATTGCTTACCACTTCTCCAAAATTGTTAGTGCTGGATGAGCCTTTTTCCAATCTTGATTTAGCACAAAAGAATAATATTAAATCAGTGTTGTTGGATGTAGGTTCGAAATTAGGAACCAGTTGTATCATGGTATCGCATGATGCGGCGGATACACTATCCTGGGCCGATACAATAATAGTTATAAGAGGAGGGGAGATAGTTCAGCAGGGAACAGCACATGAGATTTATAACAATCCTGTTGATGAATATTGTGCAGGATTGTTTGGCGAGTATAATTTGTTAAGTAAAGAAAATGCAGCAGCATTTAAAGTTGATCAACAGCAATTAATAAAACGGCCAGAACAATTCAGAATTGTTGCTGAAACTACTTCAGCCGTAATAGCAATTGTTCAAGCTGTTTATTTTTTCGGAAGCTATTATAGTATTGATGTATTGGTAAATGATCAACTTCTACGGGTAAGAACCCACCATGATAAGTTCAAAAACGGCGAAACGATTTATCTGGCCATCAAATAATTACTTAGCTGTTATATCCTCTTTCTCATACGGCCCTTTGAATTTTGTTGGATCAATTGCAAAGTGGCGGGTATAGATATTTG
>LNFM01013642.1_pt1 | contig 10293 bp, 10 predicted proteins | sample 596031 | NCBI WGS metagenome assembly LNFM01 (sample SAMN04254537, study PRJNA301005) | activated carbon metagenome | isolation source: dual media filters at the Ann Arbor, Michigan drinking water treatment plant | place: USA: Ann Arbor | reverse complement strand
GCTCGCTTGTCGTGGATGAGGATGAGATCGTGGAACAGCCCATCGTGTCCGGCATCGCCTATTCGCGGGACGAGGCCAAGGTGACGCTCCGCCGCGTGCCGGACCGCCCCGGCATCGCGGCCTCCGTCTTCGGCCCGCTTTCGGCCGCCAATGTGAATGTGGACATGATCGTGCAGAACATCGGCGACGATGGCAGCACGGACATGACCTTCACCCTCGGCCGGTCCGACCTGCCGCGGGCGCGCGACCTGCTGGAGAAGCAGCAGCCGACCATCGGCTTCGAGGCGCTGATCGCCGACCCCGACGTGGCCAAGATCTCGGTCGTCGGCATCGGCATGCGGACCCATGCCGGCGTGGCGTCGACCATGTTCAAGACGCTGTCGGAGAAGGGCATCAACATCCAGGTGATCTCGACCAGCGAGATCAAGGTGAGCGTGCTGGTGGCGGCCGACTATACCGAACTGGCCGTTCGCGCCCTGCACACCGCCTATGGCCTGGACGGCCCCGAACCCGCCCGCCGCGGCGAGGGCTGAGACGATGGACACGCTGACCCCCGCCGTGGCGGCCCACGCCCCGCCTGCCGAATCCCTGGCGGCCCTGGATGCGCTGATGGCGCGCGGCGCCGAATTCTTCGGCAGCCGCTACGCCATCATGGGCGGCGCCATGTCCTGGGTCAGTGAGCGCAACCTGGTGGCCGCGCTGTCCAATGCCGGCGCCTTCGGCGTGATCGCCTGCGGCGCGATGGAGCCCGACCGGCTGGCGCAGGAAATCGTCGCCACCCAGGCGCTGACCCAGAAGCCGTTCGGCGTGAACCTGATCACGATGCACCCGCGGCTGGACCAGCTCGTCCAGACCTGCATCGACCACAAGGTGGGGCACATCGTCTTCGCCGGCGGCATCCCGCCAGGCTCCGCCATCAAGGCCGCGAAGGATGGCGGCGCCAAGGTGGTGTGCTTCGCCCCCGCCCTCGCCTTGGCCAAGAAGCTGGTGCGGTCGGGCGCCGATGCGCTGGTGATCGAGGGCAGCGAGGCCGGCGGGCATATCGGCCCGGTGTCGCTGACCGTGCTGGCGCAGGAGATCCTGCCGCATATCCGCGACGTCCCGGTTTTCGTCGCCGGCGGCATCGGCCGGGGCGAGGCGATCCTGTCCTATCTGGAGATGGGCGCGGCCGGCGCGCAGCTCGGCACCCGCTTCGTCTGCGCCAGTGAATCAATCGCACACGAAAATTTCAAGAAGGCCTTCATCCGCGGCGCTGCGCGGGATGCGCTGCCGACCATCCAGCTCGATGAACGCTTTCCCGTGATCCCGGTGCGCGCGTTGCAGAATGGCGGGACCAAGCGATTCCTGGAGCACCAGGCGGAAACGATTCGCCGTTTTCTGGCCGGAGAGGTGGAGAAAGGCGCGGCGCAGCTTGAGATCGAGCATTTCTGGGCCGGTGCGCTGCGGCGTGCGGTGGTCGATGGCGATGTGGAGAATGGATCGCTGATGGCCGGGCAGAGCGTCGGCCTCGTCACGCGCGAACAGCCGGTGGCCGAGATCGTCCAGGAACTTGTCACGCAGGCGGCCATGGCGCTGGCGGCGCGGCGCGGCTAGGACCGCGCCGCCGGAAATTCCGCGCGGCATGCGCCGGAATCGGTTTACGGGCCGAGTGGCCCCGCGGTAGGTGTGACAACCGTGGCTTATGACCTGAAACGCACCCAGCGACACACCGAAACGGGCGGCACCGAGGCCGCACGCGTGGGAGAGGAGCTGCGCGATTCGCGCCTCGCTCTCGGCCTGTCGGTGGAGGAGATGGCGCAGCGTCTGCGCATCCGCCGCCCCTATCTGGAAGCGCTGGAGGAAGGCCGCATCGCCGACCTGCCCGGCCCGGCCTATGCGGTGGGCTTCGTGCGCGCCTACTCCGTGGCGCTGGGCCTCGATGCGGATGAGATGGTGCGGCGCTTCCGTGACCTGTCCGGCGCGGCGGTGAACCGCAAGACCAATTTGGTCTTCCCGGAACCGGTGCCGGAACGCGGGATGCCGGCCGGCGCCGTGGTGGTGGTGGGCGCGGTGCTGGCGATTGGCGCCTATGTCGCCTGGTACAATATCTCCGGCACCGGCAACCGCACGGTGGACATGGTGCCGCCGGTGCCGCAGCGGCTGGAAGCCGCGGCGGAGCAGGGCCGCAACCAGCTCCCCGGCCGTGATGCCGCGCGCCCCGCAGCACCCGCGGTGGGCACCCTGCCGCTGGCGGCGCTGCCGCCACCCGGCGGCCTGGCGGCGGCGGGCGGCTCCAGCGCCAATACCTCGGCCCAGGCTGCCACCGTGCCCGCCGCCAACCTGCCCGCTGCGCCGCTGCCCGCCGCGCAGGCAGGGCTGTCATCCATGGTGCCGCCGGCACCGGTGAGCGCCGCAGCAGGGACCCCGCCGCCAGCCGCTTCGGTGCAGATTCCTGGCCTGCCGGAGGGCACCCGCGTGGCGCTGCGCGCCAAGGTGGATGGGCCGGATGGCGCCTGGGTGCATGTGCGCGACCAGCGTTCGGGCCAGGTGCTGGTCAACCGCGTGCTGCGGCCCGGCGAATCCTGGGCCGTGCCGGCGCGCGACAACCTGCTGCTGGATACCGGCCGGGCGCAGGGCCTGGATATCGTCGTCGACGGCGCGTTGTCGGAGGTGCTGGAAGGCCAGGTCGGCGTCCGGCGGAATATCCCGCTCACGCCCGACCGTCTGCGGGAACGCCCGAACGGCCCCACGGCCGCGGCCCTTCCGGGGCGCTGACGGCGCCAGCCCCGCGCCCGCCTTCCCCCTGCCGGCCTTTCCCCTGCCGGCCTTCCCCCTGTGAGAATTGCCCCCGGCACCCTATGCTGAAGGGGCACGCCCACGGCAGAGATCAGGGAAACCCATGTCCTACCGCCCCTACCAGGAGATCACTCGCCGCAAGTCGCGGCTGATCCATGTCGGCCGGGTGCCGGTGGGGGCCGGCAACCCGATCACCATCCAGACCATGACCAACACGCCGACCGAGGATGCGGCGGCCACCATTGCGCAGATCCGCAAATCCGAGCTGGCCGGGGTGGATATCGTCCGCGTCTCCGTCCCCACCGAGGAAGCCACCGCCGCGCTGGCCGAGATCGTGCGGGAGGTGAATGTCCCGATCGTCGCCGATGTGCATTTCCACTATCGCCGCGCCATCGAGGCCGCCCAGGCCGGCGCCGCCTGCCTGCGGATCAACCCGGGCAATATCGGCAGCAAGGAACGGGTGAAGGAGGTGGTGAAGGCCGCGCGCGACCATGGCTGCTCCATCCGCATCGGCGTGAATGCGGGATCGCTGGAAAAGCACCTGCTGGAAAAATACGGGGAGCCGAACCCGGAGGCGCTGGTGGAATCCGCCCTTTGGCACGCCGACCACCTGCTGCAGGAAGGCTTCGACCAGTTCAAGATCAGCGTGAAGGCGAGTGACGTCTTCCTGGCGGTTGCCGCCTATCAGCAATTGGCCGACGCCTGCGACCACCCGCTGCATATCGGCATCACCGAGGCCGGCGGGCGACGGGCGGGGACGGTGAAGTCCGCCATCGGGCTGGGGTCCCTGCTCTGGGCCGGCATTGGCGACACGCTGCGGGTTTCGCTGAGCGCGGAGCCGGAGGAGGAGGTGGCGGTGGGCTGGGACCTGCTGAAATCGCTGCATATCCGGCATCGCGGCGTGAAGGTCATCTCCTGCCCCTCCTGCGCCCGGCAGGGCTTCGACGTGATCCGCACGGTGGAGAAGCTGGAGGACAGGCTGGCGCATATCGACCAGCCGATCAGCCTCTCCATCATCGGCTGCGTGGTGAACGGGCCGGGGGAGGCGCTGATGACCGATATCGGCCTGACCGGCGGCGGCGCCGGCACGCACATGGTCTATGGCATGGGCAAGACCAGCCATACGGTGAAGACCGAGGAGATGGTGGAGCACATCGTGCAGCTGGTGGAGACGCGGGCGGCCGCGATGAAGGCGGCGAAGGATGCGGAGGCCGCGGCGGCGGCCGAGACGGCGCAGGCGGCAGAGTAGCGCCATGCACCCCTCGGTCCTCGCGCACAAGGCGGAGATCGCGGCGCTGTGCCGGCGCTTTGGCGTGACGCGGCTGGAGGTTTTCGGCTCCGCCGCGCGGGGGGAGGATTTCGACCCACAGCGCAGCGATGTGGACCTGCTGGTGCAGTTCACGCCCGAGGCGCGGTTCGACTTCGCCAATTTCGCGGATCTGAAGGACGCCCTCGAGGCCCTGTTCGGTCGCCGGGTGGACCTGATCGACCGGCCTGCGATCGAGAAGAGCCAGAATGCGCACCGGCGTGGCCGCATCCTGGGCGATGCCCAACTGCTGTTTGCCGCGTGACTCGCGCGCCGCGCGACGATGCAGCCTTGCTGCGAGATATCCTGAAGTCAGCCGAGTCCGCGCTGCGCTTCGCGGAAGGTCTGGACGAGGGGGCTTTCCTCGGCAGCGATTTGCACCAGCAGGCCATCATCCGGACCATCGGCATCGTCGGCGAGGCAGCCTGGCGGATGACGCCCGGCTTCAAGGCCGCCCATCCGGATGTACCGTGGCAGGCCATGGCGGGCATGCGGCACCGGATCGTGCATGACTATGCCGATGTGGATCTCGACCTGGTTTGGCGGGTGGTGGTGCACGAATTGCCACCCCTGGTCTCCCGCCTGCGCCCCCTGGTCCCGCAGGATGAAGGCGCCTGAGGCGCCAGCCTCTTGCCGCCGCACGCGCGGCGTTCTACCCGCCACGCCATGGCAAACCCTCCGCTCCAGCCCGTCCGCGGCACCCGTGACCTGATCGGCGAGGATTTTCGCGCGCATCACCACGTGATCTCGGCCGCGCGGCGCATCACCGCGCTCTATGGCTATGAGGAATGGGCGACGCCGATCTTCGAGGCCACCGGCGTCTTCGCCCGCAGCCTGGGCGAGACCTCGGACGTCGTCTCCAAGGAGATGTATTCCTTCGAGGATCGCGGCGGCGATTCCATCACGCTGCGGCCGGAAAACACCGCGGGCATCTGCCGCGCTCTGGTCTCCAACGGGCTCACCCAGTCCAACCTGCCGCGCAAAGTGTTCTACGCCGGCCCGATGTTCCGCTACGAGCGCCCGCAGAAGGGCCGCTACCGCCAGTTCCACCAGATCGGCGCCGAGGTGCTGGGGGCGGCGGAGCCGCTGGCGGATGCGGAGGTGATCGCGGCCGGCTGGCACATCCTGTGCGAACTCGGCATCAGCGAAGGCGTGGTGCTGGAGATCAACACGCTGGGCGATGCGGAAAGCCGCGATGCCTATCGTGCCGCGCTGGTGGCCCATTTCACGGCGCATCAGGACAGCCTCTCGGCCGACAGCAAGCTGCGGCTTGAGAAGAACCCGATGCGCATCCTGGACAGCAAGGATGAGGGCGACCGGCGCATCGTCGCCACCGCGCCGACCATCGAGCCTTTCCTGACCGAAAAGGCCTCGGCCTTCTTCGAGGCGGTGTTGCAGCACCTGGACACCCTGGGCGTGCCGACCCGGAAAAACCCCCGGATCGTGCGCGGGCTGGACTATTACAGCCACACCGCCTTCGAATTCGTCACGGACCGCCTCGGCGCCCAGGGCACCGTGATGGCGGGCGGCCGCTATGATGGGCTGGTCGAGGAAATGGGCGGCCCGGCCACCCCCTGCGTCGGCTGGGCGGCGGGGGTGGAGCGGCTGTCCATGCTGCTCGCCGCGACACCGCCGGCCCCGCGGCCGGTCGCGGTGATTCCGGTGGGGGAGGCGCAGGAGGCCGCGGCGCTCGGTCTGTTGCAGGACCTGCGGCGCGCCGGCATCCCGGCCGAGATCGCCTATAAGGGCAATCTCAAGCGGCGGATGGAGCGTGCCAACAAGCTCTCGGCCCGCGCTGCGCTGATCCTGGGCGAGGATGAGGTGGCGCAGGGCGTGGTGCAGCTGCGCGACCTCGACGCCGGCAGCCAGGCCACGGTGCCGCTGGCCGAGGCGGTCAGCCGCCTTTCGGCATGAGCCTCCCGCAAAAACTCGACCGGTTGCTGAGCCGGGCGGATGAGGTGCGGCACGCGCTGAACACCGCCGATGGCGCGCAGGTCGGCGCGCTGTCCAAGGAATTGTCGGAACTCGAACCGCTGGTGGAGAAGGTCTCCGCCTATCGCGCGGCCGAGCGCGCGCGCGACGAGGCGGAGGCCATGCTGTCGGACCCGGATATGCGCGAGCTGGCGGAGCCGGAATTCTACGCGCTGCGGGACAGCCTGCCGCAGCTGGAGCGCGAGATCCGCCTGATGCTGCTGCCCCGCGATGCGGCCGACAGCCGCAGCGCGATCCTGGAAATCCGCCCCGCCGCCGGCGGCGACGAGGCGGCGCTGTTCGCGGCGGAGCTGTTCGGCGCCTATCAGCGCTATGCCGCGACCCAGGGCTGGCGCTTCGAGATTCTGGACTACGACGCCAGCGACCTCGGCGGGGTGAAGGGCGCGACGGCCGGCATCGAGGGCCGCGGCGTCTTCGCCAAGCTGAAGTTCGAATCCGGCGTGCACCGGGTGCAGCGGGTGCCGGCGACGGAAACCCAAGGGCGCATCCACACCTCCACCGTCACCGTCGCCGTGCTGCCCGAAGCCGAGGAGGTGGATGTTCACATCAATGAGGGCGATCTGCGGATCGACACCTACCGCGCCTCCGGCGCCGGCGGGCAGCATGTGAACAAGACCGACAGCGCCGTCCGCATCACCCACATCCCCTCCGGCGTGGTGGTGGCGATGCAGGAGGAGAAGTCGCAGCACAAGAACAAGGCAAAGGCCATGAAGGTGCTGCGCGCCCGGCTGTATGAGGCCGAACGCGCCCGCGTCGCCGGTGTGCGGGCCGCGGACCGCAAGGGCCAGGTCGGCACCGGCGATCGCAGCGAACGCATCCGCACCTATAACTTCCCCCAGGGCCGCGTGACGGACCACCGCATCGGCCTGACGCTGCACAAGATCGACCGCGTGATGCTGGGCGAATTCGAAGACATCATCGGCGCCCTGACCGCGGAGGATGAGGCCGCCCGCCTGGCCGCCGAGGGCGAATGACCGGCTGCGAACCCGGCGAGACCGTTGGCGCCTTCCTGTGCCAGGCCGGCCAGGTCCTGCGGGCGGCCGCCATCGAAAGCCCCCGCCTGGAGGCCCGGCTGCTGCTGGGCCACGCCATGGGCGTGACGCCCGAGCAGCTTCTGCGCGACTCCCGCGAAAAAGTGCCGCCCGAGGCGGTGGCCCGCTTCGGCACGGCGCTGGCCGCGCGGCTGGCGCAGGTGCCGATGGCGCATATCCTCGGCCGGCAGGGCTTCTGGACCCTGGACCTGGCGGTATCGCCCGCCACGTTGATCCCCCGCCCCGATTCCGAATCCCTGGTCGAGGCGGCGCTGGAGGCCCTGCCGGACATCCAGGCGCCGCTGCGGGTGCTGGACCTCGGCACCGGCACGGGCTGCCTGCTGCTGGCGGTGCTGGCCGAATGCCCGGCCGCCTTTGGCATCGGCGTGGATCGTGCGCCGGCGGCGGCGGCGCTGGCGGCCCGCAATGCGCGGGAGAATGGCCTGGCCGATCGCGCCGCCTTCCTGGCCGGGGACTGGGCTATGGCGCTGGAGGCCCGCTTCGACCTGGTGCTGTCCAACCCGCCCTATATCGAATCGGCCGCCATTCCCGGCCTGATGCCGGAGGTGGCGCGCCATGAGCCGGGGCTGGCGCTGGATGGCGGGGCGGATGGGCTGGTGGCCTACCGGGCGCTTGCCGCCACCCTGCCGCGTCTGCTGGCGCCGGGTGGCATCGCGGTGCTGGAACTCGGCCAGGGGCAGCGCGCGGCGGTGGAATCCCTGGCGCTGGAGGCGGGGCTTGTGCTGCGCGGATGCCGAAAAGATCTCGGCGGCGTCGAGCGCGCACTAATTCTTGCAAAAAAACCGTTTGGCGGTCCGGCTGCGTGGGATTAAGTTGCTCCGGCGGAGAGGGGCATGGCCCCCCACCGCCGGCAGAAGCGGCCGGGCGAGCGCGATGAAAGGGGGCCGGTTTGGTCCCCGTCGCATGAAGGCCTGCCGCGACGACGCAACCCGATAATCCCGCGTTCCCGGCAGGGTCTTCCCCTGATCCGGCGGCGCGATTGCGAGACGGCGAACGCCATACCGATGAACATGAAACGCATGCGCGGCCGTGGCGGCAATCGCCATGGGGGCGGGGGCGGCGGCGGCGGTGGGCCGTATCGCCAGAGTGGCGGCGGCGGGGGCGGCGGCGGAGGTGGTGGCGGTGGCCACCAGCCGATGAACCGCAACCACATCTTCGACAGCAACGGCCCGGATATGCGCCTGCGCGGCACCGCGCAGCAGCTGTTCGAGAAATACCTGCAGCTGGGCCGCGACGCGACCGGCGCCAGCGACCGGGTGATGGCGGAAAGCTACTTCCAGCACGCCGAGCACTATTTCCGCATCCTGAACGCCATGAGCCAGGCGCAGCAGCAGCAGGGCGGCCAGCCCTATCCGCCGCAGCGCCGCTACCAGGGCCAGGACCAGGAAGGTGGGGAACAGGCCTCGTCCGAACAGGGTGAAGGTGCGGTCGCCATGGCCCAGTCCACCCCCTATGCGCACCAGAACGGCAATGGCCAGGACCGCGATCAGGACCAGGGCCGCGACAGGGACCGTGATCGGGACCGCGATCGGGACCGTGACCGCGATCGGGACGATGCCGGGCCGGAGCAGCGCGACGACCGCGACGACTGAGTAAGGGGCCGATGGGCAGACGGCCGGGCGCGCAATGGCGCCCGGCCTTTCAGCCCAGCAATTCGGCCTGCACGGGCCCCACCGCATCGCCCAGCGCGACGCGCCCACCGGCCACAACCTCCGCATAGATGCCGAGATCGGCGTGGCCATAGGCCTCCCGCAGCCATTTCGGCGGCTTGGCGTCGCGTTCGGCCGTCGCCGGGTTCACCTCCGTCGCCGCGCAGCGCTGGGTGCGCTTGAACACGCGCAGCCTTGCGCCGCCCAGCAGGATCTCGCGGCCCATCCAGTCGAATTCGGAAAAGGGCGCGGCGCCGGAAAACAGGATGTTGGCGCGGAAGCGCAGCGGGTCCAGCGCCATGCCGAAGCGGGTGCCGAGCGCCTCGACCGAGGCCAGGCCGATGATCGACACCGCCTTGGCGGCGATATCCGTGAAGGCATGGCCCGGGGCTTTCGCGAAGCGCAGCGCGCCGCGCGCCTCCGGCCCCAGATAATCCGTCATCCAGGCCGCGGCGGCGTCTTGGCCCGCCGGCGTGTCGATCGCCGCCTCCAGGCTCTCCATCCCCTCGGCCCGCAGCAGCAGGGTGTGGCTTGCCGGGTCGTAGGTGGAGCGGATGGCGGCGACGCGCGCATTCGCCATCAGGCAGGCGAAATGCCGTTTCTGGAGCCAGACGGGGGCGGCCGGGTCGAAGGGGCTGTCGCCCTGGGCGAAGGCGAAGCGCCGGTCCTCCGGCAGGCCCTGGCCGGGCGCCAGCGCCACCGCCTGCATTTCCTCCGCCGACAGACCCTTCACCGGGTAGCGGGAGATCCGTTCAACACGCATGCATCACCCCTTGAAGCGCTGCGTCCCCGCTTACCACATCAACGCAAGAAGCGACTTCCCCGCTGCCCGATCGGGGGCGGGGGGCGCCCCAGTCCGCTCACGAGAGGGACATCAGGATGGACATCGAGAAATTCACCGACCGCGCCCGCGGCTTCCTGCAATCCGCGCAGACCATCGCAATCCGCGAATTCCACCAGCGGGTTACGCCCGAACATCTGCTGAAGGCGCTGCTCGATGATGAGCAGGGCGCGGCCGCCGGGCTGATCCGTGCGGCGGGTGGCGACCCGGGCGTGGCCAAGCAATCCGTGGATGCGGAAATCACCCGCCAGCCCAAGGTGCAGGGCGCCGGCGCCGGCCAGCCGCAATTCACGCCGGACATCGTCCGCGTGCTGGATGCCGCCCAGCAGGCCGCGTCCAAGGCGGGCGATGCCTTCGTGGCGCAGGACCGCCTGCTGGTGGCCCTGGCCGCCAGCGAGGGCCAGGCCGGCCGTGCGCTGCGCGCCGCCAATGCGGATGCGACGAAGCTGGAAGCCGCCATCGCCACCTTGCGAAAGGGCCGCACGGTGGACAGCCAGAACGCCGAGAACCAGTTCGACGCGCTGAAGAAATACGCCCGCGACCTGACCGCGCTGGCGCAGGAAGGCAAGCTGGACCCGGTGATCGGCCGCGACGAGGAAATCCGCCGCACCATCCAGGTCCTCGCCCGCCGCACCAAGAACAACCCGGTGCTGATCGGCGAGCCCGGCGTCGGCAAGA
>LNFM01013641.1_pt1 | contig 10294 bp, 8 predicted proteins | sample 596031 | NCBI WGS metagenome assembly LNFM01 (sample SAMN04254537, study PRJNA301005) | activated carbon metagenome | isolation source: dual media filters at the Ann Arbor, Michigan drinking water treatment plant | place: USA: Ann Arbor | reverse complement strand
CCCACGCCGTGCTCCCGATCATGCGCCAGCAGGGCGACGGCCAGCTCATCCACACCTCGTCCATGGCCGGCCGCAACATCGGCATGGTCTCGGGTCCGATTTACACCGCCGCCAAGCACGGCGTCGTCGCCATGAGCCACACCATCAACCTCGAGGAGTGCGTGAACGGCATCCGCTCGACCGTCATTCTGCCCGGCGAGGTCGCCACCGAGATCATGCAGTTCCGCGATCCGCCGGAGTTGCCCGAGACGCTGGCGAAAATGGTCCAGCCCGAGGACATGGGCACCGTTGTCGCCTTCGTGGCCAAGCAACCGCCGCACGTTTGCGTCAACGAGATGTGGGTCACCCCCACCCACAACCGCGGTTACATCGCCATGGTCAAAGGCCGCCAGGCTCAATGGGACGAAGCCCGCGCCAAAGGCGGGAAGGGGTAAGCGCGGGGGCGAAGCTCCGCCCCGCCCGCGAGGCCGTCATCGGGCAAGTCGTCCAAGGCCTGCCCAGGGTTTTGAGGGGACCTCGGCGTCATGCCCGCGAACTCGGGGACCCGCGTCGGCGTCCGAGACGGGCCACATCCACCGCATCCCACTCGCCCTCCCCGTGCTCCCCCGCTACAGTCCGCCCACCACGCGCATCACCATGCCTCACAACACGCCCGAGGGAACACCCATGACTGCCGCCCCCCACACCGCCGCGCTCCTGGCAAAACTCGCGGAGTTCGACACCCCCACCATCTGCAACGCCCTCGAGATCGTGGCGCCCGAACGCCGCCTGACCGGCTTCACGACGAAGCCGCTCGTCTGCCCGTTCCCGGATCTCGCCCCCATCGTCGGCTACGCCCGCACGGCGACGGTCCGCGCCAGCCACGCTCATGAACTGTCCGGCAAACCAGCCCGCGACCAGCGCCTCGCCTACTACGAGTACATCGCCTCGAAGCCCGCCCCGACCATCACCTGCATCCAGGATCTCGACGGCCACGATGTCGGCTTCGGCGCCTTCTGGGGCGAGGTCCAGTCGACCGTGCACAAGGCGCTGGGCTCGCTGGGCGTCATTACCGACGGCTGCATTCGCGACATCCCAGCCTGGGCACCCGGCTTCCAGGCGCTTGCCGGCTCCATCGCGCCCAGCCACGGCTTCACCCACCTCGCCGGCTTTGGCCAGGAGATCCGCATCCACGGCATGTTGGTGCGCCACGGCGACCTGATCCACGCCGACCGCCACGGCGCCGTCGTCATCCCGGCCGCCGCCGCCGAGAAGATCCCCGCCGCCTGCGATCTGCTGACCCGCAAAGAGGCCGCGATCCTCGACAAGGCCAGGAAGCCCGGCTTCACGGTCGCGGACCTGAAGAAAGCCTTCGAGGAGCAGGACGACATCCACTAACCCGCAAAAATGGCCCCGACGGATATCTCCAGCGGGGCCACGCCTCATGACATGCGGATCAAGTCGTCTCAGCGGGAAAGATAAGGGCAGAGCTGCCGCGACCCGCCGCCATACGGCTGGAAGGTGCCGTCGCTCCAGCGGAACGAGTTGTATCTGTTGTCACACCGCTGCCAGGCATCACCGTACCCGCTCTGCGAAGCGACGATCGACCCACCGATGATGGCACTCGCGATGCCGCCTACGATCGCCGGCCCATAGCCGTACTGCCTGTAGCCGTATCCGCGCCGGTTGCCCCAGTGCCCCTGGCGCCAGCCGCCGCGGCCCCAGTAACGCCCGCCATGCCGGCCGCCGCGCCAGTGGTGTCCTCGGTACTGGACCTGCTCGGCTTTTCCACCACCATGCGATCCCGCCAAAGCCGGTGCCTGCACAGCGCTATTCATGCTCGCCGGTGAGACCGGAGCCGCCGTCGCCGGCAAAGCAAAGGCCGCCGCCGAAGCAATTGCCGCGAACGCCGTGACGACGCTCATGCGCCGGGTCGGAAATACAGTCATGTCGCTCCTTTCTGCCGGAGCGATCGCGACCACCCGATGCAGCCAGCACACTCCGATCATCTGCGTTGATGCTTGGGCAACGTCGAAAGGCGCCATGGGTTCCGCCGCGTTTGGAGTTGGAAGGCTCAGCCTCGCACCCGCCCCAAGGCCCGTAGGCCGTCCACTTCCGTCTGACAGGCCCCGATTGATCGAGATCAAGGTTCCGCGAGGGCGCTACCTCCCATGATTTGTGACAAATGGGACCACTTCGGAGCATTTCGCTGGTCCCACGACTTTTTGCGCCCTCCCAAGCCCAATCAAGGACCACCCCTCATCGTGGCTCAAACCCGCAGGCAAGGCCCGAGCGCCCCACGCGCCGCATCGTCCGTCAATGGCCAGGACGCCCCGACTGCGACAGATGACGTCGACAGCGCCGAGTTGACGCTCTCCGCTGCCGAGGGAACGGACACAACTGAGACGCTCTCCGCGCCAGCGCCCGAGCCCCAGCCGGCGGCGTTGCATCCGGAGGGCGAAGCCGCGGGGCATACGCCCATCAGCACGCTCAGTCTCGCGGAGCGCAGGCGCAACCCGGACGTCATTCGCCACGGCTTCGAGACTGGCGAGTATCCCTACCAGAGCCGCGTCCGGACCAGGGACTACGAGAGCCAGATGGCAGCGCTCCAGGTCGAGCTGCTGAAGGCTCAGCGCTACATCAAGGAGACCGGCGAGCGCATCATCGTGCTCTTCGAGGGCCGTGACGCCGCTGGCAAGGGCGGCACGATCAAACGCTTCATGGAGCACCTCAACCCGCGTGGTGCCCGCGTCGTCGCCCTCGAGAAGCCCTCCGAGCGCGAGCAGTCCCAATGGTATTTCCAGCGTTACATCGAGCACCTTCCCGCCGGCGGCGAGATCGTCCTGTTCGACCGCTCCTGGTACAACCGGGCTGGCGTCGAGCGCGTCATGGGGTTTTGTAAGCCGAACGACTATCTCGAGTTCATGCGCCAGTGCCCCGACCTCGAGCGCATGCTCGTTCGCTCCGGCGTCCGCCTTTTCAAGTACTGGTTCTCGGTCACCCGCGACGAGCAGCGCCGCCGTTTCGAGGCGCGCAAGACCGACCCGCTGAAGCAATGGAAGCTGTCGCCCATCGACCTCGCCTCGCTCGATAAGTGGGACGACTACACCGAGGCCAAGGAGGCGATGTTCTTCTACACCGACACCGCCGACGCCCCCTGGACTATCATCAAGTCCGACGACAAGAAGCGTGCCCGCCTGAATGCCATGGTGCATTTCCTCTCGGAGATCGACTATCCCGAGAAGGACCGTTCCGTCGCCCGTGGGCCCGACCCGCTGATCGTCGGCTCCACGGTCCACGTCATCGGCAAGGACCAGCACATCCTCGGCAAGTCGCTCCACCCCGACAAGCGGCGCACGACGAAATAGTCTGACGCTCGGCTCGTCAGCTGTCAAGCCGCATCGCGAGGCCTGCGTTGGCCATGTGCCGCTTGGCCTCGCCGATCGAGTAAGTGCCGAAATGGAAGATCGAAGCGGCGAGCACGGCGCTCGCATGCCCGTCCCTCACGCCCTCGACGAGATGGTCGAGCGTGCCCACGCCGCCCGATGCGATCACTGGCACCGACACCGCATCGGCAACGGCCCGCGTCAGCGCGATGTCGAACCCGGCCTTGGTCCCGTCCCGGTCCATCGACGTGAGCAGGATCTCGCCGGCCCCGAGGGCCACCACCTCGCGTGCGTACGCGACCGCGTCGATGCCTGTCGGCTTCCGGCCGCCGTGCGTGAAAATCTCCCAGCGGGGTGTCTCGCCGTCGCCCGACACGCGCTTGGCATCGATCGCGACGACGATGCACTGGGCGCCAAATTTCTCCGCCCCCTCGGCGACGAACTGGCGCCGGTTGACCGCAGCCGTGTTGATCGAGACCTTGTCGGCACCCGCTTTTAGCAGCCGCCGGATGTCATCGAGCGTGCGCACGCCGCCGCCCACCGTCAGTGGCATGAAGCAGCGCTCCGCCGTCTGCTCGACGATGTGGAAGATCGTATCCCGGTTCTCGTGGCTGGCGGTGATGTCGAGGAAACACAGCTCGTCCGCTCCCGCCGCATCATAGGCCGCCGCCGCCTCCACCGGGTCGCCGGCATCGATCAGGTCGACGAAGCTCACGCCCTTGACGACGCGGCCGTCCTTGACGTCGAGGCAGGGGATCAGGCGAACCTTCAGCATTGCTTGCATATCCTGGCGGTGTGGCCCACCAGTCGTACCCGCCCGGCAGGCAGATCGGCAATCTCGATGATGAGCTTCTTGAGGATCGCGTCGGCGAATTCCGCAAAGCTGTGCGCTGGCACCATGAACGAGTTCGGCCCACCGATCACGTTGTTGAGGTAGTGCTCGTCGAGCGTCGGATCGAGCTCCAGGATCGGCAGCCCATTGATCACCACGCCGGCTGCGACCGCCTCGTCCCGCGCCGCGCTTGCGGGTCGTCCCCTGTTGTTGCCGCCGTCACTCGAGACGTCGATCACGCTCCGTGTCGCCTGGTGTGGGCATTCCGACAGAAGTCTCACGCCATGATCGATCGCCCCGCTGATCGATGTGCCACCCGAGAAAAGCCGCCGCGGCGCAGCTTCGATCGCTGCGGCGAACGCGCTCGTCTCGACCTCGTTCGAGATGACTGTCCAGGGTATCACCTGCACCTGCAACGCCGGGCCAGTCCACTGCACCATCGTGACGGCGATTTTGCCGAGCGCGCCTGATTCGATGGCCTTCAGCACCTGCCGATTGCGAAAGGCCGCAGCATAACCCTGCTTCTGCAACTCGAAGCGCGCCTCGCTCACGCTGCCAGAGGCGTCGACGGCCAGCACCAGCCGGAGATCGACCGTCTCGGCCAGAGCCGGGCGTGCCAGCCCGATCACGATGGCGATCAGCGCGGCCGCCATGACGGCGATCCGCACTGTCCATACTGCCTTTTTGCGCACGCTACGGCCCATGGCTGACGAACCACCTCGGCGTCCTGCCCGCTGGCTTATTAGAGCCCAGCCCGCCTTCGGCGAGAAGAGACGATCGCGTGATGGTTGCTCGCAAGCATTGCCGGCCAGGGCAGTGATTGCGCGCGAGCTGCGAAATGGCCCATACCGCGCCGTGTCAGTCTGGCTTGCCAGGGCCGCATCAGGCGGACACGGCCTCGCCGCGCAGCGCGCCGACCAACCGCTCCCGGATTGCCTTCTGACGCTCCGGGGACTCGATCTTCTTGTTCGTCAGGTCGGTCACGTAGAAGGCATCGACCGCGCGCTCGCCGAATGTTGTGATGTGCGCCGACGTGATGTCGAGGTTGAGATCTGACAGCGCCGAGGTGACCTCGTAGAGCAGGCCGGGGCGGTCGAGACCGACCACCTCGATCACCGTGAACTGGTCCGAAACCCCATTGTCGATCACCACCTCGGGGTCCACGCTGAAGGCCTGCAAAGGCCCCTTTGCCTCGCGTCGCTTGGCCATCAGGGCATCGAGGCGCGTTTCGCCCTTCAGCAGCTTCTCGATCGTCTCGCCGATCCGGCGCGCCCGGCGCTCCTCGTCCTCATCATGATCGAGCTCGCGCTTCAGCAGGAATGTGTCCAGAGCAGCTCCGTCCCGTGTTGTCGTGATGTATGCCCCGACGATGTTCGCTCCCGCTGCCGCGCAGGCCCCTGCAAACATCGACAAGAGCCGCGCATGGTTCGGCGCGAGCACGGTAAGCTCCGTCACGGCCGTGAATGCATCCGTTGCATGCTGCGTCGCGAATGGAATGTTGCGACCCGCTGCCGAGGTTGCAAGCTTGAGGTGCTGCAGCTGCCGTTTGGTGTCCGTTCTCAGCCAGTAGTCGTCGTAGTGGCGATCCATGAAATGCTCGATCGTCGCCGCGTTGACGCTCGCCGCCGCTTTCCGCAGCGCCGCCTTGGCCTCTGCCACGCGCTCAGCCGCACCCGTGCTCGTCTTCCGTCCTTCGACCAGCGGTAGCGTCTCATGGTAGAGCGTGCGCAGAAGCTGCCCCTTCCATCCGTTCCACGTCGTCGGCCCGACAGCCCGAATGTCGGCGACAGTCAGGATCAGCAGCAGCTTCAGCCGCTCCGCAGTCTCGGCGATGTCGGCGAAATCGCGGCTGGTCTTCGCATCGGACAGATCGCGACTTTGCGCGATGGTGCTCATATCGAGGTGATGCAGCACCAGCCACTCGACGAGATCCGTCTCGGTCGTACTGAGGCCGAGCCGCGGACAGATGCTGCGCGCGACCCGTGCCCCCGCGATCGAGTGGTCCTCCTCACGCCCCTTTGCGATGTCGTGCAGGAGTGCCGCCACGTAGAGGACGCGCGGGTTCTCGAGCGAGTTGATGAGCTGGTGCGAGAGGGGATGCGCTTTTTGCGCTTCCCCGCGAAGGATCTCTGACACCACCCCGACCGTGCGGATGAGATGCTCGTCGACTGTAAAGTGATGATACATGTTGAACTGCATCATCGACACGACTGCGCCGAATTCAGGCACGAACCGGCCGAGCACGCCCGCCTCGTTCATCCGTCTGAGCGTCGCCTCGGGATTGCCCGGTGCGGTCAGCAGCGACAGGAAGATGCGGTTGGCCTCCGCATCGTTGCGCACCGTATCGTCGATCAGCCTCAGCGATTGCCATATCAGGCGCAGTGCGGCCGGGTGCACCCGAGCGTGAGCTTCCTCCGCGTAGGCGAAGAACCGGATCAGGTTGACTGGATCGCGCTCGAAGGCCTTGGCGTCGGCGACGTTGAGGCGTCCGTTGTCGATCCGGAAATCGCTGGTCCGCCGGATTCGCCGCCGCATTCGCCAGCCCAGCGGATCGAGTAGCGCGTCGAGTGCGGGCGTCCTGACCAGCTGCTGCATCTCGAGCGTCGCGCACAGGATCGTCGTCAGGTCGCCGACGTTCTTGGCGACCAGAAAGTAGTGCTTCATGAAGCGCTCGACGGCGCGTAGCCCGCCGCGATCCACGTAGCCAAGCCGCCCCGCGAGCGCCGGCTGGCGGTCGAACGACAGCCGCTCCTCAGGGCGTCCAGCCAAGAAATGGAGGTGGCAGCGCACCGTCCAAAGGAATTCCTCGCAGCGGCGGAAGGTGCTTTGCTCGGCGCTCGTGAAAATCGCCGGCGCATGACTATCGCCGTTGGCGGCGCCGATGGTGAGATATCGGACCAGCCAGTGCAGGGTGTGCAGATCCCTCAGCCCGCCCTTGCCGTCCTTGATGTTCGGCTCGACGAGGTATCGCGAGGCACCCGACCGCTGATGGCGTTGGTCCCGCTCCGTGAGCTTTGCCTCGAAGAACTGGCTGGCAGTTCCGCGCACCACTTCCGCTGCAAAGCGCCGTTCGAGTTCTGCGGCTAGGCCCCGGTCGCCCAGGATGAGGCGCGTATCGAGCAGCGACGTTCGGATCGTCATGTCGGCGTTGGCGAAGCGGATCGTCTGGTCGACGGTGCGGACCGCATGTCCCACCTTCTGCCCGAGATCCCAGAGCAGCATGAGCATGTACTCGATCACGCTCTCGCCCCAGGCCGTCTGCTTGTAGGGCAGCAGAAACAGAAGATCGATGTCCGAGCCGGGCGCCATCAGGTTGCGCCCATAGCCGCCGGTCGCAATGATCGCCATGCGCTCGGCATCATCCGGATTGTCGGTCCGGTAGACGTGAGCCGTTGTGTAGTCGTAGAGCAGCCGGATCAGCTCGTCCTGGAACTGGCTGAGCCCCTCGGCGCACTGCCGCCCCTTGCCGTCGGCCTCCAGCGCGAGGCGCGCGAGATCACGCGAATCCTTGAGCAGCGTCTTAAGACGATCGAGCACCATAGGCCGCGCAGCCGTTTCGTTGTCCCCACTGGCACGAAACAGCGCCGTGAGTTCGACGCGAAGCGCTTTCGGGTCGAAGTAGGGGGCGGTAAAGACGCTCACGAAGCTCATGGTCGGCCTATGGCGGCATGTCAGGCGATGCCAGCCCACTGTTACCGGCGCTAGCCGCCTTGACTTTAAACCGCATCGCGGCCGAGGCGCCAGCGCAGCGTGCCTCTGAACTAACCGTTTTGAGCTTTCCGCCAACCTGCGGCCTCGGCTTCGTCCTGCGTGCAGAACCAACGCTCGCCGCGCCCCTTCCGCACCCGCACCCGCGCGTAATTCGACGTCCAGGGCAGCAGGTAGACGCGCTCGTCGCCCTGCACTCGCCCTTTGATCGGGCACCCATCGGGCGCCTCCCTCTTCGCCGCAGCCCATAGCCGATCACGCCAAACCGCTGGACGTTCGGGCTCGGCCGAACTCCAGATCCCAGTCTTCGCTGCCTTGGCGACGTCCTCGGCTGCGCGATACGAGGCCATCACCCCGGCGTCGGCGAATACATGCCCCGCCTTGACCAGCATTTCTCCGATATCAGCGTCCTTGACGCGGCATCGGCCAGTCGCGACCTCCGCCGCGTCCTTGCCGCCAACATCGCAATTGATCACCTGCCCTTGCACCAGGCGTTGCATCGCCTCGCGCGCGTCCTGCCCGCACGGCCATGTCCGGCCGCCTGGACGTGCTCCGGCTCTGAGGCAGCGTTGATTGGCATCCGGCGCCTCGATCCCTGCGAGTCGCACCTTCCGTTCGCCGATCCGCAGAAGATCCGGCGCGATCACGGTGGCCCGCCCTGACACGGTCTCGGCGCTCGTGAATGGCAACGTCGGCAGGCTTGCCAGTCGCGGCAGTGCCAAGCCCCCTGGCATCAGCGTAAAGCCGATCGCGCCGATCAGGGTCACCGCCGCCGCCGCGCCCGCGACCAGCCATGGCCGCCGCGGCAATCCAGTAACCGGCGCAATGAGGCGCGTCGGCAAGGCAGCGTGACCAAGCCAGAGTGCGGGACCGACACCGAGCGCAACGCAAGCGCCTCCAATGCTCAGCGCAGCGATGGCTTCCCCGTCGAGGCCCCTCGCCCCGAGCAGCGCGCGCGCAATCCCGGCCACTGTCGCGATCAACCCGATGAACGTCAGCGGACCCCCGACCCCCGGTCGCCCGAGGAGGTCGGTGCCCTTTGCGATCCATGTACCCAAGCCCCGCGCGAGCCCGCCGAGCCCAACCCCGGCATAGACCATCATCCCAACCGCTGATTGACCGAGCCGCGCGGCGGCAAGGCGCGCGACACTCCCGATCCGCTCTGCGCCGCTCTTGGCGAGCCCGTCCGCCACGGCACCCGCGGCTCTCGCACCATCGGCCACCTGTGCGCCGAGCGCGTGAGCCTTGTCGCGGCGTGCCTCCCGGCGCAGTTTGATCGTTGTACGAACGTACTTATGCCACTCGAAACCCTCGTCGCGCTTCTTCCAGCGGAACATGCGGCTCGATCCCCTCGCTGGTCGCGAAGCCCGACCTTCGCCTTGGCGGCTCGCAATGTCGGTCCCGCGCCGGCGTCGACGAATCGTCGAACACCGTCGCTCGCGCATCAAATATGGCGGAATGTGACGTTACCGTGTCCGGTCACGACGCAGATCTGCGCCCTGACCGGCTCGAGCATGGATCGTGATCGATGAGCCTGGCCCCAGCGGCTCGTCACGCCGCGTCCAGCCCCGCTAAAAACTTGGCCATCTCCAGGATACGGGCGCGGGCGTCGACGTTCCGGGTCGAGCAGAACGCTTGAACGAGTTCGAGCACCTCTTGCGCTGACGGCTGATCCGCCCTTGCAGCATCGCTCCGTGCAATGTGGGACGGTCCGTCGGCGCGGCCATCCACGAGAAGATCACTGACGGCAACATTGAACAGGCGGCCGATCTGGACGAGCCGCGACGCGCTGATGCGGGTGGTTCCGTTCTCGTACTTCTGGATCTGCTGACACGACAGCCCGAGCTTCTCCGCCAGCGAATCCTGCGTCATCCGATGTTCGGTGCGAATCTGTCTGATGCGGCGTCCGATCTCCGCGTCAGCCGATCCGGCGCGCCGGCCGCTGGCCGGATCAGATGCTCCGGTCGCCGCCGCTCTTAACCTCTTATTCATGAAATCAAATCTCTGCCGGTGTTTTTGATGCCCTCATCGTAGATCATCGCTGTTGCAGGTCAACTACTTCAGGTCACGGAACGAGGCGGACAGACCAACCCAGGGTTGGTAAAGAGCGTCCGTCGCACCAACCCAAGGGGTGATTCCATGTCCACCAATGCATCGAAGACCAAACGTTCCTCGTCCCTGCCAATCAAGGTCCAGAGTTCGCGCTCTCAGCCTGCGAAGAAGTTGACCGATATTCGCATCGACTACGGTCCCCGAGAGGAGCTCGCACGATTTTTCCTGATGGCCGACACTGCGTTGCGCGAAAAGGGCATATCTCTTGGCTTCGGCACGTTCGAGGAGCTGGTGGAGACGAACCGGCGCAATCGAGACAGCTGGCTGCCGATCGTGC
>LNFM01021926.1_pt1 | contig 10296 bp, 10 predicted proteins | sample 596031 | NCBI WGS metagenome assembly LNFM01 (sample SAMN04254537, study PRJNA301005) | activated carbon metagenome | isolation source: dual media filters at the Ann Arbor, Michigan drinking water treatment plant | place: USA: Ann Arbor | reverse complement strand
CCATGAGCTGCTCCACCTTCTGGCGGAAGCTGTAGCGCTTCACGCGCGCGGTGCCCACGTCGATCACGTTGCGGATGCCGGGCACCGTGAGCGATGTTTCGGCCACGTTGGTCGAGAGCACGATGCGCCGCCCGCCGTGCTCCTGGAAGATGCGGTCCTGCTCGGCCTGCGAAAGGCGTGCGAACAGCGGGAGCACCTCGGCGTTGCGCAGGGTCGGAATGTGGCTCAGGTGTTTGCGCAGGTGGTCGGCGGCTTCGCGGATTTCGCGCTCGCCCGGCAGGAACACGAGAATGTCGCCACCGGCGGGCCCACGCCACAACTCGTCCACCGCATCGGTGATGGCGCTGTTCAGGTCATGGTCGCGACTCTCTTCAAACGGGCGCCAGCGCACCTCCACCGGAAAGGTGCGGCCCGACACCATGATCACCGGCGCCGGACCGCGCTTGGAAGCGAAGTACTGCGCAAAACGGTCGGCATCGATGGTGGCCGAGGTCACCACCACCTTCAGGTCGGGCCGGCGCGGCAGCAACTGGCGCAGGTAGCCCAGCAGGAAGTCGATGTTCAGACTGCGCTCGTGCGCTTCGTCGATGATGATGGTGTCGTAGGCACGCAGGTCGGGATCGGTCTGCGTCTCGGCCAGCAAGATGCCGTCGGTCATCAGCTTCACGGACGCGTCTTTCGACAACCGGTCCTGAAAGCGCACCTTGAAGCCGACCACGTCGCCCAAGGGCGTCTTCAACTCCTCGGCAATTCGCTTGGCCACGCTGGACGCGGCGATGCGACGCGGCTGGGTATGGCCGATCATCTGGCCGCGCTGCCCAGGTTTGGCGTTGCATTTGCCGCGCCCCATCGCCAGCGCGATCTTCGGGATCTGTGTGGTTTTGCCCGAGCCGGTTTCACCACAGACGATGACCACCTGGTGCTCCCGCATGGCCGCCTCGATCTCGTGACGGCGGGCCGAGACGGGCAGGGTCTCAGGGAATTCGATGTGCAGGAGTGTGGAGGACAAGTGGAGAACTTCGGTCAAAATCGGGCAGCCGGCCATTATCTGCGCCCGACCAACCGCCCGCCCGCCACCCCCATACATGTCCACCGTCTTCAACTTCACCTTCGTCCCCTGGTTCCGTTCGGTCGCGCCTTACATCCACAAGCACCGAGGCAACACGCTGGTGGTGGGCATCGCAGGCGAAGCGATCGAGGCCGGCAAGCTGCAGAACGTGGCGCAAGACCTGGCCTTGATCCAGAGCATGGGCGTGGAGATCGTGCTGGTGCACGGCTTTCGCCCGCAGGTCAACGAGCAACTGCGCGCCAAGGGCCACGAGCCCAAGTACTCGCACGGCATGCGCATCACCGACTCGGTGGCGCTGGATTGCGCGCAGGAAGCCGCCGGCCAGCTGCGCTACGAAATTGAAGCTGCGTTCAGCCAGGGCCTGCCCAACACGCCCATGGCCGGCGCCACGGTGCGCGTGATCTCAGGCAACTTCATCACCGCGCGGCCGGTGGGTTTGATGGACGGTGTTGACTTCCAGCACTCGGGCCTGGTGCGCAAGGTCGACACCGAAGGCATCCAGCGCACGCTGGACATGGGCGCGCTGGTGCTGCTCTCGCCATTCGGTTTCTCGCCCACCGGCGAAGCCTTCAACCTGACCATGGAAGACGTGGCGACCTCGGTGGCGATTGCGCTGCAGGCCGACAAACTGATGTTTCTGACCGAAGTGCCCGGCCTTCGCACCGATCTGGCCGACCCGGAGAGTGACATCGACACCGAGATTCCGCTGGCGGATGCCAAGACGCTGCTCGCCAGCCTGCCCGCGCCCAACCAGCCCACCGACCCGGCGTTCTACCTCCAACACTGCATCCGCGCCTGCGAAGGCGGCGTGGAGCGCAGCCACATCCTGCCGTTCTCGGTAGACGGCGCGCTGCTGCTGGAGATCTACACCCACGATGGTTTCGGCACCATGGTGGTGGACGAAAAACTGGAGAGCGTGCGCGAGGCCACCATGGACGACGTGAGCGGCATCGTGGCGCTGATCGAACCCTTCGAGAAGGACGGCACGCTCGTCAAGCGCGACCGCACCGAGATCGAACGAGACGCGGGCAACTACACCATCATCGAACACGACGGCGTGATCTTCGGCTGCGCGGCGCTGTACCCCTACCCCGAGGCGCGCACCGGTGAGATGGCTGCGCTGACCGTGTCACCCGACACGCAGAGCCAGGGCGACGGCGAGCGGCTGCTCAAGCGCATTGAAGTGCGGGCCAAGGCGCAGGGCCTGCAAAGCATCTTCGTGCTCACCACCCGCACCATGCACTGGTTCATCAAACGGGGTTTTGTTCAGGTCAACGCCGACTGGCTGCCCGAGGCCCGCAAGCGCAAATACAACTGGGACCGCAAAAGCCAGGTGCTGGTGAAAAAGCTGAGCTGAGCGCTCGGCTGGCCAGCTTCAGGCGGGCGCGCGCTTGAGCCAGAGGGCGAGCCCCAACAGCGTGATGGCGCTGAAGCTGATGAACGACCAGTTGGCGATCGACAGGCCGAGGAAGGTCCAGTCGATCACCGAGCAGTCGCCGCTACCGCGAAAGATCATGGGGATGGCGCGGCGCAGCGGAAAAGACTCGATCATTCCGAAGAAGTCGCGCCCGCAGCTCATGATTTCGGGCGGGTACCACTGCAACCAGCTTTGCCGCGCTGCCACGCCGGCGCCGAACACGGCAAACGCCGCCATCACACCCACACCGGTCCACAGCGCCGTGCGCCCGCGCAGAAACGCCGAGATGCCCGCGACCAGCGCCACCGCAATCAGCGCATAACGCTGCACGATGCACATCGGGCACGGCTCCAGTCCCACCACGTGCTGCAGGTACAGGCCAAACGCCAGCATGCCGACACACACCAAGGCGATCAGGCCCAGGATCTGGCGGGGGTTGCGTTCAAGGAACGAAGGGCTGACTGTGGGTATGGTGGTGATCAAGTGAGACCTGTGGTGGAAGAACGCTTCGGGACAGAGCCGGCGAGTCTGGATCAAGTTCCTGCGAACGCACGCTCGATCACGAAGGCCCCCGGGCGGCTGGTGTTGCCCTCCTCGAAGCCCAGCTTTTCGGCGAGCGCCTTGAGGTCGCGCAGCATCTCGGGGCTACCGCAGATCATGATGCGGTCTTCCGCAGGGTTCAGCATGGGAATACCCAAATCTTTGGCCACCTGGCCCTCGGCGAGCAGCTGCGGAATGCGGCCCTGGTGCACGAACGGCTCGCGCGTGACGGTGGGGTAGTACAGCAGCTTCTGCTGGACCATCTCGCCCAAAAACTCGTCGTGGCGAAGGGTGTCGCTGAGGTATTCGCGGTAGGCGAGCTCCTTGACCTGGCGAACCCCATGGATCAGCACCACTTGCTCGTAACGCTCGTAGGTCTCGGGGTCGCGAATAACGCTGAGGAACGGCGCCAGGCCGGTGCCGGTGGCCAGCAGATACAGGCGCTTGCCGGGCAGCAGGTAGTCGATGAGCAAGGTGCCGGTGGGCTTGCGGCCCACGATGATGGTGTCACCGACCTGAATGTGCTGCAGGCGCGAGGTGAGCGGGCCGTCGGGCACCTTGATGCTCAGGAACTCGAGGTGGTCGGCGTAATTGGGGCTGACGATGCTGTAGGCGCGCAGCAGCGGCTTGCCATCAACACGCAGGCCGATCATGGTGAAGTGGCCGTTGGAAAAACGCAGCGACGCGTCGCGCGTGGTGGTGAAGCTGAACAGCCGGTCGGTCCAGTGGTGAACGCTGAGCACGCGCTCTTCCTGAAATGCACTCATGGGGGGTCCTGTGGAGGCGAAGGGGTCTATTGTAAAAAGGCGCTGAGGCTACAAGCCCATCATGGACTTGGCACTCAACCGGTTACCTGGGCTGAGGCCCCGAAGACTTTGCGGTCGGTCAAAGGTTGCTACAGTCGCCCTTTGCCGCACGAAGCCCGCATCATGCCGGCCTTCGCAAGACACTGGAACGAATAAATTCTTCCATTCGTTATAACCAGATCATCTGAATCACACCAAGGACACCCCATGGCACGCACCGTCAACTGCATCAAGCTCGGCAAGGAAGCTGAAGGCCTGGACTTCCCGCCCTACCCCGGTGAATTGGGCAAACGCATCTATGAAGGCGTGAGCAAGGAAGCCTGGGCCGCCTGGCTCAAGCACCAGACCATGCTCCTGAACGAAAACCGCCTGAACCTGGCGGACGCACGCGCCCGCCAATACCTCGCCCGCCAGATGGAGAAGCACTTTTTTGGCGAAGGCGCCGACGCAGCGGCTGGGTACGTGCCACCGCCTGCGGCCTGATCCCGCTTCTTCCAACGCTGCCATGCCTCAAGCCGGTCGCCACGCGCTGGTGATCGGCGCTGGCCTGGCCGGCGCGGCGGCCACATCGGCCTTGGCGCGTCGCGGCTGGCACATCACCCTGCTGGACGCGGCCGGGGGCGCGTCTCAAGGTGCGTCCGGTCTGCCGGTGGGCATGCTCAGTCCCCACGTCACTCGCACACCCACCCCGCTGTCCAGGCTCTCGGCGCTCGGCGTGGCCCACACGCTGGCCGAGTTGCAGCGGTTGGTGCCACAGGGTGCTGGCTGGCAAGCGTGCGAGGTGGACAACCTCGGTCACGATCCTGGCCGCTGGCCCGCCACGCTGGTGCGCCCGGCTGCGCTGGTACACGCGTGGCTGGAGGAAGCGCAGGCCCTGGGTGCGCTCAACCGACGCTGGAACACCGTGGTGCAGGATCTGAGCATGGGCTCAACCAGCGCCCCCGACACCCCAACCCTGTGGCAAGCCTGGGACGCGCAGGGCCGATGCGTCGGCGAGGCATCCACCGTTTTGGTGGCTGCTGCATTGGGCAGCGTGGACCTGCTCACCGGCAACAGCAACCCGATGTCGATGCACGACCTGCCGTTGAACGCGGTCAAAGGACAGATGAGCCTGGGTGCTCGGCAGGGCGAGCCTCTGGCAGAGCGGCCACAGCGCAACGACGGTGTGTTTGTTCCGGACTACCGCGATGAGGGACTGCCGCCTGAATGGCCTGACAACATCTGGGCCATGGGTTCAACCTACGAGCGTGGCGTGGCCGACACCGTGGTCACCGCCGAAGCACACGAGCGCAACGCCCACAGTCTGGAGACCATCGCCCCGGCGGCCGCGCGACGGCTGCAAAACGAGCTGTCTCAAGGCAACCTCCTGGGTTGGGCGCAGGTGCGTTGCGCTTCGTTGGACCGTTTGCCGCTGGTGGGTGCCGCGCCAGATTCGCAGGCTCTCCTCCAGCAATTGGAGGCGGGACGGGCGCGACGTCGACGCATGGCGCTGGCCGATGTGCCGCGCTGGCCAGGGCTTCACCTGCTCTGCGCCATGGGTTCGCGCGGCATCACCCTGGCGCCTTGGTGCGCCGCGCAGTTGGTCCTGCAGATCAACGGGGAGCCGCCTTCGGCCGACACGGCGTTGTTGGCGGCACTGGACCCGGCTCGGTTCGCGATCAAGAACGCACGCCGTCAGGGAACTGCCCCCGAGAGGTCTACAGCAGGTTGAGCCAGACCGAAATTTCGGGCGGCTGAATCGGCCGGGCCAGCAACGCAGAAATGCCTGCGCGCTGGGCGTTGCGTCGCACGCGCCGGCGGCTCCACCAGCCCGCCAGCGGGCCGGCCAGTTCGCTGGTTGCCAGCGTCAGCGCCTTCGGGTTGTGCTCGGCAAACAGGCGCATCAGCGACCATATGTCCAGGTGGGGATCGTCCAGATTGAACACCCCGCAGATGTAGTCGTTGCGGGCAATGATGGCGATCGCCGCTTCTGTGGTGATCACCTCGTCCACGTGGGCCACGCCCGCCAGCGCCAGCCGGGTCCGCAGATACGTCCGCTCCTGTTCATCGGCGCCGACCACCAGTGCACGGCGCACCCCGATCACATCGTCACCGAATGAAGGGTCCAGCGGCGCAGGCGCTGTCACATCCAGATCGAGCAGGCCGGAGTCGGCCTGATTGGCCGCGTAAACCGCATCCAGATCGTGAAGCACGGCCGCCCAGTCGATCGGCCGGTCCATCACGCGCCAGGCGTGCTCGGGCGCATCCTTGCCGACCCAGATGAGCCGCTGACCCGTCGGCATTTCCTTGGCGTGGGACAGCACCGCCTCTGCGCTCTCGCCGTCCACCAAGGCCACTTCTGACACACCTTTGGGCGCCGCCACGCCAGGCGCGCTCAAGGGCGCATACGGCGCGTAAGACAGATCACGGGACTGGGAGAGGCGAAACACCGTGTTCAAGGCGTGGCGCTCCACATCGGAGAAGCCCACCACGCTGACCAGGACACGCTGTTTTTGCATGGCGGCGATGTTACGTCACCGCCTCGGCGCTGAGCAGCGTCTCCGTCTGGTCAGCGGGAACGCCGTGCGATGCCACACGCCCGACCTTCTATATTCATTTGAGGCATACCCCCATGAAGAAAAAATCGTTTGGGATATAAGCACGGCTCCGTACAGTCGCGCCCGGATTCGCCGTGGGACTCATCGTGGGTCTCACCGGTGTGGGTGGCGGTTCGCTCATGACGCCCATCCTGATCTTCTTCTTCGGCGTCAAACCTTACCTTGCGGTCGGCACCGACCTGCTCTTTGCTGCCTTCACCAAGATGGGCGGTACGGTCAGCCTGGCGCGCCAGAAGCTGGTGCCGTGGCGCGTGGTCGGCCAGCTCTGTGCGGGCAGCATCCCGGCCGCACTGATCACCCTGGGCGCACTGCACCAGCTGGGCCCCGCCAGCCCGCTCGTGCAATCGCTCATGACCAACACCCTGGGTGTGGCTCTGCTGCTGACCGCCGCGGCCATGCTCTACAAGGCCGCCCGCGGCAAGCAGTTGCCCCGCGCTCTGGCCGAGGACCAATTGCAGGGCGCCATGCGTGCGCGCCACTGGAGCCTGCCCGTGCTCTTCGGTGCGGTGATCGGCACGCTGGTCACGCTCACCTCGGTGGGTGCGGGCGCGATCGGCGTGTCGGTGCTGCTGCTGCTGTTCCCGCTGTTGCCGCTGCCCCGCATCGTGGCCGCCGACATCGCCTATGCCGTGCCGCTCACGCTGGTGGCGGGGCTGGGTCACGCCAGCATGGGCTCGGTGGACTGGCCTTTGCTCGGCAAGCTTCTGGCTGGCTCGCTGCCCGGCATCTGGCTCGGCACCCGCCTCATGCGCCACACACCCGAGCGCCTGGTGCGCTCCGCACTCTCTGTGCTCCTGGCCTACGCCGGCCTCAAATTGATCGCTCTTTGATTTTCACTGCCCACGACGATGTACCAATATTCCGACTTTGACCGACAGTTTGTGCAATTGCGTGCCGACCAGTACCGCGACCAGCTCACCCGCTGGCAAGCCGGCACGCTGGGCGACGACGAGTTCAAACCGCTGCGCCTGCAGAACGGCTGGTACGTGCAGCGCTTCGCACCCATGCTGCGCGTGGCCGTGCCTTACGGCGAGATCAACAGTGCCCAGCTCAAGGTGCTGGCAACGATCGCACGCGACTTCGACCACAAGGAAGAACACGACGTGTCCAAGGCCAACGCCGGCCTCTCCGAAGTGCCCACCCTGCCAGACCGCTGCGGCCACTTCACCACACGCCAGAACGTGCAATACAACTGGATCCCGCTGGCGCGCTCGGCCGACGTGATGGACCTGCTTGCCAGCGTGGGCATGCACGGCATTCAGACCAGCGGCAACTGCATCCGCAACATCACCACCGACGCACTGGCCGGCATTGCGGTCGACGAGGTTGCCGACCCGCGCCCGTTCGCCGAAATCATGCGGCAGTGGAGCACGCTGCACCCCGAGTTCGCCTTTCTCCCGCGCAAGTTCAAGATTGCCATCACCGGTGCGCGCGAAGACCGAGCCGCCACCGCCTGGCACGACGTCGGCCTGCGCCTGCTGCGCAACGTGGATGGCGAGCTGGGCTTCCAGGTGCGTGTGGGTGGTGGCATGGGCCGCACGCCCATCATCGGCAGCGTGATCCGTGAGTTCCTGCCCTGGAACCAGATCCTCAACTACCTCGAAGCCGTGGTGCGCGCCTACAACCGCTTCGGCCGCCGCGACAACATCTACAAGGCCCGCATCAAGATCCTGGTGAAGGCCGAGGGCCAGGCCTTCACCGACCAAGTGGAGGCCGAGTACCGCGACATCATCGAGAAAGACGGCGCGCCGCACACCATCAGCCAGGCCGAACTCGACCGCGTGAGTTCCTTTTTCGTGCCGCCGCAGCTCAAGTGCGATCGCAAGAGCGCCGACGCCAAGATCGCGCACATCCTCAAGGCCGCGGCCGAGGACGACATGGAGTTCAGCCGCTGGCTCACGCAAAACGTGAAGCCTCACCAGAACCCCGACCTGCGTGCGGTCACGCTGTCGTTCAAGCGCTTCGGCCAGGCCCCCGGCGACGCCACGGCCGAGCAACTGGAGCGCGCCGCCGACCTGGCCGAGCGTTTCTCGGCCGGCGAAGCCCGCGTGACGCACGAACAAAACCTGCTGCTACCTTGGGTGCGCTGCGACCAGTTGCCCGAACTCTGGCGCGAGGCGCGTCGCCTGGGTCTCGCCAAGCCGAACATCGGCCTGCTCACCGACATGATTGCCTGCCCCGGCGGTGATTTTTGCGATCTGGCCAACGCGCGCTCGCTGCCACTGGCACAAGCCATTCTGGGCCGCTACAAAGATCTCGACGAGCTGCACGACCTGGGCGAGATCGACCTGCACATCAGCGGCTGCATCAACAGCTGCGGCCACCATCACAGCGGCCACATCGGCATCCTGGGCGTGGACAAGGATGGTCAGGAGTGGTACCAGGTCACGCTCGGTGGCTCGGACGGCACACGCCTCTCCGGCGAGTCTGCCCCAGGCAAGGTGATTGGCCCCTCGTTTGCAGCCAGCGAAGTGGCCGACGTGATCGAAGCCCTGCTCGACACCTACCGCGCCCAGCGCACCGGCACCGAAACCTTCGTCGCTACGCTGCGCCGCACCGGCGCCGATCCGTTCAAGACCGCCGCCAACGCAGTGCGCACGAGCACGGCCCGCGTCACCGCCTGAGGAAGCAACATGAGCCAGACCCTTCAACTTTTCAGCGCAGACGCTTTCGTGCCCACCGAGGCCCAAGCACAACGCATCTCCCTCGCCAACGATGCCGATCCACGCGAGACCGACCTCAGCGGCATCACCGTGATCGAACTGAACTTTCCCAAGTTCAACGATGGCCGGGCGTTCAGCCAGGCCTTTCTGCTGCGCCGCCGGCTGGGTTTTGCAGGTCAGATCCGAGCCAGCGGCGACGTGCTGATCGACCAGCTCGTGCAGATGCAGCGAAGCGGGTTCACGCAAGCCGTGTTGCGCGCTGACCAGAACCTGGCTCACGGCCAGGCGCTGCTGTCGCACTACCCAGCCTTCTATCAAGGCGGTGCGGTGCACACCGCTCCCCATTTCGCCACCGCCTGACGGCTCACAGAGCAGCAGCCATGACCGCCTTAGCCCTCTACGACAAACCATCGTCCGACTTTGCCGCCAAGGTTGCGCGCAGCCTCGGCCTGCTGCGCGAAACCGTCACCCACCATCCCAAGCTGACCCAGGCCTCCAGCCTGGGTGCCGAAGACATGGTGGTCACGCACCTGCTGCACCTGGCCGACGTCGACGCCAGCGTTTTCGTGCTCGAGACGGGCAAGCTGCACGCCGAGACGCTCGCGCTCATCCCCCGCATCGAACGGCGCTACGGCACCAGCGTGCAGGTGTTCCGTCCCAAGCAAGAGTCGGTCGTCCACTTCGTTCGCAAGAACGGCGAAGAGGCGATGTACCAGAGCATCGAGCTGCGCAAGGCCTGCTGCGACATCCGCAAGATGGAGCCGCTCGCCCGCGCGCTCGCCGGGCACGACGGCTGGATCACCGGTTTGCGCCGCGAGCAATCCAACGCGCGCGCCGAGGTGGGTGAAGTCATTCAGGAAGCCGAGCGCGTCAAGATCAGCCCCCTCGTCGAGTGGACCTGGGGCGACGTATGGCACTTCATCCGCCTGCACGGCCTGGATTACAACGCCCTGCACGACCAGTTTTTCCCCAGCATCGGCTGCGCCCCCTGCACGCGCGCCATCAGCGTCGGCGAGGACTTCCGCGCCGGCCGCTGGTGGTGGGAACAAGAAAGCGCCAAGGAATGTGGTCTGCATGCGCAGCCCGCCACATCTTCCCTCGTGTCCTCCATCGAACGGACCCCCTCATGAACGCCCGCACCGAAACCGCCGTGATCCAGACCGCCCTGCAACACGCCAGCGACCACCACCTGAGCAACGCCCAC
>LNFM01013637.1_pt1 | contig 10296 bp, 10 predicted proteins | sample 596031 | NCBI WGS metagenome assembly LNFM01 (sample SAMN04254537, study PRJNA301005) | activated carbon metagenome | isolation source: dual media filters at the Ann Arbor, Michigan drinking water treatment plant | place: USA: Ann Arbor | reverse complement strand
CGAGGCGAGCCTTTGTGCCGTGCGGGTCGCTTCCGGAGCCATTCCGTGCCCGTGGGCGGGCCGATCTGGGGGATAGGCATTTCTGTGACTTTCTGTAACCATTGATAACGCGCCCGTGGAGCCAGGCTGGAACTCCGCCGGTATACCCACTCCAACCTCCAGCGGGCCTCGAGCGCCCTGCCCCCCTCCCGATGCCCGACGATTCCGCGAGCCCACCCGCCAGCGCACACGATCGCCGCTCCGCACCGGCAGGCCCGCCCGACTCCCGCGCCGCCGAGGCCGAGCTGCGTGCCGAGCTGCAGCGCCTGGTGGACGAACGCACCGCCCGCCTCGAGGCTGCGCTGGCCGAGGCCGAGCGCCAGCGCATGCAGGCCGAGCAGGCGAACGAGGCCAAGTCGGTGTTCCTCGCGCACATGAGCCACGAGATCCGCACGCCGCTGAACGGGCTGCTCGGCTTGAACGAGCTGGCGCTGCGCGAGGCCCACAGCGCCCAGCAGCGGCGTTACCTGAAGCTCGCGCTGCAATCGGGCCGCAGCCTGCTGGGCATGCTGAACAGCGTGCTCGATTTCTCGCGCATCAGCGCCGATGCCTCGCCGCCGCGCCAGGAGCCCTTCGACCTGGCGGAGGTGCTGGCCGCCAGCCTGAGCCAGGTGATGCCGGCCGCGCGCGATGCCGGGCTGGGGGTGATGTTCGACTACATCGGCGAGCCCACCCGCTTCATCGGCGACGCCCAGCGGCTGCAGCAGATCGCGGTGAACCTGCTCAGCAACGCCGTCAAGTTCACCGGCAGCGGCCACATCGCGATGGCGATTGCCGTGGAAGCCGACGCCGGCCGACCGGGTTGCTGGCAGATCGAGGCGGCGTTCAGCGACACCGGCCCGGGCATGGCGCCCGAGGTCGCGGCCCGGGTCTTCGAGCCCTTCGTGCAGGGCGACGACAGCCTCACCCGCACGCACGGCGGCAGCGGGCTCGGTTTGTCCATCGCCCGCGGGCTCGCCGAATCGATGCAGGGCAGCCTGACGCTCGACTCCCGACCCGGCGCGGGCTCGTGCTTCCGGCTGCGCCTGAGCCTGCCATCCGACCCGCATGCGCTGCCGCTGCCCGCGCCGCCCACGGGGCACGCCTGGCTGGTCTATCCGCGCAGACCGTCTGCCGATTGGCTGGCGCGGCGGCTCCAGCGCCTGGGCTGGAGCACCGAGGTGCTGCTGGGCCTGCCCGAGGCGCTGGACCGCGCCCGCACCAGCGGCAACGCCGCAGCACCCGACCTGGTGGTGCTGGCCGAGGCCGCGCTGCACGATGCCGACAGCCTCGCCCCGCTGCGCCACCGCCTGCCCGACAGCGCGATCGCGCTGCTGGTGCGGCCCGACTGGAACCAGCCGCCGATCGAGGCGATGGCGCGCGCCCACATGATGGCGCTGTGCTTCGTGCCGCTGACGCCGGCCACGCTGCGCGGCATGCTGAGCCTGCGCGGCCCCGAGCCGGCGCAGCCCGACTCGAGCTTCTCGGATCTCGACGACGGGCAGGCCTCGGGTGCCGAGGTGCTGATCGCCGAGGACAACCCGGTCAACCAGCTGATCATCAGCGACATGGTCGCGGCCCTGGGCCTGCGCACCCGCCTGGCCCAGGACGGCGGCGAGGCCGTGGCCGCCTGCCTGGAATTCCCGCCCCAGCTGGTGCTGATGGACCTGCAGATGCCCGAGGTGGACGGCCTCGAGGCCACCCGCCAGCTCAGGGCGCTGCAGGACGGCGGCCGCCTGCCCGACTTCCCGATCGTCGCCCTGACCGCCCACGCGACCCCGCAAGACCAGATCCGCTGCGAAGAAGCGGGCATGCAGGGCTTCCTGACCAAGCCGATCAGCATCGCCCAGTTGCGCACCGAGCTGCGCCGCTGGCTGGTGGTGTGAACCGGCGGCCCGCGGGCCGTCAGGCGCCCGCGCCCACCAGCAAGCGCGCCAGCCGCTGGTGATCGGCGACCAGCCGCGGCAGCTCGAGGTGGCAGAGTTCGCCGCCGCGCACCAGCACCCGACCCTGCACCACGCTGGTGGCCACCTGCGGCACCTGGCAGAACAGCAGTGCCGCGACCGGGTCGTGCAGTGCACCGGTCAGGCCGATCGCATCCAGCGGCACGCCGATCAGGTCGGCCGCCATGCCGGGGGCGAGTGCACCGATGTCGTCGCGGTTCAGCACCCGGGCACCGCCGAGCGTGGCCATTTCGAGCACCTCGCGCGCCGAGATGGCCGCGCCGGCACCGCTGACCCGCTGCAGCAGCATGGCCAGGCGCGCCTCGCCGAGCAGGTGGCCGCTGTCGTTCGAGGCCGAGCCGTCGACCGCGATCGACACCGGCACGCCGGCCGCCAGCATCGCGCGCAGCGGCGCCGCGCCCGAGCCCAGCCGCATGTTGGAGCCGGGGCAATGCGCCACGCCGGTGCCGGTGGCACCGAAGGCGGCGATGCCGGCGGCGTCGAGCTGCACGCAGTGGGCATGCCAGACATCGGGGCCGAGCCAGCCGAGCTGCTCGGCATATTCGGCCGGGGTGCAGCCGAAGACCTCGCGGGTGTAGGCGATGTCCTTGTGGTTCTCGGCCAGGTGGGTGTGCAGGCTGACGCGGTGCGCGGCGCCGTAGGAGCGGGCCAGCGCGGCCGATTCACGCATCAGGTCCTGGCTGACCGAAAACGGCGAGCAGGGCGCGACCACGATGCGCTGCATCGCGAACCGCGCCGGGTCGTGCCAGCGATCGATCAGGCGCTGGGTGTCGCGCAGGATCGTGGCTTCGTCCTCGACCACCTCGTCGGGCGGCAGGCCGCCCTGGCTCGCGCCGACGCTCATCGCACCCCGCGCAGCGTGAAAGCGCAGGCCGACCTCGGCCGCGGCCTCGAGGCTGTCGTCGAGCCGGCAGCCGTTGGGAAACAGGTAGAGGTGGTCGCTGGTGGTGGTGCAGCCCGAGAGCAGCAGCTCGACCATCGCGGTGCGGGTGGAGGCCGCGACCATCTCCGGCGTGAGCCGGGCCCAGACCGGGTAGAGCGCGCGCAGCCAGTCGAACAGCTCGCAATCCTGCGCGGCCGGAATCACCCGCGTCAGGCTTTGGTACATGTGGTGGTGGGTATTGACCAGGCCGGGCAGCACGAGCTGGCGGCGCGCGTCGATCACCTCGTCGGCGGACTGCGGCAGCTCGGCACTGGGGCCGACGGCCTCGATCACGCCATCGCGGGCGAAGACCGCGCCGTCGGCGAGCTCGCGCCGCTGGGCGTCCATCGTGACGAGCAGCGCGGCGTGCTGGATCAGCAGGGTCGGCATGGCGGGGCTCCGGGGGCGGGGTTCAGGGCGGACGCAGGGCGCCCACGAGCACCCCAGCAGGCTTCGTGCCGGCTGCGGGGCAGGCGTGGCCGGGCTCAGGAACGCGCGTGGGTCACGCCGCCGTCGACCACCAGCGTGGAGCCGACCACGTAGTCGCCCGCCCGCGAGGCGAGGTAGACGGCGGCGCCGGCCATGTCCTCGTCGCGCCCGATGCGGCCGATCGGCACACGCTGGGCGACGGCGTCGGCACGGTCGCGGGCGTCGCGGTTCATCTCCGAGGCGAAGGCGCCGGGGGCGATCGCGCTGACGACGATGTGGTCCTTCGCCAGGCGCAGCGCCATGCGGCGCGTCAGCTGGATCAGGCCGGCCTTGCTGGCGGCGTAGGAGTAGGTCTCCTGCGGGTTGACCGAGATGCCGTCGATCGAGGCGATGTGGATCACCTTGGCCGGCCGCTCGGCGCTGGCCGCGCGCTGCAGCAGGCCGTGCAGCGCCTGGGTCAGGAAGAAGGGCGACTTCAGGTTCAGGTCGACGACCTTGTCCCAGCCGTGCTCGGGGAATTCGTCGAAGGGACAGCCCCAGGCCGCGCCGGCGTTGTTGACCAGGATGTCGAGCTGCGGCTCGTGGGCCGCATAGGCGGCGGCGAGCGCCTGCACGCCCTCCATCGTCGACACATCGGCCGGCAGCGCGACACAGGGCCCGAGGGAAGACAACTCGGCCGCCGTCTGCTGGCAGGCCTCGGCCTTGCGCGCCGAGATGTAGACCCGCGCACCGTGCGCGAGGAAACCGGCCGCGATCATGCGGCCGATGCCGCGCGAGCCGCCGGTGACGAGCGCGCTGCGGCCTTCGAGGGAAAAGAGGGGGCTCATGGGGGTCTCCTGGGGTGATGGGCGGTGGGCGGGATCCGTTCAGCCGTACTCGCGCGCCTCGGCCAGCCGGCCCAGGCGGCTGGTGATCTCGAAGAAACCGGCCACCGTCTCGTCGATGATCTGCTGGGCGGTCTTCACCGCGTCGATCAGGCCGACGGTCTGGCCGGCCAGCGCGGGGGCGGCCTCCATGTCGCCGCGGAAATAGACGTCCTGCAGCCGGGCAAAGGTGTCGGGCGGCATCAGCCCGGCGGCGTGGATCGCCGCGGTGCGCTCCGACTTGAGCGCGCGGATGCAGGGCGAGGCCTGTTTGTTGAGCACCCAGGTGCCGGTTTCGCGGGCGTCGACGATGGCCTGCTTGTAGTTCGCATGCACCGGGCTCTCGGCGCAGCTGACGAAGCGGGTGCCCATCTGGATGGCCTCGGCGCCGAGGGCGAAGGCGGCGGCCATGCCGCGGCCGTCGCAGATGCCGCCGGCCGCCACCAGCGGCACCTCGACACGGGCGCGGATCGCCTGCAGCAGCACCAGCGTGGAGACCTCCTCGGGGTTCTTGAAGCCGCCGCCCTCGGCGCCTTCGACCACCAGGCCGTCGATGCCGGCGTCGACACACTTGAGCGCGGCCTCGACCGTGGGCACCGCGTGGTAGACGGTGATGCCGGCCGCCTTCAGCGGCGCGATGAACTTGGCCGGGCTGCCGGCCGAGGTGGTGACGAAGCGCACGCCGCTGTCGCAGACGAAGCGCAGCATCGCGTCGTCCTTCAGGAAGCGGATCGGCAGGTTGACGCCGAAGGGCAGGCCGAGCGCGACCATCTGCCGCACCTCGGCCTGGCAGGCGGCCGTTTCGCCGGAGCTGGTCTCGATGATGCCCAGGCCACCGGCGCGCGAGACGGCGCTGGCCAGCGGCGTGCGGGCGATCCAGCCCATCGGGGCCTGCAGGATGGGGACGCGTGCGCCGGTGTGGGCGAGGACTCGGTTCATGGTGGCGAAGGGGCTCGGGGTGGCAGACGGCAGCGGTTGGTGCAGCCGCGCAGCCTAAAGCCTGCCGGGCCGGCGGCGAGTCGCCAAGGTGCCAGCGCGGCCTACACTGGCCGCATGCCCGCCCCCCACCCCGCCCGCACCCCGGACCCGCTGCGCTGGGCGCGGGCCCTGGCGCGCTGGTGGATGGGCTGGTGGGCGGTGCTGGTCTTCGGTGCGCAGATCCTGGTGCTGGCGCTGTCGCCCTCGAGCTACCGCGCCAGCCAGCGGGCGGTGATCCTGCGCCAGTTGTACCGGGCCACGCGGCCGCTGCTGCTGGGCTTCACGCTGCTGACGGCGGTGCTGGGGCTGGTGATCATCCGCATCGTGCTGGCCACCGCGCTGAGCTACGGCCTGAGCCGCTATGCGCTCGACGTGCTGGTGCGCACGCTGGTGCTGGAGCTGATCCCGCTGTCGGCGGCGCTGTTCGTCGCGGTGCGCTACAGCCTGGCCGAGGGCGAGGTGATCCGCCGCTTGCGGGTGAGCGGGGAGTTTCGTGCGCTGTTCGAGGCCGGCCGCGACCCGACCCGCGACACCGTGCTGCCGCGCGTGCTGGCAGGCCAGTTTGCGGTGGTGACACTGGCGGTGGTGAGCGCCGTGGTGATCCTGATGCTGACCTATGTGTCGCTGTACGGCTTCGCGGGCTGGGGGCTGCCGGGCTTCACCCGCGGCGTGGGCCAGGTGATCGACCCGCTGACGGTGCTGGTGCTGGTGCTGAAGACCTTTTTCATGAGCCTGGCGGTGGCGATCATCCCGATGGTGGCCACCGCCCACGACCTGGCCGAGCGCACCGACAGCAGCGGTGCCACCCACGCCGAGCTGACGCGCCTGGCGCGGCTGCTGACGGTGATCCTGCTGATCGAAATGGCCTCACTGGTCGGCGTCTACCATTGAGGCCATGGTGCTGCCCCCTGCCCCCGACGACGCGCCCCCGGTCGCCCACCTGGAGCTGAAAGCCCGGGTGATGCTGCTGCTGGTGGCACTGCTGCTGGCCGCGGTGGTGGCCTATGTGCTGTATGCCCGCGGCGCCTTCGAGCGCCAGCAGACCCTGGTGCTGGTGGCCGACAACGCCGAGGGCGTGGCGGTGGGCATGGACCTGAGTTTTGCGGGCTTCCCGATCGGGCGGGTCAACCGCATCGAGCTGTCGGACGAGGGCACGGCGCGCATCGTGGTCGACGTGCCGCTGAAGGACGCCCGCTGGCTGCGCAGCAGCAGCGTGTTCACGATGGAGAGCGGCCTGGTGGGCGGGCCCCGGCTGCGCGCCTACAGCGGCATCCTCAGCGATCCGCCGCTCGAAGACGGCGCGGTGCGCCAGGTGCTGGCCGGCGATGCCTCGGCCGAGATCCCGCGCCTGATGGCCAGTGTGCGGGAGTTGGTCGGCAACCTGACCGCGTTGACGAATGAAGACGCCCCGCTGAGCACCACGCTGCGCCAGGTGCAGACCACCACCGAGCGGCTGAACGGCCCGCGCGGTGCGCTCGGGGTGCTGCTGGGCGACGAGCAGGAGGCGCGCAAGATCCTCGCCACGCTGGACCGCACGAATGCGCTGCTGGCCCGCCTCGACGGCCTGGCCCAGAAGGCCGACCGGCTGACCGGCCGCATCGACGGCATGGCCGCCAAGGCCGATGCCCAGGTCTTCGGCGAGGCCGGCGTGATGGCCGAGACCCGGGCCACCGTGGTGCAGATGAACGGGCTGCTGGCCGACGCGCGCAACAGCCTGAAGCGGGTGGATGCGGTGCTGGAAGAGGCCCAGGGCATTGCGGTGAACACCCGGGCCGCAACGGTCGACCTGGGCGCGCTGCGCACCGAGGTCGAGGCCAGCCTGCGCAAGGTCGAGCAACTGGTCAACGAGGTCAACCGGAAATGGCCGTTTGCGCGCGACACCGAGGTGAAGCTGCCATGAGGGCAGGCCTGGCCGCGACCGCCGAACGGCTGCTGCAGCATGCGCCGGCAGCGGCGCGATCGGGGGCTGCCTTGGGAACGGCGCTGGTGCTGGCCCTGGGCCTGGCGGCCTGCGCCAGCAAGCCGCCGCCACCGGATTGGCAGATGAACGCCAAGTCCAGCCTGGAACGCGCCACGGCCGCCTACCTGTCGGGCAACAGCGCGCTGGAGGCACTCGAATTCGCCCGCGCGCGGGCCGACCTGGCCCGCACCGGCCAACCCGCGCTGGTGGCGCGCGCCGAGCTGCTGCGCTGCGCCACCCGGGTGGCGAGCCTCGTGGTCGAGGCCTGCGCCGGCTTCGATGCACTGGCCGCCGATGCAACGCCGGCCGACCTGGCCTATGCCCGCTACCTGGCGGGTCAGGCCGGGCCGGCCGATGCGGCGCTGCTGCCCGAGGCGCAGCGCGCCGCGGCAGCCGGCACCGCGAGCGCCGAGGCGCTCGCCAAGTTGCCCGACCCCTTGTCGACACTGGTCGCCGCCGGTGTGATGCTGCAACGCGGCAGCCTGACACCGGCGGTGCTGGCGGTTGCCGTCGACACCGCCTCGGCCCAGGGCTGGCGCCGGCCGCTGCTGGCCTGGCTCGGGCTGCAGCTGAAGGCGGCCGAGGCCGCCGGCGATGCCGCCGAGGCCGAACGGCTGCGGCGGCGCATCGCGCTGGTCCAGGGTCCTGCCAAGCCGTGAGGAGGTGCTGAGATGGGAATGGGAACGGGATTGAACAGGCGACAGGGTCTGGTGCTCGGCGCTGCCGGGCTCTCGGCGCTGGCGCTGCCCGGCTGCGTCAGCATGCCGCCGGCATCGGCCGAGGCGGGGGCAGCGGCGGACCCGGCACAGGGGCAGGTGCTGCTGCGGGTGGCGACCTCGGGCCTGGTGAATGTCAACAGCTTCGTCGTCCAGGCCCGGCGGCGCGGCGGCGGGCCGCTGATCGCCCTGCGCGGCTGGGGGCCGGGCAGCGACGGCTACTGGGGCAGCTACTACCAGGACAACGAGAAGGGCCAGCTGGTGCAGCTCGCGCTGCCGCCGGGCGATTACGAGCTGGTGTCCTTCGGCCTGATGACCGGCGCCTGGGGTGGCCTGCGCGCGATCGAGCCGCAGCAGCCTTTCTCGCTGCCCTTCAGCGTGGCAGCGGGCGAGGTGGTCTACCTCGGTGCGCTGCTGGTTCGGTTTGCGCCGACCGGCACCGGCACGGGCCCCTTGAAGGGCCTGGTGCAGATCGATGCGCGGCGGAACATCGCCTACGAGGTGCTGGTGCAGGACGCGCGGGCCCGGGACTTCGCCGAGCTGCCGCAACGCGCACCGGGACTCGCACCCGACCGGGTGGTGGTGCGGCTGCTGCGCTGAGCGGGCCCTGAGCCGGCGGGCGGGCTTCGGTGCCGGCTGGGCCGTTCAGCTGCCACTGACCTGATCCACCGGAACCTCGGTCCCCACGGCGCCCAGGCTCCCTCGACGCCGGGCCAGCATCCGTGCATCGGCCGGATGGCGCGCCGCCGCGATCGCCTGCTCGAGCCAGACACGGGCCGCGGGCAGCTCACCCAGGCGCTCGTGTGCCCGCGACAGCGCGGCCAGGCCGTGCGGCCGCAGCGGGGCGGGCAGGCTGGGCAGCAGCGCGTCGAGCAGGGCCCTCGCCTGCGCGGGTTCGCCGGCCTCGGCGAGTGCGATCGCCTGGCCGAGCCGGGGCGCGGGCGAGGCGTCGAGGCGCAGCAGCAGGCCGTACCACTGCACGATGCGCGGCCAGTCGGTGTGGGCGTAGTCGGGGGCGACCGCATGTTCGGCGGCGATGCCGGCCAGCAGGTGGTAACGCGACAGGCGCTCGGCGCGCTGCGCGGCCTGCAGGTGGAGGAAGCCCATGCGCAACATGCCCCCGTCCCAGCGGTCGCGGGGCTGGCCGGGCAGCGGCACGATGTCACCGGCCTCGTCGAGCCGGCCCGACAGCCGCGCGCCGTGCAGCAGCAGCAAGGCGGCCAAGGCATCGGCATCCGCGTGCGCGGTGGCGGGGTGGGCAGCCACCGCCCGGGCCAGGCGGATCGCCTCCCAGCACAGGGCCAGCGCCTGCGCCTCGCCGGCCTCGCGCGAGCCCTGGCGGCCACTCGCCTTCTGGCCCTCGCCGAACAGCACGAGCAGCGTCGACATCACCGCCTCGCGCCGTGGCGCGAGCTCGGCGCCAGCCGGCACCTCGAGCGCCACACCGGCCAGTGCCTGGCGGGCCCGGGCCAGGCGCTGGGCCAGGCCGGCCTCGGTGGTGAGCAGCGCGTCGGCCAGCGTGGCGAGGTCGAGCCCGCTCAGGCTGCGCAGCGCGATCGCGACCTGCGAGGCGACCGGCACGGCTGGGTGGCAGGCGGCGAACAGCAGCGCGAGTTCGTCGTCGCCGAGTTCACCGGCGAAGCGCCCGCCCGCCGGGCTGGACGCGGCAGGCAGCGTCGGCCGGGGGCTGGCTGCACCCGCGCCGGTGTCCTCGCCGAGCTCGGCCAGGTCCTCCAGCGGCAGGCTGCGCCGCGCGGCGCGCAGCTGGTCGATCGCCCAGTGCTGCGCCACCCGCAGCAGCCAGGCCGGCGGATTGGCCGGCTCGCCGTCGCGCGGCCAGGTTTCCAGCGCGCGCAGGCTGGCCTGCTGCACCGCGTCTTCGGCCAGCGCGAGCTCGGCCAGGCCGAAGCGCCGCGCCAGCAGCGCCACCAGCCGGGGCCGGTGCTGCGCGAGCTGCGCGGCGAGCATCAGCCGCCCATCGGGTCGATGCGGCGGATCTCGATCCAGTTGCTGCCCGACAGGTGCGGGCAGGTGGCGGCCAGGGCCTCGGCTTCGGCGTCGCTCGCGGCCTTCAGCATGAAGGTGCCGCCGATCACGTCTTGTGCCTCGGCGTAGGGGCCGTCGCTGGCAAGCGGGCGGCCGTCGACCAGGCGCAGCTGGCGCCCGCCGTCGTCGGTCAGCTTGTCGCCACCGACGAGGTGGCCGCGGGCCGCCATGTCAGCCGCCCAGGCCGAGTAGCGGGCGACGATCTCCTGCATCTCGGCGGGGCCGACGGCGGCATAGCTGCCCGGGCGCTCGTGCAGCAACAACAGGTACTGGTTCATCTCGGATGCTCCTTCAGGTGCAGACCGACCATCGGCCTGCTGCACCATGACGAAAGGGTGCGGTGCGGGATGACGGTTCCTGAAGAAAAATTTTCACATGCTCCGCCGGTACTGCCCACCCA
>LNFM01014939.1_pt1 | contig 10297 bp, 10 predicted proteins | sample 596031 | NCBI WGS metagenome assembly LNFM01 (sample SAMN04254537, study PRJNA301005) | activated carbon metagenome | isolation source: dual media filters at the Ann Arbor, Michigan drinking water treatment plant | place: USA: Ann Arbor | reverse complement strand
CCCGTTCGCAGGAAGAACGCGACGCGCTGGCCATCGCGATGTTCCGCGCCTGGTATGTGCCGTTCTATTTCTACGGCGCCATCCACGGCGATCCACATCTCGGGAACTACTCGGTGCGGCCGAACGGTTCGGTGAACCTGATGGATTTCGGCTGCATCCGCATTTTCCCGCCGCGCTTCGTGCGGGGCTCGATCGAACTCTATCGCGCGCTGATGACGGACGACGAGGCGCGCGCCGTCGCGGCCTACGAGGATTGGGGCTTTACCGGTCTCAGCAAGGAGATGATCGCCATCCTCAACCGCTGGGCCGCTTTTCTCTACGGCCCTCTGATGGACGACCGGCCGCGCCGCCTGACCGAGGGCATGGCCGAGGGCTATGGCCGCGAGATGGCGCAGAACGTGTTCGGCGAGCTGCGCAAGATGGGCGGTGTGCGGCCGCCGCGCGAGTTCGTGTTCATGGATCGCGCCGCCATTGGCCTCGGCTCGGTGTTCATCCACCTCCGCGCCTCGATCAACTGGCACCAGCTCTTCGAGGGCCTGATCGACGGCTTCGACGTCGACGCGCTGACGGCGAGGCAGGACACTGCCCTGAAAGAAGCAGGGCTGGCGTGAACATCCTCGTAACGGGTTCGTCGGGCTGGCTTGGCCAGACTCTGGTGCCGAAGCTCGTGCGCGACGGATACAAGGTGGTGGGGCTCGATCCGGAGCCGGGCGCCACGACCAGCGTCGTGGGTTCGGTCGTCGACCGTGCTCTTGTTCGCCGCGTGATCCGCGACGAGGGCATCACGGCCATCATTCATGCCGCCGCGCGCCACAAACCTCACATCGATACCTACGACAATTCGGAGTTCGTCGCCGTCTGGAGGAGGCGGTGGCGCCGGGCTCGGCGGTCGACCGCTTCGTCTTCACCTCGACGACCTCGCTCATGATTTCGCAGCAGATCCGTGACGGGAAGGCGGGCGGAGCGAAGGAGGCGGCGTGGATCGACGAGACGATGGCGCCACTCAAGCCGCGCAACATCTATGGCGTCACCAAGCTCGCGGCCGAGGAACTGTGCCGCCTGTTCAATCACCTGCACAGGCTGCCGGTCCTCGTCCTGCGCACCTCGCGGTTCTTTCCCGAGGAGGACGACATGGCCCATGCCATCAGGCAGTCGGGCGAGAACACGAAGGCCAACGAATTCCTGTTCCGCCGTCTCACCGTCGAGGACGCGGCCGAGGCGCACGTCGTGGCGCTGGCGAGGGCAAAGGAGATCGGCTTCGACACGTTCATCGTTTCGGCGATGACGCCGTTTCGGCGCGAGGATTGCCGCGAGCTGATCGCCGACGCGCCCGCGGTGGTGAGCCGGCTCTTCCCGGAATATCTCGCGCTCTATGAGAAGCGGGGCTGGACCATGTTCGACACGGTCGACCGGATCTATGACGCCGGCAAGGCGGCCCGTGTGCTCGGATTCACCTGCCGCACGGGGTTCCGTGAGGTGCTGGACACGCTCCGGTAGGGGGCAACTATTCCGGCTTGCGGGCGTTTTCTCGCCATGATGACCCGCATTCTCCAACCCAAGCGTCTGATCGGTGCCGCGGTCCTTGCGGGCGTCGCGATGGCGCTTTCCGGCTGTGGCGTTGCCGCATTTCCGGTGCGAGTGACCAGCGCAACGGCGAAGATCGTGCCTGTGGCCGGCGATGTCGTTGCCTATCCGCTCGACAAGACCGCGGACGCCATCGACTAGCCAATCGCTGCGCCCGTCAGCCTGAAGCGTGATAAAGGCATCGCGGGGGCAGGCGGCTCCCGGCGGAGCTTGGGAGTGTGGTCGGGGCGATGACATGCGGTTGATGCTGTACGCGGTGCTTGCGCTTGGCGCGGTGGCACTCCTGCTGTCTCTCCTGTCGTGGATCGCCGAGCGCCGCCTCGAAGCCCTGGCCGACCCGTACATCAGCAGCGATCCGGCGAAGTTACCGGGGGTCACGGTGGCGCTGGTCCTGGGCGCGGCGCCGATCGGCCCCGAGGGCGGCCCAAACCGCTACTTCGTCTATCGGCTCAATGCGGCGGCTGCGCTCTACAAGGCCGGCAAGGTGAAGTACCTGCTGGTGAGCGGCGACAACAGCCGTCCCGATTACGACGAGCCGACCGCCATGCGCGCCGGTTTGATCGAGCGCGGTGTGCCGGCCGAGGCGATCTATCGCGATTTCGCGGGCTTCCGGACCTGGGATTCGGTGGTGCGGGTCGAAGAGGTTTTTGGCCAGACACGCGTCATCGTCGTGTCGCAGCGCTTCCACCTCTCGCGCGCGATCTTCCTCGCCCGTCAGCAGGGTATCGAAGCCTGGGGCTTCGAGGCGCAGGACGTTGCGCGCGCCTACAGCATCGTCACCATCCTGCGGCGCTATCCCTCGGCCTTGCGCGCCTACTTCGATGTCTGGTTCGACACGCCGCCGAAATACGCCGGTCCGCGAATCGTGATCGGCAGGGACCCACCGAACTAGGGACTGGTTTCAGTCGCGCAGGACCGTCCTCAACGGGAAAGTGCCTTGCCGAATATTCGCGGCAACTCGACCTGCCAGAAATCCACGAAATGGGGATAGGGCAGGATCGGTCGCGGATGGGCGCCGTCGAAATATTCCAGGTGGCCAACAAGAGCGAAGCCGACCAGCAGGCCGGCCACCGTCATCGCGGCCGGTGCGGGCGTGGTCCTTCCGATGAACAGAAGAACGAACAGGCTGGACAGCAGGGACAGGAAAACCCAGCGAAAGACGTCCCAGCCGAAGAATCCGAGGAGCAGGGGCGCCAGGCACGCGCCGAGCACGCACAGGACGTTCAGCGCGCCGAACCAACGATCGGAACGACGGTAAAATGCCACCGCCACGACGACCGATACGCATGCCGCCATCAGCAGCGCCCGCGTCAGGTAGCGTGCCGGAGGCATGTAGTAGTTGCGCATCCGCTCGCCGACGAAGTCGTTCCGAAACAGCTGATAATAGCTTTCGTCGACAGGGTAGCGCGCAACGGAGCGCACCCGCGCCAGAAGCGCCTCGATCATCTCCGACGGCACGGTCTGGAAAAACAGGTAGATGACTGCGAAAACCGCGACCAGGACAGCGCCGTGTACGATGGCCGTTCTGAATTCACGGCGCAGAGCGAGACTTGTGACGTAGAGCGGGATGACGGTGAAAGCTGCCAACTCCTGGACGAAGAGCGTGGCGCCCATGATCAGGAGGGCGGGCAAGGGCCGCACGTGGATCGCCGCCAGCAGCGCGAGATAGAGGATGTCCTCGGGATAGCCGGCTGTATGAAAGAGATAGCCACCGGTCGGCGCGACCAGGAATGCGATCACGACCAGTTTCAGGGTCAGCGGCGAATGCCACGCGCGCCAGAAGAGGATCACGATCAGCGTGTAGCGAACGGCCATCTGTAGCGCCGCCACGAAGACATATTCGAAGCGCAGAGATCCGAACGGATAGAGCAGCGTTCCGATCAGGCTGCGCCGGCCGAAGCCGTCGAAGAAGCTCGGGATGTAGTAGTTGATGGCCCAGAGTATCGGGAGACCGAAGCCGACGTAGAACGCCAGAAACAGCGCGACGATCAAACCGGCATTTGCAGCCAGTTCGATGCTGCCGGCGTTCCGCACGGTTCTGTTTCCCGCCAAACGACTGTAGCCGTCCAAGGGGCCGTCAGCGCGGTCGGGGAGCGTCGGCGGCGTTGGCCCACTCGCGAAATTCGGGCACGGGCGACGCTACCGGCTTGCCGGCGAAATGGTTGTCGAGGTTGCGGCAGACGAGGTCGGTCATGCGCCGCTGTGCGTGCTCCGTTCCGCCGCCGAAATGCGGGGTCATCACCAGCTTGTCGAGTTCCAGCAGTTCGGTGCCGGTGTACGGCTCCTGGTCGAACACGTCGAGCGCCGCACCCTCGATGATGTCGTTGCGCAGCGCATGGGCGATTGCCTTTTCGTCGACCGCCCAGCCGCGCGAGATGTTGACCACGTGGCCTCGCGGACCCAGCGCCTTGAGCACGTCGGCATTGATGATGTGCCGGTTGGAGGCATCGGAGCGCAGGCAGACGATCAGGTAATCGCACCAGGTGGCGAGTGCCATCACGTCGGGAAAGTACGGGAAGTCGACGTCGCTGCGCTTGCTGCGGTTGCAGTAGCCGATCTCGACATCGAACCCCTTCAGGCGCCTGGCGACCTCCAGGCCGATCGCGCCGAGGCCCAGGATGCCGACCCTGCCGCCCGTCAGGCCGGCGATCGGGCCGAAGCGATTGGGAATGCGCTGCTTCCACTCGCCGCGGCGGATCATCTTGTCGGCGCGTACCAGACGGCGCGTCGAGGCGAGCAGGATGCCGACCGCCAGTTCGGCCACGTCGGGCGCATTGGCGTCTGCGCCGTGCGTGACCATGATCCCGCGCCGGCGGGCGGCGTCGAGGTCGACCCGCTCGTAGCCCGTGCCGTAGCAGCAGAACAGGGAGAGCCTCGGCAGGGCGGCCATCATGGCATCGGAAATGCCGACGCTCCCGGTGCTGACGATTGCCTGCACTGTGCCGGCCGTACCGGGCGGGATGTCGGCCGCGGTGGGCGTGGGACTGTCCATATGCCCGACGATCCTGCACCGCTCCCCAAAAGAAGCGAGCGTCGCCTTGGTGAAATGGAAGCCGGTCAGGATGTGCGGTCGGTCAGGCATGGTCGAGCCGTAGCATGTGGCGTGGGAGTGCGTAAGCGGGAGGCTTCCACGCGGCGAAAAACCGGCTTGGCAAAGAACGGAACGCTGTGCAAGGTGCGGCGCACGAAGCGTCCCGCCGCGTTCAAACGGATCTGAAGCGCTCCATGAAAATCGCCATTGTCAAAGAACGCAGGCCCCATGAAACCCGTGTGGCCGCCACTCCCGAGACCGTCAAGAAGCTGAAGGCGCTGGGCGCGGAGATCACGATAGAGACCGGGGCGGGGGTGGCTGCCGCCTATACCGACCAGGCCTATGGCGAGGCCGGCGCGACGATCGTTCCGGACGCGGCCTCCGCCATCGCAGCGGGCGACATCGTCTTCAAGATCCAGCGTCCGATGTCGGCCGAGGAAGGGCTCGACGAGCTCGGCCTGCTGCGGCAGGGCCAGACCCTGATGGCGCCGCTGGGCGCCCTCACCAACAGGGAGCTGGTGCAGGCGCTGGCCTCGCGCGGCGTGACCTCTTTCGCACTCGAACTGATCCCGCGCATCACGCGTGCCCAGTCGATGGACATCCTCTCCTCGCAGGCCAATCTCGCCGGCTACAAGGCAGTTCTTCTGGCGGCGAACAACTACGGCCGCATCTTCCCGCAGATGATGACGCCCGGCGGCACCCTGGCACCGTCGCGCAGCTTCATCATGGGCGTGGGCGTCGCCGGCCTGCAGGCCATCGCCACGGCGCGGCGCCTCGGCTCGATCGTGACCGCGACCGATGTGCGGCCGGCCACCAAGGAGCAGGTCCAGTCGCTCGGCGCCAAGTTCGTGGCGGTCGAGGACGAGGAGTTCAAGGCGGCCGAAACGGCGGGCGGCTACGCCAAGCAGATGAGCCCCGAGTACCAGGCCAAGCAGGCCGCGCTGGTGGCCGAACACATCAAGCTGCAGGACATCGTGATCACGACCGCGCTGATCCCCGGTCGCAAGGCGCCGGTGCTGGTGAGCGAGGAGATGGTGAAGACCATGAAGCCCGGCTCGGTGATCGTCGACATGGCGGTCGAGCAGGGCGGCAACTGCCCACTGTCGGAGTTCGGCAAGGTGGTCGAGAGATACGGCGTGAAGATCGTCGGTCCGGCCAATCTGCCGGGCGAACTGGCGACCGACGCCTCGGCGCTGTTCTCGCGCAACCTGCTCAATTTCATCACGCCCATGGTCGACAAGGAGACCAGGGCGCTCACGATCAACCTCGAGGACGAGGTCGTGAAGGGCACGCTGGTCACCCGCGACGGGCAGATCGTGCACCCCTCGCTGACCCAGGCTTAGGAGCAGCCCCATGGACGACAAGATCGCAGGCGAGGCCTCCCGGCTCGCAACCCACGCGCAGGACGTCGCCGCCCAGCTCAAGCTCCTGGCGCAGCAGATCACCGATGCGGCCGCCGCGAGCCCGGTCGCCGTGCCCGACGGGCATATGCCATTCGTGGCGCTGCTCACCATCTTCGCCCTGTCCTGCTTCGTGGGCTACTACGTGGTCTGGCGGGTGACGCCGGCCCTTCATTCGCCGCTGATGGCGGTCACCAACGCCGTCTCCTCCGTGATCATCGTCGGCGCGCTGCTCGCGGCGGGCCTCAAGGGCCTGGGCGCTGCACAGCTGTTCGGCTTCATCGCGGTGGCGCTGGCCGCCGTGAACATCTTCGGCGGGTTCATCGTCACGCACCGGATGCTGTCGATGTTCAAGAAAAAGCCGGTCAAGAAGTAGGCGGGAGCAGCAGGGATGTTCACCCAGGAACTGGCCGCCTACGGCTATCTGATCGCCGCCATCTGCTTCATCATGGCACTGCGCGGACTGTCTTCGCCGACGACCTCGCGCGGCGGCAACCTCTACGGCATCGTCGGCATGGTGATCGCCATCGGCGTCACCGTCCTCTCGCCCGGCGTCGTCTCGCCCTGGCTGATCCTCGCGGGCCTGGTGATTGGCGGTGCGATCGGCACCTTCGTGGCGCTGCGTATCCAGATGACCGCGCTGCCGCAGCTCGTGGCGGCCTTCCATTCGCTGGTCGGCCTTGCCGCGGTATTTGTGGCTGCGGCGGCCTTCATTTCACCGGAAGCCTTCGGGCTCGGCGTCCCCGGCAAGATCAAGGTGCAGAGCCTGATCGAAATGGGCCTGGGCACGGTGATCGGCGCCATCACCTTCACCGGCTCGGTCGTAGCCTTCGCCAAGCTGCAGGGTCTGGTGACGGGTTCGCCACTGGTCTTCAAGGGTCAGCATCCGCTGAACGCGCTGCTCGGCATCGCACTGGTCGTCCTGCTGGTCTGGTTCGCCATGCGCGGCCATACGTCGACCTTCGTCCTGCTGGTGGTGCTGTCGCTGGCGCTTGGTTTCCTGCTGATCCTGCCGATCGGCGGCGCCGACATGCCCGTCGTCGTGTCGATGCTCAATTCCTATTCGGGATGGGCGGCGGCCGGCATCGGCTTCACCCTGGGGAACACCGCGCTGATCGTGACCGGCGCGCTGGTGGGCTCCTCGGGCGCGATCCTGAGCTACATCATGTGCAAGGGCATGAACCGCTCGATCTTCAACGTGATCCTGGGCGGTTTCGGTACCGACAGCGCGGCGGCCGGCGGCCCGGCCGTCAAGAACGACAAGCCGGTCAAGGCCGGCTCGGCCGAGGATGCGGCCTTCCTGATGAAGAACGCGCAGTCCGTCATCATCGTGCCGGGCTACGGCATGGCCGTCGCCCAAGCCCAGCATGCGCTGCGCGAGATGTCCGACCTCCTGAAGAAGGAGGGCGTGCAGGTCCGCTACGCCATCCATCCGGTGGCCGGCCGCATGCCCGGCCACATGAACGTGCTGCTGGCCGAGGCCAACGTGCCCTACGACGAGGTCTTCGAACTCGACGACATCAACCGCGACTTCGCCTCGACCGACGTCGCCTTCGTGATCGGCGCCAACGACGTCACCAACCCGGCCGCCAAGACCGATCCGAAGAGCGCGATCTACGGCATGCCGATCCTCGACGTCGAGAAGGCGCAGACCGTGCTGTTCGTGAAGCGCGGCATGGCCTCGGGTTATGCCGGCGTCGACAACGAACTGTTCTTCCGGGACAACACGATGATGCTCTTCGCCGACGCCAAGGTGATGTGCGAGAACATTGTAAAGTCGCTTGAGGGTTCCTCGCATTAACGAACCGGCGCAAGCCGAGGCACCGCAGGGGGAAGAGGCCAGGTCTTCCCCGTCTGAGACAATCACCATCCGTCAGAGGATGCCGCTCGGCTCGCGCTTGGTGGGTGGAGCGATCGCCATCGCATTGGCTACCGGGTTCTCGGGAATCGGCTGGTGGCTGTGGCGTTCGTTCGTCCCGACGCACCCGGTGGCGGCCTATGTATACGGCATCATTGTCGTCGCGATTGGCACGTCGGGTCTTTATCTCGCCGTCAGGAACCTGATCCGGCCGGTGCCTTTCGCGATCCGGATATCCGACAAGGGGATCACGGCCTACCGGGGCCGCTGTCCCGATCTCATCCTGTGGTCCGATATCAAAGGGGCTCATGCCGCGCTCGAGGGCGGTCAACGGGTAAGCGTGCCGATAATTGCCCTGGAACTGGTCGATCCTCGATCCTTTTACGCACGGCTGAATGACGGCAAACCGGCATGGCTGGGGCCGGATACCGGACTGCGTCCCAAATACTATCCGCTGGCGTCCACCGGCCTCGACATGGAGCCGGAGCAGTTGCTGCGGGCTGTCAACGATTCGATCCGCCGGTGGGGGACCGCCAATCCCGATCCATCGCCCGAAACGAACTACATTCCCATGTTCACTCTTTTGCCGGGGCGGGCACCGTTCGCGATAGGCTTGGTTTTGCTCGTTACTCTCTTTACGGCACCTTTCGCTCTCCTAAGTCCGCCGAGTTGGATGGCAGCGGCGGAGAATTGCGAAGTGCGCAATCGGTACGGTGGCAAGCAATGGAGGCGCGCGAAAACGACGAGCGCCACCTGGAGTGGACCGTGTGTCGAGGGGCGCGCACAGGGCCAAGGCATCCTCGAATGGTTTCGCGACGGCAGGCTGACGATACGGTATTCGGGGCAAATGGAAGGAGGCCGGATCACGGGGCGCGGGGAATTGACCGAATACGGAATCCGGTATGAGGGCACGTGGAAGGACGGCGAACTGCGCGAGGGAGTGGGGACGTATCCTGGCGGTCACCGATACAGCGGCAAATGGGACAGGGGAGATTGGACAAGAGGCGTGCTGACGGTCCCAGGTGGCTATCGCTTCGAAGAGCGCTGGTATCGAAAGCAGCTCACGGGCAAGAACATCGCCCGGGGACCGCAGGGACAGTACGAAGGCAACTGGACCGACGGTGTTCCTGAAGGCGCGGGCGTTTTCGTGACCAGTGATGGTCGGCGCTTCGAGGGGAAGTGGCGCAAAGGTAAGCCCGTCGATCTGGAAGTGGCTCGTCTCCAGGATCAGGAGAGATGGGATTGCTTGTGGGATATCATCTCAAGACGATTCGATGTCGGGCGGCTTCAATGCCGAAACCAGTGATGCTCACAGGCCCAACCTATCGCGCTGTCATCTTCGACATCGGAGGCGCGGTCGATCTCGAATTCGCGTGGGAGATGGCGCTCGACGGCGCCATAGCAGCGGCCTGCGGGCTGGAAGGCATCCGGGTCGATCCCGCGATGGTCGAGGAAGCCTCGGAGCAAGCGGTCGCTGCTTTTGCGCCAGACGTGGCGCGCCACATGATCGAGACATTGTGCGGCGGAGAGCCCACCACGGTGGTGCGCGTGGTGCGGCGCGTCGAGGCGATGACCGGCCAACTCGATGCCTTTCAGATCCGGCCCGAGATCGAGGACCTGCTGAAGCGCCTCAAGGCGCGCGGTCTGGTGCTCGGCGCGGTCGAACCACGCTGGGAGCGGCTCGAACGGGCAGGGATCGCCCTTCTGTTCACGCGCGATCACGTCGTGCCGCCGGCCGAGTGCATCCTGGTCGGCGACCGGATCGACGCAGACATCGCACCGGCCAAGGCCGCCGGTATGGCCACTATCCAGTTCCGCTCCGGCCGCTGGCGCCGACAGCGCCCGCGATCGGAGGCCGAGACGCCGGATGCCGTCGTGACGGACGTGGCGGAGCTGGAGGCAGCAATCGCCGCGCTCGTGACTTGAGTTAAGCGCCAGCGCGTCCTTAAGTCGCCGCAGTCGACTACGGAGGAATGACATGTCTTCCAAAAGCCAGCCAAACTGCGGGAAGCCTCGCACGTGCACTTCGGTGGCTGAGTTGCGACAAGCGGTGGGGGGAGGCGCTTGTGGATCCGACGCCAAGCGTTCCGCCCCGAGAAGTCTTTCGCCGACTACGTGATCGTCATGCGGCGGCATTCGCTGCTGGTGCATCGAAACCGGAATGATCTCGCGATAGGGCCGCTCATAGGAGCGCGCCACTCCTGTGGCGCTCAAGCTCGTGAGTAGCCACGGCATGAGCGCAACTGGATTTGCACGCTCCATTGGTTCTTCCGTTGCCAGCCAAACAAAAACCCCCGGGGATGCCGGGGGTTGTCGTCTCGCGCGGAGAAGGGAGGACTAGTAGCCCTCGCGCTCCATGCGCTTGCGCATCAGCTTGCGGGTGCGGCGGATGGCCTCGGCGCGCTCACGGGCGCGGCGCTCGGA
>LNFM01013636.1_pt1 | contig 10297 bp, 13 predicted proteins | sample 596031 | NCBI WGS metagenome assembly LNFM01 (sample SAMN04254537, study PRJNA301005) | activated carbon metagenome | isolation source: dual media filters at the Ann Arbor, Michigan drinking water treatment plant | place: USA: Ann Arbor | reverse complement strand
CGTACTCCGCGTCCGCAAAACTTATCTGCTTCATCGATTCGATCCCTCCGACCGATTCAACGCACCACGGCAGAATCGGTGGACTTGTTCAGACGTTCCCTAGGATGCGGCACTACTGAAGAAAGTCACTCGGTTCGCCTCTGTTACAATGTTCTAAACTCGAACCACCGTGTGAAAACTTCGGTTCGCCCTTATTCCGTGTGAATGCTCCAGGCGCCCAACATGACTTTGCAACCCTACGCCCTTGGTGAGCCGTACTGGGTCATCGCGCATCATTCTCGATTTCAGTCGCACAATCGAATGCATGCTGACGGATTGCCTCAAGCCCTCGGGTTCCGGGGTGCGTTTGTGGTCGGCATCGCAACGTTCGGCAACATGACCCGTGCGTTGGTCGAGGTCTTCGGTGATCGATGGTTAGGTCACTCGCTTCTCGATGTGAAGTTTCTCAAACCGGTGTGCGAGGGAGACCGCATTCGCGTGGAAACGATAGCCATTGCGGGCCGGGACGCGGAATGCGCCTACGAAGTCTGTGCGTACAACGAGACGGCAGGTGGCGAGCTCTGCGCGCGTATGGAAACAACCATGCCCCCACAGTTGCCGCCTGTCGATGTCGCTGCAGCTATACCTCCCAACGAGTGGGAGGGGCCGGTCACGCAACGCCGCACCTGGGACAATATCGTCGAGGGACAGGCTTATCGTTCTTTGCGGCACACCCTTGCGGCGATGGACAACGCGCACTGGGCCCAGATACTGGAGGGGGACCTTGAGTTGTACGCGCGCGGCGCGACGCCTCCTCTTCATCCGGCCCACATACTGCGCCAAGTCCAGGCGGGCTACAACAATCAATTCATCGGCGACAATGCCGTTCATAGCGCGTCACGCGCAATTCTGCGCAAGACACTGCATGTCGGCGACACGGTGGATATCCTGACGGTGCCGTTGAAAAAGTGGGAGAAGAAGGCCAACCACTGGCTGACGATCTACTGCGCCGTCCGCCGCGATGGTGAAGTGTGCGCGGAGATCTGGCACACACAAATCATCAAACTGCGAGGCGCTAATCCGGATTGATGCCGGTGTCTTGCACTACCTTTCGCCAGCGTGCTGCCTCGTTCGCGATGAACTGGCGGAACTGCTCCGGAGTGCTCCCGACGGTTTCTGCACCATCTTGCTTGAGACGCTCGACGATATCTGGCGTCATCACGATCTTCACGAGTTCGCTGCTGAGCTTCGCGACGATGTTCGTGGGTGTGCCCCCGGGTGCTACGAAGCCGAAGAAAGTAGCGTAGTCGAATCCCGGAGCACCCTGTTCGGCGACAGTGGGCAGATTGGGATAAAGTTTCGAGCGTTGACTGGTGGTTACCCCTATCGCTCTCAATCGTCCAGACGAAACATGCGGACCGACGCTGACCACACTGGCCATCGTCGCTGCAGTCTCGCCTGCGATCAGCGCGGATTGAGCGGGCCCTGTGCCTCGATAGGGCACGTATGTCACGTCGATGTTCGCCAACTTGAAGAACCATGCGGCCGCCAGATGTGTGGCCGAGCCGGCTGGTGCCCCCGCAAGATTGAGGCGCCCGGGCTGCGCCTTTGCCAGTGCGATGAATTCCTTCGGCGTCTTAACCGGTATGGATGGGTGCACAACCATCAAGAACGGAGCTCGCGTCAGTAAGGAAACGGGGGTGTAGTCCTTCGTCGGGTCAGGCAGGTTCTTTGCAAAACTGACGGGTAGCGTGAACGATGGATTCACGGCGAGGAGGGTGTATCCATCCGGGGGCGCGCTGGCGACGAAGCCAAATGCTTGTGCGCCACCAGCGCTGGGGCGGTTCTCCACGACAAATGTCCGCTTCAGCGCCTCGGTGAGTTTCTGGGAGAACAGCCGAGCCTGGATGTCGACGCCGCCTCCGGCCGCCACTGCGACCATTACGCGAACCGGTTTAGATGGCCACGCAGTTGCGTCCTCGGCATAGACCGGGCTATATACTGCCATCGGGCCCGCGAGGGCAAAGACCGCATATCGTAATCGCACTGTTCTCCTCCTTGTGTGATGCACCCGATGTGATGGATGTGTCGAAGTTAAAGCGTACCACGAAGGTTACGAAGAAGATGACAGAGTTCGATCGCATGTTCCATCCGCGTGGCGTCGCTATTGTTGGCGCCACGACCGATCCCACCAGGCCAGGTCGGCAGGCACTTGATGCGCTTCTGCGCCACCGGTACGCGGGGGCGATATATCCGGTGAATCCGAGATACGAGTCCATCGATGCGCTCAAGTGCTACGGGTCGCTGGGAGACATCGATGGTCCGTGCGACGTCGCCGTGATTGCGTTACCAGCATCTGCCGTGCCGGGCATAGTCGATCAGTGCGCGGCTAAGGGGCTCGGGTTCGCGGTGGTACTCGGTGGAGGGTTCCGAGAAGCAGGAGAGGAGGGGGTTGCACTGGAGCGACAAATGAAGGAGGCGGCGCAGCGCGGCAATGTGCGCCTTGTTGGGCCCAACTGCCTTGGCTACGTGAATGTCCACGACAACGTTTATGCGGGGTTCGGCAGCATCACACGTCCGCCGAATCACGCCCATGGTGGCGTGTCCGCAGTGATACAAAGCGGTGGCTTCGGCAATAGCATCATCAACCAGGCCAGTGACGCTGGGGTGGGATTCCGATTCATCGTTGCAAGCGGCAACGAGAGCGATCTCACGGCGGCGGATATGATTCAGGCGTTCGTGGATGATCCAAAGACCAAGATGATCCTTGCCTATATTGAAGGTGTATCAGATGGGCGGGCGTTCATGGCGGCGGCCCGTAACGCGCTGAAGGCTCGAAAGCCGCTGGTGATCATCAAGGCGGGCAACACGGAGCAGGGGAGGCGCGCAGCTGCTTCACACACCGCGAGTATGACGGGAAGCTACGACATATACCGCGCAGCCTTCCGCCAGTGCGGTGTGATCGAAGCGAGCGACATTGGCGAGGCCGTGGATGCGCTTCTGGCGTTTTCTGGGGGGAAGCTGCCGAAGAGCCGGAACGTCGCGGTGATGAGTGGCTCGGGGGGCTCGCTTGTGAGCTTTTCCGACGCGGCTGACCAATTCGGGCTGAAACTTCCACCGCTCTCGGAGGCAACCCGCCAAGTCCTGCGCGAGACGCTGCCTAAGATCGCGTCCTTCGAGAATCCGATCGACTACACGGCGGGTTTCAATAAGGCGGCGAACGCCCCCAAGTATCATCGTATGATTTCGGCCTTGTTGGCTGACCCGGCGATTGACCAGCTTGGCATTTTTCTCGCTTCGGCAGGCGGTGAGACGCTCAAGGCGATTTCAGAAGCCGTTGTAAGCGTACCCAACCTACAGGGCAAGCCCATCTTTAGCTTCTCGGCGCTGCCACGGGAGATGACACAGGCTGGTCGTGAGGTGTTTCAAGCCCAAGGTGTTCCGGTATTGGGTTCGCCGCGGCGCTTGGCGGCTTGTATGGATATTTTGTCGCGCTACTATGAGTCGCTGCAGCACGCTGAGATGCCGGACACTGGAGCCATCCTCTCCGAGACGGGGGGCAGCTATTCGCTGCCAGATGACTCTGGCACGTTGGACGAGTACGCATCCAAGGCGCTTCTTTCTGCATTTGGCGTGCCAGTGACGCGAGATGTCTTGCTGCCCGTCGAGGGGCCCTATGCGTTGCCTCCAGGCGTCCGCTATCCGGTGGCAGTCAAAGTCGTGGCTCCGGATATTCCCCACAAAACGGACGTTGGCGCAGTTCGCCTAAACATTGAGGGTGACTCCGCTCTCGCTCAAGCGGCCACCGACGTGCTCACGAACGCACGGAGCGCGAAGCCCGATGCGTCAATCCGAGGCGTCTTGGTATCGGAGATGGTGCCCGATGGTCTCGAAGTGATCGTCGGAGTGCTCAATGATCCACTGTTCGGACCCGTGGTCGCGCTAGGCATGGGAGGCGTGCTGGCCGAAGTTCTGCGCGACACAACTTATCGCGTCGCACCTTTCGGGTTGGGCACGGCGCGCGCGATGATTGGAGAGCTACGTGCTGCGCCGATTTTCGATGGTGTGCGAGGGCAACCGCCGCGTGACACGTCAGCGCTCGCGGAGTTGCTGGTGACGGTATCCCGCCTTGCTGCGACGTTGAAGGACAGCGTGGCCGAGATCGACCTTAACCCGGTGCTAGTGCGTCCAAGGGGGAAGGGCGTGGTCGCCGCTGATGCTTTGGTCGTGACGAAGAACTAAGCAGGAAGGGACCACGTTACCGACCGTGAACCGATTCATGAATAGAAGAAGCGCCCAACCTTCGTCGCAGTAAACCAGGGTTTCGGCTGGTTCTCGATCTCGACGATGAACTGCACTGCGACTCGGATTGAGCCATCGGGACGCTCTTGCGCGCTGATCAGTTTAGTCTTCGCGCGAATACGCGAACCCGCGACAAGGGGTGACAGAAAGCGAATCTTGTCCCATCCCTGATTGAGCGAGTAATTGCGAGGATAGCGAGCATACATCGAGGTGGCGCGACTGATCTTTGGCAGTAGCGCAATGCCCATGTTCCCCGGAGCGATGCAATCGCCAAATTTCGATGCCCGGGCGCGCGCAGGATCGATATGCGTCCAGTGATCCTCGCCGCTTAGTGACACGAACTTGTCGATCATCGGCTGATCGACGAGAAACCATTCGCCCGGCTCGCTTTCGGCGTCGAGCTCCTTTTGCATCATCAAGAGCGCTTCGTCTCGCGTCACGGTGTTTTGATCTGAGCTACCCATCGTGAACCTCTGCAGTTCGTTGTTCGAAGATGCCTACCGCACCATTGCACTGATTATAGGAGCCGAGTTCCATTGGCGCGACGACGCAGGCGCGATGAAGCACGCACACGTCGGATCGAACGCAGTCAGCCCTGGAGGAGACGCGATCATGAGACGATTTCCCGTTGCTTCGAAGCTGTTCGGCCTAGCCATCGTGACTTGCGCGCTGCCGCTGGCGCACACGCACAGTCCTCGTCGCAACCGACGAAGCCCATTCGTCTCATCTTGCCTTACGCTCCTGGCGGCAGTACATCCGTGGTGGGGCGGATTATCGGCCACAAGCTGACCGAGAGCTGGGGTCGGCAGGTGCTGGCCGACAATCGTCCCGGAAGGGCGGCACCCAGATCGGCTCTGAGCTCATGGTCCTCTCGCCGTCGGCCGGCCACACCATCCTGCTCGTGACCAGCACCCATACCATCGTTCCGAACCTTCGCCGGTTGCCCTACGATCCGATCAAGGACTGCAACTCCAAGGCGGTTGCTTTGCACTTCGGCATCCTGTTGGACAGACATTAGGCGGACGTGCAGTGCGGTAAGCGTTGCCCGACATCCCGGACATTTTGCGCGACTTGGTGCGCGGGGCGGTCTCAGACGCGTTGTTGTGATGGCCGTTGTCACGCATTCGGGGAAGTATTACTATGGTGCTACTTGGATGGAGGGTTTCCATGGCAGCGACGAGTCTGAAACTACCGGGCGAACTCAAGGAGCGCATACGAGCGCTGGTCAAGGAGGGCGATCGTAGCGCGCACGCGTTCATGGTCGAAGCCATCGATCGCGCCGCGCGCGCCGAAGAACTGCGGAGACGTTTCGGCGCTGACGCAGCGGATGCCGAGCAAGATGTTCAAGGATCAGGCAAGGCGTACGAGGCGCGAGAAGCGTTCGAGTACTTCGAGGCGCGCCTGTCCGGAGGCAAGGTTCGTCGTCCTAAGCCGAAGTCATGGCGAAAGTCAGGCTGAGCGCTCGCGCGTTCGATGATCTGGAGCGGATCTTTGACTTCGTAGCGCAGGATGATCCGCAACGCGCCTTGGAAACGGTTCATCGGGTCCGGGACGCCATCCTGATCCTGGAGCAACATCCACTCATCGGTCGTCAGGTCGAAGAGGGACGTCGCGAATTGGTCATGGGGCGCGGTGTGTACGCATACTTGGCTTTGTACCGCTGGATGCCGTCGGCCGACACTGTCATCGTTCTTGCAGTCAGAAATGCGCGCGAGGCGGGCTATCAGGAGGGTGGATAGGCGGCTCGTCGCGCTGGGTGACGCGTCGCTATAGATGCTGGTTGTTCTGCATGTTGTGCAACCCGCGGCTGTGCCAGGGCTGTGCCAGATATGTGCCGCCACAGTGGTTGTTTGTATTGGCCAAAAATTGGCACAGTGAACGATGCGGTCGTGGGGCCTGTGCCGCTAAGTAATTGAAAGATAAATTCAATCGTCGTTCACCATGCCGTTTTGGGACGTTCTCGAAATCGGATGGTCAGAGTAATCTGGCACGTGGGTTCGAATCCCACCCTCTCCGCCAAGCCTTGATTCTAAAGTATTTTCTTCAGGCCAGTTCTGGCCGCCTCTTTCATCAGTTCTCATCTCGACCAGAATTTGTGCCAAATTCGTGTCACGTTTTTGGCACAGCCGCTTTTCTACGGGCCAGACGATTCTGATTCATCGAACAAATCCGGAGGTGACCATCCGATTCGCAGCGATGGAAAAATCGGATGGTCTCGGTCGACATCGATCGAGGCTGCGGGTGATCACGTGATAGAAAGAAAAGACATTCGCGGTATCAGCGAAGGGGAGGCGGTACTTCGGCCTGAAGTGGATGTCGGGATGAGGTCGAAGGTCAGCGTTACGATCCAACTGCCGTTGCGGCATCGACCGTTCGTCGGTCAATCAACCAGTGCAAGTCTCCGACCGGATGATCGGCAGGTATCTGGCGGGGCACCGGACCTGGGTGCCTATGAAATGCCGACGGTCTGCTCTTGAGAACGAATTGGGATGCCGTCCGACCCGATCATGATCCTCGTCATCTGGATGGTCCAACGACGGGTCTGTGAGTGGAGCGGTCATACGGTGTCAGGTGTGATCGGGTGCTACTCGGCCTTATGGAAAGCTTTGCATAAGGCCGAAGAGCGGAATTCGCCGCGGCTCGGAGATACGCCAGGAGCCGGCCTCACCTGGCCGCCCTCCCGCCGGTGGTCCTCGGCGTCGCAGGGGCGCCTTGACGTCGAAGAATCGCCCAGGGACTCCGCTTCGATCATGAGGTCGGTCGCGTCGCTGGACCCCTCCTTGGGTGACCACAACAAACAGTATCCTCGCGATCCACTGTGATGCGGCCGGCCGTCGCCATGCCCGAGGGCTATGTGCCGGTTTGGCCCTCACTCCAGCTTGAGCGTTCACGAACATCGCTCAGCGCTTGAGTTCGGCGTGGAAAGTCTGCGTGAACTCCTCGGGTGTGGAGCCGACGATCTCGGCATCGGATGCAGCGAAGCGAGCTCGCGTTTCGGGGGCATCCAGCGCCGTGCGGAAGTACTTGTACAGCGCTTGCACAACTGGACGCGGCGTCTTCGTTGGCGCCCAGATGCCGAAACACACCCGGATCTGATGCGCGGGGTCAGGATCGAATTCGTGATCTACGAGGGGAAGTCCTTCGCCAACGACCGCACGCTTGACCGCTCGATGCACGCGGAGTATCGCGTCAGCATGCGGAAGATGCGTTCGAAGTTCCTATCGGCCGCCGACGGTCCTGATCCGGAGGCGTCGTGCGACGCGGTGCCGGCCCCCGCGCCCGTTCGGGCGAGGCCCGACGCGCCGCGCGAGCGCGCTCGATTTGTCGAAGAAGTTTGCAGTTGCGCGGAGCGCGTAAACGGAAATGATGTCTGTACAGCAATTTGCTTATATGGCATAAAAATCTCTTGGGATAGGTATTTACCCCAACAGGCTCAGGAGGCAACGTGAAGCGTTCACTTCTCATCGGCGGAATGGCGGCTCTCATGACCGTCGCCAATGTAGCATCGGTCCAAGCGGCGGTCTTCCAGTTCACTTTCGACAACACGGCCGACGGCACCGTCACCGCGCCGTTCACCGGTACGGGAACCTTCAGTTTCGACGGTCCTGCCACCGCCGGTTCCACCGTCGCCCTGACTACCTTGTCGAACTTCGCGTTCGATTTCACCATCGACGGCAACAACTTCACGGTCGCCGACCTCGTGACGCCGCAAGCCAACATCCTTGTGCAGTTCACCGCAAGCGGCTCGGATGTCCTGGTCAATTTCGGCGGTTCGTTGGGCGGGCCTTTCAACGGTTCAGCCGATTTCGTCGATGGGGGCACCGAGCTCTCGTTCCAGCCCTTGTTCGGGTCGCTCTATTTCAGCGGGAGTCGATTCGGCACCTACCAAGGTGTCCTAGAGCAGCGTGCCGCCGTTCCTGAGCCCATGTCGCTCGGGCTGCTCGCCCTGGGGCTCGCGGCACTGGCGGGGGTACGACGCTACAGCTGACGTCGATTTCCCTCAGTCTTGAAGCGAGCGGCATCGCGATGCCGTTCCTGCGAGACCGCAGGCCTTGTCCCCCGCCCGCCGGCCAGACCAGTTTCGCCTTGCGTTTCACCTATGACGTCCCGGTTTTCACGACGATAACCGGCTCGATACTCAGGGGCACGTTTGAAAGGAGGGCAGGCTCGATTCAGTCTGCATGGCGCTTGCCCCATCCCGACCCGAGTGTGCATGGGCAGGAACCACGAGGCACGCCTCTCCAAGTCGCATGCCGCCCTCGAACCATGGCCGACTTGGCCTGGCCGATTTCCGGTTAGCCCCGATCGACCGGCAGTTCCTGCATGACCGGCGCGCGATCGCGCCCTGCCCGGTTCTAGTATCCGCTCTTAGTCCGCAGCACCCTCACCGCCACGCCGCCGCGAACTCGCGTAAGCTTTCCCTCATTCGGCTTTCGGCAAGGGAGAGGACTACATGGATCTCAAGGGCACAGTCGCAGTCGTGACGGGAGGCAACGGGGGGCTCGGGCAGCGGATCTGCCACAAGCTCGCGGCCGAGGGGGTCGACGTTGCCGTGGTCTACGCCCGGAGCGCCGCACAGGCCGAGCAGGTGGCGGCCGAACTCGCCGGGACCTACGGTGTGCGTGCGGCGGCGTTCCAGTGCGAGTTGACCCGGCGGGACCAGGTACAGGCGTTGGCGGATGCCGTCGTCGCGCGCTTCGGGCGGGTGGACATCCTGGTCAACGATGCGGCCTACAACAAGGCGATCGCGTTCCAGGATCTCGACAACCTCACCCCGGAGGAATGGCAGAAGATCCTCGACATCAACCTGACGGGGCCGATGCTCACCATCAAGGCGGTCGCGCCGATCATGGCCGCGCAGGGGCGCGGGCGGATCGTGAACATCGCGTCGGTGGCGGGCCTCGCGCCGATCGGCTCGTCGATCGCCTATGCCGTCTCGAAGGCCGGCCTCATCCACCTCACACGCTGCATGGCTGTGGCGCTGGCGCCGCACACGCTGGTCAATTGCGTGGCGCCGGGCCTGATCGAGGGGACACGAGCCACGGCAAATCTCGCCCCATCGCAGATCGAGACGGCATCGCGCACCGCCGTCCTGAAGATTCCAGCCGACAAGGACGATTGCGCCGATCAGGTGGTGGCCATGTGCAAGACGAACACGATGACGGGCCAGACCATCGTGATCGACGCCGGCCGGGTGTTTCACTGACGCTCGGCGCAGCGCTCCGACAGGACGCCTGATCGACCGCAGAGGCGGTGGCCAGCCATTCCGGCGAGCCGGCTCGCCAATGTCGGTAATCAGGATCGGGGCAATACCTGTCTTACGAGCGAGCCATCCCCAACGGCAGGTCAGGTCGATGTGCTGCCGGACCATCGAGCTGCCGCCGACCCACGGACCAGTTCTCGCCCTGACCCGCCGTTGGGGGATGTCGATGCCAACGGCCGCAATGCGCAGGTCACCCGTCGTAGCCCTGAAATTTAGATCGCCTGACCGCTTGTCACTTTGGTGTAAGCAATCGCGATGTCATAACGGAGAATAAACAGCGTTGACGGAGATCCTTGGCACAGTAACCCAATGCGTCGTGTGAGAGCGGTTGGGGATAATGGCTTCTACGTGCCGGCTGCCGCACCGATCGAAAATCCAATGAAGCTTCGGGTCAAGTCACGAGGGGATTCAGTGCCGGGACATCGGGGAATCGGTTGAAGTCGCGGTCAGCTGTCCAGAATTCGCGTATCTGATGCCTGCGGCAGAGTGCGGCGATGCGTCCGTCGTGAACGCGTGGACCTACGACACGGCCAGCGACGAGCAGTGATTTGAGCACTTCCCAGTAGCCTTCATCTTCTCCCAGTAGTACGAGAGAAGGCGATTCGAGCCAGGCGTCGACCTGGTCGAGCGCCAACGCGAGCGGCGTCGGGGGTTTGAATATGGACGGATGTGTCGAGATGGCCAGGAACTCGTGGATGCAAGGCCATGGAATTGCCCACGCCACACGACTCTCGGCCAATGCGGTGATGCGTT
>LNFM01013635.1_pt1 | contig 10297 bp, 10 predicted proteins | sample 596031 | NCBI WGS metagenome assembly LNFM01 (sample SAMN04254537, study PRJNA301005) | activated carbon metagenome | isolation source: dual media filters at the Ann Arbor, Michigan drinking water treatment plant | place: USA: Ann Arbor | reverse complement strand
GAGCCATCCTATGCTCGGGCCGCCAGATTGGAATCCAAGGCCGGCGAGGAGCAGCACCCCTGCCGCCGGCAACAGCACGAGCCACAGTGCCAGCACGCGCAGCGCGAGCAGGCGCACCCGCCCGACCGGTCGCACCATCAGGTGCAGCGCCGCGGCGGGCGAGGTCCCGCCGATCGCCACGCCGCCCCACAGGCCGAGCGCCGGCACGCCCCACAGCCCCGCGGTGTTCGACGCTCGACCGAACTCGAACGTACGGGACTCGAACGCCAGCACCGCGGCGCCGACCACCACCGCCATCCCCGCGAACGGCAACATCTCGCGCATCGATGCGCGCAGCACCGCGCAGCTCGACGCGCCGCTAGACATTCTCGAGCTCCCCGGTGAGCGACAGGTACACCGTCTCGAGATCCGCGGGCTCGCTGCGACCGCCGCGGGCGAGCCACAGCCGCGCGAGGTCCTCGTCCCAGTCGCACACGAGCGCGCGACGCCCGAGCGCCCACGGCAAGATGATGGGCTGCAGCGCGTCCGGCGGCGGCGGCACCGGGGATTCCCACGCGAGCAGTCGATGCCGCGCGAGCAGATCGATCACCGGCTCGTCGCACACGACGCGCCCCGCGTCCATCAGCACGAACCGATCGATCAGCGCCTCGGCCTCGGCGATCTCGTGGCCGGTCAGCAGGATCGGGCAGCCGGTCTCGGCGACGCGCCCGAGGATCTCCGACATCAGCGCGCGCCGCGTCGCGACGTCGAGGCCGAGCAGCGGCTCGTCGAGGAGCAGCGCCTGCGGCGACGTCGAGAGCACCGTCACCAGCCCGAGCTTGCCGCGCTCGCCACGGCTGAGCTCGCGGACGCGCGCCTTGGCGTCGAGCCGGAAGCGCAGCATCAGCCGCTCGCAGTCCTCGTCGCTCCACCGGCCGAACGTCTCGCGCTGGAATCGCAGCACCTGCGCCACGGTCCACGACTCGGGCAGCGGCGAGCCCTCGGCGAGGAAGCCGACCTGCGCCAGCACCTCGCGATCGTGGAAGGGATCGCGCCCGAGCACGCGGACCTGCCCGCGATCGGGCTTCAGCAGCCCCGCACCGAGCCACAGCGCCGTGGTCTTGCCGCGACCGTTGGGCGCCGCGAGCAGCACGACCTCGCCGGGCTCGAGCTCGAGCGAGAAGCCGGCCAACACCGGCTTGCGCTCGTACGAGAAGTCGACCCCCTCGAACGCGATGCTCGCGGTCATGCCACCTCCGCGGTGTCGCGCTTGCGCCACGCGGCCTTGACCGCTGCGACGGCCTCGCCCTGATCGAGGCCGAGCTCCTTGGCCGCGGTCACGTAGGCAGCCGCGTGCTCCTCGACCAGCACCGTCGCCTTCGCGCGCCGCTGCGCCCCCGCGGCGACGAACGTGCCCTCGCCGTGACGGGTCTCGACCAGCCCGAGGAACTCGAGCTCGCGATACACCCGGACCACCGTGTTGGGGTTGATGCGCAGCTGCTTGGCCAGCGTCCGCACCGACGGCAGCGGGTCGCCGGGCGCCAGCGAGCCCGCGGCGATGCGCCGCTCGATCTGCGCCTGGATCTGCAGGTAGACCGGCAGCCCCCGCTGCCGACTGACGTCGAACTCGCTCACCCGCACCGCTCCCGTGCCGCAATCACTGTACTAGTCGAGTAGCACAGTGACGCAGCAGCCGCAAGCGTCCCGCAGCACCGCCCCCGCTCACGCCGCCGGGTCGAGGGTGTCGGGGGCGAGCAGGGCGCCCTTGGCCAGAGGCGATCCTCGCTCGAGTTGGACTCGCGTCCGCGACGGCTGATCCTCGAGGGGGGCCGCGCGCTGGCGCTGCGTGAGCGCATCCTGTTCGACGACGCCGCAGCGCTCGCGCCAGCCCACGAGCACGGCGGCATCGATTGCGCCGCCGTGCTCCGAGCACCGCGACCTGGCCCGCTTCGGGACCTTCAGTCGCTGGCGAAGGCCCGCAGCTCCGCGTCGGCGAGGCGATAGACGGTCCACTGACTCATCGGCGCCGCTCCAATCGAATCGTAAAAGCCGATTGCCGGTGCATTCCAATCGAGCACCGACCACTCCATCCGCACACATCCACGTGCGACTGCCAGCGCCGCGAGGTGGCGCAGCAGCGCCTTGCCGACGCCGGCTCCGCGGGCCTCCGGCGTGACGTAGAGATCCTCGAGGTAGAGGCCCGCGCGCCCGCGCCAGGTCGAGTAGTTGGCGAAGAACAGCGCGAACCCGACGGGCTCCGCCGCGAGTTCCGCGATCACGCACTCGAAGGGCGGGCGCGGCGACGCCAGCTGCTCGCGCAGCGTGTCGAGCGTGACCTCCACGGCGTCCGGTTCGCGCTCGTAGACCGCGAGCTCGCGGATGAAGCGGAGGATCGTCGCGGCGTCTTCGGTGGTCGCGGTGCGGATCGAGGCGGCGGGCTGCACGACCGCGAGTGTGCCGGAGAAGCCGGCGTCAGATCAGCCAGACGGCCCCGACGGCGATCATCGCCTCGATCAGCATCGCGCCCGGGCCGGTGAGCAGCGGCGCGAGGCCCTCGACCAGCGCGATCGCGAGGCTGACGGCGAGCGACGGCAGGGTGTGCTTCGTCGCGCCACTCGCTGGCGCCGGGGTCGCGCCGCGGTGGACGTCGGCGGCGTAGTCACGCACCACGAGATCCCGCCATCGTGCCGCGTCGACGTCGCAGCCGCGCCAGCGCGACAGGTCGCGATCCTGCAGGGCGACCGGGGGCGCCGCGGCGAGCTCGCGCAGCAGCGGGTCGTGGAAGTCCCGGTCGTCGTCGTCGTTCGCGGGGTGCATGGCGGCGAGCCGATGGGGACACCACGGGCGGCGGATCCCCCCCGACAGAGGACGACCGCGGGACTTGTGACCAGACCGCCCTCGCCTTCGTCCGGCGGCCGCGCCGAGTCCCGGGCGCGGTTTTCGGTTACGCTCGCGGCCCGACCCATGGCCGACACCCCGCCGTACGACGCGCTCGAGACCGAGGACGAGATCGAGGAGATCATGCGCGAGGGCGGCGGCACCGTCGTCCTCGACTTCTGGTCCGAGACCTGCGGGCCGTGCATGGCGATGGCCTCCGACTTCGAGCACGTCGCAGCGCAGTTCGACCGGGCCGAGGTGCGCTTCTGCAAGGTCGACACCGGCGCGCACGGCAACCTCGCCGAGGCGTTCAAGGTCCGCTCGATCCCGACGCTGCTGTTCATCCACGACGGCAAGATCCTCGACGCCGTCGTCGGCAAGATGAGCGCGAAGGCCCTGGGCGAGAAGGCCGAGTGGCTGTTGTCGAAGGCCCAGCGCAAGGGCGGGCTGCTCAGCCGACTGTTCGGGTGAGCCGGCTGTTCGGCTGAGCGCGCGCGTCAGCCCGCCGGCGGCGGCTTGCACACGCCGCCGTCCTCGATCTGCGCGTTGGTGCGGAACGTGTTCAGCAGGCTGTGGTGCGGCTGCTCGTGCTGCGGGATCGTCCCGTCCTCGCGCACGTTGGTCACGTGATAGGTGTGCTGATTCCAGATGCGGCGGGCCTGGATCCACCGATCCTCGACGTCGCGGATCACCTGCACCGTCGGTGACGCCGCGCCGAGATAGAGGTTCGAGACGACGACGATCTCCGACGAGCCGTCGTTGTCGATGTCGGCGACCACGGGGTACTCGCTGAGCGTGCCGCTGGTCCTGGGGATCTGCAGCAGGGGTGCGCCGGCGCCGTCGAAGATGAACATGAAGTTCTCGTCGGCGTACATCGCCTCGGCGATGCCGTCGCCCAGGAAGTCGAACGCGGTCCCGGCCGCGATGCCGCTCTGATCCGAGACGTCCGCCGACCACACGATCGCCGCGTTGGCCTCGTACACCGTGTAGTGGTTGGCGGAGCTCACCGCGTACTCGGCGATCTCGTCGCCGTCGAAGTCGTGAACGGTCGCGGGTCGCAGCCACGTGGTGAAACCGATGCCGTCGCCGGTGGGCCGCAGATCCTGGTAGATGGTCGTGCCGTCGTGCTCGAGCAGCGACAGGCCGTTGTTGTTGGTGACCAGGACCTCGGGCTGGGGGTCGTCGTCGAGATCGGCGATCTGCGGGTAGCCAGCACCGATCCCCGGGTTCGACCACATCAGCGCGCCGTCGTGGTGGTAGGCCGCGTTGCCGAGGACCACCTCGAGGTCGCCGTCGTCGTCGAGGTCGGCCACCGCGGTCGCCGACCAGTTGCCCGCGACCGTCGGCGCGGTGAACACCCGCACGCCCGTGTGATCGGTGACGAAGTTCGCAGCGACGATCTCGACGTCGCCGTCGTTGTCGAGGTCGGCCAGGGCGATGGCGCCCGAGTAGACGTCGGACCAGATGTCGGTGCCCTGCCACTTCATCGCGCCGTCGTGCTCGAACGCGACGAGCTGACCGCCGGGCACGGCGGTCACGATCTCCATGAGGCCGTCGCCGTCGATGTCGCCGATCGCGGGCGTCACCGTGTGGTCGACCGGCGTCGGGATCTCGAAGTGCGGCGTGCCGGTCTCGCCGTCGAGCACCCACACGTGCCCCGCGACGCCGGGCGCCCCGGAGGAGTTCGCGACCACGGTCACCACGTCGGGGATGTCGCAGAGATCGATCGCGCCGTCGGCGTTGTCGTCGGTGAGGTTGCCGACCAGCGGCGTGACGATGCTGTACGGCTCGCCGTTGGGTCCGGTCCACGTCCACTGGATCTCGGGATCGAAGCTGTCGGGCGGGGCCTCGGCCTCGCACTCGCCGACCGCGTCCATGTCGTCGACGACCTTGCACGACGGCGTCGGCGGGCCGCCGGGCTCCACGTCGCCCGCGCTGCCGCCGACGTCGAACTTCGGGTCGACCGCCGTGCCGCCGCTCGAGTCGACGGGGCCGAGGGTGCCGCCGTCGGTGCCGGTCCCGGTCGCGCTCACCGAGAGCCCGGTCGGCTCGGGATCGGTCAGGCCGGTGGCCTCGCTGTTGCCGCCCGTCGCCGACTGTCCCGACTCGCCGCACGCGACGGCGACCGCGACGACGACCGTGACGCTCCCTGGGACCCAACGAATCACTGCGATGCGAGCCACGCGTACCCCCGGCGGCGATCGTAGCAGGCGGGGCCGAGGGGCGGGAGCGCGGGTGGACGGGGCGCCCGTCCGACGGGTACCGTCCGCGCCCACGTGGACGATCACGACGCAGCGGCGCTGCGCGCCCGGGCGCGCGACAAGGGGTTCACGCCGTCGGTCCGCGACGTGCCGGGACTCCTCGAGCTGCTCGTCGACGAGGACGACACGCCCGCGATCTTCCGCGCGCTCGAGCGGGTGGCCGAGGCGGCGAGCGCCGCGGCGATCGCCCGCTTCGCCACCGCGGCGCCGGGCCACCGCGCGCGCCTGTGCGAGCTCGTCGGCCGCCGGGCGCGCGTCGACGCGACGCTGGTCCCGTGGCTGGTGGAGCGCCTGCAGGACGACGACGCGCGGGTGCGGCGACGCGCCGCGACGGCCGTGGGCAAGCTCGAGGATCCGCGGCACGAGGCCGCCCTCCTCGCGGCGTGGCACCGCGCCGAGTCCGACCCGGAGCGCAAGGTCGTCGCCGCGGCGCTCGGCCAGGCGGGGGGCGCCGACGCGCGGGCCCTGCTCGCGGCGGTGCAGACCGACGACGCGCAGTTCGAGCGGGTCGTGCGTGAGAGCCTGCTCAAGCTCGAGCGCACCGAGCTGCGCAGCCTCGGCACCGCGATCGCACTCGACACCGTGCCGTCGGCACCGGTCGCGATCGAGCTCGCGGTGCGGCCGGGCCTCGAGGCGATGGTGTGCGCGGCGATCCCCGGCGCGAAGGCGGGGCCGCGCGGCACGGTCCGCGTGACGTGGTCCGACTCGCTCGCCGCGCTGTACGAGGTGCGCACGTTCGTCGATCTCGGCTTCGCGCTGCCCCCGGTCGCGCTGCGCAGCCACGATGCCGCGGCGGTCGAGACCGCGGTGGTGCGGGCGCTGTCGTCCGACGCGGCGATGCGGATCCTCTCGACGTGGACCCGCGGCCCGCTGCGCTGGCGGCTCGAGTGGCTCGGCCAGGGCCACCGGCGCGCCTCGACGTGGCGCGTCGTCGAGGCCCTCGCCCTTTCGCGGCCCGAGCTGGTGAACGATCCCCGCGATGCGCCGTGGGAGGCGCGCGTGACCGTCGAGCGCGACGAGCTGCGCGTGGTGTTGCGACCGCGTGGCCTCGTCGATCCGCGGTTCGCCTGGCGGCGCGGCGCGGTGCCGGCCTCCTCGCACCCGACGATCGCCGCGGCGCTGGCCCAGGTCGCGGGCGTACGCGAGGACGACGTCGTGTGGGATCCGTTCGTGGGCGCGGGCGCGGAGCTCGTCGAGCGCGGGCTGCTCGGGCCCGCGGCGATGCTGCTCGGCACCGACCTCGAGCCCGCGGCGCTCGACGCCGCGCGGGCGAACCTCGACGCCGCGGGGCTCGGCCACGCCGTGCTCGAGCCAGGCGACGCGTGCACGTTCCGGCCGCCGCGGCCCGTCACGCTCCTCATCACGAACCCGCCGATGGGTCATCGCGTACCGGTCGAGGGCCCGGTCCGCGGTCCGTTCGATCGCCCGCGCCCCACCAGCGAGTCCACGCCGATCGGCGATCTGCTCGAGCGGGCGGTGCGGCACTGGATCGAGGTGCTCGCCCCCGACGCCCGCATCGTGTGGCTGTCGCCGGCGGGCGATCGCACCGCCGCGATCCCAGGCGTGACCCCGCGGCTGCGCCAGCGCGTCGACCTCGGCGGGCTCGCGGCCGAGCTGCAGGTGCTCGAGTGCCACGCGAAGCGGACCGACCACGGCGCGGGCCAGGGCGCGGCCCGGGGCGTGGTTCACGGCGTGGGCCATGGCCGACGCCGCAAGCCGTGAGGTCGCGAGCCATCGCCACGCGCCCGCCGATTCTTCGACCGGCGCGCCGCCCGTGATACGGTCCCCGGCGTGCTGGGCCCACCGACGCTGCGCCGCCTCGTCCCCGCGATCGCCCTGCTGGGCGCGCCGGGTTGCACCTCCGACGAATGGCCGCCCGTCGGCGACGACGACGACGACGACGGCGATCCCACCGGCGGCTCGCCCGGCGAGCCGACGCCGACCGGCGTGCGCATCGAGGTGTTCGAGCCGAGCTCGCCGTCCATCCACTACCTCGGCGACGCCGTGCCGCTGCTCGCCGAGGTCCGCGACGCCGCCGAGCTGCCCTTCGCCTACGACGAGATCGTGTGGCAGGCCGAGGGCTACGGGCCGACGCTGCTCGTCGGGCCCGAGGGCGAGGCCACGCTACCGCCGGGCGCCTACGACATCACCGCCACCGCGACCCTCGCGAACGGCGATCGGCTCGCCGCCACCGTCGGCGGCATCCGGGTCCAAACGCCGTGGACCGGCACGTACTCGGGCGACACCACGATGGTGCTCTCGGCGATGTTCCAGGGCATCCCCGTCGCGCCGCGCTGCGTCGGCGATCTCTCGCTGCGGGTCGACTACGACGGCGAGGACGTCGAGATCGTGGGCGGCAGCTGCACGATCAACGCGATCCTGCTGACCTTCGACGCCAGCTACGAGATCGAGGGCACGTTCACCAACGGCGTCGGCAAGGGCACCATCGACTACGACCTCGGCGGGCTCTTCAACCTGTCGTTCGACTGGACCGGCGCGTTCGTCGAGGAGGGCTTCCGCGGCACCTTCAGCGGCGACGTCACGCTGCCGTTGATCGGCGACCTCGCGGTCACCGGCAACTTCGACGCCGATCTCGACAGCCCCTGGCTCGAGGAGCCCGCACCATGACGGCCGCCCTCGGCTTCGCAGCGATCGCGATCGCGACGGCCGCCCTCGGCGGCGCGCCGGCCCCCGCACCGCCGACCTCCGCCGCCGACGAGCCGACGCCGGTCCGGTGGATCGAGCAGGCCAAGCCCGTGCGCGGCATGTGGGAGCTCGGCACGTTCGCCGGGGCGTTCATCACCGCGCGGCCCCACGACTTCTACGATCCGTCGCTCGGCTACCGTCGACTGCGGCGCCCCGGCCCCGAGGCGGGCCTGCGCGCGGCCTACTATCCGCTGGCGATGCTCGGCGTCGAGGGCGAGTTCGCGGCGATCTGGACCGTCGCCAAGTACGGCGGCCAGCCGGCGTTCCTCTACGGCCTGCGGCTGCACGCGATCGCCCAGCTGCCGATGTACCGGATCACGCCGTTCATCCTCGGCGGCTACGGCCTCGGCGGGATCCGATCCAACCGCGACGCGTTGGGCAACGACCTCGATCCCATCGGCCACTACGGCGGCGGGGTGAAGTTCTTCGCGACGCCCCGACTCGCGCTGCGCATCGAGGGGCGGCACCTCATCGGGCCCGCCGCGAAGCAGCGCCGCGTCGTCGCCAACCACGGCGAGGTGCTCTTCGGCATCAGCCTCACGTTCGGTCGCGGGTCGCGGTGGACGCCCGAGGCGGCCACGCGCACGCCGAGGCCCTCGCCGTCGCCGTCCAAGCGGCGCGCGTCGGGTCGACGGCGCTGATCAATCGGCCTCGGCCCACGCGCCGAGCTCGATGCACTCGACCTCGCAGGGCCCGCAGCCGAAGCGCACGTGCAGGTGCGCGGTGTGGCCGGGCTCGTGGCGCACCAGCCCGCGGTGCGCGGCCCAGCCCCGCGGGTACTGCAGGACGCGCGCGAGCTCCTCGGGCTCGGTGCCCGCGGCCTTCATCGCCCGGTACAGCTCGCGCTGCAGCGCGTAGTCGAGGTAGACGACGGTGGCGTCGACCTCGGCGAAGGCGACCGCGAGATCCCACACCGCGCGCCAGTCGACGCGCCGGGGCGTGAGCGGCAACCACGCCGGCACGTCGACGCGCCGCGGCAGCAGGATGTCGAGATCGCGGCCGGTCTGGTGCGAGCGGTGCTTGCCCAGGGGCCCGCCGCGCGGCCGACTCATCGAACCCAGCCCGACGACGCCGGCGTACGCGGTGCGCTCGCGGTACAGCGCGAGCGCCCGCACCAGCTCGCGCACCGCATGCGAGGTGCCGAAGGACGAGTCGGGGAAGCGCAGCGTGTAGCCGTCGCCCGGCGGGATCGCAACGCCGCCGACGAGGTGCCCAGCGTCCGGCGCCCCGACCCCGAGGCCTCCGCGGGCGATGCCGTCGTCGTCGGGCGCCGCCGAGATCCACGCGTGCGCGATCGGATCGACCCAGATCGTGAGCGCGCCGCCCTCGCGGAGCTTGTCCTTCCACGGGTAGTTGTACGCGCGCAGCTCCTTGGGATCGACGCCGTGCCGCCGCGCGATCGAGACCCAGCTGTCGCTCGCGGCGACCGTGTACGTGATCGAGTGGCGGGGCGGTGGGATCCTGCGCGCCTTCACCTCGAGCCGCGTGCCGACGCGGAGCTTCTGCGTCGACGGCGAGATGCCGTTGTGCGCGCGCAGATCGGCCTCGCGCAGGCCGTGGCGCGCGGCGACCTCGGCGAGGCTCTCGCCCGGCACGAGCCGGTGCTTCACCCACTTCGCCCAGCGCGGCAGCTCGACCGTGACGTCCGCGTCGCAGCGCGCCGGATCGATCGAGTGGTGCCAGGTCTCGGCGTCGATGGGCGCGACGCGGGCCTCGAGCGAGACCGCGATCGCCAGGGGGCCGAGCAGCGCCGCCAGCATCGCCACCGCAGCAGCATCTCATGGACAGCGCGGCGCGTCGAAGGCGATCGGGCCCTGGGCGTCGGGCGAGTCGAGGTCGAACATGCGGCCGGCGACGCGCGTGCCATCGATCGCCGAGATCTCGAAGTTCCCGGTGAGGGTTCCCCCACCACCGAGGCACTCGCCGTCGAGCTTGTCGCTGAACGACAGGACGCCGTCGTGGTCCTCGAGACGCCCGGTCGCGCCGACGAACTGCAGCGCGGGCGGTAGGCCGAACCCGTACGTCCAGGCCGGCTCGCAATCGCCGACGCCGAACGGGTCGGCGCAGCTCGCCGGACCCGTGGTCGCGCGGATCAGCAGGGTGTCGGGGTCGAGGTCCATCTCGCCCGTGGAGCCGGACGCCGAGCTACCGCCGGACTCGCTGCCGGTGCCGACGTCGGGGAGGTCGCCGAGGCGGATCGCGAAGTCGTGCTGCACCTGCGGCGGGGGATCCTCGGTGTCGGTCTCGGTCGGCGGCACCGACGTCGACGTGTCCGACGGGATCGTCGTGCTGCCCCCCGTCGACGAGCCCGACACCGACGCCGAGTCCGAGTCCGACGCCGAGGTCGTCCCGCCGTCGAGCGTGCCGATGTCGACCGGGAGACCGCAGGCGACCAACCATGGCGCCGCCGCGGCGGCGAGGCGGAGCGCGGGGCTCACGGGGTGGCCCCGAGCGCGCGACAGCTCGCCGGCAGC
>LNFM01013634.1_pt1 | contig 10297 bp, 8 predicted proteins | sample 596031 | NCBI WGS metagenome assembly LNFM01 (sample SAMN04254537, study PRJNA301005) | activated carbon metagenome | isolation source: dual media filters at the Ann Arbor, Michigan drinking water treatment plant | place: USA: Ann Arbor | reverse complement strand
CCTTCGGTGCCGGTGAAGAACGTCCAGCAGCTGGTCGCGATCGCCCGTGCGAAACCCGGCAGCCTGAACTTCGGTTCCGGTGGCCGCGGTACGCCAGCCCATGTCGCCGGCGAGATCTTCCAGGTGGCGACCGGTACGAAGCTGGTGCATGTGCCCTACAAGGGTGGCGGCCTCGCGGTGAACGACCTGGTCGCCGGGCAGATCGACATGGTGATGTCCGACATGGCACCGGCCGTGCCGCAGGTGAAGGCCGGCAAGTTGCGGGCACTGGCGGTGACCAGCGAGCGCCGCTCGCAGGCACTGCCCGAGGTACCGACGCTGGCCGAAGCAGGCATCAAGGGCAGCATCCCTGAGGTCTGGTGGGTGTTGATGGCGCCGCGCGGCACGCCATCGAACGTGATCGGCCGCCTGAACACGGAGATCGTCGCGATGATGAAGAGCGCGGAGGTGCAGGAGCGCTTCGCCCAGCTCGGGTTGACGCCGCTGCATTCGACGCCCGAGCGGGTGACCGAGCTGATCCGCCTCGAGACGCCTGCGATCGGCAAGGCATTGAAGGCCGCGGGGATCGAGCCGGAATGAGCCTTCCGCTCGGGTTGTCGGTCGAGCGCATCCACGCGATGTACCAGCGCATGCTGCTGATGCGCGCGTTCGACGAGTACGCCGGGCGCGCGCGGCGCGAGGATCGCCTGCGCGGATCCGTCCACGAGTACACCGGACAGGAAGCGATCGCCGCGGGCGTGTGCGCGGCGCTCCGACCCGCCGACTACATCAGCAGCTACCACCGAGGCCACGGGCATTGCATCGCCAAGGGCGCGGATCCCGCCGCCATGATGCTCGAGATCCATGGCAAGGTCGGTGGGGTCTGCGGCGGCAAGGGCGGCTCGATGCACGTGGCCGACTTCTCGCTGGGCATCCTGGGCGCCAATGGCGTCGTCGCGGACGGCGTCACCATCGCCGTCGGCGCCGCGCAGGCCGTGCGCCTGCTCGGCGAGGATCGCATCGTGGTCGCGTTCTTCGGCGACGGGGCGCTCAACCGCGGGCCGATGCTCGAGGCGCTGAACTGGGCGAAGGTCTACGACCTGCCGATCCTGTTCGTCTGCGAGGACAACGGCTATTCCGACCATACGCGCACGACCTCGGTCACCGCCGGACCGGGCATCGTCGCGCGGGCGGAGGCGTTCGGGATCCCGGCGGACAGCATCGACGGCAACGACCTTCTCGCGGTGGCCTGCGCCGCTGCGCTGCTGGTCGGCGAAGTGCGCGCCGGCAAGGGACCGCGCTTCCTGCATGCGACGACCTGCCGCTGGCGCGGGCACCTCGCACTGGACCGCGGGCTCTACCGCGACCCGGACGAAGTGGCCGGCCATGCGGCGCGCGATCCGATCGCCCGCATCGGCGGCTGGCTTCTCGAAAACGGCGTGGCACAGGCCGCGCTGGATGAGGATTCGGCGACGGCCATCGCCCGGATCAACGCGGCCGCCGCGCTCGCCGAAGCCGCGCCCTGCCCGGATGCCGTGCAACTGTTCACCGACGTGCAGGATGCGGGGGCCCCGACATGGGCATGATGACCTACGCGCAGGCGGCGCAACTCGCGCTGCGCCAGGAGATGCTGCGCGATCCGCGCGTCTGGGCGCTGGGCGAGGACATCGGGCCCGAAGGTGGCGTCGCCGGGCAGTACCTCGACCTGCAGCGGGAGTTCGGCCGCAACCGCATCGTCGACACCCCGATCTCTGAATCCACGATCATGGGTTCGGCCATCGGGGCCGCGATCTGCGGTACCCGGCCGGTGGTCGAGTTGCGATACGCCGACTTCGGCCTCTGCGCGGCGGACGAGATAGTGAACCAGGCCGCGAAGGCGCGCTACATGCTCGGCGGACAGGTGAGAGTGCCGGTCGTCATCCGCCAGCCGATCGGTTTCCGCGAAGGCATGGCGGCACAGCACTCGCAGTCGACGGAAGCCTGGTGGGTGCACGTCGCCGGGCTGGTGGTCGTTGCGCCCGCGACCCCCGCCGACAACCATGCACTGCTCAAGGCGGCCATCCGCTCCGACGACCCGGTCATCTACATGGAACACAAGGAGCTCTGGACCTCGACCGGCGAGGTCGACCCCGAGGCCGCGCCGGCATCGCTCGGCCGGGCGGTCGTGCGTCGCGCAGGGCGCGACCTCACGCTGGTCACCTGGTCCGGCATGCTCGGCGACTGCCTCGCAGCCGCCGAAGCCGCACATGCGCAGGGCGTGTCGATCGAAGTGATCGACCTGCGCACGCTCTGGCCCTGGGACCGCGACACGGTGTTCGACTCGGTCGCGCGCACCGGGCGCCTGCTGGTGGTGCACCAGGCGGTGAAGGTCGGCGGCTTCGGCGCCGAGATCACTGCGGAAGTCGCCGAGCACCTGTTCCGGTCGCTGCGCTGTCCGCCGCGGCGGCTGGGCGCACCGCGCACGCCCGTGCCCTATTCGCAACCGCTGGAAGCGCTGTGCCGGGTAGCGCCCGCGCAGATCGTGTCGAACGCGCTGGCCATGGCTGCAGCGACCTGAAGGACAGACCCATGCAAGACCCGAACACGCTCGGCGCAGTACGCGCCGCGAACCTGATGGCCTCCGGTGCACTGACGTCGGAGCAACTGGTCCTCGCCTGCCTCGAACGCATCCACGCGCGTGATCCCGAGGTCCTTGCCTGGGCACACCTCGAGCCTGCGCTGGTGCTGGCCGAAGCGCGCGAGCGCGACCGGGAGCGCAGCGAGGGCCGGGTCCGGGGGGTGCTGCACGGCCTGCCGGTCGGCGTGAAGGACATCATGGACACCGCCACGCTGCCGACCGAATACGGTACGCCCATCTACCGCGGCCACCGACCAGCGGCGGATGCGGCCTGCGTGGTGGCCGCGCGGGAACAGGGTGCGGTCGTGCTCGGCAAGACGGTCAGCACCGAACTGGCGAACCGGCACCCGGCCATCACGCGCAATCCGCGCAACCTCGCGCACACGCCCGGTGGCTCATCCAGCGGATCGGCCGCAGCCGTGGCCGACGCCATGGTGCCGCTGGCATTCGCGACGCAGACCGGTGGCTCGCTGGTGCGCCCCGCGGCCTACTGCGGAGTGGTCGGCTACAAGCCGACCTACAGCGCCATCAACGGGGCTGGCGTCAAGCTGCTGGCACCGTCGCTCGACACGATCGGCGTCTACGGTCGCGACGTGCCTGACGTGGCATTGTTCGCAGCGGCCCTGGTCGGTTTCGACCCACCCGACTTCGAACGGCGGATCACACCGCCGCGGATCGCGATCTACCGCACGCCACAATGGTCGCTGGCCGAACCGTCGATGGTGGCCGCCTTCGACGCAGCGCCCGCACGCCTGCAGGCAGCAGGCGCTTCGGTTGCCGAACTGGTGCTGCCGCCGGCGATGGACGCGATCATCGAGGCCTCGAACGTGGTCAACGACTATGAGACCCGGCGCTCGCTCGCATACGAGCGCGTCTACCACCTGGACCGGTTGAGCCCCACGCTGGGCGGCAAGCTGGTGCAGGCAGGACGCTGGACCCGTGCGCAATACCTCGAAGCCCTGCACACCGTGGACGACTGCCGCCGCTTGCTCGAAGATGGCCTGCGCGGCTTCGACGTGCTGCTGACTCCGAGTGCAGAGGGCGAAGCACCAGCCGGGCTCGAGAACGTCGGCAAGACCGCATTCCACCAGATGTGGACCATGCTGCACGTGCCGTCGGTCGCGATCCCGGTGTTCACCGGACCATCAGGGCTGCCGATGGGCGTGCAGGTGATCGCGCCACGCGGCGAGGACGTGCGTGCACTCCAGGCCGCGCACTGGATCCAGCAGGTGCTGCGCGGCTGAGTGCTGCCGCCGCTACTCCGGCCTGACCCCGAGTTCCTTGATCAAGCGCCCCCACTTCACGATCTCCGACTGGATGTAGGCCGCGAACTGCTCCGGCGTGTTGCTGGCCGCGGGGTCGGCGCCCTGGTCGGTGAACTTCGCGCGGATGTCGGGCATCGCGATCGCCTTCACGATCTCGCCATGCAGCCGGGTGATGACTTCCCGCGGCGCACCGGCGGGGGTCAGCACGCCCCACCAGGAGACCACGTCGAAGTCGGCGAAGCCGGCTTCGGCGACGGTCGGGAGGTCCGGCGTCGACGGAGAACGCTTCAGGCTGGTGACCGCGACCTGGCGCAGGCGTCCGGCCCGGGTGAACGGCTGCGCCGAGATCGGCGAGGTGAAGTACAGGTGCACATGGCCGGCCACCAGGTCGGACAGCGCAGGCGCCGCACCCTTGTACGGGATATGGACCATCTTCACGCCCGCCGCGCGGTTGAACAGTTCGCCGGCGAGGTGCCCGGCGGTGCCGGTGCCGGAGGACGCATAGTTGAGCGACCCCGGCTTCGCCTTCGCCAGCGCGACCAGGTCCTTCACCGTCTTCACCGGCAGCGACGGATGCACGACCAGCAGGTTCGGCGTCGAGGCGACCAGCGTCACCGGCGCGAGGTCCTTCACCGGGTCGTAGGGCATCTTCGCCATCAGGCTCACGTTGATCGTGAGGTTGCTCGCCTGCCCCATCAGCAGCGTGTATCCGTCGGGGGCCGCCCGGGCCACGAGTTCGGCCCCGAGGTTGCCGGCGGCACCTGCGCGATTCTCGACCACGAACGGCTGGCCGAGGGTTTCCCCCAGCTTCTGCGCGAGGATGCGCGCGAGCACGTCGTTGGCTCCCCCTGGCGGATACGGCGACACGAGGCGCACCGGCTTCACCGGCCAGCCCTGCGCCGACACCGGCAACGCCCCCGCCAGCAGGAACACGCCCGCCGCGAGCAGTGCATGCGCCGGCAGGTCGAAACGCGGCATCCGACGCGCATCGGCAACGAACAGATCGGGACGATTCATCGAGCCTCCTCCGCCGGCACGAACACCGGCAATGTGATTTCCGCGGACGCCTCCACGAAGGACACGCGCACGGCCATGCCGATGCGCACTACGTCCGGCGCACAACCGGCGATGCGCGTCATCAGGTGCGGCCCTTCGGCCAGCTTCACCGTCGCCACCACGTACGGGACATCGGCGGCGAACGCCGGGCTCGGCGCGCGATGCACCACCGTGAACGAATAGACCTCTGCCTGGCCGCTGCAGGTCGTCCATTCAAGGCGCGCCGAACTGCAGTGCGGACACAGCGTTCGCGGATAGAAGTGGAATGCACCGCACGCCAGGCACTTCGGCATCACCAGCCGGTGCGCGCGCGCCGCTTCCCAGTAAGGGGCCGTCGCCGCGTCGGGGACCGGAAGCGGGCGCTCCGGGACCATCGCAGCAGGCGCTGCAGCGTCCGACACGGGCCGTTCCTCGCGGGGCGTACTCATGCAGATGCCTCCGAGCCCAGCAGCAGCGTGCAGTGCACGCTGATCACCCCGCCATTGCCATGGACCAGCGCGACCTTCGCATCGGGTACCTGCCGTGCCCCGGCTGCGCCGCGCACCTGGCGAACGCCTTCGAGCACATGGAAGAAACCGCCCCCGAGGCCCGGATGGCCACCCGACAGCAACCCGCCGTGCGTGGTCACCGGCAGCGCGCCGCCCAGGCCGATGCGTCCACGTTCCACGAATGGTCCCCCCTCGCCCTTGCGGCAGAAGCCCAGGTCTTCCAGTTCGACGATCACGGTGATCGTGAAGCAGTCATAGATCTGCGCGACGTCGACATCCGCGGGCGAAAGGCCTGCAGTCCGGAACGCATCGCGCCCGGAATCGACCGCGCCAGTGGTGGTCAACGAGGTGTCCCCGATGTGGCTGTGGCGCAGCCCGTAACCCTGGCCGAGCAGGTGCGCCGGCTTCGAGCGCAGGTCACGCGCACGCGCCGCGCTGGTGACGATCGCCGCGGCCGCGCCGTCGGACACGATCGCGCAGTCGAGGATGTGCAGCGGCGAAGTGATCATCTTCGACCCCAGCACGTCCGCCACCGAGATCGGATCGCGCTTGTGCGCATTCGGATTGAGACCCGCGTGCCCGCGGATCGCGACCGCGACTTCCGCCAGTTGCTCGGGTGTCGTGCCGTACTCGTGCATGTGGCGCTGCGCGACCAGCGCGTAGAGCGACGGCACCAGCGGACCATAGGGCACCTCGAACTGCGGATGCGCACTGCCGCCTTCTGCCATCTTGCGCACGGCGGTCGATCGGCTGCCATGGCTCAGCAGGTTCTGCCCGGCCACGCAAAGGACGGTATGGCATTGCCCGGCGGCGATCGCCATCGCCGCCTGGTGGATCATTGCCGCGCCGGATGCACCGGCAAGGTCCACCGTCGACAGGTAGGACGGACGGATGCCGAGGTGGTGCGCCACCACGCCGGCCGGCATGTTCCAGTGCTCGACGCGCACCGGCGTGGTCAACAGGCCGTCGATGTCGGCCATCGACAGCCCGGCATCGGCGAGCGCCGCCTGTGCGGCGTCGGCCTGCAGTTGCAGCGCCGAACGGTCGGGCACCTTGCCGACCCGGCTTTCACCGATGCCGACGATCGCGGCCCGCGTGTCCATCGCCATCATGTCAGGGTCAGTCCTCGATCTTCACGCCGCGCAGCAGGTCGCGCGCGATCACGATGCGCTGGATCTCGGAGGCCCCCTCGCCGACGCGGTAGTGGCGCACGTCGCGGTAGAAGCGCTCCACCGGGAAGCCGCGGATCACGCCCATGCCGCCATGGATCTGCACCGCCCGATCGGCGACACGGCCGACCATCTCGGAGCAGAACAGCTTGCACATGCTGCCGGCCGAACCGACCTTCTCGCCCTTCTCGATCCGACGCAGCACGTCGTAGCAGAGCGCTCGCGCGGCGGCGATGTCCACAGCGGAATCGGTGAGCATCCACTGGATCGCCTGGCGCTCGGCGAGCAGCTTGCCGAAGGTGCGCCGGGTCTTCACATGCTCGATCGAACGCTCGACCAGCGATTCGGCCGCGCCGACGCAGGAACAGGAGACCGACATCCGGCCATCGTTGAGCGAGCCCATCGCCACCTTGAAGCCGTTGCCGACCTCCCCGACCACCGCGCCCTCGGGCAGCACGCAGTCCTCGAAGGTGAGTTCGGCGAGGCGGATCGCATCGGTGGCGATCGTGGTGTCCACGCGCGTCACCGCGAACCCGGGCATGCCCTTCTCGACCAGGAAGGCGGTGATGCCGCCGCGTGCCCGCTTCTCGGGATCGGTGACCGCCATCACCATGATCACGTCGGCGACGTGCCCGCCGCTGATGTAGTGCTTGCGACCGTTGAGCACCCAGCCATCGCCGCGCCGCTCTGCACGGGTACGCATCGACGCGGCGTCGGAGCCCGCCTCGGGTTCGGTCAGCGCGAACCCCGACTTCAGCTTGCCCGCGGCGAACCCACGCAGGAACTTCTCTTTCTGCGCGGGCGTGCCATGGCGGGTGATCGCCATCGGCGTCATGCCGCTGGTGTAGTTCGCGGCGATGGTGAACGCACGGTGCAGCCGGCTGAATTCCTCCAGCGCGATGCAGTACTGGAACAGCGACAGGCCGCCACCGCCATACTCGACCGGCAGCCGCATGCCGCAGTAGCCGTTGCGCTGCATCAGCGCGATCAGCGCGTCCGGGATCTCGCCGCTGCGGTCGATCTCTTCCGCCCATGGCCCGAGTTCGCGGTCGACGAAGCGGCGCACCGCTTCGCGCGTCGCGCGCAGGTCATCGGGGAGTTCAATGTCGAGTGCCGGCGTTTCCATGTCCTTCCTTCTTCACGATCAGTGCATCGACGACCTTCGCGCCGGCCCCGCGCTCGAACAGCACGAGCGGATTGATGTCGAGTTCGGCGATCCCCCGGCGCTGGTCGAACGCCAGCCAGGACAGGCGAACGATCGCGTCGCGCATCGCTTCGATGTCGCGCGGCGCGGCACCGCGCACGCCCTGCAGCAGGCGCCAGCCGCGCAGGCTGCGCAGCATGTCGTCGGCTTCGCGCGCTGAAACCGGGGCCACCCGGAACGCCACGTCATCGAGCACCTCGACATGGATGCCACCGAGGCCGGCCACCACGACCGGTCCGAACACCGGGTCGTCCACGATGCCGAGCATCATCTCCAGCCCGACGCCGGCCATCTCCTGCACGAGCACGCCGTCGATGCGCGCTTCCGGGCGGTATCGGCGCGCACACGCGACGATGCCGTCGAAGGCTTCGCGCACGGCGGCCTCGCCGGTCACGGCAAGGCGTATCGCATCGGCCTCGGTCTTGTGCGGGATGTCCGCGGACTCGACCTTCATCGCGACCGCGGCGCCGATCGCAAGCGCCGCCACCACGGCCTCGTCGGCGTCGCGCGCGAGGCGCTCCACGGTCACTGGCAAGCCATAGGCGGCCAGCACGGCCTTGCTCGCCCGTTCGGTCATTGCACCCGCCACGCCGTCGAGCAGGCGCGCCGCCGCGGGCGCATCGACATCGGCCGGGCGGGACGTCGGTGCGTCCACGGCCGCCGTGCGCAGGAAGGCGGCGTAGTCCATCGACGCGCGGACCGCCTTCATGCAGGCCAGCGTGTTGCGGTAGACCGCCACGCCTTCGGCAGCCAGCGCAGACGGCGTCAGCGCAGGATCGTCGTTGCACCCCCCGGTCCAGAGCAGCGCCACCGGCTTGTCGGTCTCCTGCGCCGCCTGCACCGCCTGCCGGATGTCTCCGGCGGAAGCCAGCGTGAAGATCGGCACCATCACGTCGACGTTGTCATCGGCAGCGATGGCCGAGATGCAGCGGTGGAACAGCCCGGGCTGGCCCAGCGCGGCGTTGGTGACGTCGGTCGGGTTAGCCGTGGTCGCATGCTTCGGCAGCATCGCGGCCAGCGCGGCCTCGGTCTGCGCGGTATACGACGGGAATTCGATGCCCACCGACGCGCCGAGGTCGACCAGCAGCACGCCGTTGCCCCCGGAGATGGTCGTCGCCGCGGCCCGGCGTCCGCGCGGCAACCGGCGCGTGCGCAACAGCATCGCGGTCTCGTAGAGCTCGTTGCAGTCGTCGACCCGGATGATCCCGCACTGGCGAAGCGCCGCGTCGCAGATGTCGTCCGCCCCCGCCATCGCCCCGGTATGCGAGGCCGCCGCATGGCTGCCCGCGGCGGTGCGGCCCAGCTTGACCATCACGATCGGCTTGGCGCGGGCTGCAGCCATCCGCGCCACCTCGAGCAGCCGCGGACCGTCCGGGATGTGCTCTGCCAGCACCATGACCACGTCGGTCGCGGCGTCGGCGACCATGAAAGCGATGAAGTCCAGGATGTTCAGGTCCGCGGAATTGCCGCAGCTCACCTCGTAGCTGATGCCGATGCCGGCTTCCTGTGCGCGCCACATCACGTTGACCTGCCCGGCCCCGCCGCTCTGCGCGACCACGGCGACGTTGCCTGGCGGCCGGCGCACCGCCACGGTGGCCGAGGTGGTCATCGTGAAGCCGTCCACGAAGTTGACCATGCCGTTGCAGTTGGGCCCCATCACCCGCATGCCGGTGCGGCGTGCGAGCGCCGTCACCTGCGCCTGCAGCGCCCGCCCCTCGGCCGTGCCGGTCTCCGCGAAGCCACCCGAGTAGACCGTGGCGAATCGTGCGCCGCGCGCCGCGCAGGCTTCGAGGATCGGCAGCACCTGCGGCGTCGGCACGACGATGCCGACATGGTCGGGGGCCTCCGGCAGGTCGCCGACATCCGCGTAGCAGCGCAGGCCACCGACTTCCGGGAAGCGCGGGTTGACCGGGTAGACCGTGCCGGCATAGCCGAAGTTGCGCAGCCGCATGAGCACCTTGCCGGCGAAGCGGGAGCGGTCGTCGGTCGCACCGATCAATGCCACCGACCGCGGTGCGAAGAAGTGCTGCAGGTCCGCCTGGCGGCCGCCCGCCATCGCGGCAGGCCGGCCTTGCGCGGCCTGCGTATCGTCGCCCATCCTGGATCCATCCTCCGTGGCTGGCTGCCCGCCGGCGCATGTGTAGGTATGCTTGCGCTCCACGCCATGCGGCATCCAGCTTTCGAGGGTACCGCAGCACAGGAACCGACGCCACGATGCTCCGCTACTTTGCACGCCTGCCAGCCGGAAAGGCCACGCTCTGGTGCTACCTCATCTGGTACCTGGTGACCGTGGCGAACCACTTCGACCCGACGCCGTCGGTCTGGCTGAACTCGCTCGGCATCAGCATGGTCGTGGGGCTGGCACTGTCGTTGAGCGTCGGTACGCTGCGCGCGGCGTTCGCCAACCGCTGGCAGGCGTTCCGGCTGTTCATGATGCCGTTCGCGGTATCGAGCTTCTCGTCGCTGATCAAGGGCCAGGGTTTCATCCTGGTGTTCCCGGCAGCCCCCGGCGAACTGGC
>LNFM01026710.1_pt1 | contig 10298 bp, 12 predicted proteins | sample 596031 | NCBI WGS metagenome assembly LNFM01 (sample SAMN04254537, study PRJNA301005) | activated carbon metagenome | isolation source: dual media filters at the Ann Arbor, Michigan drinking water treatment plant | place: USA: Ann Arbor | reverse complement strand
GGGAGTCCATATCATTCCTCAGGGATCCCCATGCCGGACACAAAGGTTATCCGCTTTACGACGACGATCTTCAACGTGGAGGACGAGCGTCCGAATCCGATCAATCCGATCGCCGGCGAGTCGCTGCTGCGCTGGCTTCGTGAGCGAGCACGGTCACAGTTTGAATTGACGGAGCCTGAAGCGGAAGATTGGGGTTGGTACTCTTCGACGAGCTTTCATGAGCGAGGGTATGTCCTGGGCGCAAGCGCATCGGACGCAGACGAGAACGGAGAGCGCGAGTGGGTCTTGCAAATTGTCAAACGCCGCTCCTTCGGCGAAAAATTGCTTGGCCGAGGCCGGATGACAGACGATGACGAGTGCCTATTGTTCTTCAAGGGGCTGCTCGAAAGGGAAGGGGGTTTCAAGGGTGTATCGGTCGATCCCGAGCCCTAACGAGTAAGGTTGGACGGTGACCGCGAAACGAGCCATGATCTGAACCGATGCTTGGATGATCCCGGATGTCTAGCATTGGTGCTCTATTCATACAGAAGCATCTTCTCGGTGATGATTCAGGCATGTCCGTTTCTTTGAATCGCGGCTGACCACTTGTGGGTCGTGCGCATGGGTGGTGTTGTTGCGGATGGGCTTTGCGGTCTTTTTTCGGCGGGTGGTGGCCGATAGTCTTCCTCAGTGTTCGGACGCTGATGTCAGGTATGTTCCGTGTTGTCGATCGGCTACACGGTCAGGCAGCGCCTCCGCTCGGTATCGGTACCTCGAGCTGTACCGAAGTGAATCGCCGAGACCTGTTGCGCATGATCGTCATCGCCGCCGTGCAGGCCGCGCAGCTTCGGATCGTTGCGGTCTAAGGTGCGTAGGTTGTTCCGGCCGCAGCGCGGCGGGTAACGTGAAGGTGATGAGGGAATAATCGGCGGGGACGGGCCGGGTTAGTTGCCGGTCGATCCATTGCTGACGCTCTCGCTGAACCGCCTCGGAATTCGTGCAGGCTGTTCGGGTTGAGATGGGCCGATCTGCCGCACCTTGGAGATCGGCTCGACCCCGTGAGTGTCGCGGTGTCTGTCGATGAAATTCACCAGGACGGGAGCCGGCCGTCGAGCTTCGCCTGGGCGAAAAACGCACTGGCCAACGGCAAGATCGCGTTGGCCCGGCGCAGGTCCTTGACCTCGCGTTCCAGTTCCTTGGCGCGTTGCACTGCGGCCGTGGTCACACCGTTGCGCATTCCCGGATCGACTTCCTGGCGCTTGACCCACTCCAGCAGCGTCTGCGGAACACAGCCGATCTTGAAGGCGTCAATGTCTTTGGCCCGGAAATCTCCTTTGGGCAGCGTCGCACGTAACGCCCGCGCCCGGGTCAACCGTTCGTGACGGCGATCGGACGCATCGTATACGGGCTCCGCATGCCAACCATTTGAGAATGCAGTAAGATTCGGCTCGCATACGATCGTCTCTTGCTACTGTGTTGCGAGCGAGCAGCGGTGTGCACATCGAATCGAATCGGATCAATCCAAGGCCCAATCATCATGACGCAGGATGTAATCGCCAGTATCCCCTGCAACTTGTGCAACGGCGTCGAGGCGACTGCACTGTCGTACAAGAGTCGCAGCGGCGCGCCGTTGCGGACCATCGCTTGCCACGGTTGCGGACTCGTGTGGTCCGACCCGCGCCCGCACGACGCACGCGCCTTCTACGAGCACGACTATCGGCTGGCCTACAAGCAGACTTTCGAGCCTAAGCTCAAGCACGTCTTGCGTGCGGGCAAGGTGGCTCTGTCGCGGCTGAACAAGATCCGACCCCACCTATCGGGTCGCATGCGTATTCTCGATGTCGGCAGTGGGGGCGGGGAGTTCGCCTATCTGCTCAAGACGCTCGGTCATGAGGTCGAGGGGGTCGAGCCCAATCGCGGCTATGCGGGCTATGCGGCCGCCCAGTACGGGTTGAGCATTCGGCAAGGCTTCATCGGCGATACCGAACTCCCGGATGCGACCTATGACCTCATCACCATTTGGCACGTGCTGGAACACACGGAAGATCCGGGGGCCGTGCTGAGTCAGTTGCGTCGCGCGCTGCGTCCCGACGGACTGCTCGTGGTCGAAGTGCCCAACGTCGAGGCGACGTGCCAATCACCGACCAGCTCCTTTCACGAGGCGCACCTGTTCGGCTTCAATCCCGCGAGTCTCGAGGCACTTGCCGCAAAGTATGGGCTTCGGGCGTATGCGAGCACGCTTTCGCCCGACGGCGGCAATGTCACCGCGGTGTTTCGCGCTTCCCCGCAGCCCTGTACTGCCGAGGGGCGGTGGGTGCTCGACGGCAATTTCGATCGGGTTGCCGGCGTCGTCGCCGGACATACGCCCATGAGGCACTGGTGTTCGGTGCATCCGTACCGTCGCCTGGCAGGTCGCATGACTCGTTTGGTTACCGAGTGGCGGGAGACGCGCACCGTGGCAAGTGCCAAGGAGCGTCTCGATGCTCTGTATGCCAGTGCGCTCCAACCTTCGGTCGCAGGCGGGGCGGTTTTGCCGAAGCGTCCGCTGTGGCAGTGGATTGCGGGTGCATATGTGATCGCGTTGATGCTCGAATGGATACTGCTCGACCAACTGCTGCCAAAGAGCGGATGGACGTCCGTCGAGGCGGTCCTGCTCTACACCCTGCTGCAGACGGCGGCCGTCGGTGGCATCGTTTGGCTCACGAACCGGCCGCGCACGGCGGTCCAGTTTGCGAAGTTGGCTGCCTGGGCCACGCCTTTGTTCGCGCTGCCCGCGTATTGCTAGCGAGCGGCACGGCTGGCAGCGGGATTTCCGCGGCCAGCCTCGTGGACGATCACGGCTTGAGCGCGCGATAGAGGAACGGCAGGCTGGCGTCCATCCGGTAGTCGATGTCGGAATGGTTGTCGTCGAACTCTTCGTAGGTGTGCGCGATGCCCGCATCGCTCAGACGCTTCGACAAAAGACGCGTACCGAAATGAATGTGGTACTGGTCGCGCCAGCCGCAGTCGATGTAAATGCCCCGCATGGTCTGTAGCGCGGCCTTGTGGCGAGCCACCATGTTCACCGGGTCGTGCGCCTGCCAACGTCGCCAACGCACCGGCAGCGCCTCGCCGCTTTCCAGATTGAAGGGTACGCGGAAGCCTCCTGGCGCCTTCGGGTCCGGATCATAGGTGGCAGCCATGCATAGATTCATCAGGCAGTGTCCCTCGGCGTGACTGAGCTTCTCACGGTTCCACACCTGAGCGAGAAAGCGCTCGATGCGTCCGTCGTCGAGGCCATCGGCCAGGCCGTCGCGCGCTGCTTCTGCGGCAGCATCGTACCGTCCGGGAGTGCGCCGTTTCTTGCGGTGCTTGGCCAACTCGTTTAGCGTATTCGGCCAATCGTGCCAGTACACGAAATCGAAGTAGGCATCGCCCGAGTGGTTGGCGATCGCGCCCCAGTAGCGGGGGTATTTCATCGCATGGACGATCGCGCCGTAGCCTCCTGAAGACTTGCCGAAACATCCGCGATGATCGCGGCTAGCCAGCGTGCGGAATTCGCGATCGACGAATGGGACGATTTCGCGGGTGAGGTAGTCGGCGTAGTTGCCGATGGCCGAGGAGTTGATGTACTGATTGCCGCCCAAGGCGGTGAAGCAATCGGGAAAGACGAAGATCGTCGGGCCCATCTTGCGCTCATGGATGAGCCGCGCTGCGCGTTCTGGGAGGTTGTCGCCGAACGGCTTCCACGCGGTATGCGACAAGCCCGAGCCGGTGAAGCCGACCAAGTCGTAGAGCACCGGAAATCTCCGCTTGCTGGCGCGGTCGTCGTATTGCGGCGGCAGCCAGACGGCGAGCTTGCGCACATGGGGATCGCCCAGGGGGTTGTCACGCAGGATGGCCGAAGTGTGTTCGAGAACGAGGAGTCGGCCGGAAGGGGCCGTGGAACGCTTGAGTGCCATGATGATTTCGTGCCGTGGTCGAGACGAATGGGATTGTTGCATGTTCATCGCTGGCCAGACGAGCGTTCCGCTTTCGATGCAACGCATGCCGAGCGTTTTGTGCAGTTCCTCGCGCGCCCTGAACCCAAGATCGGCCGCGATGCGCAGCGCCGGGGCGCCGACCGGTTGGAGTTCCGAGCGGGTCAGTCCCGATCAAGCGAAGGTCATCATGACCGGCGCATGGTCGCTGGTGCCGATCTCGGCGAGCACGACGCAACTGCGTGCGCGCGCGGCGATGCTCGGGGCGGCCAGGATGTAGTCGATGCGCCAGCCCATGTTTCGTTGGCGCATGTTGCGCCAAGGGGTCCACCAGGTGAAGAGTCCGGGATTTTTCGGATCGAGCGCACGGCCGATATCGACCAGGTCGTCGCCCAGCAAGGCATTGAACAGCGCGCGCTCTTCGGGGCGCTGCCCGATTGCGCCCGGCTTGCGCTCTTTCGGATGGGTGTCCAGATCGGTGCGGGTGATATTGATGTCGCCGCAGAGGATGAGCGGCGCAGCCGCTCGGGCAAGCCCGCGAGATCCCATTGCCAACCATGGTTCACCAGGAGGCGGACCCGCCGATCGCCGGGACTGGGGGTTGTGGCATGGGGCTTGCCTATCGAAGCGCGGCATTCGACAAGCCCTGAACTTGGCAGCACGGCTGTCGTTCAGCGCACATCGAGCTCGCTCAGTCGCCGTTGCAGCAATCGGCGTTCCGGTTCCTGGCGCGCCAACGCGAGGGCACGCAGATATGATCGGCGTGCCTGCTCGGTTCGTCCGGCACGGCGACACAAGTCGGCCCTTGCGGCGTGTGCGAAGTGATAATCCTCGAGATTGCCGCGCTCGAGCAACGGATCGATCAGCGCGAGTCCGGCGTCGGGGCCGTCGCGCATGGCAATCGCCACCGCGCGATTGAGTTGCGAGCACTTCGTAGAGGCCCACGATTTGTTTCCAGTCGGTGGCGCTTGCTTGCGTGGCCTCGGCATGGACGGCGGCGATGGCCGCTTGCAAGGTATACGGCCCGAAACGGCGGGACGTCAGGGCTGCTTGCACCAGTGCCGTGCCCTCGGCGATCAAGCCTGTGTGCCACAGGCGGCGGTCTTGCTCTTCGAGCAGGACAATATCGCCGTTCGCGGTGGCTCGCGCCGCGCGCCGCGACTCCGTAAGCAGCATGAGCGCGAGCAGCCCGATCGCTTCGGGCTCGGGCAGCAGGTCGACCACCGTGCGGCCGAGGTGAATGGCTTCCGCGGAAAGATCGGTACGGGTCAGGCTCTGCCCGGCGCTCGCGTAGTAGCCCTCGTTGAAGACGAGATAGATCACGCGCAGCACGCTGTCCAGGCGCTCAGGCAGTTCGTTGCGGTTGGGTACTTCGTAGGGGATGCGGGCGACGCGTATCTTGCTCTTGGCGCGCACGATGCGTTGGGCGAGCGTCGGCGCCGGCGTGAGAAAGCCGCGCGCGATCTCCTCGGTCGTCAAGCCGCAGACTTCGCGCAAGGTGAGCGCGACTTGCGCGTCCGGCGACAAGGCCGGATGGCAACAGGTGAAGATGAGGCGCAGACGGTCGTCTTCTACGCCGCCCAAAGGGCTGTCCGGCGCAATCTCGTCGTCGGCATCCATGAGGTGCGCCATTTCGAGCAGGGATGCATCGAAGCGCGCCCGACGACGAATCTTGTCGATCGCCTTGAAGCGCCCGGTGGATACGAGCCAGGCGCGCGGATTGGTGGGCACGCCGTCCGTGGGCCACTGCTCGACCGCCGCGGTGAAGGCATCGTGCAAAGCTTCCTCGGCAAGATCGAAGCTGCCCAGCAGGCGGATGAGCGTCGCGAGCACCCGCCTCGAATCGGTGCGATAGAGCGCGTCGACCTGACGGCGAACCTCTTCAGCCTCGCTGGCAGACATGGCTTGGACGATCCAGGGAATCAGCCGGCGGGCTGACCGAGCGCGTAGCGCGTCGGCGCGTCAGTGGCGATCGGCCGGATTTCCACGCAGCCGTGTCGTGCGCCTGGTATCCGCGCAGCGACCTGGATGGCCTCGTTGAGATCGCGGGCCTCGATCACGACATAGCCGCCCAACTGCTCCTTGGTTTCAGCGAACGGCCCGTCGACGGTCGAGACGTGTCCCCCGGGTTGGACGCGCACGGTCGTCGCGGTTGCTGCAGGCAGCAGCCGGTTGCAGTCGACGTAATGACCGCTGGCTCGGAGAGTGTCGATGAACTCGCGGTAGTCTTCGAAACAGGCTTGCGCGTCTGCTTCGCTCATCTGGTCCACGACGGTTTCGGCGCAAATCAGGCATAGATACTTCATGGCGTGCTCCTTGAGCTGCTGGTCGACGAGTGTCCCCTAGTCGAAGGAGGCGGTGCCCGATCGACAGGCGAACAGCGAATTTACCGACGCACGTCCGATGCCAGCCGGCTGCGATACTATCGTGAAGTCGATCGCCGGCCCGCGAGCCGGGCCAAGCACCAGGGGGCATTGCACTTGTTTCCGTTCGATCAGCCGACTGCCGCTTTCGCCGGCCTGGCGATCATCGCGTTGAGCTACATCGTATTCGGGTTGACCGGCTTCGGCGCGTCGCTGATGACTGTCCCGATCCTGTCGCACTTCTATCCGGTGCCGTTCGTTTTGGCGCTCGCCTGCATCCTGGATTTGAGCGGTTCGATGATGCTTGGTTGGCGACGGCGCAAGGAAGCTGACAAGAGCGAACTGACGTGGCTGCTTCCCTTTTCGTTGATCGGCGCAGTGGGTGGCGTGACGCTCTTGGTGAATCTTCCGCGCACCGTCATCGTGATCGGACTCGGCATTTTCATCGCGAGTTATGGCCTCTACAGCCTGCTCGCGCCGACCCAGAAGAAGCCGGTGTCGCGGCGATGGGCGCCGCTTGCGGGGTTCATGGGCGGCGCGAGCGGGGCGATGTTCGGCATGGGCGGGCCGCCGGTGGCGATCTACATCACGCGCCGCATCATGGACAAGGGCCGGTTGATGGCGACGGTCAGCGTCGGCGTCGGTTTCAATCTCGCGATCCGGCTGCTGGTCTTCCTGGCCGCGGGGGTCTTGTTCCAGGGTGAACTGATCCCGGCGCTGCTCATCTTCGGTCCTGCCGCGATGTTGGGCATCAGCATCGGCAGCCGCCTGCATCTGAGCATGCCGACGGCGAATCTGTTGCGGGTGGTCTACGTGGTCCTGATTTTCTCCGGTGCGTCGCTGGTCATCCGCAACGCGGTGCTCGCTCACTGAGCCGGAGGGTTGCGGAGGGCTTCCGGTCGGCCGCGCATGCTGCCGCTGACGATCGCGAATTCGTACAGGCGACATTCGATCGCCCCGTTGTAGAGCGGGGTGCGACGCGAGGGTTTGAGCCCGATCAGCTTGGGCAAGCGGGTATCGGCGGTAAAGATGAAACAGCGCCAGCCGGCGAAGTGTTTTTTGAGCCGATCGCCCAGCGCGGGATAGAGCTCGGCCAAGGCTGCCTGTTCGCCGATGCGCACCCCATAAGGCGGATTGAAGACCATGATGCCTTCGGCCGCGGGCGGCTCGATCTGCAGGATATCCGCGCGCACCAGTTCTGCCACGTCGTCGAGCCCGGCGCGATGCAGCGCACGCCGACTCGCACCCACCGCCCGGGGATCGCTGTCGGAGCCATAGAGGGGGAGTTTGGCGATGCGCGTTCGCGCGGCATCCGCCGCCTGCCGAATATCTCGCCACAGCGCCGCATCGTAGCAAGAGAGTCGTTCGAAGCCGAAGCCGCGCTGCGCACCGGGCGCGATATGCAGCGCTTGCGTGGCCGCTTCGAGCAGAAAGGTGCCGCCCCCGCACATCGGATCGAGCAAGGGCACGCCGGGCTTCCAGCCTGCGATGCGCAGGATGCCCGCAGCCAGATTTTCCCGCAGGGGTGCCTCGATTTCGGCGGTGCGCCAACCGCGCTTGAAGAGCGGTTCGCCCGAGGTATCGAGATAGAACTTCGCCTGCTTCGCATCCAGGAACACGTGAATGCGCACATCGGGATTGCGCGTGTCGACGTTCGGCCGCTCGCCCACGGCGGATCGGAACGCATCGCATACCGCGTCCTTCACGCGCAAGGTCGCGAAATCGAGGCTGCGCAAGGGGGAGCGCACCGCTGATAGTGCGACGCGGATGGTGCGCTTGCATTCGAACAGGGTGGGCCAGGGGACGGCATGCGCCCCCCGGTAGATGTCTTCCTCGTTGGCATACGCGCACTCGCCGACGGCGAGCAGGATGCGGCTGGCGAGCCGGCATTCCAGGTTGGCGCGATACATGAGCCGCTCATCGCCGGCGAACGCAACGCCGCCGTCGGTCGCGGTGGCTTCGGTTGCCCCGAGCTCGCGCAGTTCGGCAGCCAGGGCCTGTTCCAGCCCGCGCGGACAAGGGGCGAAGCAACGATGCGCGTTCATGCGGCCAGCCGATGCAAGGACAGATACGTCATAGGGGCAGATAGATCTCGAATTCGATGCGTTTGTTGGGGGCGCGTGTCGACTGCACCTTGCTCACCCTTGCGAGCAAGCTTGCTCCGCGATCGAGATGGCGTGCAACCGCTGCGTTTTCTGCGCGCGGCACGTAGCCGAGCTTGAAGGTGCGCCATTCGACGCGCACGGCGTTGTGATCGTGAGGGTTTTGCGGTTCGCGTACGAGCGTCAACGGATCGCCTGGTTGGATCTCGCCCCAGAGGTTCGGCGCTTCGTAATGCCGGAATCCCGCCAGCGGCGAACTTTGCATGACGATTCGAGCTTGCAGCGCCTGGCCGTGGCTGAGCGACGAACACGCAAACAACAAGGCGACGCACAGCAGGCTGCGGCGTCTGGTCCGAAGAGGGGATCTCGTCAGCGAATGGGCCATCTCGCAGTCCGATCAAAACGGCTTCACCACGACCAGGATGACGACAGCGATCAGGATCAGCACGGGAAATTCGTTGAACCACCGATAGAAGACGTGACTGTGGCGATTGCGGTCGTGCTTGAAGTCGGCGAGCAATCGGCCGCAGTAGAGGTGGTAGGCGATCAGCACCAGCACGAGCGCGAGTTTTGCGTGCATCCAGCCGCCGCCGATGCCGTAGCCCAACCACAGCCACAGACCGAGCACGATCGTGACGACCGCGCCCGGCGTCATGATGCCGTAATAGAGCTTGCGCTCCATGACCTTGAAGCGCTCGATGCCGACCGGATCGTCAGCCATCGCATGGTAGACGAAGAGCCGCGGCAGATAGAACAAGGCGGCGAACCAGGTGACCATGAAGACGATGTGGAAGGCTTTGACCCAGAGCATGGCGGATGGGGAAGGATGGAGGGAAGTGGCGTCGATTCTAGACGGCGAGGCGGGTGCCCGCCATCTATCGAGTGGTCTATGCGCAAAGGCGCGCTTACTTCAGCAGACGGCGCCGGGTGAGCACCATGGCCAGATAGAAACCGGCCAGGCAATAGAGCGTCAGCACGAAGCTGTGCAAGAGCCACGCGCTTGGCATCGCGTCGTTCATCAATGGGCGCGCAAGGGCGACAGCGTGCGTCAGAGGCAGTGCCTGGGCGGCGGCCTGTAGCGCGTCGGGAAGCTGCTCGATCGGGAAGAAGACCCCGCACAGCAGCATCATCGGCGTGAGCGCGAGGGTGAAGTAATACATGAAAAAATCGTAGCTCGGACTGAGGGCGGTCATGATGAGCCCGAGGCTGGCGAAGGTGAGCCCCAGGACCATGACCAGCGGAACGAGCCCTAGTGCGAGCCACGACTGGGTCAGTCCGAGCAGTGTGGCGACCAGCAATACCGCCATCCCGGAGAGCGTGGCCTTGGACGCCGCCCAGACCACCTCGGCGATCACCACGTCGTCGAGGTCGATGGGCGTGTTCAGGATCGCGTCCCATGTGCGCTGCACGTGCATGCGCGAAAAGCTCGAATACATCGCCTCGAACGAAGCGGTCATCATCGTGCTGGAGCAGACCGTGCCGGCGGCGATGAACGCGATATAGGAGATCCCCTGCATCTCGGGCAGCAACGCGCCCAGCCCGTATCCGAAGCCCAGCATGTAGAGCAGGGGGTCGGCGAGGTTGCCCAGGATCGATGGAATCGTGAGCTTGCGCCAGACGAGGAAGTTTCGGCGCCACACGGGCAGAAAGCGCAGGCTCAATCGCGGCAGGGCATAGGTGCGGGCGGCACGGCTCATGGCGCGTCCTGGTTCAATCGCGAAGCTCGCGGCCGGTGAGTTTCATGAACACGTCTTCGAGGTTGGCGTGCCGATGCAGGTAGCGCAGGTCGTGCCGGGGTTCGAGGTGCGCGACCAGCGGCGCAGCATCGTGCGTGTAGCAGAAGACCGTCTCGCCGCTGTGCTCGCAACGCTCGGCCAGACTTCGCCCGTGGCGCT
>LNFM01013633.1_pt1 | contig 10298 bp, 8 predicted proteins | sample 596031 | NCBI WGS metagenome assembly LNFM01 (sample SAMN04254537, study PRJNA301005) | activated carbon metagenome | isolation source: dual media filters at the Ann Arbor, Michigan drinking water treatment plant | place: USA: Ann Arbor | reverse complement strand
CAGGAAAGACGGCAGGCTAACACCGCTTCAGTCCTCCCGCCACACCGACTCGTGCCTAAATGTGCAGCGAGTTGCCTATAATTCGGCTCGCGGCGGCTATTCATGTCGTTTGAAACGCTGTTTCAATTTGATGGGAAATGAACCCGACTTGCCTGTAACATCGTCATGTCCCCACCGCACGGCAGCGGTCGGCGTCGAAGCTCTGTGGATCAGAAACATGACGGGAGATCCTTCGGTGAAGAAGAAAATACACATCGCGCACATGGCGGGGCCGACTGCGACGATACAGAATACGCCGCCGCTGGTGACCTCCAACAAGGCGCGACAGAAGCACGGCATTCCGGCCCGTCTGACAGAGCAGGGTACCGAGCAGAGGTTCGACGCCCTGCGCGCGCAACGTCTCGCAGCGCCGGCCAAGATCTATGTCGAACAGTTCTCCGCGCATCCCCTCGAGCGTGACGCGGCCGACCTTTATGGAGCCCCCGATGGCTACATCGGCGCGGACGGGAGCTTCTCGAAGACACAGCGCTCGGCCGACGACAAACCCGTCTACGAGATCGAGCTCCAACCCGAGGATGGTCTCTATCCCCTGCCGTACATGGCTCTGCAGAAAGACGGGGCGCCATGGGAGGAGGAGGGCGCTGCACCGGGTGCTCCGGCTTCCGCGAGCCGGCAAGGCTTCTTCCCCGACGGCTCGCGCAGTTTCGAGGAAATCGACCGGCTGGGGATCGGCGTCGATGGATTGGCCGGCACGATCTCGGCACTCGCCGACGTAGATTTCCATCGCGTTCTGCCGCCGGGGGGATACACCCGAGGTCTGGCGAACGCCTCACGCACGGACACCGGCGACGGCGACATCGCGCAGGAGCGGCGCGGGCACGACTTCTTTGCCTACAAGCCGTATCACATACCCGTGCAGCCCGTGCGGCCGGCCCTCGCGCGGATCACGAACCGGGTACAGAAGATTCTCGCCGACGATCGTTACGACGGCGCGATCTGGACGCAGGGCAGCCCCAGCGTCGAGGACAGCGCCTACTGGTTCAACCTGCTGATCGACACGCGAAAGCCCATCGCGTGCAACGCAGCGCAGCGACCGCATGGACAGTTGAGCAACGACGGGCCGCAGAACATCCTCGATTCCGTGCGCTACATCGCGTCGTCCGTCTGGAACGACGGCAGCGGTTGCAACCGGCTCGGGACGCTGGTGATCCAGGAGCAGCAGTTCTTCGCCGCACGCGAAGTGGCGAAAGGCGATGCGCGGCCCGGCGGCTACGTCGCAACGGGCGGACACGGCGGAATTCTCGGACAGATCAGTCACCAGGGCAGCGTCGCGGTGACGTATCTGCCGGCCTACAAGCACACGCACTGCTCCGACGTTCGGCTGTCGCTGCTCCCGTCGGCCGTCGAATGCGTCAAGCGCGAGGGCGCAGGGATCGTGCGTCTTTCGACGCGGGTGAAAGACGGCGAAGGACAGTTGCTGGAGGGCGCGATCCCCTCGGTCTCGATCGTGAAAGACGGTGCCTACACCGGCCTCGACTGGGGCGACGATCCCGAGATCGAGGAAGACCTGAAAGCTGTGATCGCGCACAAACTCTCACTCGGCATGCTGGCGGGGCTCGTGATCGAGGGCATGGTCCCCTATGGTACGATGACGTCGGTAGCCAGGCAAAAACTCGTGTTTCGCGCGGTGTTCTCCGGTCTGCCTGTCGTACGCGTGGGGCGGGGTGCACCGGTTGGCTTCGCCGATCCTCATCCCTTCCTGATGGCTGGCTCCAACCTGACGGCGACGAAGGCACGTCTGCTGCTGATGGCGAGCCTGATGAAGCTCGGTAGCCTTCCCGCCGCGCGTGATCCGTCCAAACCCACACCCGAAGAGATCACGGCGACACAGAAGGCCGTCGCCGCCTACCAGCAGATCTTCGATACGCATTGACCGCAGGACGGGGCAAGCCTACCCGACATACTTGAAACAGGCCGCGCACGGCTCGTCGCGCGCGGCTCTAACAAAAGATACGCTTCTGGAGGACGACGAATGATGGGAAACTTGATGACGTGGAAACAGCGTGTGGCTGCGTCTGTCGTCGTGCTGCCGGTGATAGCCGCGTCAGTCCAGCCGGCGACGTCGCAAACCTTCCCATCCCAGCCGATCCGCATCGTCATCGGCGCGGGCGTCTCGACGCCATCGGACATCCTGAGCCGGGTTCTCGCGACAGAACTCACCAACTCCGAGAAGTGGACCGTCATCGTCGAGAACAGGCCGGGTGCCTCGCAGGTTATCGGCGCGACGGAAGTGCAGAAGTCGCCGGCCGACGGGCACACGATCTTCAACTCGGGCCTGCCGATCGCTGCGGCGCCGGCTCTGCAGGCCCGCATGCCCTTCGACCTGCTGGAGGATTTCCAATCTGTCATCCAGATCGCACGATCCTACAATGTTCTGGTGGTCAATCCTTCGCTGTCGGCGAAGTCGCTGCCAGACCTCGTGGTGCTGCTGAAGGCGCAGCCGGACAAGCTCAACTATTCGTCGGGCGGGCTCGGGACGCCGGCCCATCTCGTCGGTGAACTCTTCAAGCAGCAGGCCGACGTGCGCGCCGCGCATGTGCCTTACGTGCAGTTCCCGCAGTCGATCGCAGATCTGCTGAACGGAACCAATCATTACATGTTCATCACGACGCTGCCGGTCATGGGCCTGATCACCGATGGAAAGCTACGCGCACTCGCCGTAACCTCGCCACAGCGGCTGCCGGCGCTCAAGGATGTCCCGACCGTGGCCGAGCAGGGATATCCCGGCCTCTCGGCAGCAGACTGGAGTGGCATGATGGTTAAGAAGGGCACGCCGGCCGCGATCATCGCGCAGCTCAACAGCGCACTAAACAAAGCGCTGAAGCAGCCGGCGGTCACACAGGCCTTCGCCCGCATTGCGGCAGAGCCCGTCGGCGGCACGCCGGAAGTGTTCACGAAGCAGTTACGTGAAGACGTGGAAAAATGGGGCAAGGTGATCGCCACCGCCGGCATCAAACCAAAGTAGAGGGGCGAGTTCATTGCTCGCCAGATCGACTATAAGTCGACGGACTGGTGAACCGCGAAAGGTTCGCCATGTCGTTGAATTGAATGGTGGGCGATGACAGGCTCGAACTGTCGACCCGCTGATTAAGAGTCAGCTGCTCTACCAACTGAGCTAATCGCCCTTACAGGCTTGACCTTGCGGACTTGACTGCAAAAGGGGCCCAGCTGGACCCCATGAACGGTCGTCTAGCATCCGTGATCGGCCCTGTCCAGCGGCTCATTTCAACAAATGCGAACGAGGTGGGAATTGTTAGCGACGGAGGCGGCGCCGAGGACGATCCACCTACCCAGTCCCGCGCGCATTCCGACCGCTCACAACGTGTTGCCCGTGTAAGCACCACCAACCCGGCAGGCTATCCCCTTGGCGCGCAGAGCGTTGCAAGCACGCGTGGCGTCCGCTGGTGTCTGGAAAGGCCCAGCAAGAAGTGTGAAAGGTGCCGAGCGTCCATCCGCCGACAACCTGTAGCGGGGCGACGCGTCTGCGAGCACGTCGCCGTTGCGGCCAGCGATCTCGCCCCACTTGGACCGCAAGCTGTCGAGCGAATCGGCCGTGCCGATCTCGATTGAGCGGGGAGAAGCGGGAACTGGCGGAGTCTTGACCGCCGTCTCGGGAACGCTGCCGGTCGCGATCGGCGCCGCCACACTGTTCATGATGCGGACGTTCGTATTGGTCACTGCCGCCACCTCGGGCGACCACGCCGGGGACGAGACCGTCCTCTGCGGGGCCTCGGGTACCGATGACGCGGCAGTCGGAACTTGCTGCTGAGCCGTTTGAACTGGTGTCTGAACTGGTGTCTGAACTGGCAACTGAGCGCGCGTCTGCGCCTTTCCGGCGGGGACCTTGCCAACGGGATCGCGTACCTCCCGAGGCGCGCCCAGGCGTTCCTCAGCCACGCTCAGCCGCTGCAGGATCACGGCGTTCTGGCCCACCTGCTCGTGCAGCGTGCTTTTGGCCGCCGCAAGCTCGTGCTGGAGTTCGTGAACCCACTTGCGCAGCACCACCATCTCTTCGGCGAGGTCGCCGGGCTGACGGCCCCCACTGCTCTGATCCATCTGATGCTCGGCCAGCGGCAAGACCGTGCCGATAAGGTCAGGCCGCGTCGTCGCAACACCGATGTAGCCGAGCCCGAAAGCAGCAACGGCCACCCATGAAATCAGGTAGAGACTCGACGCCTGCCGCCCCGGGACCACTCGCCGCGTGCTCGTTCCGACTTGCATCCACGACCTCCTCGAATCGACCACTCATCGATCACCGATCACCGCAACCGCACCTCAGACTGTGAAGTGGGATCACCAGTGAGAAGCGTTCAATCGAGTCGCGCTATCGGGGCAACGCGTGTGCGCGGCCAAGTCTGTGGAAGCTGTGGATGAAACCTCGACAACACGGTTGTATCCAACCAGAACAACCCGCCGAAGTTGTCATCCGATGGGATCAGTGCTCGCGTCGCCGTGGCAGTGGACCGAAGCGCGGCGGGGGAATGCGGCGGTTCGAAGCTGCCTCGTAGGCGGCGGCGACGCGCAGCGCGACGTCCTCACGCCCGAGTTCGGCGCGAAACACCAGCGAGAAAGGCAATCCCGGCGCGGGTAGCTTCGTCGCTACATTGGACGGGATCATGTCATAGTAGGTGCCGTCGGCGCTCAGTTCGAACACGGGATCGTAGGCGACATCCACGTATCCCGCGGGCACGAGGATTTCGGTGAGGCCGGCGTTGGGTCCGTAGAGCGATTCGTGCCTCAGGTTCTGCCAGAAGCCCGGCTGACCTGCGCCGCCGATCTTGGCCGGGGGCCACGGCGTGTGCAGCCGGACGAGCACGTCGAGTTTGTTTTCAAGCATCACTTTCATGTCGAGGCGGCGCAGCATCTCTCGAAGCATGATGCGTTCGTCCACGCCCTGCCTTCCACCCAGTGGGTTGCGGGGATCTCCGACCTCCTCCCAGTTCCTGAAAGCGGAGCGCTGGTCGTCCCCCCAGAACTTCGATCGGCCATTGAGATTGGCCCAGTCCACCAACGTTTCTCGAAAGCCCAGCGCGCGCCAGTCTGCGGCACGACGTGCGAGATATTGCGAGATGTGGAACCGGAACGCCATGGCCAGTTCCTGGTTCTGGATCGTCCCGATGTCGAGATTGGCGGGCGGCGCGATGGCGCCCTCGGCCATCGCTACGAGATAGTCCATCGGCGCCATCGTGCCCGTTCCGAAGAACTTCGCCGGTTGAAACTCCGTGCGACGGATGGCGGCTGCGAACTCCTTGAAAACGGGTTGTCCGTCCGCGCCCAGCCGGAACAACAATTCTGGCATGAAAACGGGGACCAGTTCGGCGAGCCCGCGACGGAAATCGGTGCGCATCTGCTCGACACCGGGAACGGGCTGCCACAGGGGGTCGCTTGACTCGACGAGCGTTGCGCCGAGATGTGCGCCGAGGATGTCTTGGATCTCGCGCGCGGCCGCCATTGCGATCGGCTCTTCGGTGCGCGAACCGGGCTTGATGGTCATGGACTCGCGGATCACGCCCAGGCGGATGCCGGCGAGCGCCCCTTTTCCCACGTTGGTGCTGATGTGGCTCGCGTAGGGCGTGGCGAGAATGGTCGAGCGCGGCACCGTCGTATAGACATCGCGCGGATCGTAGTAGCCCTCGACCGGATCCTTCAGGGCATCGAGGATACGAGCGCAATCGTCGAGCGTGCGGGCGAGAATGCCGCTGCGGTCACAATAGATGTCGGCGCCGATCGCCCCGCCATCGAAGCCCAGCATCGCCTTGTGCGGCAGGATCAGCGCGACGGCGTTGTGGTTGGCGGGCCCGCGGCACGATGCGCGGGTCTCTTCGCCCAGGCTCGCCATGCACAGGTTGGCGCTGACGGAAACGCCGCTGCCGGAACTCGATCCGAGCGATGCTGCCCGTGTGGTGTCGTAGACGTTGCAGGGATTGCCGCCCCAGGTGGAGCGTTGATGGCCGATGGTGGAGGGAAGCACCGCGCGCGGCTCGTGACGTCCGCCGGGATCGCCGGCTCGGCCGTTGTATTCGGTGCACAGCGCCTTCGCGAAGATGATCGCGCCTTTGTTGCGCAACTGCTCGACGAGAACGTGGTCGCGCGCGGGGAAGTCGATGTCGTAGGCGGCGTCGCCACCACCGGTGGATCGCATGTCCTTCGTGTCGAAAGGGTCCTTGAACGAGAACACGACGCCGAACATCGGCATCGCCTCCAGGTCGGGGTTGCTGCCCCATTTCGCGTCGAGAGCAGCTGCGGCTTCGAGCGCGTCGGGGAGTTGGCGAAAGTGCTCACACACCGGAGGTGCGCCGGGCGGCAGGGGGCCGTCCTTCGGATGGCGGTCGAACTCGCCCTTGCAGGTGACGGAACGCTCTCCGCGGATGTTGAGCGTGGCGAGCGCGTTGAGTTGCGTGCCGTTTTCGATGCCGGCGATCATGCCGAACTGCTGCATCACGTTCGGGTCGGACGCGGTCGCCTCCATGCGGCCGAACTCGAGCGGCAGCCCCTTATAGTCCGCGAGACCGGGCAACACATCGGCGGCGGCCACGGTTGCGGTCGGGAAATCCAGCGGCGCACCTGCGCGGACCGTGCCAGTGGCCGGTGGGATGCTGTCGCCGTCCGCCGTGACCAGGACGCTCGCGACGCCGTTGAAGGCCTGCGCACGGGCGATGTAGTGGCGCACCACCTGGCTGACCGTCACCCGGCCGCTGCAGATCGCTGCGTGCAACTGCGCGATCGTGGCTTCCTCGAGTTGAAACTGTCCGCGCGCGCTGGTCATAACGGTGGCCCCTATGTGTGTGCGGCCGACAACTTACGCGGGGTACCCTCGCGAGGCCAAGAAATTAGAGGCGGAAATAAAGGTGGGTGCCGGAGTTAGGATGAGAAGCTCCTTCTTCTCACGGATCGAACCGGCGGCAGGCCCACAGCCGTGCCTCAAACGCTCGGCCCGCCTTGCAGGCCGAAGCGTTGTTTGATCCGGCGGAAGAGGGCGTCGCGGACGCCGCGATAGGCTTGCAGAACCTGTTCGCGGCTGCCTTGGCCGATCATCATCGAAGCGTCGAATGTCGGCCAGTATTCGACGTCCACCGCGAAGGTGCGGGTCAACTCGAGCGCCTGGTGATGCGCCTCGGGCGAGAGCGACACGATTAGGTCGAACGAGGTGTCGTTGAGTTCGGAGATCGTCGTGGGCGCGTGCTGGCTGACGTCGATTCCGATCTCGGCCATCACCTCGGTGACGAAGGGATCTGGTGTGCCACGGCGGACACCGGCAGAGACCACATAGCAGCGGCGGCCGGCTAGGTGACCGAGGATAGCGGCGGCCATGGGGGAACGCACCGCGTTCATCGTGCATGCGAACAGGACTGCTGGCGGCAATTCGCCGATCAGCCTCCCGCGCGCTTCACCGAACCCCGCCTCCACGCCCTCATCCCTTCCAATGCAGCGCGCAGATGAGCGTGAACAATCGCCGCGCCGTATCGTGATCGATCACGATCTTGTCCTTCAATCTCTCGATCAGGAGGCGGCTGCCCTCGTCGTGGAGCGCGCGTCGGCCCATGTCGATCGCCTGGATTCGCGACGGCGGCGCGGAACGGATCGCGTCGTAGTAGGTGTCGCAGACGATGAAGTAGTCCTTGATGATGCGCCGCAGAGAGGTGAGCGACAGCATGTGGCGGACCTCGCCTTCACTACATTCGGCCTTGATCGCCATGACGAGCCGGTCGTCCGCGATCGAGAGCGACAGCGAGTAGGGACCGTCTTCGCGGCCGACCACGGAGAACGCATTCTGATCGAGCAAATCGTAGATGGCGACTTCGCGCTCGTGGTCGATATTGCTGGAGCCACGCGCGATCGAGCCTTCGTCGAGACTGACGGCCACGAGGCGGTTCGTCGGTGCCGGGGACGGCGGCTCGTTCGGATCTGCCATGACTACCCTCGGAGACGACCTTCGGAGACGATCTTCGAACCTGAGCACCCTGCGGCAGAACGGGCCTCAGGACGCTATCCTGCCGCTTCGGATCTCCACCGAGCGGCGGTGTGCCTCGAGCCCTTCGGCCCGGGCGAGTTCCATAGCCGCGGGGGCGAGAGCGGCCAGCGACTTGGCATCGAGCCGCAGGATCGACGTGCGCTTCATGAAATCGAGCACGCCGAGGCCGGATGTGAAGCGTGCGCTGCGGGCAGTCGGCAGCACATGGTTGGAGCCCGCCACATAGTCGCCGATGACCTCGGGCGTGTAGTGACCGAGAAAGATCGCACCGGCATTGCGGATCTTCAGCGCCAAGGCGTCGGGATCATGGGTCGCGATCTCGAGATGCTCGGCGGCGATGCGATCGGCGAGTGGCGGGGCCTCGTCGAGCGTGCGCAGCACGATCACCGCGCCGAACTCGTTCCAGGACTGGCCGGCGATGTTGCCACGCGGAAGCATGGCGAGCTGACGGCCGACGGCCGCTTCGACGGCAGCCGCGAGGTCAGCGTCGTCAGTCATCAGAATCGCCTGTGCGGCCGGATCGTGCTCGGCCTGAGCCAGCAGGTCGGCGGCCAACCACTCCGGGTCGTTGGCGCGGTCGGCGATGATCAGCACCTCGGACGGCCCGGCGATGCTGTCGATCCCGACGTGGCCGAACACCTGACGCTTGGCAGCCGCTACATAGGCGTTACCGGGGCCGACGATCTTGACGACTGGCGGAATGGTCGCCGTCCCGTAGGCAAGGGCTGCAACCGCCTGCGCGCCGCCGACGCGGTAGATCTCGGAAACGCCGGCGATGCGGGCCGCGACCAGCACCAGCGGGTTCAACTCGCCGCGTGGGCTCGGTACGACCATCACGACGCGCGGCACGCCGGCGACAGCCGCGGGCACGGCGTTCATCAGGACGGAACTGGGATACGAGGCGAGGCCGCCGGGCACATAGAGGCCGACCGACTCGACGGCCGTCCAACGCGAACCCAGCTCGGCGCCGACGTCGTCGCGGTAGCTGTCGTCGACAGGGCGCTGGCGCTGATGGTGTCTGGCGATCCGGTCGCGAGCCAGCTCCAATGCTGCCAGCGTCGTCGGGTCGACGCCGGCAACGGCGGCCTCGATTTCGGCCGCAGAGACGCGCAGGCCCAGGCGGGCGAGATCGACCTTGTCGAACTCGGCGGACAAGTCGATCAGCGCTTTGTCACCTTCGGCTTTGATGCGCGCGATGATGGCTGCGACTGCCGTGTCGACGTTGGCGGAGACCTCGCGCTTGGTCGTCAGGAAGCGGGCGAAGGCTGCCTCGAAATCAGGTGCGCTGCTATCGAGCTTCATCGGCATGGATGTGCTGACCTTTCGAAGTCTGGTTCGGCGCCGGGCACTCGCATGGCATTCGTCATGCGCCACTGCCTTTCGGCCCCGGTTCGTCCTCGCCATGGTCGGGCGTGGATCGGGTCGCCCAGACAGCGTCGAGGTCGCGCAACTCGGCCTCAATGCACTCGACTTCCAGGCGGACCGCTCCTCCGCCAGCAAAATGCAGCGTCACCTCGCCGGCCGGAAACGTCGTACTCTGGAACTCCATCGCGAGAAGAGCGAGCACGCGATCCCTTGCCTTCATGTCGATGCCCAGTAACCGGGCGCCGCCGACCCGCTCGAACCGCAGCGCAGTCCGGCGCCGCTGGCGGCGCGCCTTCCTTTTGCCGGCCGGAATGGCAGCAGCCCAGTCGAAGCGATTGAGGACGGCTGCGAAACGTTTCTCGCGAGGCAGATATGCCATGTCTGCGACCTTCAGGACCGCGTCCTGCAGGTGTGCCGACAGGATGTTCAAATCCTCAGCGTCCAAGGCGATCAGCTTGAGGTCGGTCATCGACTGGGTAAGGTAGGGTCTGAGAAAAACAGGAGCGGGCGCATTCTGTTGCGGCGCGCCGGCACGATCCGCGTCCGCACCTGATACCGTCCGGAAGCCCAGGATGCAATGCTCGCCCGCCGAGACGAGCAACAGACGGGCCGTTGGAGCGGATCTGGCAGGGGTCGGCTATTCCAGAAGCCGCCGTCCCCAAGGTTTCCAATTTGTAATTATTCTTCTCCGGTCCGTTGAGCCAAATATAGCGTAGCACAAACCATCAGAGGCAGAAGAAGAATACGGAGTTGACACCGGGATTGGCCACAATGGCGAAACAGACTACATGAAGCCAGCTGCCATGCGGAGGCTGCCTGCCCCCGACCAACGCATCGGCTGTCGATCCCGGCACCGGATCCTCGCTACTGCTTCCCGGCTGATCTGCCCTCTGGTCTGCTG